>Ga0207816_1000017_pt1 | contig 86676 bp, 86 predicted proteins | sample LuqExpMetageno10_FD_187768 | JGI IMG/M metagenome (GOLD analysis project Ga0207816, IMG submission 187768) | Tropical forest soil microbial communities from Luquillo Experimental Forest, Puerto Rico - Sample 10 (SPAdes) | ecosystem: Environmental > Terrestrial > Soil > Tropical forest ... | reverse complement strand
CTTCGGGAAAATGCAGCGACACCGTCTTCGGTGAGGGGAACTTGCCTTTCACCACTTCCACCACCGGCGTCTTCAGCTTGCCGAGACCAGCCGCAGCGAGATCGCGCGCCACACCCCAAACGCTGGTGCAGTCACCGCGGTTGGGCGTGATGGAAATATCGATCACTGCATCGTTGAGACCCAATACGCCCGCCACCGGCGCACCGACTTCGGCGTCTTCCGGCAATTCGATGATGCCGTCGTGATCGTCGGAAATCAGCAGCTCACGGCCTGAACACATCATGCCGCGGGATTCGACACCACGAATGGTACCGATCTTGAGAGCTTCGCCGGACACCGGGATCACCGTGCCAGGCTGGGCGAACACGACCTTGATGCCTGCGCGCGCGTTCGGAGCGCCGCAGACGACCTGTACGGGTTCCTTGCCGCCAGCATCCACCATGCACAGCCGCAAGCGGTCGGCATTGGGATGTTTTTCGGCGGAAACGACGTAAGCGACGGTGAAATCCTTCAGCCGCGCACCCGCATCTTCGACGCTTTCGACTTCCAAGCCGATGGAGGTCAGCTTGTCAGCAATGGTCTGGGCGTCGGCATCGGTCTCAAGATGATCCTTGAGCCAGGAAAGGGGGAATTTCATCGGGAAAGCCCTCCATCGAGGGTGGGAAGATCAAGAGCGGCGAAACCGTAAGCACGAAGCCAGCGCAGATCGGATTCAAAGAAGGAACGGATGTCGGGAATGCCGTATTTCAGCATCGCCAGGCGGTCGATGCCGCCGCCAAAGGCATAGCCTTGGTATTTCGAACTATCGATGCCGCAATTTTCCAGCACGCGCGGATTGACCATGCCGGAACCTGCGACTTCCAGCCAATCATTGCCGGTGCCGAATTTGATCTGGCCGCCGGAGCGGTCGCAGCGGATATCCCATTCCAGGCTCGGTTCGGTGAAGGGGAAGAAGCTGGGGCGGGCCCGCAATTCCACTTTCGGCACTTCGAAGAAGGCTTTGTAGAATTCTTCCAGCACCCATTTGAGGTGGCCCAGATGCGTCACCTCATCGATGACCAGACCCTCATACTGATGGAACATCGGCGAGTGGGTGGCATCGCTGTCAACACGATAGGTGCGGCCTGGCGAAATGATGCGGATCGGCGGCTTGCTCGACAGCATCGTGCGAACCTGCACCGGCGACGTGTGGGTGCGCAGCACATGTTGCGAACCGTCGGCCTGCTTGGCGACATAAAACGTGTCGTGCATCTGCCGCGCCGGGTGATCGGGCGGGATGTTCAGCTTGGTGAAATTGTAATCGTCGTATTCGACGTCGGGGCCTTCGGCGATCGCAAAGCCGAGATCGGCGAAAATCGCCACGACCTCATCGAAAACCTGGGAAACCGGATGGATGCTGCCCACTGCTTCGGGGCGAACGGGCAGAGTGATGTCGACACGTTCCGAGGCAAGGCGCGCATTCAGCCCGGCTTCTTCCAGCGCCACTTTCTTGGCAGCAATGGCCTGTTGCACGCGGTCGCGCAGGCCGTTGAAGGCCGGGCCGTTCACCTTGCGCTCCTCGGGGCTCATGCCACCCAGGGTTTTGAGGAGTTCGGAAATACTGCCCTTCTTGCCGAGGGCGGAAACGCGCACCGTTTCGAGCGCGGCTTCATCGGTGGCGCCGGTGATGGCGCCCAAAATCTCGCTTTCGAGGGCTGTAATGTCTGTCATGGTTCGTCCCTTCGCGGGGGTATCAATCACGCTCATGGCTTAAAGCCAAGAAAAAACCCGGCAACGCGCCATTTGCGCTGCCGGGCTTCGTCTTTTGGTCAAGACCAGGAGGATTAGGCAGCGAGCGCCTGATCGACCAAGGCCTTAAATGCTGCCGGTTCGCTGATGGCGAGCTCGGACAGGACCTTGCGGTCGACCGTGATGTTCGCCTTGGCGAGGGCCGCGATGAACTGGCTGTAGGTGATGCCATATTCGCGGACGGCAGCGTTGATGCGCTGGATCCAGAGGGCGCGGAAGTTCCGCTTGCGGAGCTTGCGGCCGATATAGTTGTGCTGCATCGAACGATCGACGGCAGCATTGGCAACCGTGATCGTGTTCTTGCGGCGGCCATAAAAGCCCTTGGCGGCTTTCAGGACGCGCTTGCGGCGCAGGCGGCTCGGTACGGCGCGGGGTGCACGTGACATGGCTTAGATACCTCCGCCATACGGCATCCAACGCTTCACGCGCTGGGTTTCGGACGAGGAAAGAACGCTCGTGCCGCGCAGGGTACGGGTGCGTTCCGGCGTGTTGGAGATCAAACGGTGGCGCTTACCGGCCTGGCCCGTCTTGACCTTTCCCTTTGCCGTGAATTTGAAGCGCTTTTTGGCGCCCGACTTGGTCTTCATTTTGGGCATTTCGGTCTCCTTGAGGCGTTGGCCTCGGTTGCCATTCGGAGTCGCCACGGCATGCCCTTTTCGCCGGGCGGCTCGGAAAGAGGGGGCGTCTTATACGAATCAAACCCCCAAAAGCAAGGCGCGGGGCGGATTTCCCGATTCCTGCAAAGCTTTAACCCCATGACCTTGCCATAACAGACCATAGTTCCCCGGCCCGGAGGTGCCTCGCGTGCAAAGGGAGATGCTCTTGAGAGTTGTTCGCACATTGGCCTTATATCTATTTTGGCCGGCTGTCGCCTTGGTGGTTTGGGGCGAGCTCGCCAGGGACCAGTCAACCCTGCAAGTCGAGGCGTTGGCCTGGGATAAGGCCCTGCATTTTATTGCTTATTTTGGCCTTTCGGGCTTGGTTTGCCTGGCCCTGAGGGATGGACGGCGGGTTCTGGTGGCCGCGATCAGCCTGATCCTGTTCGCGGGCGCGCTCGAAATTGTCCAAGGCTGGGTCGGCCGGGACATGGATGTTTTTGACGAACTCGCCAATGCCTTAGGCGTGCTTTGCGGGACTGCGGCCGGCTTTGCCGTTATCTGGCTGTTGTCATCAAAAACCCTTGCTGCAACCAGAAAGGGCTAGCACGGTTTTCCTGTGGCGATTCGCGCCCGGGAGGTGACCATGTTCCAGGAATTCAGGCAGTTTGCCTTGCGCGGCAATGTTGTTGACTTGGCCGTTGGTGTCATTGTCGGTGCGGCCTTCACCAGCATCGTCAACTCCTTGGTCAAGGACATCATCACCCCGCCTCTGGGACTGATCACGGGCGGGCTGGATTTCTCTAATCTTTTCATCGTCTTGAAGGGTCCGCACACAACCACTTTGGCCGACGCAGCCAAGGAAGGGGCCGTCACCATCAATTACGGCGTGTTCCTCAACAACATGATCAGTTTTTTGATCGTGGCCTTTGTGCTGTTTCTGGTGGTGCGCTCGGTGAATCGCCTCTTTGCCAATCCGCCGCCGGCTGCCCCCGCCGTGCCACCGGAAGACGTGGTTTTGCTGCGCGAAATCCGCGATCTGCTGAAAGAGAAGCCGTAGAAACACTCTAAGACCCTGCTTTGCCTTGATTCTGAAAGGGGACCCACTTAGGCAGGGTTTCGGCTTTTCGCGGGACGGATCATTGGCCTCTGCCAGTTCTCTTCTGAAGGCGCGCTGGGTTGCGTTGTCCGCGGCGCTTGCCGTGTTTGCGCTTTTCCTATTCGCCCCAGCGGTGCTGAACGACGGCGATACCTATCTGCATATCGCGGCCGGGCGCTGGATGATCGAGAATTGGGCCGTCCTGCGCATCGACTTTTTTTCTTATACCTTTGCCGGACATCCCTGGATCACCCATGAGTGGCTGTCGGAAGTCTTGATGGCGCTCGCCTATGTCACTGCTGGCTGGAGCAGCACTGTTCTGCTTTTCGCCATCGCGGGCGGCCTCATGGCGTGGCTGCTGAGCTATTATCTCGGCAAGCATCTCTCGGGTCTGCCGCTTCTCGCGACCTTGGTTCTCGCTCTTTCCTCCATGGCGGGTTCTTTTTTGGCGCGCCCGCACATTCTGGCCTTGCCGCTTATGGTGGTTTGGACCGCGGAGTTGATCCGGGCTGCGGATGAAGGCCGCCAGCCCCCTTATTGGCTGCTCTGCATCATGGTTTTGTGGGCCAATATGCATGCCAGCTTTGCTTTTGGTTTGGCTTTCATCCTGCCGATGGCGCTGGAAGATGCTTTAAAGCGCGGTTTGCGTGTTGCAGCGCAAGACTGGGCTTTGTTTGCTGTTCTTGCTGTGCTGGCGGCGCTCGCGACGCCTCACGGCATTTACGGCCTCCTGTTTCCGCTGGATCTGCTGTCCAAATCGCAGCTCTATGCCGTTGGCGAATGGAGCCCGCTTGATTTGCACCGCTTTCAGCCTGCCATACTCATGATGGGCTTGGCGTTGTTTGTCTTCTTATCGCGCGGCATGCGGATTGCGCCGCTGCGCCTCATCCTGCTTCTTTTCGTTTCCTATTTGGCATTGGTTCAAGTGCGCCATGTCATGCTGTTGACCATTATGGGTTCGCTTCTACTGGCTCGCCTTCTGGCGGATCTGCTTACCAATCAGCCAGATCTTCCGGCACGCGGCGGGCGCAAGATGATGCTGGGTTTTGGTCTGGCCTTTGTCCTTTTGGCTGGCGTTCGCTTGCTCATTCCGCTCCAGCGCGGCGACGGCATCACAACCCCGGCCACCGCCTTGGCCCATGTTCCAGCGAAGCTTTTAACCGCACCGGTGCTCAACGATTATCAGTTCGGCGGTTATCTGATTTATCGCGATTTGCGTCCCTTTATCGATGGGCGCGTGGAACTCTATAGCGGCCGCTTCTTGAACCGCTATTTGGACATCGTCAGCGGCAATCCCAGAGTGCTGGCGGATACCCTGACCCGCTACCATGTGCGTTGGACGATTCTGGCTCCGGCTAATCCCGCCTCCGCCGTCATGGATACGATGCCTGGCTGGAAGCGCCTTTACAGCGATCCCTATGCGGTCGTGCATGTCAAAACAGAGACGTTATGAGCATCGATAAAACAGCGCTTTATCGCGATCTTCTTCTGCAGGCCAAAGGCCTTTTCGACGGTATTCGCGATCCCATCGCCAATGCGGCCAATCTCTCGGCTTTGATCTGGCATGGATTGCCGGATCTCAATTGGGCCGGTTTCTATTTCCGCAAAGGTGACGCGCTGCTGCTTGGTCCGTTCCAAGGAAAACCCGCCTGCGTGCGTATTCCGGTGGGCAAAGGAGTGTGTGGTACGGCGGCGGAAAAGCAGGAGGCTATCATCGTCGGCGATGTTCATGCCTTCCCGGGCCATATCGCGTGCGACAGCGCCTCCAATGCTGAGATCGTGGTGCCGCTGATTGCTGACGGACAAGCGATCGGCGTGCTTGATCTCGATAGTCCGGAGTTCAATCGCTTCGATGCGGAAGACCAATTAGGCCTTGAGGCCCTGGTCCGCGCGTTTTTGGATGGCAGCGATTTTTCCTGAAGCACCCCTGAAAAGAAGGCGGGCGGCGCTCGCGCCGCCCAAGTCCAGGGAGGAGTGACCAGCACTCACAAAGTCTCGGCCGGGAGGGCCGAGGGCAGTGTCGCTATACTAGCAAAGTTAGAGTGCGCTTACCAGAAATTTTGACAGCGCTTTCCTCTACTGCACCCAAAATACAACTAGCTCAAGAGTTTATTGTTAAATTTTCCTTATGCGCCGGGCGGCGGAACGGTGGATTCCCGCACCACCAGCTCGTGATCGAGGTGGCGTTCCAGCGGAGCATCCTTGTTGGAGCGCTGGATCAGCATGGAAACCGCGGCTTCCGCCATTTCCCGGATCGGCTGACGGCATGTGGTCAAGCGGGGCGAAACCACCTGCGCGACCAAGGAATCGTCGAAGCCGGCAACCGATAATTGCTGCGGAATCTTGAGATTGAAGCGCTGCGAGCAGGCCAATACTGCGGCGGCCATATCGTCATTGGCGGCAAAGATGGCCGTCGGCGGATTGGGCAGCGACAGCAGCTTTTCGCCGGCTTCCAGGCCGGATTGGTAGGAGAAATAACCCTGCATGCAGAGTTCTTCGATCAGCGGCACGCTGGCGTGCTCAAGGGCGGCTCTATATCCGGCGAAGCGGGCGGTGGCGGCCAAGTGATCGGGATGGCCTTTGATGAAGCCAATCCGCTTGTGCCCCAGGCCGATGAGATAGGCCGTCATGTCATAAGCGGCCTTGAAATCGTCGATCCGCACATCGGCCGCCCCTTCCATGGTCTTCTCGGGGGCAATGCGCACGAACGGCGTGTCAGCTTCTCTCAAGGCCTCGATTGCCGGAACGCAATCGCTCAGCGGCGGGGTCAGGATGACGCCGTGCAAGGACGATTCGGTCACCAGGGATTGCACTTGGCGGCCGATATTGGGGTTGGCTGCATCGAGGGATTCGACGATCAGGTGATAGCCCTCTTCACGGCAACGGGTCAGCACGCCCACCTGCAAGGCGGCGATATAGCCGGCCGAGGGGTTGTCGTAGAGCAGGCCGATCAAGAAGGAGCGTTCGCTCGCCAAGCCGCGGGCGAAGATATTGGGCCGGTAAGACAGCGCTTCCACAGCCTGCATGACTCTTTCGCGCGTGGCGTCAGAGACATTGGACTGGCGGTTGACCACGCGCGAGACGGTCTTGATCGAAACGCCAGCGCGTTTGGCCACATCGTAGATGCTGGCAGGCTTGGGAGCGTCGGGGCGAACTGGTTTCACGTCGAAGGGCAAATCTCAAAACACAGTGATACAAATCGCTATAGGGCCAATCATGCCCCGCAGCAAAGCAATAAACTAGCCATCCGCGAGCTTTCGTCCCATGTAGCACCCTGTATTATCATATAAATGCAGGCCTGGGAGTTGGGATGATGCCAGCACAGCATCTTCGGATGTCCGGCTTCACCCAGATACCCGGACGTGTCCGCGTCACCTGCAAAAGACATTGTTTTTTCTCTGGAAAGCCGCCAGCAGATAAACTCTGCAGCGAGCAGTCATAAGCCAACCACCGCAGCCAGCATGGTGGGATAGGAATAGCGGACCTCGCAGGCCTGCGGCAGAAACAGAAACTCGCTTCATAGGAATGTCCGAAGGCGGCCAAGAGCAGCACCTCTGGCGATGGTCGAAGCACCAACACCAGCGCCGCCGGATGTTACGCATAGAGCTTGCCGGTCTTGGCTTTGTGCCAGACGGCAATGCCGTCATACAGCACATGCTCCGGCAGTTGCAGCACAAGAGCGGCCACAAAGAACAGCAGTGCCAGGACTCTGTTGGTCCCAAGCTCTATCGCGCGCAAAAAATTCTGTCGCGCGGGGTTCGCACGCCATTCACTTTGCTGCCGCAGAGGAAGAGGGGAATTGCGGTATTTCTGCCATAGCATTGGTGAAACGGTGCAGCAGAAGCAGGTTGTCACCGAACAGACATCAACGCTCCCTAGGTTCCGCGCCGCGCGGGGACGCTCAATCAAACATCGAAGTCTAGACGGAACCAATCCGGGGCCGGTGCTTGGTTTGTGTCTCTCGCCAGCAACCATCGCTATCTTGAGGTAACGACATATGCGTTCATGGGGATTCACCAAGAGTCACTATCTGCTTGGAGCGGCAATCGGCGCCATGTTGTGCGCGGATCCTGCCTTCGCACAGGCAAGTGGCGGTCTTGAGGAAGTCGTGGTGACGGCCGAGCGCCGTTCTGAAAACCAGCAAAACGTGCCGGTTTCGGTTTCGGTGTTGAACGCCGAAATGCTCGATACCATCACCGCGTCTGGTGACGACACGCTGCTCGCGCTCTCCGGCAAGGTTCCCGACCTTTATGTCGAATCCACCACTGGCCGCATTTTTCCGCGCTTCTATATCCGCGGTCTCGGTAACGTCGACTTCTATCTCGGCGCCTCGCAGCCGGTTTCGATCATCCAGGATGACATCGTCGAAGAACATGTGGTCTTGAAGTCGACTCCGGTCTTCGATGTCGGTCAGATCGAAGTGCTGCGCGGACCGCAGGGTTCGCTGTTCGGCCGCAACACCACTGCGGGCATCATCAAATTCGACAGCACCCGTCCGTCGCAGGAATTTCAGGGCCGCGCCACGGCATCTTATGGTGCCTATAACACGGTCGATCTCGACGCCGGTTTCGGTGGTCCGATCGTACCGGGCAAGCTCGCCTTCCGCGTTTCCGGGCTTTATCAGAGCCGCGCCGATTACATCGATAACACCTATACCGGCGCCAGCGCCGACGGCACGCCGACCGGCCAGAAGAATGCGACCGGCGGCTATAACGAACGCGATCTGCGCCTGCAGCTGCTCTTCACGCCGGTCGACAACCTGTCGATGCTCACCTCCATGCATGGCCGCTGGTATAGCGGTCCGGCCAGCATTTTCCGCCGCGGCGCCATCGCACTCGGTTCGCACAATGTCGATTCGCTGCATTGGAATCAGGCACGCTGGGATGAAGGCAACAACAACCCGCAGAGCTACGACACCTATGGCATCTCGGAAAACATCGCTTACGATTTCGGCGGCGTGACGCTGACTTCGATCACCGGGTTTGAATCGACCTCCGGCTTCAGCCGGGGTGATACCGATGGCGGGGCCGCAGCCGATTTCGGCAATGCCGGCTTTGGCGAATCCATGGGCCGCGTCCGCGCCCTCGGCCAGTGGACCGAGGAGCTCCGCTTGGCTTCCAGCGATCAGGGCAAGTTCAAGTGGCAGGTCGGCGGGCTCTATTTCGACCAGCATGACATCACCGAATTCTATCAGCGCGCCTATTTCCTCACCGGCACGGCCAACAATCCCAACAACTGGGTGCGGCTGCGCGATGCCAATACCTCTTGGGCCTTCTTCGGCCAGGCCAGCTATGAAGTGCTGCCGGATCTCACCATCACTGGTGGCGTCCGTGTCACCAACGACCGCAAGGAAACCCTTCTGCTCAAGACGGCGAACACCGCGGCGGGCGTGGTCACCTTCCCGGCGACGGCCAATCGCGATCCAATCCTGGAAGCCACCAAGCCGAGCTGGGATTTGAGCGCGCTCTATCAGCTCAGCCCCGATCTCAGCATCTATGCCCGCGTTGCCACCGGCTTCCGCGGTCCCACCATTCAGGGCCGTTCGGCGGTGTTCAATTCGGCCTTCACCACTGCCAATTCGGAAACCATCCTGTCCTGGGAAGCCGGTGTGAAGAGCCAGCTCAGCAATAACCTGCGCTTCAATGCCTCCGCCTTCACCTATACGGTCGACGACATCCAGCTTAACGCCAACGACTCCAACGGCAACGGCGTGTTCTTCAACGCCAAGAAGGCGCAAGCCTATGGCATGGAAGCCCAGCTCGATTGGCTGCCGGTGGAAAACCTGTCGCTGACCGCAGGCCTCAGCCTGTTGCACACCGAGATCAAGGACTCGAACGCCTATGCCCAGATGGGCAGCTTCCTGGGCGCCTTGACCCTGACGCCGTTCAATTCCTATTTCACCAAAGGCACGGGTACTGGCACGACCTATTTCGCCAAGATCGACGGCAATCCGCTGCCAAACGCGCCGGAATACAATCTGAACTTCTCGGCCCGCTATGACATCCCGGTTTCCACCGGCGGTTCGGTCTTCATCGCCACCGATTGGAATTTGCAGGGTTATACCAACTTCGTCCTCTACCGTTCGAAGGAGTTCAATTCGAACGGCAATTTCGAAGGCGGTCTCAAGCTTGGCTATTCGGCGGACAAGTATGAAATCGCTCTTTATGGCCGCAACATCACCAACAACAAGAACCTGAAGGGTGTGATCGAGAACTACGATGCCGCCATTCTCAACGAACCGGCCACCTTCGGCGTCACGCTGAGTGCGAAGCTGCAGTAAGCCGGACTTGCCGTGCATTCAGAAGGGCGTTGCGCGCAAGCGCAGCGCCCTTTTCTTTTTACTGGGGAGCAGCCGACTGCGAATCCACTATCATAGCGCCTTCGCGCCCGCCAACAGGATTTTCGAGATATCTGGCGCACCCGACAGGATTCGAACCTGTGGCCTCTGCCTTCGGAGGGCAGCACTCTATCCAGCTGAGCTACGGGTGCAGGCCGAGGCGGCAGCTATAACCTAAGCCCTCCCGCTCCGCAACGAAGCGGCCAAGTCTTTTCTGCGGCAAGGTTTTCCAGCCGTTAGAGGGTGTGGAAGCGCCGCTGCCGGGACGCGGTGGCAGGCGCTATTGCAGGATCTGGCGGAAGGCGCCGTCCCAATCGGTGCCGGGCGGGTTTTCCTGGAAATAAGCGATGCGGTTCAGGTGCAGCTCGTACAGTTTCTGGCTGGCGCCCGAGAGCTTGCGGCACTGGGCGATCAGCGCCATCGCTTTGTGCCACTGCTGGTCGCGCACGGACTGGAAGATGTGATCGTGGAAGGTGGCCAGCGCCCGGAATTTCGGGCTCGCCCGCATCACCGGATTGCCCAGCATGGCGTAAAGTTTGACCGGGTCTTCCTGGTGTTCAATGGCGATGTAGTCGACCTCCAGGAAAGCAAAGCCGCGTTCGGAAAGCTTGCGGGTGTCTTCACTGACGACGACAGCCGGCCCGTAGCCTGCCGAAAGCTGCTGGATGCGCCTGGCCATGACGGCGCAATCGCCATTGACCGAATAGACCTTGCGGCCATGCACATCGAAACCGCCGGCAATAGCCGGGCCGCTGGAAAGACCGACGCCGATCTCAACCGGATCGAGAGCCACACCATCGATGCGCCGCTCATGGGTGATGATTTCGTTGGTCTGAGCGATGGCTTCCATCATACCCATGGCCGCTTCGCAGGCATGGACGGCGTGTTCGGGATCGTCCAGCGGGGCATTCCAAAAGGCGGTAAAGCCGTCGGCCGTCAGCTTGTCGATCGCCCCGCCATGTTCCAAGGCCTGTGTCATTAAGGGATCAAGCACGCGCTGGATCAGACGGGTGAACGCGGCCGGGTCGCCCCGGAAAGAGGAGGCAAGGTCGGCAAAGCCGCGTACGCCGCACGCCAGATAGGTCACGGTGCGGGTTTCGCCATCGAGCTTCATCGGCTCGGGCTGGCGGGCGATGATGTTGATCACCCGTTTGGGCAACACATCGGAGAAGGCGCGTTTCAAGGCCGAGCGGGTACGCCAGATTTCGACTCCGCGCGCCACGGCGCCGCTGGCCCAGATCAGCCAGAGAGCAGCTCCAATTCCCAGCCCGTCAAACAGCACATGCTCGCTGGTATAAATGCGCCAGGAGCCGTAGCCGATCAGGGCAGTGACAACGAGCACATAACCGGCGGCCAGGCCCACGCCCAAACGGGCGATGAAAACGGCGCAACCGATACCGAACAATACCAGGCAAAGAAGCTCAGCCTGAACCGCGGCCGTTGGGCGGCGTAAGACAGTCCCGAGTAACAGGTTTTCGGCCGCTTCGGCATGTACCTCGGCCACCGGGCGGAGCCCCAGCGGGGTCGCCACCATGTCGCCGGGTGCACCGATATAGACAATCGCGTCGCGCAAGGCGTCCGCCGGCAGCTGGTCAGAAAGAACGGCAGACGCCGCAATCAAGCGATGCGGATTGGCTCCTGCGAAAGAAAGCCAAATGGCACCATCGGAGGTCGTGGCGAGGGCCCCTGCGGCGGTTTCCACCGCCATAACGCCAGCCGTGCCACCCAGAAAGCCGCTATTGCCGTCATCGCTCTTCAGGATGAGCTGAGGCTTGTCTTCGCTGAGGCGCAGGACTTCGGCGTCGAGCGATGGGACCGTTTTTCCTCCCAAGCGGAACACCAGCGGCATGCGCCGCACCCGGCCATCAGCATCGATATTCAGCGTCAAAGCACCAAGCCCGGCACTGGCCGTCTCGAAGGTTGGCAGAGATCCTGTGGTGTTTTGATAAATTGGCAGGCGATCGAAGGGATTGCGGCTGCCGCTCCAGCCCACTTCCGCTTTGATCGGGAGCAGATGGCCGGTTTCGACCGCACTTAAGCTGAAGCCCGTGACGGATTTCACCCCCGAAAGAGCGGTGACCAAAGCCGTATCCGGCGAAGGCATTTGTTCCAGCGCTTGCCGTGCGGAATCGTATGCCGGGCCCGGGGGAACAAGCCCCATCAGATTGCGCCCCGAAAGCGGATCGGGCCGCTCAAGGCTTCCGGCCAGCACCACTACCGAAGCGCCGTGACGTTTCAGGCTATCGACCATCGTGGCAAGAGCGGCGTGCGGCCAAGGCCAAGCCCCGAAACGGCTGACACTGGCGGGATCGATATCAAGCACGCGGACCGGATGGCCTGCCGAACTTGTGTCTTCGTAAGGCCGCGGATTGGTCCGGGCATAAGCATCGAAAAGAACGCCGCGCAGGCGCGTAGCCAGTCCAGCTGCGTCCGTGCCCAGCACCAGCAAGGCAAGAAACAGTGTGATCAGCGGCAAGCCCCAGACGGCCAACGGTCTGTCACGAAAGATCATTAATTCCCCCGGCGGCCCGAGCGCCGATCCAGTTGATTTATCGCGCTTTTTTTTGGAAAGCGGAAGAGGAATTCGCGCTCAAAGATTAACGCGGGCGAGCCGTGCAATGAGGTGGGTCAAGATAAAGAGCCCCCCTGCCGCCAGCACCATGGCCGGACCGGCCGGGGCATCGGCGGCATAAGCGGCTGCCAGTCCCAAAGGTGCTGAAAGCGCGCCAATCGCCGTCGCCCAAAGGGCCATGGCTTCCGGCGTGCGGGAAAGCGGTCTTGCGGCGGCAGGCGGGATCAAGAGCAAGGCCACGATCAGCAGTGCTCCCACCACTTTGAGGCCGAACGCCACCAGAAGGGCGGTGAGAACCAGAAAGCCCGTTTGCGCCAAAGGACTGCCCCGGCCTTCGGCAGCAGCCATAGCCCCGCCTACTGCCGTGCGCAGCAACGGCTTCCATAACAACGCCATGGTGACCAGCACGCCGATGCCGACCGCCGCGATGCCGAGAAGATCGCCATTGGTCAGCGCCAGCACATCGCCAAAGAGATAGCCGAGCAGATCGGCACGTACGGTTTCGAGCAGCGACAACACGATAAAACCAAGCGCCAAGCTCATATGGCCAATGATGCCGACAAAGGTTCCCGCTGGAATCGTGCGGTCGGAGGCCCGCGCCATCACCAGCGCCGCCGCCACTGCCAGCGCCGCTGTGCCGATCAAGGCGTGCACGCCAATGAGAAGACCGAGCGCGGCGCCGAGAAGTCCCATATGCGCTACGGACTCGCCGACATAGGCCAGCCGCCGCCATAGGATAAAGCATCCCACGGGACCGGCTGCGGCCGCGAGCAGCCCTGCGCCCAAGGCGGCGCGCCAAAGAAAATCATCCATGATCATGGTGATGCACAGGCTGTCCGCCCAAGTTATGGGCGTGGTCGTGATGATGGGGATAAAGCGCCAGCTCACCGCGGGCGCCGAACAATTCGACGAAGGCGGGATCTCGCACCACGCTATGGGCATCGCCTTCGCAACAGACATGATGATTGAGGCAGATCACGCGATCGGATTTGCCCATCACCACATGCAGATCATGGCTGACCAGAAGAATGCCGCAGCCCAGTTCATCGCGCAGTTCCGCGATCAGATGATAGAGCGCGGCTTCGCCGGAGATATCGACGCCGGACAAGGGCTCATCCAAGACCAGAAGATCGGGTTTGCTGGCGATGGCGCGAGCCAGCATCACGCGAGCGAGTTCGCCGCCCGACAAGGCGCTGAGCTGTCGTTCGCCTGTCACTTCATCCAGACCCACACGCGTCAAGGCTGCGCGAGCGGCTTCGCGTTCGGCAAACAGGTCCAGGAAGCGATGTACGGTAATGGGCAGGCTTAAATCCGGCGCGAATTGTTGCGGCACATAGCCGATGCGCAATCCCGGCTTGCGGATGATGTTGCCTGAGGAGCGCATCAGCCCCAGCAAGGTTTTCAACAGACTGGTCTTGCCCGAACCATTGGGGCCGATCAGGGTGACGATCTCACCGGTATGGATGGCAAGCGATACGTCTTCCAGGATGACCAGCGGTCCGGCAGCGAGGCGCAGATTTTTGGCTTCGATCAAAACGGTTGAGCCGCTATCGCTCATTGCTTCCGCTCCGGTTTGGCAAAAGCGGCCACTGCCAGCAAAAGCACCGACAAGGCCAGACAGATATAGGCCAAGCTGTCGCCGATGCGGCCATAAAGCGTCTGGCCCGGCCCGCGCGCAATATCGCCCCGCAAGCTGACCATACCGCCATCGGCCGTTTTCTTCACACCAAGCACCCTTCCATAGGCATCGCTGATGGTCAGAAGCCCGTCATTGGCGGCGCGCGCCACGGCAAAACCGTTTTCAACGCCGCGCATGATCGCCAGATGCGCATGCCAAACCGCATCGCGATCGAAATCCCAGGCCGGCACGGCATAAAGATTGGGTCCCACCAGGGAGTCGCCGCGCAGCATCTCCGGGAAATCCATATCCTTGCAAATGGCGATGCCGGTGCGGTCAGAGACCATGAAGCTTTTCGCGCCAGGGACGAAGGCGCTTTCCAAACCCGGCACCAAGCGCCGCTTGGTATAGGTCTGTGGTGCGGCGCCATTGGCGAAAAAGACCAGGGCATTGTTCTGGCGCGTCACGCCGCGCTCATCGAATCCGGCTGCCACCAAGGCATGGCCCATATGGGCAACGGTTTCGAACTCGGCGTTCACCGCGCTGCGCCAAGCAGGCCGCAACACCGCGATCTTTTCCGGAAACACGATCACATTAGCATTTTGCTGCGCCAAACGCCGGCCCGCTTCGGCATAGGCTTTCACCACCGCCAAGGCGCTCACTTCATCGTCTTTCAAACCGGCACGAACAAGCGCGTCATTGCCGGCGAGGCCCACGCGCACGGTTTCGGTCTGCGGCGCCGTCGCCATGCGAAAATGGCCATAGCCGATATTCAACACCAGAACAGCCAGAGCGAAGATCGCAAAGCTGCGCTGGCGCGTAGCGGCGAACATGGCTGCGGCAGCTGCGAACAAGCCCATTACGGCGGTGATGGCCCAAATACCAAAGACAGCCGCCCCTTGGATCATCCAGGGCATTTCCACCTGGCTATAAGCGGGCGACGACGCCGCGCCATTGGGGCCTTGCGACAACAGATAATCGAGCCCGGTCCACAAAGCGGCGAAGGCGATCACGCCTGAAATTGGTGCTACCCGGCGCGCGATGAAACGGGCGCCCGCAACCGAGAGCGCAAAGGCTAGCGCTGGCGTAGCGATCCCCATCGCCAATGTGATCGCTGGCAGAAAACGGCCGTAAGCGAACAGAAGACTCAGCGCTCCGATCGCCGAGGCCGCGAAGGCCACGGCAAAGGCAACCCAGCCTTTGCTCTCCGGCCGGAAGGCAAACCACAACACCGGAATGGGGGCGAAGAGCGCCACCAGCCACAGAACGCCTGGCGTGGTTGCAACGCTGCCGCTCAGACCCATCGAGAAATAGATCGCGAGTCCGCTCAAGGCTGCGGCGAGCGCCGGGACGATGGCTTTCATGGGGGTCATTAAGTCCAAGTGGGAAAGGTCTTGCCATTATGGCAGAGGATGAGCGGCCATGACCACCCGCTTTGACCGTATGGATCAAGGCGATTTTGCGACGGATTATTTGTTGAGGCGTATCATCACCTGCGCCAGGAGGACCTTGGCCCCTTTACGCGCGAGATAGCGGTCCGTAACCGTCTGCAAGCGATCCGCCAAATCAACCACATCGGGCTGGCGCGAAGCACGCACATTGATAGCGGCAAAGGCCATCAGACTGCGGACATAGGCATCGCGCAGCCGCGGCATCTCATGATCGATCTTGTCGCGCAACGCGGGATCGGGCACGTCAAGACCAAAGCCAACCATGAACAAACCCTGCGGGCGCGAGCCATCAATGATCGAGGCATAAAACGGATCGATCATCATATAGCTTTCGGACTGCGTGATCTTGTGTGTCGCCGTCTTCTTCTTATCGTCATTTTTTTTGACGGCAGCTTCTCCGCCTTGCACGGGTGCGAGCGCATCCTTCGCAGCGTCTTCCGCGGCGAAAGCTTTTTGTGCTGGTAAGGCCAGCGCCAGGAGCATCAAAAAAAGGAGAGCTTTGCGCATGTCGCCAGGATCCTCCTTTTGCGTTTAGCGCTTCTTGGTAAACTGTTGGTAAATGAAAGGTCAGGTGCCGATGACTCTTCACCGAAATGCTGTGTTTTTTGCATCCGGCTTGATGGCCAGTGCGATTGTTTGTGCCGCGGCGGTTTGGGCTGAGGATCGCCCTGGCCAGCGATTTTCGGTTTCTCCTGCTTCGCTGCCGGCGCCTTATGCCACCCCGGGCGTGGACAACCATTCGACTGTTATTGCCCGTCCGGACGGGGCATTGCCGCAAGTGCCCAAGGGTTTCGTGGCCGAGCCTTATGTGACCGGGCTTTCGAATCCGCGCTTCATGGCGCTGGGGCCGAATGGCGATGTTTTCCTCACCGAAGCCAGCGCCGGCAAAGTGACCGTGATCCGGGGCGGCAAGGCTTTCCCCTTCGCCACGGACTTCAAGGCTCCCAGCGGCATCGCTTTCCACGACGGGGTGCTCTATGTCGGCGATCTTGTTGCGGTGTGGCGAGTAGAGATCAAGGACGGCAAGGCAGGGGCCCGCAAGCGCGTCACAGTCGATGATTTCGGCGGTATGGGCGGGCATTCGACTCGCGATATCGCCTTTGGCCCGGATGGAACCCTGTATCTGGCCATCGGCAGCGCTTCGAATGTTTCGGAAGAAAAACTGCCGCGGGCTTCGGTGCAGGTGGTCGACAAGGCGGGACATCTGAAGACCTTCGCCAGCGGCACGCGCAATCCTGTCGGTATCGGCATCTATCCGGGCACGAACAATCTTTATGTCACGGTGAATGAACGCGATGGCCTCGGGGACGGATTGCCGCCGGATTATTTCACCCTTCTCAAGCAAGGTGATTTTCTCGGCTGGCCCTATGCCTATATCGGCAAACACCCCGATCCCGAATTCGGTTCCAAGCGTTCCGATCTGGTAGCCAAGACCAAGACCCCCGACACCCTTTTCCAGGCGCATTCGGCACCTTTGGCCTTGGCCTTTTATGAGGGTTCTCAATTCCCGGCAGAGTACAAAGGCAATGCCTTCGTCGCGCTGCACGGCTCCTGGGATGCTGCCAAGGCGACAGGTTACAAGGTGGTGCGGATCAAATTCGCGGGCGGCAAGCCGGAAAACGCTTATGAGAATTTCGTCACCGGCTTTTGGAGTTTGGGGAGCGAGCCGCCTAAAGTTTGGGGCCGTCCCGCCGGACTTCTGGTCGACAAGGATGGCAGTCTTCTGATCGCCGATGATGCGGGCAAGACCGTGTGGCGTGTGCGCTACGAAGGCATCCAATCCGGTCGGTGATGGGATAGCAACGGCCCCAATTCCGGCGCAGTCCGGCCAGAGGCAGGGCGTAACGGAGGTCGTCGGCACCCTCGGCATGGCTGAAAAACCGTGGGGCGACAAACCGGTTGCCAATCCCGGCTTGACAGAGCAAAGCCACCCTCCCTACATACGCGCCCCTGCCCCCAAAGACCCAAACGGGGGGCAGACCCTGATAAGGGGCTGTAGCTCAGTTGGGAGAGCGCCTCGTTCGCAATGAGGAGGCCAGCGGTTCGATTCCGCTCAGCTCCACCAGGCTCCACTGCACAGCAGTGTGCCTGCCACAAGACACCTCACCCCGTTAGTGCAGCCGGGCCTTCGGTCAGCGCAGCCCGCCTTTGGCAAGCCAGCCCATTTCTCCTGTCTTGCGGGTGGAGGGTGAAACAGGCTACGTCCCTGACGCTTTTTGGAGCACTGTCACCATCATGATGAACCCGGTTTTCTGGCTGATTTGGAACATCCTCGAAATCTACAAATGGATTGTTCTGATTGCCGTGGTGATGAGCTGGCTGCTGGCTTTTAACGTCATCAATTACCACAACAATTTCGTGCGCGGGGCAGTCCGTACGCTGGAGGCGCTGACCGAGCCGGTATTCCGCCAGGCCCGTCGCATCATCCCCACCATCGGTGGCATCGATCTGTCGCCGATCTTGGTATTCCTCGCCATCGGCTTCCTGCAATACGCCATCACCTATTTCAGCGTCATGATGCACTTCTGAGGCGATGACCTCGGGGTTCCAAAGTGCTGGCGGCAAGACCACCTTTCATGTCCGGCTAACGCCGAAAGGCGGGCGCGACACGGTGGAAGGCTGGGAAGAAGCCTCTGACGGCAGCCGGCATGTGAAGGCCCGGGTGCGCGCTGTTCCTGAGGACGGCAAGGCCAATCAGGCCCTGGTCGAGCTCCTGGCGAAATCTTTTGGGGTTCCCAAATCCATGGTGCGGATCGTGGCGGGTGCCACGGCCCGTCTGAAACGTATAGAAATCACGGGTGACAGCGCCGAGCTGGCGGCCCGTTTGGAGGCTTTATGAGCGCGAGCATCATCGACGGCAAAATGCACGCGGCGAAGCTGAAAGCGGCCATCGCCAGTGAGACGGCGCGGCTCAAAGCCGAGCATGGTCTGGTGCCTGGTCTTGCCACCGTCTTGGTGGGTGAAGATCCGGCTTCCGAAGTCTATGTCCGCAACAAGAACAAAACGGCGGAAAGCCTCGGCTTCAAATCGGTGCACCACCACCTCCCAGCCGATACCAAGGAAGCCGATCTTCTGGCGCTGGTGAAGGATCTCAATGCAGACGGCTCCGTGCACGGAATCCTGGTGCAGATGCCTCTGCCCAAGCAAATTCGCGATGAAGCCGTGCTCGATGTGCTCGATCCCGCCAAGGATGTTGACGCCCTGACGCCGGCCAATGCGGGACTGCTGCTTTCGGGCCGGGCCAAGCTGGTGTCCTGCACGCCGATGGGTGTGATGATCCTTTTGAGGGAAACCATAGGCTCGGTGGCAGGTCTTGAGGCTTTGGTGATCGGCCGTTCGCTGTTGTTCGGCAAACCCGCGGCCCAGCTCCTTCTGGCTGCCAATGCCACGGTCACGATGGCCCATTCCCGTACCAAGGATTTGCCCGAAGTGGCGCGCCGGGCCGACATTCTGGTGGCCGCCATCGGCAAGCCGGAATTCGTGCGCGGGGATTGGGTGAAGCCAGGCGCCACAGTGATCGATGTCGGCATCAATCGTGTTGATGCGGGCGCGGGAAAGACCAAGCTGGTGGGGGATGTCGCCTACGCTGAAGCCGCCGAACGTGCCGCCTATATTACGCCCGTCCCGGGCGGCGTCGGGGCGATGACCATCATCTGTTTAATGCGCAACACGCTCATTGCGGCGGCTTCACAGGCCGGGTTGCCGGTGCCAGCGCTTTAGGGTTTTTCTGTGCCTGAATGCACGTGTTACGTGCACCCAATTTTTGCAGAAGCTGACAATTTTTGTGGTCTTATGACACCGCCAGACACAATTTGGCCTGTTTGCCGCACTATGCCCGCCACGGCCTCTTCTTACGTTGGTGTAACGTAAGATTGGATGCCGAAAAACAGAGCTAAGTGGTGCGGATCATTACGTATTGCAGAATAGGTCGCACCCCTAGCTGATAAGGGCATGGAAACCATGTCGCAGACGGCTGAGTCAGCAGTTTCAGAAGACGCGCAAGCCCGCAGCTTCGCGCCAGCCCGTCCGCTCCCCATCGCCCCAGCTTCCGCCATCCGCGGCCGTGTGCGGCTTCGTACCCTGACCAATCTGCGCTGGATGGCCACCTGCGGCCAAACCGTGGCGCTTTTTCTGGTCTATTTCGGGTTCCAGTACAGTCTGCCGATTGCCGCTTGTCTGGCCTGTGTGATCTTTAGCGCGACGCTCAACATTATCCTGGCGCTGCGCTATCCGCCCAATCACCGCCTCACCAACCGCGAAGCCACGGTTTACCTGGCCATAGACGTATTGCAGCTGGCAGCCCTGCTCTATCTCACCGGCGGCATCGCCAATCCTTTCGCCTTGATGTTCATTGCCCCTGTGGTGATTGCCGCTTCGACGCTGAACCTTGGCAACACCATGATTTTGGGGGCTGTGGCGCTCGGGGCTGCTTCCGTCATTTCCGTTGTGCATGAACCTTTGCCCTGGAACGGTTCGCTGGTGCTGCCGCCGCTGTACCAGGCCGGTTTGTGGGCTTCGCTGGTGCTCGGGATCGGTTTCACCTCGGTTTATGCTTGGCGGATTGCTTCTGAAGGCGCGCGCATGTCCGCCGGTCTTGCCGCCACCCAACTGGCGCTCTCCCGCGAACAGCGTTTGTCCACCATCGGCGCCTTGGCTACCGCAGCAGCGCATGAGCTTGGCACACCGCTCGGCACCATTGCGGTTGTGGCGCATGAATTGGAGCGCACGCTGCCGGCCGGTTCGCCGGAAGCCCAGGATGCCCGCCTTCTGCGCTCTCAGGCCGAACGCTGCCGCATGATCCTGATGAAGCTCGCCCGTCCGGACGAGCCGATGCTGGGCGGCACCGCCCGCCTGCCCATTTGCGCCCTGCTGGACGATATTGCCGATCAGTATCGCGACGAAGAGCTGGAAATCGTCATCACGGCGGTCCCTGGCGATCGCGAAGTGCCTCAGCCTCAGGTTTGGCGGGCGCCCGAGTTGCTGCATGGTTTGGGCAACATCATTGAGAATGCCGCCGATTTTGCCCGCTCAAGGATTCGTATCGAGGCTTCTTGGAACGCCAATGCCTTGAAGGTGTCTGTCGAAGACGATGGGCCTGGCTTTGCCCCCGACATCATCGAACGTATTGGTGAGCCCTACACCACCTCCCGCCCCGGCAATAATGCCGTGGGCGATACCGAAATCGCCCCCGCCTCGAAAATGGGCAAGCATGAAGGCATGGGGCTCGGCTTCTTCATTGCCAAAACGCTGCTGGAACAGACCGGCGGCAATGTGAAAGCGCTCAACCCGCCTGGTGGCGGCGCGCGCGTCAGCGTCTCCTGGCCAAGGGGCCAGATCGATGGCGAAACCCAGCCGCCCCCAGGTGAGGAGGATTGACCGGATATTCAACCAGGCCTATGTGCGAAGCGAGTAAGGAACAAGAAGAATGATGGAAGAAAAAACACTTCTGATCGTGGAAGATGATCGCCCATTGCGCGAACGTCTTGCACGCGCGATGGAAACGAGGGGCTTTGTGGTGACGATTGCCGAAGGCGTCGCCGACGGAAAGGCCCGCGCCAAGGAAGCACCCCCGGCTTATGCCGTGGTTGACCTGAAGCTCGAAGACGGCAACGGCCTCGATGTGGTCGAGACCTTGCACACCGTGCGGCCCGACAGCCGCGTCGTGGTCCTGACCGGCTTCGGCAATATCGCCACGGCGGTGGCGGCCGTGAAATACGGTGCCATCGATTATCTGCCCAAGCCTGCCGATGCGGATGACATCACGGCGGCTCTTCTGGCTGCGCCCGGCTCCAAGCCGAAGCCGCCGGAGAACCCGATGTCGGCCGACCGTGTGCGCTGGGAGCATATCCAGCGGGTTTATGAGCTCTGCGGCCACAACGTGTCCGAGACGGCGCGCCGCCTCAATATGCACCGCCGTACGCTGCAGCGTATTCTGGCTAAGCGCTCTCCGCGCTGATTTCTTCCGCCGTTTCGCACAAAAGAAAAGCGGGAAAGTGAAACCACTTTCCCGCTCATTCCTCATTCTGTCTCTGCAAACCGGCCTTACTGCAGCATCGGAAGATAGGGTCTGAAATCGGGGAAGGTTCCGCGTTCCTTGATCTCGTTCTCGCTGCCCAGCCGCTTCACCGTATCCGGCGTGCCGTCGAACGCTTTCCATTCCGGCAGCCCTTCGCCATTGGGATTTCCCGTTTTCGCGAAGTTGGTCCAATAACCGAGCATCTGCTCCTGCAGGGCCAAATCCTCTTTGTTCCAATCCCGCGTTTCGCGCCAGAGATGGCCATAAGCGAAACGGATTTCCGCGCCATGTCCGGCTTTGCAGCCATAGCCGCAAGGCTTCTCCTTGGGCGGTTCGGCGGGCGAATGGACATAGAAATAGAGGAAGGCAGGCTCCGTTTTCGTTTTCTGCTGCATTGTTGCCCAGCCGAAATGCGATAAACCGATCATGTCAGTGATCAGGCGCTGTACCGATGCTTTGGCTTGTTCGTCGGTTTTGCCGGGATATTGCGCCAATATTGGAGCCGGGATTTGCGGCCCGAAAATCTTCTGCAACAGGTTTTCATAATTGGCTGTGGTAACGGTGTTGGTGCCGAGGAAATCGGGCGCAAGATCGACCCCCTCGTCGGCATTCCAGCCGAGCAGCACTGGCACCTTGTTCTGGTGTCCTGCCGCAAAACTCTGTTGCGCCAGTTCCGGCAGCACCACGCCATCCAAATCAGGCGTCGCCGGCAAGTTCCGCTTGAGGAGGTCTTCCGCGCTGAGCTGGCGCAAATCTGCAAGATGTGGCGCTTTCAAAGCCTGCCCCAAATCGCTTCCGGCTTTTTCCGCTGTTGCCTTGTCAGGCATCGGTCCCATCACACCGCTTTCGGAAATACCGCGTTGAAACAGCCCTTTGGCCAAAGGTGAGATCGTGAGCGCCGCCACCGATGAGCCGCCCGCAGAGCAGCCAGCGATAGTCACAGCGTTGGGATCGCCGCCAAACTTTGCGATGTTGCGTTTGATCCATTGCAGCGCGGCGATCTGGTCCTGGAAACCCTGATTGCTGGCAGCATGATCAGGCGCTTCGGCGGTGAGTTCGGGATGGGCAAAGAAGCCGAACACGCCGAGCCGGTAATTGAGCGAGACCAGGATCATGTTCTTTTGCACGATGCTCTTGCCGCCTTCCGGTCCCCACTCGCTGCCGTAACCGCTGGTTAGCCCGCCGCCGTGAATCCAGACCAGGACGGGATAGGGCTTTTTCGCTTTCTTGGCTGGCGCCCAGACATTGAGGCTGAGGCAATCTTCGCTTTGCGGCGCCTTCACCCAATCGGCGGTCTGGCGGCACACCGGACCGAATTCCGTCGCCTGTCGAATACCCTGCCACGGCGTCACGGGCTGCGGGCTTTTCCAGCGCAGATTACCCACCGGCGGTGCGGCGTAAGGAATACCCAAGAAGGCTTGCATGCCGTCCTTCTCGCTTCCTGCGATTTTTCCGCTATCGACGGAGAGTGTTGGTGCGGCGGGCTCAGCCGTGGCTGAAAAACCGAAAGCGGCGAACAACACGGCCATGGCAATGGCCTTGCGCAAAGAAGGCATACTGGTGTTTCCCCTGCTCGTTTTTCTATCGATGTCGCTCGCGGCGGCGGTTCAGTATACACGGCAAACGGGCGGTATGGACCGATCACGAATGAGCGAGGTTCTTTGAACCATATCTTAGAAGCTGTTCGTCGCTTCCAGGATCTGGCTCAAGCGCTCGGCTGCCACGCGGGCGAAACTCAATGTCACCGCTTTGCGCCGCGAGGGATGCAGCACCGTGTGTTTGGAGGGGCGCACGATGGCCCCGCCATAGCGGTCGGCCACGATCAAGCCGGTATCGGGCGGCACATGCTCATCGGGAAAATCCGGCGGAATGGCGAAATAGAAGAGCTCGCAGAAATCGAGATACTCCGGCCATTTCTGATCGCCTTTGAGATCGGAAACCGCGACCTTGATCTCCACGCCCAGCATGGTGCCGTCCGCGCCCAAGGCGGCCACATCCAGCCTTCGCCCATTGGCGAGGGTGAATTCGAGGATGGGCGAGAAGCCTTCCTGGATCAGAAGCCGCGAGACCCCGCGAGCGACACCAATGGCATTTTCCATCGGTGCATTAGAACGGATAGAGAACAGCAGATCAACCCTGGCCGTTCAATCCTTTTCGCCGAGCACGCCTTTGGTCGAAGCCGCTTCGCCATCCAGCCGTTCGTCCGGAGTCACGGCTTGGCGCAGCGCCCGGGCGAGGCCTTTGAAGCAGGTTTCGACAATGTGATGGCTGTTCTCGCCGTAAAGATTTTCGACGTGAATACAGATACTGGCGTTCAGGGCGAAAGCCTGGAACCACTCCTTGAAGAGTTCGGTATCCATCTCGCCGATCTTCGGCTTGGGAAAGCTGACCTTCCACACCAGATAGGGCCGGTTGGAAACGTCAATCGCCACCCGCGTAAAGGCTTCATCCATGGGGATCGCGGCCGAGCCGAAACGGGTGATGCCGGCGAAATCGCCCAGCGCTTTCTTCACCGCTTGGCCGATGACAATGCCGGTATCTTCGGTGGTGTGGTGGAAATCGACATGCAGGTCGCCTTGGGCGCGCACCTTCAGGTCGATCATGGAATGGCGCGCAAAGCTCTCCAGCATGTGATCCAGAAAGCCGATGCCGGTATCGATGTCGGCTTCGCCAGCTCCATCGAGGTCGAGGGAGACGGCAATCTCGGTTTCGCGGGTTTTCCGCTCGACGGTGGCAGTGCGCATGGGCGCCTCGTGATTCATCCCTGCCTTCATAGCAAAGGCGGCTTTAACAAAGAAACTAGGCAGGCAGGGCAAAAACCTGGGTTACCGGCTGCGATCCCGCCGTACCCATGACCTTTAAGACGCCCGTAGCGGCATTGGCCATCAGCACCAGGCGGCTGTTCACATTGGCAATCGGGGCTTCGAACCAGGAGAGATCGTTGCCGTCGGCCGGAATGGTCATGGCTTGGGCGAAGCGGCCGGCACTGTCGATGGGCCGTGCCTTCCAGCCCAATTCGCTGTCCTTGAGCGGAGAATGGAACTGGTTGGAGGCACAGACGCGTCCGCCCGACAACTCGCGCACAGCGTAAGCGTCTTCGGTGCGCTCGATCACGCAACCTTCGCCAGGGCGGGTGCCGGTCAGGGTGAAGATCGCCGGCACGGCCAGTGGGGTCATGGTCAGCATGGATTTGGCGGAGAGATAGTCCCGTGCCGTCTCGAACACCCGCCGCAACAGATGCACCGGCGGCAAGGCGATCGAAGCATTGGTCTTGAAGCGTCCCGCCATCCACGCGCCGACAAAGCCCCCGGCATGTTTGCGTCGTGGCGCTTGGTTGATCGCCGCCGCAAAGCGCTCCGGCGCCATGGCCTGCAGAACACCGCAGAAACCTGGCCAGGTGACATTAAAATAATCTCCCAGCCTTCCGCGGAATTGCGCCACCACAGGAAATTCGCCCAGCCGCGGGAAAGGCCAATCGAGAACCCGTCGCAGCATTGGCCCTTTATCACTGGCCCAGGCGCCGCTGGTGCAGCCCCATTCCAGGCAGGTGTTCAGCACATAAGCTCCAGGCCGCCGCATGGCCTCGGCGATCAGGGAAATCTCTTCGAAATAGGGGTTTTTGCTCTTTTCCAGCCAGCGCTTGGAGGCGTGATCGGTCGCCTTGGCGATGACATGGCCTGGACCCCGCCCGACCAGCGACAGCGCTCCGTCCAACAGGATGTGTGCCTGCTTGCGGAAAAGGAACAGCAGTTCCAAAGGCGTATGGCCGCGCAAATCGACGTAAGCAATTTTGCCCAGAGGCTGCATATTGCCGAATCCCACCCTATATTCCTCACTATGACCGATCAAAAATGGCGTTCCACTACTATCCTGTCCGTCCGTAAGAACGGAACCGTCATCGTCGCAGGCGACGGCCAAGTTACCTTGGGCGCGACCGTGATGAAATCCAATGCCCGCAAGGTGCGGCGGCTCGGCAAAGGCGATGTCCTGGCCGGCTTTGCCGGCGCCACGGCCGATGCCTTCGCTCTCTTCGAGCGGCTGGAGTCCAAGCTGGAGCAGCATCCGGGCAATCTGGCGCGCGCTTGCGTCGAACTCGCCAAGGATTGGCGCACCGACCGCTATTTGCGCCGTCTCGAAGCCATGATGGCGGTGGCCGATGCCAAGACCTCGCTGATCCTGTCCGGCACCGGCGATGTGGTCGAGCCCGAGGATAGCCTCATCGGCATCGGCTCTGGCGGGCCCTATGCCTTGGCTGCTGCCCGCGCCCTCATCGATCTTGATATGTCGGCCGAAGAGATCGCCCGCAAAGCGATGAAGATCGCCGGCGACATCTGCATCTACACCAACGAAAACGTGGTGCTGGAAACGCTGAAAACCGGCTGAAACCGGCCTTGGTTGAGGCTTTTCTGGCCCGGATGTATCATTTCCGCCGGAAAGGTCGCCGCCATGAATGTGCGCATCAACGATCCCAGGGTCGACGAATTGGCCGAAGAACTTGCCAAGCGGACGGGTGAAGATCCGACCGCTTTGGTGATCCGCGCTCTGGAAGAACGGTTGCGGGCCGAGCCTGCGCCGCAAGACGAAGCGCCTCAACGAAAACCTCTTAGCGAAGCAGAGATCGAAGCCAAAAAAGCGGAGATTATGGAAATTCTGGCGCGGATCGACAAATTGCCCGTGCTGGATGCTCGTTCTCCAGACGAAATGCTGTACGACGAAAACGGTCTTCCTTGCTGATGGTGGTCGATAGCTCCGCGATATTTGCCATATTGCTGAACGAGGCAGAACGGACGCTATTTCTCGACACGATTATGTCCGCAAAATCGGCTGCATTATCGGCTGTTACGCTGCTCGAATGCCGGATCGTGGCGTTGCGTAGAACTGGCCTGGATTGGGATGCCGAGTTGTCGGGTCTTCTTCAGCGTTTGCCGCTTGGTGTCATTGCTTTCGACAACGAGCAATCGGTTCTTGCCGCGGAAGCCTTTCGGGTCTTTGGCAAGGGTCGTCATAAGGCTTCACTCAATTTCGGCGATTGCATCTCTTATGCTCTCGCCAAGGCACGCGGCGAACCTCTGCTCTATAAGGGCGATGACTTTGCCAATACCGACATTGTATCAGCCCTAGCGTAAGCCATAGACACGCGCCCGTCACATACCCATATATCTTCTCATGAGCACTGCCTTCACACCCCGCGAAATCGTTTCCGAACTCGACCGCTTCATCATCGGCCAGCACGAGGCCAAGCGCGCGGTTGCCATTGCCTTGCGCAACCGCTGGCGGCGCCAGCAGCTCGCGCCCGATTTGCGCGATGAAGTGCTGCCCAAGAACATCCTGATGATCGGGCCCACGGGCGTGGGCAAGACCGAAATCTCGCGACGCCTCGCCAAGCTGGCGCAAGCCCCCTTCCTCAAGGTGGAAGCCACCAAATTCACCGAGGTCGGTTATGTCGGCCGCGATGTCGAACAGATCGTGCGCGATCTCTTGGAAGTTGCCATCGCCCAGGTGCGCGAGAAAAAGCGCCGCGAAGTGGAAGCTAAGGCCGAAGACTTGGCCGAAAATCGTTTGCTGGACGGCTTGGTCGGCCCCAGCCAAGGCGCCACGCGCGACAGCTTCCGCGCCTCGCTGCGCAACGGCGAGCTGGAAGAAAAGGAGATCGAGATCGAGATGAAGGATGCCGGTGGCATGCCGCAATTCGAAATCCCCGGCATGCCCAATGCGAATATCTCGATGGTCAATATCGGCGACATCTTCGGCAAAGCTTTTGGCGGCCAGAAGAAGCCGCGCCGCATCAAGATCAAGGATGCGCGCCCGATGCTGCTCGCCGAAGAAGCCGATAAGCTCCTCGACAACGAGGCCGTCACCCGCGAAGCCATTGACGTCACCGAACAGAACGGCATCGTCTTCCTCGACGAGATCGACAAGATCACGGCGCGCTCCGAAACGCGCGGCGGCGGTGACGTTTCCCGCGAAGGCGTGCAGCGCGATCTTCTGCCTTTGATCGAAGGCACCACGGTCGCTACCAAACACGGCCAGGTGAAAACCGATCACATCCTCTTCATCGCGTCGGGCGCGTTCCACATCGCCAAGCCGTCGGATCTTTTGCCGGAGCTGCAAGGCCGTTTGCCGATCCGTGTCGAGCTGAAGGCGCTGACGCGGGAAGACTTTAAGCGCATCCTCACCGAACCGGAAGCCAGCCTGATCAAGCAATATGTGGCGCTGATGCAGACGGAAGGCGTAACGCTGAATGTCACCGACGACGGCATTACGGCTATCGCCGACGTCGCCGCGCTGGTCAACGATACGGTGGAGAACATCGGCGCCCGCCGCCTGCAGACCATCATGGAGCGGGTGCTGGACGAGATCAGCTTTGTCGCCAGCGAGAAGCAAGGCGAGACCCTGACCATCGATGCGGCTTATGTCCGCGCCCGGGTCGAAGATCTCGCCAAAGATCAGGATCTCTCGCGCTTCATTTTGTAGAACGTGGACGCGGCTGAGCTGCTGCCCGGATTTTCGCGGCGGGGGCTGTAGAACTGCGCCGCAAGGCCGCAGCCAAGGCCCGGATTACAAATAGCATATGCCAAAATGTGCATATGCTTATTGACCCCCGGGGAAATAGCTGTAAGGAGTCCCACCAACGGAGCGCCGCCATCCGGTGTGCGCATAATGAGGGCTATCTAGATGGCGCGGCTGAATTACCTGTTCACCAGCGAAAGCGTTTCGGAAGGCCACCCCGATAAGGTGTGCGACCGCATTTCCGACGAAGTCGTGGATCTGTTTTTCCGCGAAGGGCCGAAAGCCGGTTTTTCGCCTTGGGATCTGCGCGTGGCCTGCGAGACGCTCTGCACCACCAACCGCATCGTGATTGCCGGTGAAACCCGCGGCCCCGCCACCATCACCCCGGCCATGGTTGAAGAGGTTGCCCGCGCCGCCGTGAAGTCCATCGGCTATGAGCAGGAAGGCTTCCACCACGCCCATGCCAAGGTGGAAGTGCTGCTGCACTCCCAGTCGCCGCACATCGCCCAGGGCGTTGACGCCTCTGGCAACAAGGACGAAGGCGCCGGCGACCAGGGCATCATGTTTGGGTATGCCTGCACCGAGACCCCGGATCTGATGCCGGCCCCAATCCATTACAGCCACAAGATTCTCGAGTTGATGGCCGCCGCCCGTCACGCCGGCAAGGCCCCCAAGCTCGGCCCGGATGCCAAGAGCCAGGTCACCATCCGTTACGAGAACGGCAAGCCGGTGGAAGTGACCCAGATCGTGGTTTCCACCCAGCATCTCGATGAAAACATGACCTCCGCCGACGTCCGCAAGGTTGTCGAACCCTATGTTCTGGAAGCTCTTCCGTCCGGCTGGGTCAATGCGAACACTGTTTGGCACGTCAATCCGACCGGCGCCTTCGTGGTCGGTGGCCCGGATGGCGACTGCGGTCTGACCGGCCGCAAGATCATCGTGGACACCTACGGCGGTGCGGCCCCGCACGGCGGCGGCGCCTTCTCGGGCAAGGACTCCACCAAGGTGGACCGTTCGGCGGCTTATGCCGCCCGCTATCTGGCGAAGAACGTGGTCGCTGCCGGTCTGGCCGATCGCTGCACCATCCAGATCGCTTATGCGATCGGCGTCTCCGATCCACTGTCGGTCTATGTCGATACCCACGGCACGGGCAAAGTGGATGAAGCCAAGCTGGAAGTGATCCTGCCGCAGCTCGTCAGCCTGAAGCCCCGCGGTATCCGCGAGAAGCTTGGCCTCAACAAGCCGATTTATGCCCGCACCGCCGCTTATGGTCATTTCGGCCGCAAGCCGGAGGCGGATGGCGGCTTCTCCTGGGAGCGCACCGATCTGGTCGACGCCCTCAAGGGTGCGTTCTAATCCTCGTCAGAGGAATTGATTTGGAAGGCGGGCCGGGTTACCGGCTCGCCTTTGTTTTTTGGGCATAGCCATGGCGAACGAAGAAGGCACCCCCTTCCAAAAGAAACTTTATGGCCGCCGCAAGGGTCCTAAGCTTTCGGCGCATAAGGACAATTTGCGCCAGACCTTGCTGCCGGAACACGCTTTGAACATTGTTCATGGGGGTGATCCCCGGTCTTACTTTGAAGTTCCGGTGGATGAGGTTTGGCTGGAAGTCGGCTTCGGGGCTGGCGAGCACATGCTAGTCAACGCCCGCAACAACCCCCATATCGGGATGATCGGCGCCGAGCCCTATGAATCCGGGGTCGCCAAGCTGCTCAGCCATATGGAAAGCGACCCGCCGCCGAATTTGCGTATCCACGAGGGTGACGCGCGCGACATCATCGATGCCTTGCCGGATCATTCCATCGCCAAAGTCTTCGTGCTCTTTCCCGATCCTTGGCCCAAGACCCGCCATCACAAGCGCCGCTTTATCCAGAGCGAGATGCTGACGGCGTTCGCGCGGGTCCTGAAACTCGGCGGGGAATTCCGTTTTGCCAGTGATGACGCGGGCTATCTGGCTTGGACCTTGGAACGGGGCTTGGTGCATCCGGCTTTTCTCTGGACGGCGAAAAGCCCTATCGACTTCAACACCCGTCCGGCCCATTGGCCGCCGACGCGCTATGAAGCCAAAGCCTTGCACGGTCCGCCGGTCTATCTCTCGTTTCTGACGAAGACTACAGTAACGCAATGACTCATTCCGACGACGACAACGAAAAGACCCGCTGGGTTTGGCCGCATCCGGGTGATCTGGGCACCATTCTGATCGCCGGTGTTTTCCTGGCCGGAATGATCGGGGCGCTGTTTTTTATTTTTTCCAGCCCGGAACCGGTGCGGGACATGTTCGGTCATAAGGATCAGAAGGCTCAGCCCAATGAAGTGACCGTCACCTTGCCGGACAAGTAGGTCCCCTGCTTGTAATTTGCGGGCTGCGAGAGTAGATAAGCGCCCATCCCAGACAACATGATCGTGTTGTGTGGCGGTCTAAGAAGACCGCCGCGGGAAAAAGGTTTGCCCATAGCCGGTCTTGAGCCGGCTAGCCAATGCAAGGAAGTTTGCCATTCTCAGTACCGTGCCCCATCTGGACCCCATTCTGACGCCCGTCATCGAAGCGGCTGGGTTCCGTTTGGTGCGCCTGCGGCTGATGGGGTCCAAGCGCAAGACCTTGCAGATCATGGCGGAAAAGGCGGACGGCACCATGGATGTAGAGGATTGCGCCACCCTCAGCCACGCGCTTTCCGAGTTCCTCGATACCGAACCGGACATCATCGAAGGCGAATACCTTTTGGAAGTGTCTTCGCCCGGCATCGACCGGCCGCTGACCCGGCTTGGCGATTTTGCCCGCTGGTCCGGTCACGAAGCAAAGCTCGAACTTTCGGCACCGTTGGACGGGCGCAAGCGTTTCAAAGGCACCCTCTTGGGCCTCGACGGATCGGATGTGGTGTTCGATACGGGCAAGGAAAGGCTGACCTTTCCCTTTGGCGCCATCTCGGATGCCAAGCTCGTTCTCACCGACAAGCTGATCGAAGAAGATTTGAAGGCGCGTGAAGCCGCGCATAAGGAGCATTGATCATGGCGATTGCCGCTAACCGTACCGAACTTCTGCAGATTGCAGACGCCGTCGCGCGCGACAAGTCGATCGACAAGTCGGTGGTGCTTGGCGCCATGGAAGAGGCGATGCAGCGTGCGGCGAAAGCCCGCTACGGCGCCGAAAACGAGATCAAGGTCGAGATCGATCCCAAGACCGGCGAAACCCATGTTTCGCGTTATCTGCATGTCGTGGAGCAGGTCGAGAACGACAAGACCGAAATCAGCTTGGCTGATGCACAGACCCGCAACCCCTCGGCTATGATCGGTGACATCATTGCCGAAACTTTGCCGCCGGTGGAGTTCACCCGCATCGCCGCGCAAGGCGCCAAACAGGTCATCGTGCAGAATGTGCGCGAAGCCGAACGCGCCCGCCAATACGAAGAGTACAAGGATCGTATCGGCGAAATCATCCACGGTATCGTCAAGCGTTCGGAATTCGGTTCTGTGGTGGTCGATCTCGGCCGCGCCGAAGGTGTTGTCCGCCGCGATGAGATGATCCCGCGCGAAAATTTCCGCACCGGCGACCGCATCCGCGCCTACATTTATGACGTGCGCAAGGAAACCCGCGGACCGCAGATTTTCCTCTCGCGCAGCCATCCCCAGTTCATGGTCCGCCTCTTCGCCCAGGAAGTGCCGGAAATCTACGATGGCATCATCGAAATCCGCGCCGTGGCCCGCGATCCGGGCAGCCGCGCCAAGATCGCCGTGATCTCAAAGGATTCTTCGATCGATCCGGTCGGTGCTTGCGTTGGTATGCGCGGCGTGCGCGTCCAGGCGGTGGTGCAGGAACTGCAAGGCGAACGCATCGATATTATTCCGTGGAACCCGGAAGCGGCGACCTTCATCGTCAACGCCCTGGCCCCGGCCGAGGTGTCGAAAGTGGTGCTCGATGAAGATGCCCATCGCGTCGAAGTGGTGGTGCCGGACGAGCAGCTCTCGCTCGCCATCGGCCGCCGCGGCCAGAATGTGCGTTTGGGCTCTCAGCTCACCGGCTGGCAGATCGATATTCTGACCGAAGCAGAGGAATCGGAGCGCCGTCAGAAGGAATTCGCCGAACGTACCACGCGCTTCATGGATGCCCTCGATGTCGACGAGACCGTCGCTCAGCTGCTCGCCTCCGAAGGCTTCGGCGAGATCGAAGATGTGGCTTATGTCGATCTGCACGAGCTGGCTTCGGTGGAAGGCTTTGACGAAGAGACCGCACAGGAATTACAGACCCGCGCTGTCGAATTCATCGAAGCCCGCAACAAGGAAATGGACGACAAGCGCCGCGCCCTGGGCGTGGAAGATGCCGTTCTGGAAGTCGAAGGCGTCACCACAGCGATGGCCGCGGCTTTGGGCGAGCATGAGGTCAAGACCTTGGAAGACCTCGCTGGCTGTGCGACCGATGATTTGATTGGCTATTTCGAAACCACCAAAGGTGCTGACGGCAAGAATGAGCGCACCCGCATTCCGGGCGCTTTGGATGATTTCGACCTCACGGCTGACGACGCCAACGCCATCATCATGAAGGCACGCGTCAAGATAGGCTGGATTGAGGCGCCGGCAGAGGAAGAAGTGGAAGAAGAAGCCGAAGAGGCTGAGGAAGCTCCGGAAGGTGAGGCATAAACGCCGCTGGATTTAAGCGTTTGCCAAATCATGGTGTTTTGGCGATAGGCAAGGACATGTGGACCGGATATAAGACCGGCCCTTAACGGATGGAGTAGCAGCGCTGTACTGGGCTCTTACATATTTGACGGGGAGGGCGCCTCATGCTGGCGGCCACCTCGGACAATGAGAGCGCCTTGCGCGAGCGGCGCTGCATTGCCTCCGGCAAAGTCCTGCCGGAAGGCAGGCTCATCCGCTTTGTCGTAAGTCCAGACGGCGAGGTCGTTCCCGATCTCGATGGCAAGCTGCCGGGGCGTGGGCTGTGGCTCTCGGCCGACCGCAAGGCATTCGCCAAGGCTCTGGCCAAGAATGATTTTTCCAAGGCTGCCAAAGCCACTGTGACCGCGGCGCCGGATCTGGCCGAACGGGTCGAACGATTAATCGTGGTGCGGATGCAGTCCGATCTCGGCATGGCGCGCCGGGCTGGGCTGCTCGAAGCCGGGTTTGACCAAGTCGTGCGAGCTCTTGATGGCAAAGTGCCGCCAGCGGTTTTTCTCCAGGCTGCCGATGCTGCCGAAGATGGCCGCCGCAAGATTGTGGCGGCGCTGCGCAGCCGGGAGCTTGAAGGCGAGACCATTGGCCTGCTGACGCGGGACGAGCTCAGCTTGGCCTTGGGCCGGGAGAATGTGGTACACGCCGCTGTCCGGCCTTCAGCCCTGGCGGACCGGCTGATTTTGAATGCGAAGAGACTGGCGGGCCTGCGCGGTTCGCCGAAAGACACCAAGGGCCCGTTCCCTGAAAAAGACGGACCGAACGAAAGTACGTTATGAGCGACACGAACGATCCTAAGAAGCCGGGCGCCACGCATAAAACGCTGTCGCTGAAAAAGACCGAAACTTCCACGGTGAAGCAAAGCTTCAGCCATGGCCGCACCAAGGCCGTGGTGGTGGAGAAGAAGCGTACGCGTGTTGAACCAGGCAAGCCTGCTCCGGCGCCCGCCGCCCCGGCACCTGCGCCCCAGCAGCAGCACCAGACCAAGGTCAATCCGCCCTCGACCACAGCGCCTGCTGCACCGGCTCCGGCACAGAACCGTCCGGGCGTGGTGTTGCGTCAGCTCACCGATGAGGAAAAGGCCCGCCGCGGCGCCGCTTTGGCTGATGCGCGCGTGGCCGAAGTAGAAGCCCGCCGGATTGCTGAAGAAGAAGCCCGTCATCGGGCCGAAGAAGAATCCCGCGTCCGGGCAGAGCGCGACGCCGCGGCCAAGCGCAAAGCGGACGAAGAGGCCCGCAAGGCTGCCGAAGAGGCCGCCAAACGGCGCGCCGAAGAAGACGCGCAACGCCGTCTTGAGCGTGAACAGCGCGAAGATGCTGCCCAGTCGTCGCATCGCGACGGATCGGCGCCGCAGCAAACCCAGCAATATCAGCCTCGTCCGGCCCAGGCGCCGCGTGGCCCGGCCCCGCAAGGGGATCGTGGCCCGCGCCCGGCTGGTGGTGGCGATCGTGGCCCGCGTCCGGCCGGTGGCGGTTATGGCGGCGGCGGTGATCGCGGTCCGCGTCCCTCTGGTGGCGGCTATGGCGGCGGTCAGGGCCGTGGTCCAGCTGGCCAAGGTCCGCGTCCGGCCGGTGGTGGTACCGGCGGCGGTCCGCGTGGTGCAGGTGGTGGTTATGGCGGTGGTGGTGCGGGCCAGCGTCCGTCCCAGCCTGCTCCGGCCGCCAAAGCTCCGACCGGCGGGGCCGATGCGCCGCGCCGCCGTACGGTTACCGAAGAAGATGATGATCGCAAAAAGGGCAGTGTGAAGGCTCCGGTCAAGGCGCCCGCCGCCAAGAAGACCGGCGAGGGCGATCGCCGTCGCGGCAAGCTCACCGTGACCAAGGCTTTGTCGGATGACGACGAGCGTACGCGCTCCGTCGCCGCTTACCGCCGTCATTTGCAGCGCCTCAACAAAGGCCAGGCGGTTCAAGCCGCCGGTCCGGTTGGCCCGCGCGAAGTGATCATCCCGGAAACCATCACGGTGTCCGAACTGGCAAACCGTATGGCGCGCCGCGCTGTCGACGTGATCAAGGTTCTGATGAAGAACGGCATGATGGCGACAGTGAACGACGTCGTCGATGCCGATACCGCCGAACTGGTTGCGGCCGAGTACGGCCACACCGTCAAGCGCGTCGCGGAATCGGACGTGCTCGAAGGCCTGAAGGGCGGCGATGACGAAGCCGAGGATCTGGCGTTCCGTCCGCCGGTCGTGACCGTCATGGGTCACGTCGACCACGGCAAGACCTCTCTGCTCGACGCCTTGCGCGCCACCGACGTGGCCGCTGGCGAAGCCGGTGGTATCACCCAGCATATCGGTGCCTATCAGGTGTTGATGCACAACGGTGCCCGCATCACCTTCCTCGACACCCCCGGCCACGCCGCCTTCACGGCGATGCGTGCTCGCGGTGCCAAGGTGACCGACATCGTGGTGCTGGTGGTGGCGGCCGACGACGGCGTCATGCCGCAAACGGTGGAAGCCATCGCCCATGCCAAAGCGGCGGGCGTTCCGATCATTGTGGCGATCAACAAGGTCGATAAGAGCGACGCCGATCCCATGCGGGTGAAGACCGAGCTCTTGCAGCACGAGATCCAGGTGGAAGACCTCGGCGGCGAAACCATCGCTGTGGAAGTTTCAGCCAAGAAGCACACCGGCCTCGACAAGCTGGAAGAATACATCCTCTTGCAAGCCGAAGTGCTCGATCTCAAGGCCAATCCGCTGCGTTCTGCGGAAGGTGCCATCATCGAAGCCAAGCTTGATCGCGGCCGTGGTCCGGTGGCCACTGCTCTGGTTCAGCGCGGCACGTTGAAGGTCGGCGACATCGTCGTGGCTGGTTCCGAATGGGGCCGCGTCCGTCTGCTGCAGAATGACCGTGGCGAAACCGTGCTGACGGCCGGTCCTGCCGTGCCGGTGGAAATCCTCGGTCTTTCCGGTGCGCCGGAAGCCGGTGACGAATTCGTCGTGGTGGACAATGAAGCCCGCGCCCGTGAAGTCACGGAATATCGGGCTCGCAAGCGCCGCGAAGCCCGCCAGGCTTCGTCCTCGCGTCTCACCCTCGATCAGCTCCTCAAAACCCGCGCGGCGGGCGAAAAGAAGCTCTTGCCGCTGGTCATCAAGGCCGACGTGCAGGGTTCGGCCGAAGCCATTCAAGGCGCGCTCACCAAGCTCGGCACCGACGAAGTGGGTGCCCAGGTGCTGCAGTCCGGCGTCGGCGGTATCACCGAAAGCGATGTGATCCTGGCCCATGCTTCGGGTGCGGCGATCATCGGCTTCAACGTCCGCGCCGACAAACAAGCCCGCGAGCGGGCCAAGCGCGATGGCGTCGAGATCCGCTATTACAACATCATCTACAACGTGGTGGATGACATCAAAGCGGCTCTCTCCGGCATGCTCACCCCGGAGACGCGCGAAAAGTTCCTCGGCAATGCCGAAATCCTGGAAGTCTTCACGATTACCAAGATCGGCAAGGTTGCGGGCTGCCGCGTCAGCGAAGGTCTGGTCCGTCGTGGCGCCAAGGTCCGCCTCATTCGCGATCACGTCGTGATCCACGAAGGCGAGCTGTCGACCCTGAAGCGCTTCAAGGATGAAGTGAAGGAAGTGCAGACCGGTCAAGAATGCGGCATGGCCTTCGCGAACTACCAGGACATTCAGAAGGGCGACATCATCGAAGCCTTCGAAGTCGAGACCATCCAGCGCGCGCTTTAATCCCGCGTTTCGTTCTTTCGGCCATCCCGCGCATGATGCGTGTGGTGGCCGGAAATCTTTTGGCCAACCAGGTTCCAATCCTGGGTTCTTCGCAGGTGCGGGGAATGCTCTTCGGGAGTGAAAAATGCCCCGTCCTCGTTCCAGAGGAAATTCCCGCTCCAATCTCGGTCCCACCCAGCGTCAGCTGCGCGTCGGCGAGATGCTGCGTCATGCGCTCGCCACGGTGCTGTTTCGCGGCGATATCCGCGATCCCGATCTGGCGGGCGTTTCGGTGACCATCACCCAGGTGAAGCCGTCGCCCGACATGCGCCATGCCACGGTGTTCTGCGAACCCTTGGGCGGCAAGGATGCCGGCAAGATCATCGCGGCGTTGAACCGCAACAAGGCTTATTTGCGTGGCCAGATGGGTCACCTGATCGACCTGAAATTCACCCCTGATCTGCGGTTCGTCGAAGACACCTCTTTTGCCGAAGCTGAGAAGATCGAAACCATCCTGAAATCAGCCCGCGTGCAGCAGGACTTGAACAAGGACGGCGACGGCAGCGAAGACGACGAGGACGAAACTGATGGGCCGGCGTAAAAAGGGCAACCCGGTCCACGGCTGGGTCGTGGTCGACAAGCCCGAAGGCATCACTTCCACCCAGGTCGTCTCGATCGTCCGGCGCATCTTCGATGCCCAGAAGGCGGGACATGCCGGCACCCTGGATCCCATGGCGACCGGGGTCTTGGCGATTGCTTTGGGCGAGGCGACCAAGACCGTTCCCTATGCCATGGATGCGGCCAAGACTTACCGCTTCACCGCCCGCTGGGGAGAATCCCGGGATTCCGATGATGCCGAAGGGGCTGTGACCGGCACCTCGGACAAACGTCTGGTCCGCGCTGAAATCGAAGCGATTATCCCGAAATTCCAGGGGCTTATCAGCCAAGTTCCGCCCGCCTATTCGGCTATCAAGGTCGATGGCGAGCGGGCTTATGACCTGGCCCGCGACGGCGAAACCGTCGAACTCGAATCCCGAACGGTGTTCGTCAGCTCGGTGCGCATCCTGGAGATGCCCGATCCGGACCATACGGTGTTCGAAATGCATTGCGGCAAGGGTACTTATGTCCGCGCCTGGGCTCGCGATGTGGGGCTGGCTTTAGGCTGCCTTGGTCATGTTTCCGCCCTGCGCCGGACGCAGGTGGGGTCTTTCCGCGTCGAAGAGGCCACCCCCCTGGAAACCTTGAAGGGTTTTATGCATAGTCCGGCCGCTTTTGAGCACTTGAGGCCCCTATCGACCGCGCTGGACGGCATCCCGGCGCTGGCCATTACGGGCCCGGATGCGGTTCGCCTCAGATCCGGCAATCCGATTTTGATCCGCCCGGCGATGTTCGCCCGGATCACGGAGAGCCATTCCGGCGACGATCTACAAGGGCTCACGGTCTATTGCGCGACCGGTGAAGGCGAACCCGTGGCTCTCACGGAATTCGCAGCCGGCGAGCTTAGGCCGTTTCGTGTGTTTAACTTTGGATGACCGGGAAAAAATACAATGACGATTTCTGCCGAACGTAAACAGGAACTGCTCAAAGAATACGCGACGAAGCCGGGTGATACCGGTTCGCCGGAAGTGCAGGTGGCCGTGCTCTCCGAGCGTATTGCCAACCTGACTGAGCACTTCAAGGGTCATGCGAAGGACCACCATTCGCGCCGCGGTCTGATCAAGATGGTCAACCAGCGCCGCAGCCTGCTCAACTATGTCAAAGCCACCGATGTGAAGCGCTATGAAGCGCTGATCGCGCGTCTGGGACTGCGGCGCTGAGCCGGGTCTGCCACGCAGTTAGGTGTGTATCTCCGCACGCGCTCCCAGTGGGGGCGCGTGCGCTCGGATTCTTGAAACAAGAAGCGTTTCCAGGAAAAGTGGAAACCGGTTTTCCGTCCGGAAACGCGACGACATAACTTTGTTTTGAGAAAATGCCGTTCGGCAATCCGGCCGTGCGGAACGAAGGAAAGTATCTGAAATGTTCAAAATAACCCGCGAGGAAATCGACTGGGGCGGCCGCAAACTCGTGCTTGAGACGGGCAAGGTTGCCCGCCAGGCTGACGGCGCCGTCATGGCGACTTATGGCGAAACCATTGTGCTGGCGACTGTTGTCGGCGCGAAGTCCCCGAAGCCGGGCATCGACTTCTTCCCTCTCACCGTCAACTACCAGGAAAAGTATTTCGCCGCGGGCAAGATCCCGGGCGGCTATTTCAAGCGTGAAGGCCGTCCGACCGAGCGTGAGACCCTGATCTCGCGCCTGATCGACCGTCCGATCCGCCCGCTCTTTGCCGATGGCTACAAGAACGAGACCCAGGTCATCGTCACCGTGCTCAGCCACGACATGGAGAACGATCCCGATGTCGTCGCGATGGTTGCGGCCTCTGCCGCGCTGACCATCTCCGGCATTCCCTTCATGGGCCCGATTGCCGGTGCTCGCGTCGGCATGATTGATGGCGAATACGTCCTCAACACCGAAATCGATGCGATGCCGAATTCCAAGCTCGACCTCGTCGTTGCCGGCACGGCCGATGCGGTCTTGATGGTGGAATCGGAAGCGCAGGAACTCTCCGAAGCCGAAATGCTCGGCGCCGTGATGTTCGGTCACAAGTCGATGCAGCCGGTGATCGACATGATCATCCGTCTGGCCGAAAAATGCGCCAAGGATCCGCGTGATATCCCGGTCAACGACACCAAGGACATCATTGCCAAGGTGAAGGATTTCGTGGCCGCCGATATGTTGGCTGCGTTCCAGATCGCGGAAAAGCAGGTCCGTTACGCCAAGAAGGACGAAATCAAGGCCAAGGCTGCCGCCGAATTCACCGGCGAAGGCAAGCTTGATGATCAGAAGTTCAACGCGGTCTGGCACGAAGTCGAAGCCCAGGTGATGCGTAACATGGTGCTCGACACCAAGAAGCGTATCGACGGGCGCGATCTCGTCACCGTGCGTCCGATCGTGGCCGAAGTTGGCATTCTGCCGCGTACCCACGGCTCGGCGCTGTTCACCCGCGGTGAAACCCAGGCTCTGGTGGTTGCCACGCTGGGCACCGGCGAAGACGAACAGTTCGTCGACAGCCTGGAAGGCACCTTCAAGCAGCACTTCATGCTGCACTACAACTTCCCGCCCTATTCTGTGGGTGAGACGGGCCGCATGGGTTCGCCGGGCCGCCGTGAAATCGGCCATGGCAAGCTGGCCTGGCGCGCCATCCATCCGATGCTGCCGAAGAAGGAAGAGTTCCCCTACACCATTCGCTTGGTGTCGGAGATCACCGAATCCAACGGTTCTTCCTCGATGGCGACCGTTTGCGGCACTTCGCTGGCGTTGATGGATGCGGGCGTTCCGATGGCGCGGCCGACGGCCGGCATCGCCATGGGTCTGATCCTCGAAGGCGACCGCTATGTGGTTCTGTCGGACATCCTGGGTGACGAAGATCACCTCGGCGACATGGACTTCAAAGTGGCTGGCACCGAGAACGGCGTCACCAGCCTGCAGATGGACATCAAGATCGCCGGCATCACCGAAGAGATCATGCGTGTCGCGCTGGATCAGGCCAAGGGCGGGCGCTTGCACATCCTCGGCGAGATGGCCAAGGCGATCACGACCAGCCGTTCTGAGCTGGGCGAACATGCCCCGCGCATCGAGACCATGCACATTCCGACCGACAAGATCCGCGAAGTGATCGGTTCGGGCGGCAAGGTCATCCGCGAAATTGTCGAGAAGACCGGCGCCAAGATCAACATCGAAGACGACGGCACGGTGAAGATCGCCTCCGCCGATGGCGAGTCGATTCGCGCCGCCATCAAGTGGATCAAGTCGATCGTGGCCGAGCCGGAAATCGGCGAGATCTACGAAGGCAAGGTCGTGAAGGTGATGGATTTCGGCGCCTTCGTGAACTTCTTCGGTCCGCGCGACGGTCTCGTCCACATTTCGGAACTGGCCGCCAAGCGCGTCGCCAAGACGTCCGATGTGGTCAAGGAAGGTCAGGCCGTCAAAGTGAAGCTTTTGGGCTTCGACGATCGCGGCAAGGTTCGTCTCTCCATGAAGGTGGTCGATCAGGAAACTGGCGAAGACCTCTCCAAGCGTCCGGCCACCGAGGGCGAAGCCGCCCCCGAAGCGCCCAAGGCCGAATAAGCCTTGGCGTCTGAAGAGGCTTTTGCTTCTTAAAAGTTCGAAACCGCCCGGCGAGCAATCTCCGGGCGGTTTTTTTTCTGCTCCCGCTCGCAGGGGGAGTGAGTAGCGCCACCGTGCGAACGGCCGCAGCCTTGGCTGAGGCCGGGAAGGAGGCTTGCCGAAGCGATTCGGCGGGGCTGGACAATCGCATATATCTGTGCGAACATTTTTGTGTGAACGGTCACGAATTCGAACGCTTGCTTCGAAAGCTGGGGCGCCGCAATGGCGTTGTGGTGTCCTTTGACAGCGGGCACGGCAAAGGCAGCCATGGCCGTCTCTATTACGGTGGTCGATTCACAACGCTGAAGGACCGGCGCAAGGAAATCGGTCCCGGCCTGCTCAAAGCAATGTTGGACCAGCTTGGCGTATCCAAGCAGGATCTGGAGTCGTAGATGGCAAATGTTGCGTTCGGCTATCCCTACAAACTGGAGAAGCAGGAAAACGGCTGGTGGTTGGTGCGTTTTCCGCAAGTGCCCGAGGCCTTGACCGAAGGCGAAACAAAAGAGGAGGCTTTCGAAAACGCCAAAGACGCATTGATTGCAGCGCTCGAAGGCTATGTGAAAGAGGGCAGGCCCATTCCGCGCCCGCCATTCAAGGGCGAGAGGCTGACGTTGCCATCGCTTGTTACCGCCAAGCTTGCGGTTTACGAGAATATGCGCAGATGCGGCTGGACGCGCGCGCGCCTCGCCAATGCTTTGCAGATGCCGGAAAATTCGGTGCGGCGGCTTTTGAATCTCCGCCACAGCTCGCATATGTGGGTCATCGATGAGGCGCTGGCAAAAATGGATGCCGAGCTGCCGATCTCCCTGCCCGATGAACCGAAGCGAAAAGCAGGGTGACCCAGGCTCAAGCGGACCTCGCGCTGTGTTCGCTTTGCGCCAGAAGGTCATTGTGGCCATCTAACCAGTGCTGACTATCTTTTCAGGGCGGCCTCTGCGGCCGCGATCAGCCGTTGGGTGTCATTTTCCGTCCCGACAGTGATGCGGAGATAGGGGCTCGTGCGTGGCTGCTGGAAATGTCTTACGAGGACCGCTTGTTCGCGCAACTGTGTGGCAAGTTCCGATCCACTCCGCGCCGGATGTGTGGCGAAAACGAAATTCGCACGCGACGGCAGAACGACGAAACCGAGTCTGACCAACGCGCGTGTCATCGCTTCGCGTTCAGCCATGATCTTGGCGCAGGTTTCGCGGAAATAGTCATCGTCCTTGACCGACGCGGTGGCTCCCGCCTGAGCAATGCGGCCAAGCGGATAGGAGTTGAAGCTATCCTTCACGCGGCGTAGCGCTTCGATGAGCTCCGCGTTGCCGAGTGCATAGCCGACGCGCAAGCCGGCTAAAGCACGCGACTTTGACATCGTTTGCACGACAAGCAGGTTGGGATGATCGCCGATCAGCGGAACCGCGCTCTCGCCGCCGAAATCGACATAAGCTTCGTCGATCAGCACCGGAATGTCAGGATGCTCTTCGAGCATCTGGGCAATCTCCGCACGCGTCAATGCCACGCCGGTCGGCGCATTGGGATTGGCGATCACGATCGCGCCCGCTTCTCGCCTGTAATCTTCCACGCTGATGCGCATAGCGTCGTTCAACGGTACGGTTTCACAAACAAGCCCGAACAACTGCGCCCACACGGGATAAAAGCTGTAGGTCACGTCCGGGCACAAAAGTGGCCTTGGCTGTTTGAGCAGTGCGACAAAAGCATGGGCAAGCACCTCGTCCGAACCATTGCCGATGAACACCTGCGTTGGACACGCGCCATGATGTGCGGCAAGGGCCTCGCGCAATGTGGTCGCTTCAGGATCGGGATAGAGCCGCAGCGTTTCCGCTACAGCTTCCCGCATCGCCTCCAGGGCAAGAGGGGAGGGTCCGAATGGGCTCTCGTTCGTATTCAGCTTTACCAGACCGGCGACGCGTGGCTGCTCGCCCGGCACATAGGGCGAAATCTCACGCGCGATCTGACTCCATAATAGGTTCATAGGGTGTCCGGGTTATGTGCGGGAGAAAGTGTTTATGCCACTGGCTTGATTGCTTCGCCACCGCGTGACTGCGATGAAGCAAAAGAGCCCAGATCGGCAACGACTACGAATGACCGCCTCTGGCGCTGGGCGGCAGCTACAACCCCTTTTGTCGAAATAAATCTCATCCCACCTCTTGAAATGCAGCGTTTGGCCCCAAATTTATTGTGGCTATGTGATGGAGCATGCCGAGCATGAGTGCCAGTCGCACGCCGCAAGAGGACCCTTTAACGCCCCCAGATGCCGCTTATCTGCATGCAAAGTTTCTGGCGTTAAAGCAGCAAGTTCAAAACCTTGAGGCGGAAAATGCCGATTGGAACCGCAAAAAAGCGAATTTAAAAAAGCCCCGCCGTTGGAGCAAAAAGCGCCTGCTGGTTCCGCCCGCTTTGCGCGCCAAACCGCAACGTCCGGTGGGTGCGCAGGACGGCAATGAGAACCGCCTCAAACACGGCAAGTATGCGCGCGACAGGCAACTTTTCTTCGCCAAGCTCCGCACCCATATCCGGGCAAGCTACGCGCTGGTCGCCTGGGTGAAGACTGAATTCAAATCCCCGCGCGAAGATTCTGCATAGCTGTCCCAGCACGGACGGGCTTGCCCGGGGCTCTCGGGAAACGGAAAGTAATTACACCCGGATCGGCATTGCTTGGATGGGGAGATGCCTCTTGCCCAAAATCGACATCGCCCAAGTGCCGCAGATCAAAGGGGTCGGCTATCCTGCGCCTTTCGCCACGGTCTGCCGCGATCGCATGCGTCAGCGCCTCGGCAATGCGGGCGGCTTGAAGGATTTCGGCGTCAATCTCATGCGGCTTCCGCCCGGCAATTGGTCGAGCCAGCGTCATTGGCACAGCCATGAGGACGAATTCGTTTACATCATCGCGGGCGAAGTCATGCTGGTCGAAGACGAAGGTGAAACGCTGCTCCGCGCCGGTGATTGTGCCACCTTTGCCAAGAACAGCGGCAACGGCCACCATCTGATCAACCGTTCAACGGCAACGGCCGTGTATCTTGAAGTCGGTTCACGCTCGCCCGATGATCTCATCACCTGTTCCGATATCGATATGAAGAGTGCCAGCAGAGACGGCCGTTTCGTGCACAAAGACGGTACGCCTTATCCCGACCGCTAAAGGAGCGTTCATGCCCAAGATCGACATCGCTGCCGTGCCCGAGGTAAAGCGCTGCGGCTATCCTGCGCCGTTTGAGCTGCCTTGCCTGGAACGGGTGCGCAAACGTCTCGGCGATGCCGGGGGGCTGACGCAATTTGGCGTCAATCTGCTCACCTTGATGCCGGGAGTGTGGTCGGCCCAGCGCCATTGGCACGATGTGGAAGACGAATTCGTCTTCGTGGTGTCCGGCGAAGTCGTTCTTATCACCGATAAAGGCGAAGAACTCTTGCAAGCTGGCGATTGCGCCGCCTTTCCCAAGGGGGCGCCAGACGGTCATCACCTCGTCAACAAAGCCGACGCTCCGGCGGTTGTGCTGGAAATCGGCACCCGCACTCCGGGCGATACGGACATGTGCTATTACCCCGATGCGGATCTGGTCTGGAACGGGCCCAAAGGCACCTACACCAAGCGTGACGGAACGCCTTATCCAGCCAGGGAATGAATGATGGTTAACCGCCTGTTTGCCATCTTGTCTGCCCTAGGTGCTTGAACTAGCGTCACATTTAAGGGGTAAGATGAGGCGGTGGGGGAAGACCATGTATGTTGTCATGCGCTTGTTCAGTCTGTTTCTGGTGGTGATTGCGCTCATGTTGCTGGGGGCCGACGCCATCACGTCTCTCGAACATCAAGGCCAGATCACCGTGCGCTCTTTCGAGACGCTGTGGGGCCTGTTCGATCCCGGCGCCCTTGCCGGCTTTAAAAGCTGGGCCGCAAACAAGCTGCCGTTATGGCTCGCCAATGCCGCGTATTCGGTGATCGCCATTCCGGCGTGGTCGATTGGCGTGATTGGTGTGATCCTCGCCTTCGTCTTCGGCCGCAAACAGGAGAGCGAATAGCGAGCAGGGGGGTGACCGGTTAAGCCATCCTATTTGCTATTCGCCCGGTTCGCCCCCGGCACCCACAGCACATCCTTGCCGGCATTGGCGAGGCGGCTCATCACGAACAAATGGTCTGAAAGCCGGTTGATGTAGCGCAGCGCCGGCGCCCCAACGGTTTCGATTTTCGCCAGCGCCACCATCAGCCGTTCCGCCCGGCGCACGATGGTTCGCGCCAGATGCAGCTCAGCCGCCAGGGCCGTTCCGCCCGGTAATACGAAGGAGGTGAGCGGCGCCAGCTTCTCATTCATGGCATCGATCTCGTGTTCCAGCCGCTCCACTTGGCCCTCCACGATGCGCAAATGCGGGCCTTCTTCGCCTTCGGTTTCCGGGACGCAGAGATCGGCACCGAGGTCGAAGAGGTCGTTCTGGATCAGCACCAGCATGGCGTCGAAATCGCCGTTCGCCGACAGCTTCGCCACGCCCAAGGCGGCATTGGCTTCATCCACCGTGCCATAGGTCTCGACCCGCAGCGCGTCCTTGTCCACGCGGGAGCCGTCGCCCAGCCCGGTCTGCCCTTTGTCTCCGGTTTTGGTGTAGATGCGATTGAGTTTGACCATGGGCGGGACCATATCCTCCCGGTCTTCCCCGTCAAAGCGGTTGCCTCCCCGGCCCGCCTGACTATGATCCCGCAGCCCCGAAATCGGACCTTTTCCATGCCCGTCGAAGCGCCCGAAGTGATTGAAGTCGATACCACCAAAGTCGCCTGTGATGGCGGCGGCGGCGCCCTTGGCCATCCCAAGGTCTATCTCGAAATGGGCGACGAAGGCTTCGTCGAATGCCCCTATTGTGACCGGCGTTTTGTTCTGAAGGCCGGGGCGGGCGGGCATTGAGCGCCCTCAATGCGGGGGACCACCTCTATCTCATCGACGGCTCGGGGTATCTCTTCCGCGCCTATCACGCTTTGCCGCCACTGACGCGCAAATCCGACGGCCTGCCCACCGGGGCAGTCTCGGGCTACTGCAACATGCTGTGGAAGCTGATCGAGGATATGAAGGACGGCGACAAGCCGAGCCATCTGGCGGTTATCTTCGACGCTGGCAAGAAAACATTCCGCAACGACATCTATCCGCAATACAAGGCCAACCGGCCGCCGCCGCCGGAAGACCTGGTGCCGCAATTCCCGCTGGTGCGCGATGCCACCCGCGCCTTTGGCGTGGCTTGTGTGGAAATGCCCGGCTTCGAAGCTGACGACTTGATCGCCACCTATGCGCGCCTGGCCCGCGAGGCCGGCGCCAAATGCACGATCGTCTCCTCCGACAAGGATCTGATGCAGCTTGTCGTCGATGGGGAAGTACAGCTCTTCGACGGCATGAAGAACAAGCGCATCGGTTCGGCCGAGGTGATGGAAAAGTTCGGCGTACCGCCCTCCAAGGTGATCGATGTGCAGGCGCTCGCAGGCGACTCCGTCGACAATGTGCCGGGTGTGCCGAGCATCGGCATCAAGACCGCCGCCGAGCTGATCAACACCTATGGCGATCTGGAATCGCTTCTGACGCGCGCCGGCGAGATCAAACAGCCCAAGCGCCGCGAGACTCTTCTCACCAATGCGGAGAACGCCCGCCTCTCCTATCAGCTTGTGCGGCTCGACGATCACGTCTCCGTCGGCGAACAGCCCGACAGCTTCATTGTGCGCGAGCCCACGCCTGCGGATCTCATTGCCTTCCTCACCGCGATGGAATTTGCTGCGCTGAGAAAGCGTGCCATCTCGCATTACGGCGTTGCGGATGCTGACGCAGTGGTGGCGCAAGTTGGGCTCACCGCCGAAAGCAACAAGCAGATCGAAGCCGTTGAAGCCCAGCCTTCGCAGACGGAAGTCGGCGTGGTGGCCAATCGCGATGCGATTCTACGCCCCGTCGATCATTCCAAATACGAAACCGTTACCAGTCCGGAACGGCTCGATTGGTGGATTTCTGAGGCCCGCGCCCGCGGTTATGTTTGCGTCGATACCGAAACCACCTCGCTCGATGCCATGCAGGCCGGGCTCTGCGGTGTCTCTTTGGCCATCGCGCCGAACATGGCTTGTTATGTGCCTTGCGGTCATGTCGCGCCGGGCGGGCTCGATCTCATGGGCAGCGGCGCTTCGCTCGATCAGATGCGCGAAACCGTTCTGCTCAGCCGCTTGAAGGACCTTCTGGAAGACGATTCCGTTCTCAAGATCGGGCAGAATCTCAAATACGACTACACCATCTTCCTGCAGCGCGGCATCCGCTTGCGGCCGGTCGACGACACCATGCTGATGAGCTATGTGCTCGATGCCGGGTCGCATGGCCATGGCATGGATGAGCTCTCGGAGCTGCATTTCTCCCATAAACCGATTGCCTTTTCGGATGTGGCAGGCAAAGGCAAGGACAAGATCACTTTCGATCAGGTGCCGATTGCGGAAGCCACGCGCTATTCCGCCGAAGACGCCGACGTCACCTTGCGGCTCTGGATGCTCTTGAAGCCGCGGCTTACCGCCGAGCACAAGCGCACGGTCTATGAAACCCTTGAACGCCCGCTTCTGCCGGTGCTGGCCGATATGGAGCGTGAGGGCATTACCATCGATCCGGATTTGCTGCGCAAACTCTCCAACGATTTTGCCCAGCAGATGGCGGGCCTGGAACAGGAAATTGCCAAATTGGCGGGCGAAGCTTTCAATGTCGGTTCGCCCAAACAGCTCGGCGATATCCTGTTTGGCAAGATGGGGCTTCCCGGCGGACAAAAGACCAAGACCGGTGCCTGGTCGACCGATGCCAGTGTGCTGGAAGACTTGGCGGCACAGGGCCATGACTTACCGAAAAAGGTGCTGGATTGGCGCACGCTCGCCAAGCTGCGCGGCACTTACACCGATGCGCTGCCGACTTACGTCAATCCCAAGACCGGGCGTGTCCATACCAGTTTCGCCATGACGGCGGCGGCAACCGGGCGTTTGGCTTCCACCGATCCCAATATCCAGAACATCCCGATCCGCACGGCGGAAGGCCGCAAGATCCGCCAAGCCTTCATCGCCCCCTCCGGCAGCAAGTTGATCAGCGCTGACTACAGCCAGATCGAGTTGCGCTTGTTCGCGCATATCGCCGGCATTCCGCAGCTCAAGCAAGCTTTTGCTGACGGGCTCGACATCCACGCTATGACGGCGTCCGAAATCTTCGGCATTCCGGTGCAGGATATGCCAAGCGAAGTGCGCCGCCGCGCCAAAGCGATCAATTTCGGCATCATTTATGGCATTTCGTCTTTCGGTCTCGCCAACCAGCTCGGCATCGGCCGCGGCGAAGCCGACGACTACATCAAGAAATACTTCCAGCGCTTTCCGGGCATTCGCGACTATATGGATTCGACCAAAGCCTATGCCCGTGAACACGGTTATGTAGAGACGCTGTTTGGGCGCCGCGTCCACATCCGCGAAATCAATTCAAAGCTGCCGGGCCTGCGCGGCGGAGCCGAACGCGCCGCCATTAATGCGCCGATTCAAGGCACGGCCGCCGATATCATCCGCCGGGCCATGATCCGCATGCCTGCGGCCCTGGCACAAGCGGGCCTCAAGGCGCGCATGCTCTTGCAGGTGCATGACGAGCTGGTCTTTGAAGCTGCCGACGCGGAAGTCGAAAGGACAAGGCAGATCGCCGTCAAGGTGATGGAACAGGCGCCGCTTCCGGTGATGCCTTTGTCGGTGAAACTCACCGTTGAAGCCCGCGCCGCCCAGAACTGGGACGCCGCGCACTGATCACGCGGCGATCGTTTTGAGGCTCTTTTCCGGCGGAATGCCGGCTTTGTTCAAGTTGTCCATCAGTTCGGCCATGGCCGCATCTTTGTCTTTTGCAGCCTGGCTGGCATAAGTCGTGAGGAAGCCGGGCTTGCTGACATAAGCAAGCAGCATGTCGCGGGCTTTGCTGGTCAGGCGCGGTTCCGTCAAGGCGTTGACGGAAACCAGCTTGAGCAGCATCGCAGCTTTTTCGGTATAGCCCACCGGCTTCCTGTCGATGGCCTCGAAGAGGCGATTTTTGCTCTCTAGCGCGGCCGCCAGTTTGTCGAGGGCGTCGGCGATCTCGAGTCTCTGGTTTTCCTGGAAGCCTGAACGGCGGACGCGGTTCTGCAGGGATTCGATCTGCTGCAAGCGCGGCACAATCGGGGCCTTCGAATTCTGATAATAATCCAACAAGGTTGTGCCGCTGAGGATCGGTGCGGCGAATTCCGCCAGCTTGCGCTTGTTTTCAGCGCCGATCACATTCTCCTCCACAAACAGGATCCGTTCGAGCTTCTGGTCGGGCGGGACGCCGTGAAGATAAGGCGCCAGGCTTTCCGGCGTGATGAGCCGCTGCGAGCGCAGGACAAAGGCCGAGACCAGATCGTCATGGCTGAGATATTTGCCCACCCCCATCACCACGAGATTGGCGATGCGGCGCAAGGTCTTGAATTCGTCCTCGATGGATTTGGGACACAGCCGCTTGAAAGAGCGGATTTCGGCGAGAATCCGTTCGGCAATGGCGGTGCGGGCATTGGGCAGGCTATCAGTCGCGAATTGCCGTGTCAGGGCGCTAAGGCCTTCGCGCCCCTCGGTATCATCGGGATCGCGGCCGAGGAACAGTTTGATCAACGCCATCAAGGCGGCGCCATGATTTTCCTTGGCGCCGATCAGCTCGCGCAAGCCGGCCGCACCGCTCAACACTTCCGAAATCAGATTGTCTACACAAGCAAAGAGAAGTTTGGCACCGGGGTTTTCGCCATTCGCTTCCGCCATCATCGTCATCAGGCGGTGAACCTTGTCGTCCCAGCCTTTGCTATCTTTCAGATAAAGAGCAATGGACCCGTTCAACAGATAGAGGCCTTCATGGGTGCCTGCGAGCTTTTCCGCCAAAGCCAAAAAGCCGCCGGGCTTCACGGTGACAAAGCGGCTTTTTTCGGCATCGCGATAGACCCGGTGCATGGCCTGTGTCGTCAGCTCGTGCAGCGAACGGATGATCTTGGTGAGCTGGTTTTCACCGCTGGCCGCCTGGGCCACCGCCACGCGCTGGATCGCGTGCTGCAACACCGTATCGGTGGCCTCCAGCTTCTCTAGCAGGTCGGCACGATGCCCCATCTCCGTGACAGTCACCTTGTAGCGAGAGAGAAAGTCCGGCAGCAGCGAAGCAATGGTCTTGCGGGCATGGTAGGAATAGAGATCGTCGGGCTTGAAGCACGGGGATGACGGCACATCCTCCTGCGCTATCTTGCTGACCTTCTTCTTGTTCTCGCCATGCTCGAAGACGGTCAGGCTGAGGTAATCGCCGGTTTCGTCATTGTATGTTTCTTTAACGACTTTCACGCAGACAGCTTCGCCGGTGATCAGTTCTTGGGCGTATTTCAGCGCATCTTCGCGATGGTCGCGCACCTCCACGAGACTCCAGCCGCCGCCGGGCCCGCGGCGACGGAAGATCTCATAGTGAATGTTTTGCGCCATCCGTTTTGGTCCCCAACCAATGAGACCAAAATTTACAATTGTGGTTTTTAAGCGGGGGTTAAATTACGCCCGAGTCCTGCATACGGGGCATTGTGGATCGGGGGACAATGTTACCACGCGAAAGCGGGTATCGAGGGCATCGAAAATCAGCAACTTGCCCGCCAGTGTTTCTCCGGCGCCGGTGATTTCCTTCAAGATTTCCAAGGCTTGCAGAGATCCCATGACCCCGGCAGCGGCACCCAGCACACCCGCTTCGGTACAGGGACGTACGGTGCCTTGTGGTGGTGCTTCAGGAATAAAGCAGCGATAGCAAGGCTGTCCTTGCGGATGAAAAGTGGCGAGTTGGCCAGCAAATTCGGTTACCGCCGCGCTCACCAATGTTTTCTTCAAAGCGTGGCAGGTGTCGGCGATAAGAAAGCGCGTCTCAAAGTTGTCCGAACCGTCCGCCACGATGTCGAAGCCGGCGATGATTTCGGCCGCATTTTCGGGCGTGAGTTTGGTCTTGAAGCTCTCGATTTTCACGTTCGGATTGATCGCGTTGGCTGAATCCCGCGCTGAATCCGTCTTCAGCCGGCCGATATCCGCGGTGTGATGCGCGATCTGGCGTTGCAGGTTGGAGAGGCTTACGGCGTCGAAATCGACAATGCCGATGGTGCCGACCCCAGCCGCGGCCAAATACAGGATCACCGGGCTGCCGAGCCCGCCTGCGCCCACCACCAGCACTTTGGCGGCTTTGATCTTGGCTTGCCCGGTTCCGCCGACCTCGCGAAGCACGATATGGCGGGCGTAACGCTCCAGCTCAGTCTCAGAAAAGCTCATGCGCCATTCTTAACCCAGGTCGTGCGGTCGCCGCCACGCAAGAATCGAACCCGCATGCGACAATTCCAGCCCTTTGAATTGCGTGCCAACTACGTGAAATAATCAGCAAGTTTCGCGTGTTGCGGTGAAACAATACGCCTCTTACGCTTTCGAGAGGGGTGGAAGGGACCGGCATGGCGGACATCGCGGAAAAACTGATCGCCCAGGGGTTTTCGGGGCTGAACGGCGTTCATCACAACCTCAAAGGGCCGCGGCTGATCGAGCTGGCGATCGCCAAGGGCGAAGCCCGGCTAGCCGAAGGCGGCGCCTTGGTGGCCTTGACCGGGCAACACACCGGCCGCTCGGCTTCGGACAAATATGTTGTGAAGGACGAGTCCAGTACGCCGAAAATCTGGTGGGAGGCCAATAAGGCTTTGGCACCAGATGCCTTTGCCCGATTGCACGCCGACATGCTCGACTATGCCAAGGGGCGCGAGCTCTATGTTCAGGATCTCTGGGGCGGGGCTGATCCGGTGCATCGCTTGCCGGTGCGGGTGATCACCGAATACGCGTGGCATTCGCTTTTCATCCGGCATCTTTTGATCCGGCCTCATGTGGAGGCGCTGGAGAGCTTCGAACCGACGTTCACCGTTATCGCACTGCCTGGTTTCAAGGCCGAACCCGCCCGGCATGGCTGCACCACTTCCACCATTATCGCGCTCGATTTCACCCGCCGCCTCGTGTTGATTGCCGGCACCTCCTACGCCGGTGAGATGAAGAAATCCGTCTTCACCATCCTCAACTATCTCTTGCCCGAAAAAGGCGTCATGCCGATGCATTGCTCGGCCAATGCCGGGGACAAGGAGGACGTGGCGATCTTCTTCGGTCTCTCCGGTACCGGCAAAACCACACTCTCCGCCGATTCCTCACGCACCCTGGTTGGCGATGATGAACATGGCTGGAGCGAGAACGGCATCTTCAATTTCGAAGGCGGCTGCTATGCCAAAGTGATCAAGCTCTCGCGCGAGGCCGAGCCGGAGATCTATGCCACCACCGAACGTTTCGGCACGGTGCTGGAGAATGTGGTCTGCGATCCCGAAACCGGTGCGCTCGACCTCGATGACGACCGTTATACCGAGAACACGCGTGCGGCTTATCCCATTCACTTCATTCCGCATGCCAGCGACAGCGGCCGGGTTGGTCATCCCGCCAATGTGATCATGCTGACGGCCGATGCCTTTGGCGTCTTGCCGCCGATTGCCAAGCTTTCGCCCAGTCAGGCGATGTATCACTTCCTTTCGGGCTTTACGGCGCGTCTCGCTGGTACGGAAAAAGGCATGGGCCGCGAACCGGAGCCCACTTTCTCGACCTGTTTTGGCGCGCCCTTCATGCCGTTGCATCCCAGTGTTTATGGCAATCTTTTGCGTGATCTGATCGACAAGCATGATTGCGATTGCTGGCTGGTGAACACTGGCTGGAATGGCGGCCCCGCCTCCGCAGGCGGCAAACGCATGCCAATCAAGCTAACGCGCAAGCTTTTGCATTCCGTACTGGATGGCTCCTTAGCCACCAGCCAATGGGACCATGATCCGGTGTTCGGTTTTCGCATCCCCAAAGCGGTGGCAGGTGTCGATCCCAAAGTTCTTAACCCGCGCGAAGCCTGGCCCGACAAGGCCGCATATGACGCTCAGGCCAAGCGCTTGGCCGATCTCTTCCGCGACAATTTCCGCAAGTTCATTCCTTATGTCGACGAACGCGTGCTTCGCGCCGCCGAACACATCGCCCACGCGGCAGGGTAACAATTCTGCCCCGCTGCGCGGGGGATGTGCCCCGAAGGGGCGAAGGGGGCTTCATGCGCAAATTACTTTTCATTTTGATTGCGCCGGCATTTTTCCTGGCTGCTCAAGCGGATTCCGTCGTCGCGATCCTTGACAAAAAAGAGCCGGTCCCAATCGTTACACCCGCCGATAATGGCAAGACATTCACGCTGGCCATCGGCCAATGTCTCGATGTGCGGCTGTCATCCAATGCCGGCTCGACGGGCTATCAATGGTATCTGGCACCAGGTCTATCCGATGTGCTGAGCCTGACCGCGCGCACCGAGACAACGCCCAGCAATGCTATGCCCGGCACGCCGGTCACGCTCGATTACATCCTCTGCGCGGCAAAGCCTGGCCAAGCAGCGGTGACGTTCGCGAATTACCGCGTTTGGGAAAAGAACGTGAAACCGGCGCAGACGCTGGCGTTCACGGTGAAGGTGAAGCCCTAACCTTTCTCTGTCATGGCCGCCCCTGAGGTACGGCTGTCCGATTTAGTTTTGGCGGACAAGGAACATGGTGTTGATCGCCGAGGGCCGGTTCGTGGCCTTGACTTGGCCATGACGAGTAGCCGATGGGTTACAGAAAATCGCTCTTCTTCAGCGCGGAAAGCAGTTTCATGCCTGCGGCGGCGAGGTTTTCGGTGCCGCCTTCTTCACGGTCCAAAATCACCAGCGCGTAGTCGACGATGGCGCCCGCTTTGCGCGCTGCCTCGGCCGCTTTGACAATCGAACCGCCCGTGGTGGCGACATCATCGATGATGATGACGTGCTTGCCTTCCAGACTCTCACCGATGGCGAGACCTTCCACCAGATCCTGCGTGCCGTGATCCTTGGGCTGTTTGCGCACAAAGAAGGTGTTAACCGGTTTACCGTCTTCATGAGAGAGTGCTGCCAGCGAAGCGATCACCGGTACCGCGCCCATTTCGAGCCCGCCGACATACTCGATTCCGTCCACCGCGCGAATTTGCTCCAGCAGCGCTTTGGCCGAGAGATAAGCGCCTTTGGGCGACATCATGGTCGGCTTCAGGTTGAAGTAGAATTCGCTCTCCGCTCCGCTCGCCAACTTGAATTTGCCGCGCCGGTAGGAGCGCGCTTTGATCACCTCGATCAGCTCTTTGGCGATATCGGAGAGATGGGCGGACAAGGAATGCTCCCGGGCAGAAATCGCCCGAACATCCCCATCGGACCGGGCAGGGTCAACCTTTTTCAGGCCTGCAGTGCCCCGATCGCTGCAAGACCGCAAAATTGCGCCAAACGCCTGGCGTTTTGGGCCGTGATCCCGCCCAGCGCATAGACCGGTCTAGGAAATTGGCGAGCCATCATCACAGCGCGAGCGGGGCCAAGGGTGGCGCCGCCCGGATGACTTTCGGTGGGAAAGACGGCCGACAGGATCAGCGCATCCGCTTGGCCTGCTTTCAGGACTGGCCGCAGGGAATGGGCTGAGGCCGTCACGATCAAGCCGGAACGGGCGCGGATATGGGCCGCTTCGCCGATACGCGCTTCCGGCAAATGCACGCCGTCCGCACCAATCGCGCGGGCAAGAGCAACATCTCCGGCAATCAGCAGGAAAAGGCCGCGTTTGCGCGCCACCTCGCGCAGCGCCAAGGCGAGCTGGCGCCGCTTTTGGGGCTGACTCGCCCGCACGATCACCATGCTGCCTTTGGGTAGAATCTTTGCCGCAGCCAGCGGGTCGGGAAGGCGGGCGTCATCTGTTATCAAAATCAGCGCGGGCAGCTCGGAATGCGCTGCCGCGGCCAGCCGCGCCGCCGCCCTTGCAATATTCCGGCGTGAAGCGCTATCGCTCATCTCATGTCGCCCATTGCCGCAAACCTCTCCGCCATTCTGACGCGCATCGCCGCGGCGCGAAAGGCGGCGCTGCAACCGGCGACCCATACCCATCTCATCGCGGTGAGCAAGACCCATCCTGCGGAAGCCATCCGTGCGGCGCTCGATGCGGGCCATCGCTGTTTCGGCGAAAGCAAGGTGCAGGAAGCACTCGCCAAATGGCCGGCGCTGAAAGCCGAATATCCCGATGTCGAGCTGCATATGATCGGCGGCTTGCAGAGCAACAAGGTGAAAGAGGCCGTCGGGTTGTTCGATGCCATTCATTCCCTGGACCGGCCCAAGCTGGCGCACGCCTTGAAGTCGGAGTGCGATAAACAAGGCAAAAATCCGCTTCTCTTCGTGCAGGTCAATATCGGCGAAGAAGTGCAAAAGTCCGGGGTCGCGCCCATGGAGGCTTTGGCGCTGGTGGAAGAAGCCCGCGGCCTTGGTCTTAACGTGCAAGGGCTGATGTGCGTGCCGCCACAGGAAGTTTCGCCTGCGCCCTATTTCGGTCTGTTGAAAACGCTCGCCTATGAAGCGCAATTGCCGCTGCTGTCGATGGGCATGAGCGATGATTTCGACATCGCCATCCGCTTTGGTGCGACCCATGTGCGGGTGGGTACGGCGATTTTCGGCGCACGGGATTACACTAGAAATCAGTAAGCAGCGAGCAGACGGCCTGCGGAACGATAAGCCTGCACGGCTTGCTGAGTGGATTGTTGGGTGATGTCGTCCACGGTCTCGCTGATGCTCTGCACAAAGCTGGCAAAACTCGGTTCAGCGCTGGCAGATTTTACTGCCACGGGCGCATCAGGCTGGGCTGCGGCCACGGCCGTTGAGTCTGAAGACGGGGCCGACGCAACAGCGGTGGTTGGCGTGTCATCACCGGTCACCATGGCATAGACGGTGTCGCCGAAGCCTTTGCCGGTGGCTTTCTCGAAAATCGTGTCGCCCAGAGAACAGGCCAGACCCGTCACGCCGCCATAAAGGGTATCCCCGGCCAGCTTGGCCACAGTGCTGATTTTGTCGCCCGTTAGGTGGCGGTAAATCGTTGAAATAACTGGGATATGCTGCAACGGATTGACCACGTCGAGGAGGTCATCAAAGCTAAAACCGGAGTCGGAACCCGAGCTCGAAGCGGAGCCAGACGCCGTCTGCGCCGCTGCGGACTTTGCCGCGAGCTGGCGGGCGTACTCCTGATTACGAAGGACCATATCGGTTCCGGGCATGCCTTCCTCAAAGCAAACCCCTTGCCAGGACCAAGCACTTGGATTTCCGCCATTTCCGTTTCAGAGGCGGCAAAATCTGCCGGATTGCGGGATTTCCTGAGAACCCTGTTGCCTACAACAAATGACCGGCCTTCAGCGCCTTGGTCCTGAGATAGGCCTCGTTATGGGCGTTGCTCGGGAAGCTATGCGGCACCCGCTCTACCACGGCGATGCCAGCCTTGTTGAGAGCTTCGATCTTTTCCGGATTGTTGGTGAGCAAACGGACCTGTTTGAAGCCCAGAAGCGCCAGCATCCGGGCTGCCACGGCATAGACCCGTTCATCAGCCTCGAAGCCTAGCCGCTCATTGGCTTCGATGGTATCGAAACCCTGGTCTTGCAGGCGATAGGCCCTGAGTTTGTTGATCAAGCCGATCCCGCGCCCCTCTTGGGCGAGATACAACACCACCCCGCCGCCCGCCTTGGCGATGGTCTGGATGGCGCCGCGCAATTGCGGGCCGCAATCGCATTTCAGCGAGCCCAAAAGATCGCCGGTGAAGCATTCCGAATGCAGCCGTGTCAGGACAGGATCGCGCGGATCGCCAATGACGATGGCATAGTTCTCAGGGGCACCATCGGCCGCCCGGAATGCCACCAATTCGGTTTTTTCAGCACCTTCGAGCGGAACCCGGGCTCGCGCCACCACCTTCAACCCGGCTGCGGCTTCGGTTTCATAGTTGAGAACATCGGCGAGCGAGAGCGCCGGAGCTCGGGCGGCTTCGCCTTTGACGATCACCGCCGCCGGTAACAAGCCTGCGAGCTTGGTGAGCTTTACTGCCGCAGCATAGGCCTTGGGCAGCTTTTTGCGCTGGGCCGCAAAGGGGCCTTTCAACGGCAGGTCGAGGTCGGCGGTGGGATCGGCAATGGCTTTCAGATCCTCCACGCCCATCCCGGGTTTCACCGGCAAGGCGACCGCCTCGGGGGTATAAAGCCGGATTTTCAGGGTCCGCGCCCTGGCATGGGACAGCACCAAAGCAGGCTTTTCCAGCCTTTTCAGGGTTGCTGGCTTTATGGTTTCGACGGCATAGACGGTATGGGCCGTGCGGTCCAAAAGACGGACGGGCCTGCCTGCCCGCAAGGCATCGATGGCCTCGGCAAGGTGGTCCAAGCGGGAATAGTTGGGGGGCATTGGGGCGCTTGTGGGCATAACAGTTCCCCCAATACACCGCCCGCCGGAAACCGGATAGAGTCCGCCCTGCTTTGGAATCTCAAGGATAGTCATGACCAGCGCCAAGCGTGTCCTCTTGGTGGAAGACGATGCGATGTTAAGCGGCTCTTTGGCCGAACAGCTCGCGCAAGAGGGCGATTATGAGGTCGTTTCGGCTGACGATTGCGCTACGGCGCGCGCTGCGGCCATCGAAGGGTTGTATGAATTCATGATCCTGGATGTCGGCTTGCCGGATGGCGACGGGCGCGACCTTTGCCGCGAATTCCGCACCCAAGGCGTGACCTGCCCAATCGTGCTTCTGACCGCCGTTGACAGCGATGCCGATACCATCAAAGGCCTCGATTCCGGCGCCAATGATTACATCACCAAGCCCTTCCGTTTTGCCGTGTTGATGGCGCGCCTGCATGCGCATTTGCGCAGTCACGACCGCAGCGAAGAGGCCATGTACCGCATCGGACCTTATACCTTCCGCCCCAGCGCCAAGCTCTTGTTGGACGACAAATCCCACAAGATCCGGCTGACGGAGAAGGAAACCAACATTCTCAAATATCTTTATCGCATCGGCGATACTGTTCCGCGGGAAACCCTGCTCAACGAGGTCTGGGGCTATAATCCGGCCGTCACCACCCACACGCTGGAAACGCACATCTACCGTTTGCGCCAGAAGATTGAGGAAAACCCGGGTGAAGCCCGCATCCTGGTCACCGAAAACGGCGGTTACCGCCTGATGCCCTGAAGCGGCCAGAACGGGGCAGAAATCCTGCGTTTTTTCGGTTATGCTCGGATGCGCAAGGGACTAGTTTGGACCCCTTCCAAAGGGGAGGCGGGGGTCTGCAAAAATGACCGTCTGTGCGTAAGAGTGGCAACAGCCTATTTGTTGTCTTGAGATGAATTCTGGGTGGAGATCACCATGCGCATGCAATCCGTTTTGATCGGCGCCGCGGTAGCCACCGCCCTGTTTCTGCCGGCCAATGCGGCTGGGGGGAATTGGGTCGATGGCGGCTGGAAAACCTATGACGCCCGCTCCCTGAAGCTAGAAGATGTCGTCGGCAATGTTCAGGTCGATGTGAAGGAGCAGGGCCCGATCGCGGTACAGATCAGCGGTCAATCCGACCTCATCAATCGGGTCCACGTCTCCGCCTCCGGCGGCACGGTCCGCGTGCAATGCGATCCGGTGGGCCAGGTGTGGGACTGGAAACATTGGTTTGATTTCTCGCAAAGCGGCAAGAACCGGCCCGATCAGGTGCAGATCCGTATCGCCGTGCCGCGCGGCACGGCGATCGATGCAGAGATCGATGCCGGTAGCGCACGCATCGGCGATACCATGGGCCCGCTGACCTTCTCAGTGCAGGGACACACGGATTCTTCCGTCGGCAATGTGGCGTCCGCCAAGCTCGACATGTCGGGCAGCGGCAAACTCTCGGTCGGTAATGTGGCGGGGTTCGCCGACATCGACACGGCCGGGTCGGGCAACATCCGCATCGGCGATGTGAACAAGGTCAAAGCCGATATCGCGGGCTCTGGTTCGATCGCGGTTGGCAACATCCGCGGCGGCGGAGCCGATGTCGACATCGCCGGGTCCGGGGATTTTTCGGCCGCCAGCGTCAACGGCCCCACCCGTGCCTCGATTGCAGGCTCCGGCTCGGTGACCATCGCCAATGGCGAAGCCAACCCGTTCAAGATCGAAATCATGGGTTCCGGCAACGTCAGCTTTGGCGGCGTGGCGGTTAATCCGCGCATCGAAGCCATGGGCTCCGGCAGCGTCAGGATCAAATCCTACCGCGGTTCGCTGTCCAACGACGGCATGGCGAAGATCAACATCGGCAACTGAAAAGCCTGATCCGCAAAATATTTCGGGAGGGCCGGGGTTTTCCGGCCCTTTTTGCGTTTTACCGTTCGGCAAATGTGTTTAACGGCTGTTAACTCTTCGCCGCCAGACTGACTCTGGGAAGAGGTTTCTTTCATGGCGCGGCAGGATCGCAACAAAGACCGGCGCGTGGCCGAGATCGCCGATAAGGCGGTAGAGCCTCCGCGTCCGAAGAAGGGGCGGTCTTGGCCTTATGTGGTCATTCTGGTGCTGGCCTGGGGCATCATCTTCGGCGGTATCTTCTTCTCGCGCTTTCTGTCCGATCTGCCCGACGTCAACAGTTTGATGGCCAATGGACCTTCGCGCGATGTCACCATCCTCGATGACCGTGGCCGCATGATTGCCCGCCGGGGGCTGACGCAAGGTGTGCTGGTCGAAGTCTCGACCTTGCCGTCTTATGTTCCCAACGCGTTCATCGCCATCGAAGACCGCCGCTTCCGCAGCCATGTCGGTATCGACCCTATCGGCCTTGTGCGCGCCGCCTATGAAAACGCCATGGTCGGGCATGTGGTGCAAGGCGGCTCGACCCTGACCCAGCAGCTTGCCAAGAACCTCTTCCTGGTTCCCAACCGCACCTTCGATCGCAAGATCCAGGAAGCAATGCTCGCGGCTTATCTCGAATACCGCTATTCCAAGGATCAGATCCTCACCCTCTATCTCAACCGGGTTTATTTTGGTGCCGGTGTTTACGGCATCGAAGCGGCCTCGGAACGCTTCTTCGGCAAGCGGGCCAGTGAAATGACCTTGCCCGAAGCGGCGATGCTGGCCGGTTCGGTGAAAGCGCCGGCGCATTATAATCCGCTGTTCGATCCCGACGCCTCGCATGATCGCTCGGTGGTCGTGCTGGCGGCGATGCAGGAAGCTGGCTTTATCGATGCGGATACGCACCGCGACGCAGCGACCACGCGCGTGCGTATCGTGCGCGGCACGGCCACGCCCAGTTCCGGCTACTTCGCCGATTGGGTGATGAGCCAGATTCAAGGCTATATCGGCGATCCGCAAGAGCCGGTGGTGGTCCAGACCAGCTTTGACCTTGATGTTCAGGCCGAAGCCGAGCGGGCGGTGACTGCAGGGTTGCGTGCCGAAGGCGACAAATACAATGCCAGCCAGGCGGTGCTGGTGGCCATGACCCCGGATGGGGCTGTACGCGCCATGGTGGGCGGCTCGTCTTATTCTCAGAGCCCTTACAACCGTGCCACCGATGCGCTGCGTCAGCCAGGTTCCGCCTTCAAGCCTTTCGTCTATCTCACCGCTTTCGAGCACGGCCACAAACCTTCTGATGTCATGCATGACGGGCCGGTGGATATTCGCGGCTGGAAGCCGGAAGATTATGAAGGCAAATACCGCGGCGACATTTCGCTGCGCGAAGCCTTTGCCGTTTCTTCCAACTCCGTCGCGGTGCAGCTCGCGGCCGAAGTCTCGCCCAAAGCGGTAGCACATACCGCCAAGCGGCTTGGCATCGAAACGCCGCTGCAGGCAGTCTCGTCCCTGGCGCTCGGGACCAGCGTGGTGACGCCTCTGGAGCTCACCGGCGCTTATGTGCCCTTTGCCAATGGCGGCACTTCGGTGACCCCGCATGGCATCGTCCGTATCAAGACAAAATCGGGAAAGGTCTTGTGGGAACGCAAAGCGGCCGAAGGCTCGCAAGTGATAACGCCGGAAAACCTCGCGGCCATGACCGAATTGATGTCTGATGTGGTCAATACCCCGATCGGCACCGGCAAGAATGCCAGGCTTGAGGATCGTGCTGTCGCGGGTAAGACCGGCACCACACAGGATTACCGCGATGCCTGGTTTGTCGGTTTTACCGCCGATCTCGTCTGCGGCGTGTGGATCGGCAATGACGACAATTCACCGATGAATCGCGCCTCGGGTGGCACCATGCCGGCCCGGATTTTCAAAAGCTTTATGGCGGGTGCCGAACAAGGTCTGCCGGCCCGTCCGCTGGCTGGGGCGCAAGTGGTTGCCGCCGCCGAACAGACGCCGGAGCAAAGCGAGCAGCCGCCAGAGCAACAGGCGCAGCAACAGCCGCCTGCGCAAAAGGCCAAGAAAGCGGACAGCTTCCAGGCACTGCTGGATCGGTTATTCGGGACCTAAGGGCGGATTTAGCGGCCGCGATAGCGATGCAAGGCGGCGCCGTGATGACGCAGCCAAGCTTGCGGGCGGCGCACATCGCCGACGAGTTCCTGGACGATGCGCCAGAAATTCTCGCCGTGGTTCATTTCCTTCATATGCGCCACTTCATGCGCTACCACGTAATCGAGCACGAAAGTGGGGGCGAGGATCAGGCGCCAGGAAAAGGATAGGGAACGCGTCGAAGAACAGGAGCCCCAACGGCTGGCGGTATCGCGCACGGTGATGCGGCTCGGTTTCAATCCCAGCTCGGCAGCATAGGCGAAGGCTTTTTGTTCGAATTCGCGCTTGGCCTGTTTCTTCAGGAAATCCACGATACGGCGAGGGGCATGTTCCAGCCGGCCCGAGACTCGGAAGAGTTGCCGGTCTTCCTCGACCACCACTGGGCCTTCTTCGCCGCGCTGGATGGTGTGATCCTTGCCGCGATACGGAAAATGTGCGCCCGCTGTCAGCAGAACGCGGCTCGGCACTTGCGCCAGCTGCTTGGCAATCCAATCGGCTTCACTGCGGGCAAAATCGACTGCCCGGTCCAAGGCGCGCTTAGACGGTGCGATCACAATCACTTCACCGCTGGTCGGGTGCACCTTCACGATCATGCGCCGTGCTTGCGGATTGAGCCTGACGCCCAGCTCCACGTCACGGCCGTCGATCTCCAGAAGCTCGCGGCGCACCATGCGTTTTACGACACGCTTTCGCATCGGTGTTTCTACAATCCTTTATTCTTTTGCGCGCCCGAAGAGACAAATACTGTGATGGTCGATTTTGCTGCGAACCGCACGCGATGTGCGGCCTTCTTTCTATCGTTCAGGCCAAATCAGGCAAGAAAAATTGTGAAGCACGGATGTTGACTTTGTCACCCTCCCGGCTTTCGATTCAAAGGCGAAGCATGTCAAGTTGTTTCGCTTTTTTCATCAAGGGAGAAATGTGCCTTGCGTGAGGACAAAGTCGCGGTTCTGGCCGGCTCCTATTCGCTTGCGATGATCCTTGGGGCGTTGTTTTTCCAATATGTTCTTGGCGTGTTGCCGTGTGAGATGTGTCACTGGCAGCGTTGGCCGCATGATGGCGCCATTGTGGCCGGATTAGGAGGCGCACTGCTGTGTTACACGCGTGTGATCGATCGCAATACCGTGAAGTTTCTGACATGGCTGGCGCTTCTTCTGATCCTCACCACAGCAATGATCGGCGGTTATCAGGCCTTGGTGGAGTGGAAATTGGTCGCGGGGCCGGAGAGTTGCACCGGGCCGCGCTTCGTTCTTTCCGCGAACATGAATCTCAATGCGCCGGTGGTGCGCTGCGACGCGCCGGGCTGGCGTCTGTTCGGTCTTTCCCTGGCCGGTTATAATTTCCTCATCTCCACCAGCGTGGCCGTGCTTGGCGCGTTGCTATTGACGAAGAAGATCAAACTGCCTTTCTCATGGGCGGAGTAAGCATGCGAAGAACACGTCCTGCCGCTCCCGGTCCGCGTCCTGGCGATGATGTCGCGGCGATGATCCGCGTCGATCACGCAGGCGAATATGGCGCTGTGCGCATCTATGCGGGGCAGATGGCGGTGTTTGGCCGCCGCGATAGCCACACCGTCCATGCCATTCGTCACATGGCAGAGCAGGAAGAAGAGCATCTGGCGCGCTTCAATATGCTCCTTAACGAGCGCCGCGTGCGCCCTACGGCCTTGGAGCCGGTTTGGCGCGTGGCCGGATTTGCCCTTGGTGCGGCGACGGCCCTCATGGGCGAACGCGCCGCGATGGCCTGCACAGAGGCTGTGGAAGCCGTCATTGACCACCATTACGGCGAGCAGCTCGATCGCCTCGGCGAAAGCGAACCCGAATTGCGTGACACCATCGCCAAGTTCCGCGCCGATGAGGTGGCCCATCACGATGCCGCCATCGAACACGGTTCACAAAAGGCGCTCGGTCATTCCGTGCTCACCGCTGCCATCAAGGCGGGTTGCAAAGCCGCCATCGCGCTGTCGACGCGGATATAGAGGCGGTGATGAAGCTCCCCGTTCCGGGGCTGCCTATAAATTGACCCCAGCGCCAATCTTCCGGCCAACGCGAATGTGAAGCTTAAGCGGCGTTGTCCGGCCGCGCCTGACATGCTTATCATCCGCGCTTTCGTGTCACACGCCACCCATGGGGATTTCTTTGCTGCGCCGGATTTCGCTTGGGCTTCTGGCCCTTTTGTTTGCAGCCTCGCCTGTTCTTGCGGACGGTTCCGATAAGCCGGAGGCCAAGGACAGCGGCAAGACCATCATCTCCAAGGATGGGGCCGATGCGCCTTATCTGCCCGCTGCCAAATCGATCAAGCAATCGGCGGTGATCGGCGGCAAGACCATCGAATACACGGTGACGGTCGGCACCATCCTGATCAAGGATGAAAAAGGCAAGATCACCGGCGAGGTGGTCTATACCGCTTATGCGGCGGCGGGCGGCAACCGTCCTGTCACCTTTGCCTTCAATGGCGGGCCTGGCGCGGCTTCGGTTTATCTCAATCTCGGCGCCATCGGGCCCAAGCGCATCCAGTTCGGCGATCAGGGCGATGCGCCCTCCGATCCCGCCGCCCTGAAGGACAATCCCAATAGCTGGCTTGATTTCACCGATCTGGTTTTCATCGATCCCATCGGCACGGGCTACTCCCTCTCGCGCGTCGAGGACGAGCGGGCCAAGAAGGATTTCTTCAATGCCGACGCCGATATCCGTTACCTCAGCCGCGTGATCTACGACTGGCTGCAGCAGCATGGCCGCATGACCAGCCGCAAATATCTCGTCGGTGAAAGCTATGGCGGCTATCGCGTGCCGCGCCTGGCATATGAGCTGCAGACCAAAATGGGTGTTGGCGTCAACGGCATCACCATGGTCTCGCCGTATCTCGATCCGCCGGCCGTCAGCCATGCCGACAATCTTTCGCCGCTCTCCTGGATGATCGATCTGCCGTCGATGGCGGCGGCCAAGCTGGAGCGCGACGGCAAGCCACTCAATGAAGCAGCCCTGGCGCCGGTGGAAAGCTATGTCCGCACCCAGTTCGTGCTCGATTATCTCGCTGGCACCAAGGACAAAGAGGCCACCGACCGCTTATCGGCGAAGGTTACAGAACTCACGGGTCTTGATGCCGCTCTGGTGCGGCGGCTCGATGGCCGCGTCGATATCGACACTTATCTGCGGGAGCTGCGCCGTGACCAGGGCAAGATTGGTTCGGTTTATGATTCCAATGTGACGGCCTTCGATCCCTTCCCCGCCGATGCCCATCCGGAAGGCTTCCACGATCCCATTCTGGATGCTTTGCTGGCGCCGACCACCTCGGCGATGGCGGATTTTGTGGTGCGCCAAGTCGGCTGGAAGGCCGAAGGTCATTACGAAGCGCTGTCTTTTGCGGTCAACGAAGCCTGGGACCACAAAAGCCTGCACAGCGATGCGCCGGTGGACAATCTGCGCCGTGCTATCGCCATTGATCCCAAGATGGCCGTCACCATTGTCCATGGCTGGAACGATCTTTCCTGCCCCTATTTTGCCTCGCGCCTGATCATCGATCAGATGCCGTCTTATGGCGCGCCGAACCGCGTCAGGCTGCATATGTATCCAGGTGGCCATATGTTCTATTCGCGCACCGATTCCGGGGCGACGCTGCGCAAGGACATCATGGCGGCGTATAAGTAGGCGAATAGCGAATTGTGAGTAGCGAATAGAGAAACCATACTCGCTATTCGCTACTCCCTATTCACTCTGATTATGCTTCCAGCTCGCTATCCCAGTAGAGATAGTCGGCCCAGCTTTCATGCAGATAGTTGGGCGGGAACAGGCGGCCGTTATTGCGCAGCTCGATCACGCTTGGCCGGTGAGGGCGCTGGCGCGGATGCATGCCGCATTGATGCGGCAGCCGTCCGCCCTTCAAGAGATTGCAGGGCGCGCAGGCCGTGACCACGTTATCCCAGGAGGTGATGCCGCCGCGCGAGCGCGGAATGACGTGATCGAAGGTGAGATCATCGGCAGCGCCGCAATACTGGCATTCGAAGCGATCGCGCAGGAAGACGTTGAACCGGGTGAAGGCGGGATTGCGCGCCGGTTTGATGTAGGTCTTGAGCGACACCACACTCGGCAGCCGCATCTCAAACGAGGGCGAATGGATCGTGCGGTCGTATTCTTCCAGGATGTTTACGCGCTCCAGGAAGACGGCTTTGATGGTGTCCTGCCAGGACCAAAGAGACAACGGAAAGTAGCTCAACGGACGAAAGTCGGCGTTGAGAACCAATGCCGGGCAGTTGTCGGGACTGCGCGCGGCTAACACGACACGACCCTATGGAAGACTCGCCTCCATCAATCAACGGTGCGTCACTTTAGGAGCAACGCAAGACATTGCCAATACTGCAGAAGTCTAGCCGATTCGGTGTGACGGAAACGCGACGTTTACCGCAAGATCGATGAAGCCTGTCCCTGTGCGGCAAGTCGCCCGGCCAAAGCCATTTTGAGGAACTCGGCCGCCAAGGTGAGACCCGTGTCGTCAATGCCGTGGCCCATTCCATGGGTCAGGTGCCATTGCACCCGAGCCCCGGCAGCAGCCAAAGCTCCGGCGGTCATGAAAAGCGCATCCACCGGGATCACCTGATCGGCTGTGCCATGGGTCAGAAAAATCGGCGGCAAGTCCGCATTTGGGACAGTTTCGTCCGTCAAAACGCCGGAAAATCCGACCACGGCTGCGGCTTTCATCCCGTTCAAAGTGAGATGCAAGGACAGCATGGTGCCTTGGCTGAAGCCGATCAGCACCAGCCGATCCGGCGTAAGGGCATGACGCGCCAATTCGCTATCGATGAACTCCTTCAGCACGGGTGCGGCTTGGGTCACGCCCTTGTGCATCGCCCGCGGGTTGAGATCGCTGATCGGAAACCACATGAAGCGGGCGCCTGGGCAGGGATAAGGGGCGTTGGGCGCTACGAAGGCGGCATTGGGCAAAAGCCGCGACAACGGTTCAGCCAAGCCAATGAGATCCTCACCATCGGCGCCATAGCCATGCGCCAGCACCACCAGCTCGCTGGCTTTGCCGTTTTTGGGCGGAATGCGGGGACCCGAAAGTGCCATCTTGTTTCTACCGTGACCTCAAGCCCATGATTGTCACGCCGCCATGACGATCACAACCCGCTTCGCTCCCAGCCCCACTGGCTTGTTACACCTTGGTCATGCTTACGCCGCGCTCTATGCCGCGGCCCATGGCGTGCGCTTTCTGGTGCGGCTGGAAGATATCGATGGGATGCGCTGCAAGCCCGAATATGAAGCCGCCATCCTGAATGATCTCGCTTGGCTGGGTCTTTCCTGGGAAGAGCCGGTGTTGCGGCAATCGGCGCGCATGAGCGCTTATGCCGAGGCGCTCGCGAAGCTGAAGGAGAAGGGGCTGCTCTATCCCTGTTTCTGCACCCGTGCCGAGATCGCCGATGAAATCGCCCGTGCTGGCGACGCGCCGCATGGGCCGGGAGGGGCGCTTTACCCCGGCACCTGCCGCCATTTTTCCGCCGGTCACTGCGCTGCCAGGATTGCTGCGGGTGCGGCTTACGCTTTGCGGCTCGACAGTTCCAAAGCGGCAGCCTTGGCGGGACCGTTAAGTTTTGAAGAGCACGGCGAGAGCGATAAGGGACGCATCACGGTTGATCCGCTATGCTTCGGGGACATTGTTCTGGCGCGCAAAGACACGCCTTCGGCTTATCATTTGGCGGTGGTGGTGGACGACGCGTATCAAGGCGTCACGCTCGTGACCCGTGGCAATGATCTTTTCATGGCGACGCATATTCAGCGTGTATTGCAGGCACTGCTGGGCTTGCAGGAACCGGCTTATGCCCATCACCGCTTGATCCTGGATGAGAATGGCAAGAAGTTTTCCAAGCGCGACCGGTCCGTGACGCTGAGAAGTCTGCGCGAAGAGGGATGGACATCCGCGGATATCCGCACCCGGCTTCAGTTTTCCGAGGCTGCGATGATCTCGCGCAAGTAATCGAGATAATCGTCGTAAGCCCGGCGGCCTGGTTTGCTGAGGCCTACGCGCGTACGCGGCCGCTTGGCAACGAAATCCTTTTCCACCGTCACATAACCCGCCTCTTCCAGCGTGGTGATATGAGCGCCAAGATTGCCTTCGGTGGCGCCGGCAATGGCTTTGAGCCGCACGAATTCCAGCATCTCGCCTGTTGGCAAGGCTTTCAAAGCCGCCATGATCTTCAGGCGTATCGGCTGATGAATGATAGGATCTGGCTGCTCCATGGCTCACACCGTCCGGAACCACAGCCCGGCCAGAATCATCGCTCCGCCGCCGACCAAGGCCATCCAAAAGAAATAGAGGTGCGGCGTGAGATAGAAGAACCCGAACAAGGTCAAAGCCAGTACGGCGATACCGGCAACGACATAGCGAGTGCCCGCCCAGAGTCCGACGGCAGCATAGGCCGTCCCGGTGATAAGGGCCGGAAAGGCGCAGAACTGTTTGGCTAGATGCGGCTCCATCACCGTATAGGTGGCAGACACGAAGAAGATGATGATGGCGAAAAGAGCCGCCAACCGCCAAGCGCGGAAACTGCCCTTCACCGTGTCCTTTGGTGTGCAGCGGCCGATGACGATACCGCCTGCGAGACCGATGGCGGTAAGGATGCCCCAAATCAGATTGGCGTTCTCAGGCGTCAGTCCTGTCCCGCCATAGCCGAACACCCAGATGATGCCCCACATAATCAGGTGCGGCGAGGAGCGGTGATAGACATATAATTCCGCGCTGCGGCGGCTGGCGCTCTCGGCTTGCGACAGGCTTTGCGCAGCTTCTCGGGACGAAAGGGACATGGCGGCCTTTGTCTATTCGATACAGAATACTCTATTTGGCAGAGCAAATATATGCAAGTGCTTGTTCGCCGCAGAATAAGCAGCATGTCCTAAGTTCTTGAATTGGAACTATTTCTTCCACACTGAGAGCTTTGCCCGCCGTTCTGGTCAGGTTTGGTCCGCATTGGTAGACTTGAGCCGGAAACGGGCCACGATGGCACTCGTATGTGCGAAATTGAGGAATAATGTTGCGCCTCTTTCTCGCCGTTGCGGCCTTGGCCGTCGCTGTTCCGGCCTGTGCGGCCCCCAAGGACGACATCCTGGCGGCCGATAAGGCCTTTTCCGCCATGAGCGTGGAGAAGGGCGCCCATGCGGCTTTCCTGGCTTATATGACAGATGATGTCCGCCTGTTTCAGGGCGAGCATCGTCCCATCATCGGCAGGACTGCAGCGGCAGCCTTCTTTGCGGCGGAAGAAAAAGCCGTTCTCAGCTACAAGAAGGAAAAGCTGGAGTGGACGCCGCTTGAAGCCGAAGCTTCGCCGGATGGTATGCTGGGCTGGACCCGCGGTATCTGGATCTTCACCACGCCGAAACCTGATGGCGCCATTGTCAAAGTCACCGGCTACTACGTCACGGAGTGGCGGCGGCAGGCCGATGGTAGCTACAAGTTCTGCCTCGATATCGGCGGCGCCGATAAACAATGATATTCTAGGACGGTTATGACCCACCCGCTCGACCGGCTATTTGAGACGATCGCTTCCCGCAAAGATGGCGATCCCGCCAAATCCTACACCGCCAAACTGCTCGCCAGCGGTACCGAGCGCTGCGCCAAGAAGTTCGGCGAAGAAGCGGTCGAAACCGTTATTGCGGCGGCGGCCGGCAAGACGAATGAAGTCGTCACGGAATCCGCCGATGTGCTTTATCATCTTCTGGTCCTGTGGGCGGCAGCCGGCGTGAAGCCGGCAGATGTCTATGAAACGCTTGCGGCGCGTGAGGGCCGTTCTGGTCTCGAGGAGAAGGCATCTCGTAGCTAACGATGCGCATTCTGATCACCCGTCCGCTGGAAGATGCGGTCCGCTTTGCCGAGTTGTTGCGCCTGCGCGGCCATGAGCCCCTCTGCGCTTCTCTTCTATCCGTTCAATTTTTTGATGGTCCCGAACTGACCTTTGAAGGGGTCAGCGCCATCCTCTGCACCAGCGCCAATGGCGTGCGCGCTCTGGCGCGGCGCACCTCGGAACGTGAATTGCCGCTCTTTGCCGTGGGACCGCAGACGGCCGATGCCGCCAAAGCCGCGGGTTTCGAGAAGGTCGAATGCACGGATGGGGATGCCCGCACTCTTGCCGAAGCCATGCTGGATTGGATCAAGCCGGATGAAGGCATGCTGGTGCACGCGGCCAGCGCCGACAACGAAGGCAAGCTCAAAACCTTGCTGGCGGAGGAGGGCTACCGTGTTTCTGTCGAGGTGCTGTACGAAGTTGTGGCGGTGAGCAAGCTGCCAGATCTCGCCCGCGAGGCGCTTGCCCAGCACGCGCTGGACGCCACGGTCGTGTTTTCGCCGCGTTCCGCCATGGCGTTGAATGATTGCATCGTTAGAGCTGGGCTTACCGGCGTTTGCCGCAGTTTGGCCGCCGTTTGTATCAGCAAGGCTGCGGCTGAAGCGTTGCAGCCCTTGCCGTTCCGCAGTGTGGTGATTGCCGACAAGCCCAATCAAAATGCGATGCTGGATGCTGTAGAGCGAGCAGCGGCAGGGCGTTAGGCGCGCTGCGCAAACTTTTTTCTCAGAAAGATTAGTTTCCCGGCAGTCTGCCTGAATTTGATGCCGAAAGCGGATGGGATCGCCCAGCCTTTCATCACGGCTCCCATTGACGGCAGGGATGGGCAACACGTCATACTTTGCCTATGTCCGCTCAACCTCTTGCCGACGATTTGACGATGCCGGAAGCAGGGCTGCCGCCCTTTGAAGCCTATAAGCTGGGGGCGGCCTATGATGAGATGTTCGCAGCGGACGGATCGGTGCGGCCCCAATTTGCGGCTCTTGCCGATCGCTTGACCACCTTGCCGCCGGAAGAATTGCAGCGCCGCCAGCAGGCCTGCGAAACAAGCTTCCTGCATCAAGGTATTACCTTCACCGTTTATAGCGACAAACAGGCTACCGAACGGATCATCCCGACCGATCTTTTCCCGCGCATCGTCACCGCGAAGGAGTGGGACAAGATCGAGGCGGGCTTGAAGCAGCGCATTCTCGCGCTCAATCATTTTCTCAAAGACATTTATAGCGATGGGCGCGTGCTCAAGGATGGGCTGATACCGCGCTCGATGATTTATGGCTCCAAGCATTACCGGCGCGAGATGCGCGGGCTTCCGGTCCCGCACGATGCTTATGTCAATGTCTGCGGCAGCGATTTGATCCGCCGCGAAGATGGCAGTTTTGCCGTGCTGGAAGACAATCTGCGTGTTCCTTCCGGTGTTTCTTACATGCTGGCCAACCGCGATGTGGTGCGCCGCGCTTTTCCCAGCCTCTTCCGCTCTCAGGGTGTGCGGCCGATCGATCATTATCCGCGCGAGCTGCTCGCCACTTTGCGGGCGCTGACGCCGGTGCGCGAAGACGTTTCCATCGCGGTGCTGACGCCCGGCGTTTTCAACTCCGCCTATTTCGAGCACGCCTTCCTTGCCCGCCAGATGGGCGTAGAGCTGGTGGAAGGCCGCGATCTTCTGGTCAACGACAACGTTGTTTATACCCGAACCACCTCCGGTCTGAAGCGCATCGACGTGATCTATCGCCGGATCGACGACGACTTCATCGATCCTTTGATTTTCCGCGAGGATTCGGCCCTCGGCGTCTCTGGCTTGTTCAATGCTTATCGCGCCGGCAATGTCGTCATCGCCAATGCATTGGGCACCGGTGTGGCCGACGACAAGGCGATCTATGCTTATGTGCCGCGCCTCATCCGTTATTACTTGGCCGAAGAACCGATTCTCGACAACATCGAAACTTATCTCTGCCGCGAGCCGAAAGCGTTGCAGCATGTTCTTGCCAATCTCGACAAACTGGTGGTGAAAGCGGTGGGTGAATCCGGCGGCTATGGCATGTTGATCGGCCCGCACGCCTCGCAAGCCGAACGTGAGGCCTTTGCCGGGAAGATCAAAGCCGATCCGGAAAATTACATCGCGCAGCCGACGGTACAGCTTTCCACCGCCCCAACTTTCGTCGATGGCCGCGTCGAGCCGCGCCATGTCGATTTACGTCCCTTTATCCTGCATGGCGAAAAGACAGTGATCGTGCCGGGTGCACTCACCCGCGTCGCCTTGAAGCGTGGCAGTCTGGTGGTCAATTCGAGCCAAGGCGGCGGTTCCAAGGATACCTGGGTGTTGTCCGCATGAGGTATGTAGGTTTTTTTCTTCCGTCATGGCCGGGCTTGACCCGGCCATCCATAATGCAAAGCGAGTTTCTCGCTGAGATGGCCGGCTCGGAGGCCGGCCATGGATGTTAAGCCGTGTCGCCGACAGCCTTTATTGGATGAGCCGCTATTTGGAGCGGGCCGAACATACGGCGCGGCTTCTGGCGGTCAAACTCGAAATCACGGCCGAACAGAGCAGCGAAGAGGCCGAAGCCTCTTGGGCCCGTGTCGTTGCCAGCCTGTCGAGCGAGAATGAGGCGCCGCGCGATATGGATGCGCCGATCATCACCCAGCATCTGGCGCTCGACCGTTCCAGCGACAATTCCCTGCTCTCGTCACTTTCCTTTGCCCGCGACAATGCCCGCCAAGTGCGCGAGCAGCTCACGGTGGAAGTGTGGGAAAATCTCAATCGGCTTTATTTGAAGCTGCGCGGCACCGATGTTTTAGATGCCCGCTATCCCGCGGTGATCTTCCGCGAGATTTTGCAGGATCTGCATGCGCTGGGGGGCGTCACTTATTCCACGTTGAGCCACGGGGAAGGCTGGTACTTCCTGGAACTCGGCCGCCACATCGAACGGGCGCAGCTTGTCTGCCGCTTGCTCGATCTGCATTTCGGTGCCGCCAAGACGACCGTGTCGGCAGACCCGAGATATTTCGATTGGCTGGTGCTGTTGAAGTTCTGTTCGGCCTTCGAGCCGTACTGCAAGGTTTATACGGCCGCCATTCAACCGGAGAAAATCGCCGAGTTCCTGCTGTTCGATCCGGAATTTCCGCATTCGGTCCGTTTTTCCATCGACCGGATTTGTGATGCGCTGGCCCATGTGGCGCCAGGGGCTCCGCCAGGACGGCGCGCCAGCGTCGAACGTCTGGCAGGCCGGCTCAAGGCACTGGCCGATTTTACCCAGATCGGTGAGTTGATGGCGCAGGGCACGATTGCGCATTTTCTTGCCGATATCGCAGCGCAATGCGAAGAGATCCACGATGCCGTCTATGCCGCTTACATCACTTATGGCGCGGAGACGGTTCTATGAAAAGAGGAGCGAAGTGCGAATGGCGAATAGCGAATAGGGTGGGGGCGAAAGCCGGGGTGCCGCTATTCGCTATTCGCTACTCCCTATTCGCTGTGTGAGCCATGTTCTATTCCATCCGCCATATTACCCGCTTCCGTTATTCTTCACCGGTGCGCGAAAGCGTGATGGAAATCCGCATGCAGCCGCGCTCGGAAGGGCCGCAAACGCTGCGCTCTTTCCAGATCAACACCAATCCGCGCGCCCAGCTCTATGCCTATACCGATCATTTCGGCAACGCAGTCTATCACTTCAATGTCCTGCGCGCCCATGAAGAGTTGCGGATCGAAGCGCAAGCCGTTGTCGAAATCACGCGTCAGGCGCCACTTCCCGAGGCGACCGACTTTCTCGAATGGGAACGCTACAACAGCTTCAATCTCAATCACGATCATTACGATTTGCTGGAGCCGTCGAAATTCACCCAGCCTTCGGCCGCTTTACAGGAATTCATGCGGGAAAAAGGGTTGGAGAAGCCGCAAACCGATCCGCTGTCGGCTTTGAAGGCGCTCAACGGCACTATCAACGAGGCGTTCGATTACGAATCCGGTATCACCCAGGTGCATTCGCCCATCGATCATGCCCTTGGTGAGAAGCGGGGCGTTTGCCAGGACTTTACCCATATCATGCTTGCCATCACCCGCTTCTGGGGCGTGCCTTCGCGTTATGTCTCGGGCTATCTTTATCACCGGCCCCAGACCATGGACCGTTCCGGTTCGGATGCGACACATGCGTGGCTGGAATGCTATCTGCCGAGCTTGGGTTGGATCGGGTTTGATCCCACCAACAACGTGGTGGCTGGCGAGCGGCATATCCGGGCCGCTGTAGGGCGTGATTATGCCGATGTGCCGCCCACGCGCGGCACGTTCAAAGGGTTCGCGGAAGACGAATTGGCCATCGCGGTTACGGTTGAGCCCACCCAAGGGCCCGTCCGCCATGAGGATTTCCTGCGCGTCGCCCGGCCGATGTCTTCACCTTCGCCGACCCCGTCCATGCCAGAACGGCTTTATCACCAGCAGCAGCAACAACAGCAGTGATCAGCCGGGCTGATATTTGGCCAGTGCTGCGGCCACTTGAGGGATAATGTCCTGCCAGGCGCCGAAATCGGCCGGATGGAAGCATCTGCTCTTGCGATACCAGGGATATTCTTCGGTACCGAGCTCAGGCCAGCCGCGGGTGGCGGTCATGAACCAGGTTTCGGTCCCAACCGCGGCGGCCAAAGCGGCGGAAGCGGTAGGGGCGGAAATCATCAGATCGAGCGCGGCCGAAAGTGCCGCAGCGCCGTCAATGTCGTTCTTGAGATCCAGGCCTTCCATCACCTCGATCTTGACGCCGTGCATTTCTTCGCCGCGTGCCAGCTCCTCCAGGCAATCACCGTATTGCAGGTTGATGAAGCGCACGCCGGGGGTCTTCAGGATTGGCCCCCACATGTCCAGGGCACTGTAGAATTTGGCGCGGTTGGATGACATCAGCATGGAGCGCCAGCAGATGCCGACTTTCAGCCCCGGCCCGCGTTCGGCTAGTTTGGCGCGGAATTCAGACACGCGCTCCGGATCGGGCTTCAAGAAGGCTTGGTGCGGAAAATCTTCCAGATGTTTGCGATATTTCCCCAGGGGTGAGGCCATCAAAGCCCAGCTATCCGGAGCGTTCTCGCCTTCGGCAAAGGGCACCAGACGCAGGGCTTTTTTGCCGTTCTCGTCCACCCAGGCGCGATCTGCAAAGGTCCCGACCAGCGCCTGCGGGAAAGAGCGCTGAAACAGCGGGATCATGCGTTCGTCGATGGCAATCATCAGCTTGCCATTCGGCCCCACGTCACGAGCGAGATCGGGAAGGACGTTGGCGAACATGATTTCATCGCCCAGGCCTTGCTCGCCGATGATCAGAATCTTCTTGCCTGCGAGATCCTCGCCAGCCCAATAGCGGGCATTGACGGCGTGGTGGGCATAGGTGCGGAAATGCGGATCGAGTCTTATCTCATGCGCCGTGAAACCTTCTTCCAGCCGGCCCATGCCGATCAGGCACATGCTGCGCGAATGCTTCATTTCCAGGATGTCGGCCGGGTCAACGCAGAGTTCCAAGGCCCTGTCATAGGCCTCCAAACCTTCGGCAAGCAGGCCAGCATGCAGATAGGCATGTCCAAGATTGTGATGGAAACGGCCGAAATCGGGCTCCAGGCGGATGGCCTCGTTGAAGAAGACGAAGCTCTCTCTGACGCGCCCGTTCTCCGTCAGGATCGTGCCTAGGGCATTCCAAAGTATGGGCTGTTCGGGCATGCGATAGATGGCTTGGCGCAAGGTCTCGATGGCCTCGTCCAGCTTGCCCATGTCGCTCAGCGTATTGGCGAGATTGTTGTAGCCGTGCGGCTCGTCCGGGCGCGCCGCAATGTAGAGGCGGAACATTTTGGCGGCGCCTTCGTAAAGCTTCATGGTCCAGGCCGTGCCGCCGATATTGAGCATCAGATCCGGATTGCCGGGGTCGATCTCAAGACCCCTTTCATAAGTTACAAGCGCCTTGTGGGTGTACCCCATCCGTTCGAGATACAGGCCAAGGAGCTGGTAGGCCTTGGCATTGGCTTCGTCATATTGCGTGGCTTTCAAGGCCGCCCGCCCAGCCGTTTCAATACGGCCTTCCCGCCAGGCCTTTAGTCCCAGGCGGATGAGCCGGTTGGATTTGCGGCGGCCGGACAGCGCATGCAGGTCTTCCGCAAGCTCTTCCAGCTTGGCGAGGGCGTCGAGTCTGTCTTCGAGGTCGGAGAGAGAGGCGGCGCTGGGGGCGGGAGCGGCCTGCGACATGCGTCTAGAATCCTGAAAACGCGCAAGAAAGAAGATGCCAAATTCTGCTTAACCAAGCATGAATGCTCTTATTTGAACTCGAACAGTCTTTTTTAACTTTGTGGCCGGTAAGCTCTGCTTCACCCATCTCCCTGGGAGAACTTGATGCCACTCAAATTATCGCTCAAACCTGGCGAGAAGTTCGTGCTGAACGGCGCCGTTCTGGCCAACGGCGACAAACGCGCGTGTCTGATCCTGGAAAACAAGGCCTGTTTGCTTCGGGAAAAGGACATCATGCAGCAATCGGAAGCGACCACGCCTGCAAGGCGTATCTACTTCCCGATCATGATGATGTACCTCGATCCGGAAAATCAAACCGAATACTATAACGAATTCGCGTTACGGATGACCGAATTCATGGGCGCGATCGAAAATCGCGAAGCTCTGGCAAACTGCGTCGAGATCAGCAGGGAGGTCATGAGCGGCTCTTACTACAAAGCCCTTATGGTCTGTAGAAAACTCTTCGATTTTGAGCAGGAGCGTCTGCGTTATGAGCCTGAAAGCATACCAGAACACGCAGCAAGTTGTTGAAAACTCGCGCGAAGCGGAATACCGCCTGTTCGGGCAAGTGACGGGCGCGCTGCTGTCGGCTCAACGCGATGGGCGTACTGGTGGTCCCTTGGCCGAAGTGGTCGAGTGGAATCGCCGGATGTGGCGCATGCTCGCGGCGGACTGTCTCGACAACAACAATAAGCTGCCGGAAGGATTACGCGCCAATATCGTCTCGCTCTCGCTGTTCGTGACGCGCTATTCGAAGGATGTGATCCGCAATGGGGCCTCGTTGGATCCGCTCATCGACATCAACCGCAACATTATGCAAGGGCTGCAGGGCGGCTGAGTCCGCTATTCGGATGCGGACCAACAAAGGGGCCGGCGCGAGCCGGTCCTTTTTGCTGCGCGAAAAGGGCTTTAGATCGCCCTGGCAAACACCAGAAGCAGATTGGCCTCGAGGCCGGTCTTGCGCACGAACCAGTTTATCGGCGGGTAGAAGACGTAGCGCTTGAAGCGGGTGATCATATTGATCGCCATGGTAACGGGTTTTGCGAGTCTGCCCTTTGCCAGATGGGATCGCAGGGCCGGTCTCAGGCCGAAGGTAATCGACGGCTCGGAGTGGATTTCCTCGATGGCAAAGCCGTTCCCTTCCATGATGCGCCGGATGGTCGAGGAATCGAAATAGTTGATGTGTTCTGGCAAGATGAATTGGCTCCAACTCTTGCCGCGGAGCTTGGCCGCGAGACAATGGACGTTGGGAACGGACATCACGATCAGAGCGCCGGGATTGGCGAGCTTCTTGATGTCGGCGAGGAACGCCAGCGGTTCGCAAATGTGCTCGAAAACGTCGAACGCCGTAATGATATCAAATTTGGCTGTCGATTTGGCGATCAGATCGCCCAGCGTTCCGGCGTAGGCTTCATGGCCCTTTTCCCGGCAGATGGCGACGGCTTCCTTCGAGATGTCGAGCCCTGTTGCCGTCAGGCCTGCCTTTTTTGCGGCATCGAGAACATAGCCAAGGCCGCATCCAATTTCGAGTAAGGACCGGGCTGGTCCGCTCCGCATGGAGCGAAGTTTTCCGACGATTTTTCCGGCACGCTGGACGCTGGCCAGCTCCTCTGTGGCGTAATTCTTTTTGCCATCCTGGTTTCTACCCGAAAAGAACCAGCCTTCTTCATTGTAGATTTCCGCTGCTTCGTTTTCGCCGTAACGCGGGTTGACGAAGACAAAGCCGCAATTCCTGCAAGCCTCGATCCGCCACCCGTTCTTGGAAAAGAGAAAGCGGAATTTGCCGCCGCCGCAGACGTAACAAGAAGCGATGGTGTGCGTCGGATTGGGCATAGCGGCGTCCAAGATCTAGCGTAGCTGAGATTAGCACGAAGTTCTTTCGGCCCGCCAAAGAGTGCCGGTTTTCGCTCTTTTGGTGCTCGTCTTGGCTGAGACTGTTTTGCAGTACGCAATTGCCGGTGGGCAACTTCTCCCCACCATTTCTTCCTTGTTATCACACGGGAGTGGGAAAATTTCCCGGTTTTCCAGGCTTTTTTCGCTGGCATGGCCATTGCGTAGAGGACAGCGCCGGTGCGCAGTGCCCTGGCAAGTGATGTCCGAACGACGGAATGTGGAGAACACACTATGCTGAGCGTCAACACCAATACCGGCGCAATGGTCGCGCTGCAGTACCTCAATCAGACCCAAGCGCAGATCTCGACGACGCAGTCTGCGATCAGCACAGGCCAGAAGGTCGCCTCCGCCAAGGATGATGGCGCCACATTCGCGATTGCACAGAACATGCGCGGCAATGTTGCAGGATATCAGGCTGTTTCCGACAGTTTGAGCCGCGCTATGTCGGCGACCGATGTCGCGATCTCGGCAGCACAATCGATTTCCGACCTGATGATCCAGATGAAGCAGAAGGCGCTCTCCGCGGCCGATACTTCGCTGGACACGGCCAGCCGCGCAGCCCTGAACAACGACTTCACGGCGATGCGCGATCAGATTCAGACCATCGTCGATAACGCCTCTTTCAACGGTTTCAACCTGCTGGATGGCAAGACCTCGCAGATCAAGGCGCTGGTGTCGACCGATGGTTCTTCGACCGTCAATGTGTCCGCCCAGACCATGGCTTTGGGCCAGGGTGTTCTCATCAACTTGGCGAGTTCCGGCAATATCTCCACGCAGGCCAATGCCAAAACGATGGTCAGCAACGTTCAGAAGTCGCTTGTCGCAGTGAACGCGGCTCTTGCTAAGCTGTCTGCCGGTTCAAAGCAGTATTCGATCCAGCTCAACTTCACCTCTAAGCTGTCGGACACCTTGACCTCCGGTATCGGGCACCTCGTCGATGCCGATATGGCGGTGGAAAGCGCCAAGCTCACCTCCTTGCAGACCAAGCAGCAGCTCGGCGTGCAGGCCTTGTCGATCGCCAACTCGGCGCCGCAATCGATCCTGCAGCTGTTCCAGTAAGACTTGGGGTATAAGGGAAAGACCGGACGCGGGGCTCTGCCCCGCGTTCTTTTTTTGCTCCCGGGAATATGCTTACCCAAGCCTTAAAAAGATGTCCTCCCGGCAAGGATTTCCCTTTTGCGGCAAATTTTGCCGGGCAACGGCAAGAACTGCCGGGCAAATTCACCCTCATCAAACAACCGTGCGAAACGCTTTTTCGCGCGCGGCCTCTCAAAGGAAAGTTAGTGCATCCCTAACAGGGCTCCGGCACGCCGATTGCGAAGGGGAAGTGCGGGGCAAAACGCCCCCAGAGCAAAAAGCTCGCTTTAAACTGCCAGAACGGAGGCAATAGAAATACCATGGCTCTTAGCGTCAATACCAACACTGGTGCAATGACCGCCCTTCAGTACCTGAGCAACACTCAGGCACAAATGTCGGCCACGCAAACTGCTATCAGTACGGGTTACAAGGTTGCGTCGGCTAAAGACGACGGCGCCACCTTTGCCATTGCGCAGAACATGCGCGGCCAAGTGGCGGCTTATCAGTCGGTCACCGACAGCCTTAACCGCGGCATGTCCGCGGTGGACGTCGCCATGTCCGCCGGTCAGTCGATCTCTGATTTGCTCACGCAGATGAAGGCGAAAGCCCTTTCTGCCTCTGACAAGTCTATCGATACCGCTAGCCGTGCAGCCCTGAACAACGACTTCACGGCTCTGCGCGATCAGATCCAGACCATCGTCTCGAATGCGTCGTTCAACGGCTTCAATATGTTGGACGGCAAGACGGCGTCGATCTCGGCTCTGGCCAATACCGATGGCACGAAATCCATCTCTGTTTCGGCGCAGACTATGGCGCTGGGCAGCGGTGCGATGTCGAACATCACCAGCACCAGCAACATCTCGACGCAGTCCGGTGCTGCGACGATGGTGTCTTCCGTGCAGAAGTCACTCGTTGCCGTCAACGCGGCTCTGGCCAAACTGTCGTCTGGTTCGAAGCAGTATTCGATCCAGCTGTCGTTTGCGTCCAAGCTGTCCGACACGGTCACCAGCGGCATCGGCAACCTGGTCGACGCCAACATGGCCACCGAAAGCGCCAAGCTCACCTCGCTGCAGACCAAACAGCAGCTGGGCGTGCAGGCTCTGTCGATCGCCAACTCTGCTCCGCAGACGATCCTGTCACTCTTCCAGTAAGCGTAGTGCGACGGCGGGTACCCGGTACCCGCCGCCGTTTCCGTCCGCTGATGGAGGCGCGACAGGCCTCCTTCCCCGGGGCGTGGGTTGGGGTTCCAAAAAAAGAAGCGGCGGTCGAAGGAGAAATCCTTCGGCCGTCACTCATTTTTAAGCGAAAGAGACGGGCTCAGAGAGCCAGGATGCGCTTGAGGCTATCCACCACCCGCGCCACATCGCTGATGGTCATGGACGCGAAATAGGGCAGGCTCAGCGCGCGGGCGTAATAACGGTCCGCACCCGGCAGTTCGCCCCGGCCATAGCGGGCGGCGTAATAGCGCTGGCGGTGCACCGGATAATAATGAACCTGACTGCCGATGCCTTGTGCGGCCAGTTTAGCCATCACGTCCGTGCGATTCTGTCCCGCCGCGGCAAAATCAATCAGCACTGGGTAAAGATGAAGGGTCGGCACGCAATCGGTATGGGCCACGGCTTTTACCAGCGGGGCCAGCGGCGCCAAAAGAGAATCATAAGCTGCCGCCAAGGCCCGGCGCCGTGCCGTGAAGCGTGTCAGTTTGGCGAGCTGCGACAAGCCCAGCGCGCATTGCAGATCGGTGGCGCGCCAATTGAAGCCCGGCTCGGCCAGTTCGTAATACCAGGGATTGGCCACGCCCGGCGCTTCGAAGGCATCGGCTTCGGTTTCAAACATCGCCGGATCGCGCGTCATGCCGTGGTTGCGGTGCAGACGCAGGGCTTCAGCCCATTCGGGATTGTTGGTCGTCACCGCGCCGCCTTCGCCCATGGTCACGGTCTTGACCGGATGGAAAGAGAAGGTAGTCATGTCGCTAAGGGCGTTTTCGCCGACACGCTTTTCTTCGCCGCCGATGCGATAGCGCGTGCCGATGGCATGGCTGGCATCGTCAACGATCTTCATGCCGTGCTCGCGGGCGATCTGGGCGATGGCTTCCACCGCGCCGCATTGGCCGTTGAGATGGACATTGAACACCGCATCGGCTTTGCCACCGGCTTTAGCCAATGCGGCTTCCAGATCGGTGGGACGCATCAAGCCGCTATCGGGATCGACGTCGGCAAAAACGATTTCCGCTCCGGCCATATGGGGGGCGCTGGCGGTGGCCAAAAAGGTGATGGACGGCACGATCACGGTCGAACCCGCGCCCAGCCCGAGAGCTTTGGCGGCCATGTAGAGCGCGGCAGTGCCGTTGGAACAGACTACCGCGTGTTCGGCTCTCACGCTGTCCTTCAGCGCGTCTTCAAACCGGCTGACCAGCGGTCCGGTGGTGAGATAGTCCCCGCGCAGCGCCTCGGCTACGGCGGCTATGTCGTCGTCTTCGATGATCTGCCGCCCATAAGGCAGAAAGGGCGGAGCCTGGTCTGCCTTCGGTTGCGGCATGGTCATGCGTAAGCCTCAGCCAAAAGATGCTGCAGCCCTCGCGCATCGAGTTGTTCGGGATTGTTGTCGCTCGAATAGGAGAAGCCTTCTGCCACTGGCTTGGCGCCGCGGTTGAGATAGGCTTCGCGCAAAGCGGCAGCAAAGCTTGCCAGGATGACATAACGGTCGCCGACATCCAGCGTCCAATGGGAGTCGTCGGCCGGGATCATGGTTTCGTGCAGCTTCTCGCCGGGACGGATGCCGACGATCTTCTGCGGCTGTTGCGGTCCCAAGAGGCTGGCAAGGCCGGTGATGGTGGTTGACGGAATCTTTGGTACGAAAATCTCGCCGCCTTTGCTCATCTCCATGGACGAGAGCACCAGATTCACGCCTTGGGTCAGGGTGATCCAGAAGCGGGTCATGCGGGCATCGGTGATCGGCAGCTCGGCGCCGCTTTCCACCAGTTTTTTGAAGAAGGGCACCACCGAACCGCGCGAGCCCACCACATTGCCATAGCGCACCACGGCGAATTTGGTGCCGTCGGCGCCGGAGAGATTGTTGGCGGCGACAAAGATCTTGTCGGAAGCCAGCTTGGAGGCGCCATAGAGGTTGACTGGATTGGCGGCCTTATCGGTCGACAGTGCGATCACCTTCTGCACATTGCGGCGCAGCGCGGCGTAGACGATGTTTTCGGCGCCCAGCACATTGGTCCGGATGCATTCGAAGGGGTTGTACTCGGCGGCCGGCACCTGTTTCAGTGCTGCGCCATGCACGACGTAATCGACATTCGCCATGGCCAGATCAAGCCGGTCGCGATCGCGGACATCGCCGATGAAGAAGCGCATGCAGGGATGTTCTTCCTGCGGGAAGCGCTGCTGCATTTCATATTGCTTGAGTTCGTCGCGCGAGAAGATGATCAGCCGCTTGGGCTTGTAATGGCTCAGCACCGTCTTGACGAAGTGGTTGCCGAACGAACCCGTGCCGCCGGTGACCAGAACGGTTTTGTCGTTCAGATCGATCCAAGGCTGGCTGAAATCGCGCAAAGCCGGATGTTCGCTGGCGGCTTCGGCTTCGACGAAATTTTTCTTTGCCCTCTGGGCCATGGCAGTACCATTGGTCATGTCTTGCTCAATCGTTGCAGAACGCGGTTAACAACTGGCTACACCAGGGCCATTTGGAAGCGAAATTGTCTTACTCCGGCACAAAGCGGGGTCGGTTTGCGGGTATCGTCCAGTTCCAGGGCCGAAAGGGCCAGCTGGCAGAACACCCCGCCTTTAAGACGGCGATGGGTGAGAAGCCCCAGCAAAGGGGCCGCGGTGCGATCCACCGTGAGGCGGATACGATGCTTATCATCGCCGATTTCGGCCCAGCCTTCGGTCAGCCCGAGGCCGTGGGCGGCAGAAACCAGGAAAGACACCGGCGCGCCGTGATCCACTGTCTCGTCAGCCAAGGCAAAGCTTTCGCAATCCTTACCGCCGTTATGTGTCGTTAAGAAAAGCTTAGGAAAATCGAAGCCGCCAGGTAGCAACGTGACGTGGCCAAGGCGAAGCGAGCCTTTTCCCCAATCCGGCCAATGGAAGGCGATATCGAAATCGATCTGCGGCTTGCCGCCATGAAAGCGCAATGTTTTCTCGATCGGGCCTTTGGGCGTTTCGATGCGGGTGAAGGCCAGTATATCACCGCCTTCTTCCCAAACCTGTGCCGCGCCGCGTTCGAGATCGGTGATCTTGTGTTCCCCCGGCGCCTCGAAAACGCAATTGCCGGTGTACCAATCGGCCTGCAAGGCGATGTCGTCGAAACTGCCATGCGGCAGCATGCCGATCAGCGGTGTGCCGCCAGCAAACGAAACTTGTTTCAGCGCCAAGCCGCGGCGGCGATCGAGCTCTGCGGTAATCGCAGCCGTCTTGATCGGGATATAGCGTTCTTGGATTTCAGGGCCTTGCGGAGCCGGAGGTTTCGGCGTCGGTGCCAAAGGCCAACGCGTCAGAGCGGCTTTCAGGCGCTGTTCCAGCCTTGCCCAGCGTTTGGCGGTGATGTGAGTGCGGAAATCGCTGGACCACAGATAACACAACTCTTTCCAAGCCGTGTCATCGGCCTTGACGGCATCCAGCGCCCGATAAATCCGCTCGCAGGCTGCATTCAAACCCAAATCATCGCGGCCCGTCACCGCCCAGCGCGACAAGGCGTATTTGCGTTGTTTCTTTACCGGCACCGGCACGGCCGCGGTTTCCAGACGCAGCGCTTCGCTGGTTTCATCGCCCAGCAATGCGGAGGGCAACATCAAGCTGCAACCTGGTTCTTTCAGAACCGCCGCAAACGCCTTTTCCATCTTTGTCCATTCGGAGATGGTGGCGATGGCCTCTTCGGTTTTGTAGCGGCCGGGGCGGAAATCGAAGATTTCGGCGTCACTGGCATAAAGGCAGAGGGTGCGTTCGCTTTCGCCTTTCTGCGAGCGCAGATAGGTCAGGTATTCGTCGAGACCGATATCGCTATGGGCGAAGCGCTGCAGCTTCTGGAATGCGACCGTGTTCGACCACAACAGGCCGATGCTGCGGCCACCAGGACCCAGGGCTCGCTGTGGGCAATAACCGGTTTCCGCCGGCCAGTCATGGGTCGAACCGGGATTGTCCCAATCCATGATAAGGGCGCGATAGCCCGCATCGCAATAAAGCCCCACAAGGCCACCGGAATAGGCTTGTTCGTTGACCAAGGCAATGGCGGGCCGAAGACCCAGCAAACGCTGGTACACCGCATTGCCGATGCGCAGATTCGCCGCTGTTACTTTCCACGGCACCAAAGGTCCGATCATCTGGCTGTAGCCGCAGCCGATGAATTCCACCTTGCCCGTTGTGATCAGCCGTTTCAGGTTTTCGATCCATTCCGGCGCGCGCGCGGCGATCTCTTCCAAAGTGAAGCCTGAGGCTTCAATGCCAATCGGCCCGGCCTTTTCGGCCATGGCAAGCAGCGGCTTATAGCAATGTTCAATAACGCGGCCGCGCTCTTCCTCTTCGATGGATGAAAAAGCGAGATTGAGGTGGAAGAAGGCGAAAAGCTTCAATCCACCCGTTTTTGCCGCAAGCGTTCTGCTGGCGAGCCGGGCGTTCATCGCGTCTCGATCCGGATCTGCGCCAGCGCTTTTTCCGCCGAAGCACGGGCGGCTTCGCGCGACTCGCCCATGGCGATCACCATGGCAGCCGAAGGCCGCTTGTCACCAGCCGGCGGAATGACATCTCCGATTTGAGCGGTGATGTTGACTTCCACAATACCTTCCACGGCCCACGCGGCCTCAGCACCGCCGACGGCGACCACCGTACCGGCTTTGGGGAAGGCATAACGCTGGGTGACGCATTTCTGATATTTCGGCGTCAACTCTTCGGCGCTGGGATTTTCGCCCAAGGCCACTTTGATGGCGCAGCCGACGAAATCGACGCCGGTGTTGAGAGGGATTTCCTGGGTGCAGAAAAAACCGCCAGAAAGCCGCGCCGCCAGTTCGATGACGTAGACCTTGCCATCGTGGACGACGATATCGCCTTTAACGGTGCCGCGGGTGACGCCGAGGGCAGCGGCCGCTTGGCCTTGCACCTCTTTGATGCGTTCCTGGATGTCGGCGGGCAGGCGGCTGGGAAGATCGCCGCCATTCTCGATGAAATAGGGCGCGTATTTGTCGAGGAACTCGTAATTGCGGTCGGAAAAGCCCGGCGTATAGCAGGCCCCATCCACCACCACGGATTCGGTCGAAACCTGTGGCCCCGGCAGATAGGCTTCCACCATCACCCGTTGGGTCGGCGAATGCGAACGGGCAAACAGGAATGCCTTGGTGAGATCATCGACATGGGACAAGCGCTGCACACCGCGCGAACCGCGGCTGTCCACCGGCTTGATGATCAGATTCGGCCCGCGTTCGGCCATCAGACGCTTGAGCTCTTGCGGCGTCTCGACCGCCGTAAACCACGGCACCGGTACACCGCATTCGGCAAAGCGCTGTTTCATGGCGAGCTTGTCGCAAGCCAGTTCGGCGCTGCGCTGGGAAAGTCCTGCGATGCCGAGCCGTTCATTGACCGCGGCGACGGTCAGCGGCGCATCCGCGGCAACACAGATCACACCGTCAATTTTGCGAATCTTGTTGTGGAAGCGCTCGGCCGCCGCAGCGGTGTCGGAGGGGCCGTAGACATCAGCGATCAGGATGGAATCGGCGTATTGGAAGCCGGGCGCTTGAGGATTAATGTCGGACACAACAACATACAGCCCCATCCCTTTGGCGATGCGGACCGCTTCCGCGGCTTCAACGCCGCCCGAGATGATGAGCAGCGTTTTCATCCGAAATACATGCCGCCGTTCACGTTGATGGTCTGGCCTGTGACATAGCTGGCCTCAGGTGAGGACAGGAACGCCACCACGGCGGCGATTTCCCGGGCATAAGCGATACGGCCCAGCGGAATCGCGGCGGCCTTTTTCTTGCCAGCCTTGGTATTGAGCTCCTTCTGCGCCATGTCGGTGGCGACGAGACCTGGGGAAACCGCATTGGAAGTAATGCCGTTCGCCGAATAAAGCCGCGCCAAGGATTGGGTGAAGTTGATCAACGCCGCTTTGGAGGCTGCGTAATGGACCTGGCGCATGCCGCCCCATTGTCCGCCGATCGAGACGATATTGATGACCCGCCCCCAGCCGTTTTTCACCATGGCAGGCAGGCATTCTTGCGCCAGGATGAAGGGGCCGCGCAGATTGGTTTCCAGCATACGATCCCAGGCAGCGTCGGTGATGGTTTCCATCGGGCGCTCATCCGCGATGGCCGCATTGTTGATGAGGATGTCAACGGGCGCGCGGAAATGCTTCTTGGTTTGAGCTACGGCGGCTTTGACGGTCTTGCGGTTGCGGACATCGAGCTTGACGGCAAAAGCGTTGTCGAAGGCCGCTTCCAATTCCGCGGCGCCGGCACGGTTGGCATTGTAGCCGCAAGCGACGCGGCAGCCATTTTCCAGCAGCATCAGGGCAATGGCCTTGCCGATGCCACGGCTGGCGCCGGTTACCAGCGCCGTTTTGCCTTCCAGGGAATAACTGCTCATTGCAGGGCGTCCTTGCGGGCGATGGCGCGCATCGCCGCCGCCGCGATAAAGAGGGCTGTGATCTTGAAGTGTTCGGCCAATTCGTCCGGTTCGCCGGAGCAGCCGAAGCTGTCCATCAGGCCGACGAATTCGATCGGGCAGGGACGGTGCTTGGTTACCGCTTCCGCGACCGCACTGCCGAGACCGCCATAGATGTTATGGTCTTCGGCCGTCACGAGGCAGCCGGTCTCGATCACGCAGCGCTTCAGAAGAACTTCGTCGATCGGTTTGATGGTCGGCATGTTGACCACACGGGCATCCACGCCTTCGTCGGCCAAAAGATCGGCGGCCTTCATGGCGCGGGCAACTTCCACACCGCACGCCACCAGCGTCACATCGCTGCCGTCGCGCAAGATCTGGCCTTTGCCGATTTCGAATTTGTGGCTGTCGTCGAACAGCCGCACCGAGGCGCTGCGGCCCGTGCGCATATAGACCGGGCCGTCGAATTCCAGGATGGCGCGGGTGGCAAGGGCTGTCTCCACAGGATCGGCGGGCGAAATCACAGTCATGCCGGGAATGGCGCGGAAGGCGGCGATATCTTCCAAGGCCTGGGCCGAACCGCCATCGGGGCCGACATCAAGGCCGGGGTGGCTGGCGATGATCTTCACATTGCGGCGGGCATAGCCGATCGAAAGCCGGGCTTGTTCATAGGCGCGCTCTAAAAAGCAGGCAAAGCCGCTGACGATCGGCAGCATGCCGGTGGCGGCCAACCCGCCTGCCGCCGCGACCATGTTTTGTTCGGCGATGCCGAACTGGAGGAACTTGTCGGGATGGGCTTTGCGGAAATGATGGATACCGGTGCCGCCTGCCACGTCGGCATCGAGCACGACGAGGTTGGGGAAATCGGCAGCGATACGAGTCAGTTCTTTGCCGAAGGCTTCGCGCAGGGAGTCGCCCGAGGAGCCGATCAGAGCCGGTGCGGTGTTATCAGACATCGAGGAACTCCTTGATTTCTTCGGCATTGCAGCCGAGGGCTACGAGCGCGGTTTCGGCCTGCTCGCGGGAGAGTTTGACGCTGCCATGCCAGGCGGGGCTGCCTTCCATATAAGGAACGCCTTTGCCTTTGATGGTATTGGCGATGATCATCGAGGGCTTGCCGCGTGTGGTAGCGGCGTTGCGGAAGGCGGCGAGGATTTCGGAAGTGTTGTGGCCGTCG
>Ga0207816_1000015_pt1 | contig 103415 bp, 92 predicted proteins | sample LuqExpMetageno10_FD_187768 | JGI IMG/M metagenome (GOLD analysis project Ga0207816, IMG submission 187768) | Tropical forest soil microbial communities from Luquillo Experimental Forest, Puerto Rico - Sample 10 (SPAdes) | ecosystem: Environmental > Terrestrial > Soil > Tropical forest ... | reverse complement strand
TCAGCAGTAAAACGACGACGGCTCTTCATGGGTAGTCCTCCTCAGCAGGGTAAGGCTATCCACCTTAACACGCTGTCCGATTTTCGGGGACCACCTCTAACAACGGCCGCACTGTTCTCCCGCCCAAAAAAAATCTCCAAACGCCCTCTTGGCGTATGGAGATAGTATAAACAATTTGAGGAACCGACCGTTTTGGGCCCCAAAACCGGGGCGAGACTTGTTACTTGGGAGCGGCGCTACCCACAAAAACGCACTGAAGCTCGCCGCCCTTTTATTATTTTCCAACAGCAATCGGTTAGCGAGAAGTATTCACCTGATAGACCAGGACGAGCGGCAAGACCCCGTTTTCAGCCTTGCCTTCGACGACATATATCCGCTGGGTGGCAGGGTCGTACGCTACACCGGCGACGAAGTGTTCGGCGGTGTCGAGGGGGGACGATATGGGCCAGATGGCCGGTGTTATATCCCACGGGTTTTTGCTGCCGTTCTTTACGGCAAGCAGGTCGTCAGCGCTTACGGCCCAGATCTGGTTGCGATACGGAGGGGCATGAACATCCCATGACCCCGCCGGCCTCGCGGTATCTCCGGCGATCATCGCATCACATCCCCACCCGGCAGGGTTGCCGGTTTTGTAACAGACCGTGGTGCCCGTACCCGTATCCCCAAAATACAGAACGGTCTTGGTCCCATTCGGGAAGACTACGCCGTTCAATTGGGTCGTGCCGTTCCAGAACAACCGGCCGGCTCCCAACCCGGTTCCCGTAAATACCGAATCGGTGGGACTGTGCGAGCCGTCCCCGGGCCAGTACATGAGCACGTTGTGAGGCGTGTTGCTGCTGAAATTGCCAGGGTTGAAAGCGACCGCCGCAGGGCCTAAAGACGTCCGTGATACGACATTGGGCGACATGGCGCCCGCCAGCACCGTGCCCCCCAGAGCCGTCTGCCAGTTCGTGCCGCCGACGCTGCTGTTATCCGGAATCGGGGTCATGTATTCGTTGGAGATGGAAACGGGCGGGCCGCCATTGCCCGTGCTCGTTACCGTGTAGTCTCCGGCAAAGGTCCCGCTGGCAAGGCTATTGGCGTTCGAGTTGACAAAGTGGCTCCACGTTTCCTGGGCGTTGTCAAAAGCATAATAATCGGTTGCCCCAACTATCAGTTTCCCGTTGTACACAAGAAAACCGCCGATGATCAGCCCTTCATTGGTGAAGGCGTGATGCCCCCTGGACACATCGGTAAAGTTCTGCCGTACGGTCGCGATATTAAGAGCATTGATGTCTGAGCTGTTGACAATGGCCGGGATATCAATCTCCGCGACATACGAGTTGTTCCCGTGCCCCGACATGATCAGGGAATTGTTGGCCGCATTGTAGGCAACCCCGATGGGCATGGCAAACCCGGCGTAATTGAACGAATATATGGTGTCGTCGCTGCCTCCGTAGGTTCCACTCGGTACGCGGAATGCACCTAAATACGTGATATCGGAGGACTGAAGCACTTTATCGTAAACAGCTGTCGTAGCAGTTGATACGGGAGCGCTGCTGCCACCGCTGCTGCCACCGCTGCTGCTGCCACCGCTGCTGCCGCCACCGGAACAACTCAAAATGGAAAGTATTGCTATAACCATAATGGATATGAATAAGTACTGAAGTTGCGGTAACCTTTTCATATTCACCATCCTTGATAGGTAATAATCAAAACGTGAGTTTTGACTTTATCTGTTAAAGAGTTAATGAGCAATATCTTCGAGGGTTAATGAGAAGGAAAGGGTTTTTGTGTTTCAAGCAACAAATCTTCCAGTTTTCCGAGGTTGATCTCCCAGTTATAACAACTCTCCACATTTTTTCTGGATTTTTCAGAAACGGCCCTCCTCAATTCGGCATCTTCCACGAGCTCGATAACCCGCATTGCAAAATGCTCTGGTGCATCTTCAACAAATATATCCTCACCCTGTTTTGCAGTTATGCCTTCATAACCCAAAGACGACGTGACCACAGGAACTCCCATAGCCATGGCTTCCAGTATTTTGTTCTGTACCCCTCTGGCAATGCGCATAGGGGCAACAAATACTGCGGCCTTTCTCATGTAAGGCTGCACTTCTTCCACATATCCTGTTATTATTACATTAGTCTCCTTTTTCGCCAACAAAATTATTTCCTTGGCTGGATTACTTCCAACGACATAAAGTTTGATATTCTCAATCTTGTTTTTTATAAGTGGCAATATTTGGTCAACAAAATAAAGTACTGCCTCGACATTGGCATAATAGTCCATTGCGCCGGTAAATATAAGTGCATTCCTATCATATGGTTCTGTCCCTGGAGTAAACATCTCACAATCTACCCCATTCAGAATTGGGCTGATAGTCGGACACGGGCATACCATTCTCTTGAAATCTTCCGCTTCATTTTCAGAGACGAAAACACCATGCTGGTAATTTTCTGCGATCGAAGCCTCGTATTTCCTGAGTCTGTAACTTTCAATACGGTATAAAAGCCTCATGGGAAATGAAGCGTAGGTAGCGTACTGACGCCATTTTTCGGAGTCGACGTCGACAAAATCGATAATTTTCGGAATATGATGCACATGATCTACATATTGGGCCATTGAAGAACAATAAACGAAAATCAAATCGTATTGTTCACTGAGCAACTTCATTTTGACTATTTTTTTTAGCTTTTTCGAGTGGAAATAGGAGAGAGTCAGCGAAATAGTGGAGAAGATGGCGAGGCCTGATTGAAGTTTTGACTGCAATTTTGGAAGATAGACGATATCAATCGACTTACAAAATCGGTTCAACTCCTGAGGGGTCCCCATCTCCCGACAGTCATCAGTGAGACAAAGCAGTGATATCTCATGATGTTTGGATAAATATTTGATCTCATTGAATGCTCTGAGCTTATCACCTTTGTTGGGCGGATAAGGTATCCGTTGGGACAGATAAAGGATCTTCATTTTCGTATCCATTAATGACTTTTATGCATTATTGTTTTGCTTTATCATGTGCACCAGTATCCAGCCTCTCAGAAAGGCAAGTAATTCGACTTTTTCCAGCAATTTTTCGTAACAGGTCCCAAGCAGGAACAGATATTTGTTGAACATGAGGTTATGGGGATATTGCCCAAGATATTCAAATGTACTGATTTCGAATCCGGCTGCTTTTGCTGTGTCGTAAACAGCTTTTTTGGTATTTATTCTATAGTATGTTGGAAATACATCATCTACTTTACGTCCCTCAACTTTTGACACAATTCCCGGATGATATTTATTTGGGACTACAAATGATATGATTGAACTATAATCATACAAATTAGGTACAAGGAAAATGAAATGGCCATTCGGCTTTAGCACCCGGTTAATTTCTTTAAACACTGCTTCAGGACTTTGTACATGCTCCAGAACTGCTCTGGATATCACCATATCAACTGAACCGCTATCAACTGAATCCATTCTTCCGATATCCCCCCTGACCAACTCAATACCGGAAATCGGTGCGATGAATTCCTCACAATCAACGCCGATCAGCTTTCTGGCCTTACCTGTGTATTTCCTTAAAACCGGCGCCCCACGGCCACACCCGGCGTCCAACAATACACTGTCAGGTTTCAAAGCACTATTTATCAGATTTTCATACGTATAATAAGGGTGGTCTTCGTCTTTAAAGTATTTGAGTCTCAAGTCGTCTACCGTTGGCATAATGACAGCCTCTCCTTGCAAATTGGAGTTGTATTATATGAAAGTATCAACATAAAAAATATGAATTACAATTTACATCAGTTCATAATATATGGCTTCATATTCCAGCGCCATTTTCCGACTTGAATATTCTGACATGATCATATCGCTGGCGCGAATTGACATGTCTTTGGCATCATCAGGATGTGATCTGGCGTATTCAACCTTCTCTGCAAGATCGTGAGCATTACCAGGGGCAAAAAGCAACCCTGTCTTCCCTGAAACGACTAGATCGCGATTCCCCGGGATGTCTGATACTATAACCGGGACCCCGGCTGCCATCGCCTCCATGACGCAGCGCGGTATTCCCTCCAAAAGTGAAGGCAAGACAAAAACATCAAATATTTTTAACAGCGAGGTTGCATCCTGACGATACCCCAGAAATTCCACATGATTTTCGATACGAAGTTGCTGGGCCTTTGCCTGTAAAGCGTCCTTCTGATGGCCGTCCCCAATCACCATCAATCTAATGTTCCTGTTATCTCTGCACAATATTTCAAAAGCTTCAAAAAGCGTGTTCAAATCCTTCCTTTCAATCAATTGGCCTATATAACCAATCACATAGCAGTCAGAGTCCGTTTTATCGGAAGGCACAGCCGCCAACACCTCTTCAACATCGACCCCATTCTGAATTAGTCTGATGTTTTTGCCGCTTGATATCCCCTTTGCCAGTTCAGAAGAAAGCGGACAGACCATGTCCATATATTTGAATAGCCATCTGTCAATTGCTTCATATAATCTTAACTTGGTATTACCTTCCTGGCTCCACCCATGCGGAGTTGTAATGATCTTGCAGCGCGACAAGCAGGCCGAAAGCAGGCCAATAACATCAGACTTGAAACCATGGGCATGGATAACATCGATTTTGTGCTCCCGAATCCACTTTGCCAGACGCACGGCGGCAAATGGATTAAACTTTCCTCCGGTAACAAAATCGATGGCGGACAAACCTCTTTCCTCGGCGGCTGCAACAACCTGGGATCGCACACAGTCGCTATCAACCAGGTTTATTAATATCATATTGACCTTATCAGTATTACTTGCCCGCATGAGTGCAAGAATCCAGCGTTCTGCGCCATACAATCCTGTACTTCCGATTAAGTGGAGAACCGAGAGCTTCCTGTTTCTATTGAGTGTCACTATAGCTCCCTTTGGATAGAGATTTAGGTCGCATCGGACAATTTTTCCGAATCAGCCAATCTGCATTTTAAAATCTTGGCCGGGTTCCCCCCGACAATATTAAAATCTGCCAGATCTTTTATCACAACGCTTCCTGCTGCAACAATACACTTCTTACCGACATTGGCCATTACAACCGAACTGTTGCCCAGCCAGGAATCGGCTCCGATAACAACTTTCTCCAGCTCGCCTCCCTGCTCTCTAATTGGGACATCAAGCCGTTCAAACATATGTTGCTTTTTCCCGCTTATGATATCAACGTTACTTCCAATAAGAACATCATCTTCGATTCTGCACGCCCCAATGCAGCAGTTGGTGCCAATATAGACGCTTCGTCCGATTTCAATCGAACGTTGATTGAGCCTTGTACCAAACTCGATACAGCAGTCATCGGCGCACTGTGCCAGAGATAGCCGATAAAATTGTTGCCGGAGATAGTTGCCCGGCAAACCGGGAGCAAGGCTTAGCAACTGTGAGCATCCCTGAAATGGCTGATCGTTTTTTGAGATCAACTCACTTATAATTAAAAGAATGTACAGCGGATAAACCAGAATAAAAGCAATTCCCTTTACTATTGATTTGATTGCATTCTTCAAGTTGTCTCCTAATACAAATCAATGGTGTTACATCTTTATGCTTGTCAAATCATCTGAACTATTATTGCGTAATATCACATAGCAGGCACAATAAAGCAGTGTAATTTACAAGATATTGTCACTTGTAAATATATTTATCACGTTTATCGGTATCACTATTTACAATGCTTTTGAAAATTGAAAACAAGCTTTGTATCATTATTACTATTAAATTTTTTCTTGAAGGTGTATTTACAACCTCATCTATAATAGTATTTATGCTCTGTGTAACAGCTTTTTTTGTATATCTATCAGACACGTGTATTATTGCATTCTGTTTTATAGTATTATATATCTCAATATCATTTATTAATTCTTCAACAGCTTGTGCGAACTCTTCGGGGGTATCAGCAACAATAACATCCCTCCGATTTGTCAAACCCATGCCCTGGGCACCAACAGATGTCGTGACAACAGGGACACCATGCGCCATGGCTTCGCCAATTTTCCCCTTCATGCCTGCACCAAAACGTAACGGAGCAATTGATATTTTACTTGCATGCAAATAAGGCGAAGTAGAAGAAACAAAACCCGTTACGATTATGTTTTTGTCCTGAAGGGCCGTTATTTCAGCTGTTGGAGCACTGCCGACGATCTTTAATTGAATATCCGGAACTGATTGGCGGATAAGCGGCAGTATCTGTTTATGGAAAAATAAAATTGCGTCAACATTGGGCTCATGAGTGAAACCACCAATAAAAATCAAGCTGTGATCATGCGCGCAACTATCAGAGTAATTCAGTTCATGAATATTTGGAATTATCCGAATCTTTAATTCAGGGCAATCCATACGTAATAATTTGGCATCATCGTCGGTTACGGTTATAACAACATCTGCCTTATTATATATTTTTGTTTCAATATCCTTTGTTATGTTTGCATTTTCTATATCGTCATTATTTTTCGTTATGTTACTTTGGCTATATTTGCGTATATAATGGACATCAACCGTGTCAACTATTATAGGACATCGTGGCTGTATCAGCCTTACTCTCGGTAAATAATAATCAGCAATAAAATAAAATTCAATAAATGTGATGTCATATGTATATCTATGCAATACATTTGCAACAGACATACTATCATCAAAAACAGTTATGCCGATGACTTCCAATTTATCCCGATACTGTTTGTCATCTGGTTCTATTTTGCATGCATAGAAATAAACCTCGTAAATCTCGGCAAATATCTGAAGAATTGTATAGAGCCGGAGATCGCCTGAATTTCGATCGTATCGGGGCAAGGAAGGAGCAATTACCAGAATTCGTAATTTTCGCATTATACTATCCAAATCGCAATATTGCGGTTAAATTAAAAATATTCAAGTAACAATGTATTCATATGGCGCTTATTTAAATAATTTTCGCTGGTGTATCGGCGTTTGAACCGTAATCAGATACCAATTGCCGTTCACGCTGCTTCAGGTACCTGGTCAAAATTATCATTGTTCATAATGTATAAAACTGACAGAGAGTTAATTATTATCAATAGGTAATAATATACTTCAAAATAATTTAAACTTAAGAACATTGAGCACGTTATTAATCCGGCAAACGATGTAGTACATGCTTGCAACAAATATTTTAGCCTATCTATATCCTCGTTATCCTTATTGACACGCACCCATCTGAATAATTTTTTAGAACAATACACAAAATTTGATATTATGAGCACATAACACAAACCGGCGCCAATGCCGGATTCTGCAAAGAATTGAACTAAGGTATTGTGAGCTATGAGTGGTATGCCATCAACATATTTGGGGCATGCAAACATAAAAGAGCCAATTCCGACTCCTGTAATTGGATTATCAGCCAACATTTTGATTCCACCGGTCCAAACCCTGATCCGGGCTTCTGCAGACGATTCTCCTTGGTATGCCGCAATTGTCTCACTACGTTGCTTCATTGTATTTCCGGCCTGCCACTGATAAAAACCAACAAAAATGAGCAACATAATAAAGATCAATGTTATTCTTTTCGAGTAGAGCAGACCTACCACGGTAACAACCCCCAAACCAAGCAGCCCCCCCCTGGAACCGGTTAAAAAAACAGAATGCCAACCTAAGGGGATGCAGCAAAGGAGGGAATAGCGAATGAGTTTATGCGTTATTATCTGCGACAAGAAGTATATAAAGGGGATACCGGTAACAAACAACATCGCAAAATTGTTTTCATCACTATATATCCCACCGCCATCAACGCTGGTGGGTCCCATTAAACGTCCCATATTGAATTGAGACCAGTTACCGGACACATATTGCATGTTCGACCAGTATATATAAAATAGTGTTGTCACTATTATAATTAAACTTAAGTAATATAGTTTCTTGATATCGTTTATAAGCAAGACTGATATAAAATAAAACAAATATATCTTTGTGGCTCTATTAATAAGTTCTGTAGGATTAAATGTGGTATTATTCGATGCGACAAACGGTCCAAAAAAATAAGAAATGACGAGAAAACACCACAGTCCAAAAAGGATTCGATTCTGCCTTGTTTTAATAAACCCCGTCTCGATTTTGCCCTTTAGGAACATGAGAGCAAAACCTGCCATGGTACACACAGCTACTATCAAGGAGACATGCAGGTCTCTGAAATTCCACCACCAAACATACTGCGGTCCCAGGAGCGCGAGAAGGTAATACGCAATTATGCCTATCCACGGTTTGCTCAATGAGCTAACGGCTGTCAGGCCTATTATGATGACCAGTAATATTTCTGCCATTTAACATCCAGTAAATTTATTTATAATAAGGTATTTCAATCTAATAAATGCTTTAACTCACTTTGTTGTATTACCTATATTGATAATCACGAAACTAGGAATTCCTTCTTGACCATATGAATTAACAGACCGTACTTCGATACTATTATCCCCACTATGGATTGGCCATAAAAATTTATTTCCGCTTTGTTTCAGGGTGTGTATTCCATCGATTTTTATTTCAAAAAACGCGTAATTCGGAGTGTTTGTCTCAAAGGACACCATTATACCATCACCCGTTCGGGCACTATCGGCAAATAACAGATGCGTCCGATTCAAATCCCAATAAAGATCGTCAGGGTTGTCCACTGCAGGTTTAAAATCAAGAATGGCCTTAAGCCGCTTATCCTTCCATACCAAGGTATTTTCATCACTTCGTGCCGGGTGCCCGGGAAAGTAGTGATTCGTTAGCCAATCATTACGCATATCAATATAAAAGTAGGCATAAAACTGCATCAAGCGTGTTAATCTTTCCTCCAAGCCATGAATTGGTCTATGCTTACCGGTTACGATGGTAATATCCTTTGTATTTTTATTCATAAAAGCGTTGTGAATTTCAAGAACGTTAAGGGGTATCCCATTTTTTGTGTACCAAATATTAAAGTCCGGGTCGATCATGACCCACTTTTGATAGTAATTGCTCCAAAATTCTGCCACGGCATGTTCATGTATATATCCATTCTTTGACAAGGAGACCAATCTCCCCTGGTAGCCAACGGAAGCAGCCGATTGGATCAACGTCATTGCCGCGACATGGCACCAGAATGTGGCGCCATTTTTAGCTTGGAGGAGAACATCATCGGCATCAAAATACGAAGGGTTAAACTTGCCGGTTGTTCCATGCTGCCATTGGCTATTCACCCAATTGGATATCTCGGTAATCTGTTCAAAATCAGTTCGTTTTTCTGAAATAAATTTGTCTATGCCGTATTTCTTTCTCAGCTCAACGAGCCGACGTTCACTCGACGTCTGATAGCTGAAAGGATGTGTACTATAGGTAATCTGCTTGTTGTTATATAATTCTAGTCTATTTATACCTTTAGGATATTTTTTATTAATAAGCAATAATACATTTTCGGAGTTGGTATTTTCAACAGGAGTATGATTGGCAGGTGGCCCAGCTGGGGCAATAACGACTTTAGTCGGATCGTAAACAGATGTTGCATATTTTATAATTTCAAGGCACGCCTCTCTAGCTACAGTTTTTGCTGCATAGTTTGGAGATACTGAATAATAATATGATATACCAAGCATTAAAGAAAAACCAATCAACATAATTAAAAATATAAATAGTGTTGATTTGATAGCTCTTTTCATACACATTTACCTTTTGGCTGTTTTTTGTCCATACCCATATGTCATGCTAAAATATTTTGCTAATTATTGCGAATTACGCCATCAACAAATTGTTTTATTAATTCATTTAATTTATTTTTTTCTTCTTTATTAAAATAACCTATCATATATAGTAAAAGTGGCAGGCTTAAACATATTCCGGTTAAATAACAAATCTTTAACGCTTCGTTATGCGTTGATACAAGTGTCGATAATATATAAAACAAAATACATATTCCCGTGAGTATGGTTAAGCGCACCCACTCAAATCGTATGTAATAAACATTTTTGTATAATTGCCAGGATATGCAAATGAAGCTGAAATACGTAATTACCGTAGCCCATGCAGCGCCCATATAGCCATATTGCGGGATCAGTATCAGATTGACGAGCACATTCAATAAGGCCGCAATCCCGTTACTGACAGGAAATAGCCATGTCTTATTGTAAATGGTCACACCGATTGATATAAAATTATGTAGTGCATAGGGGATGAGCCCCAGACATACTATTGGTATCACATGGTATGAGCTGTAATATGCTTCTGAAGCAAGAATCCTTATTATGTATTCTGAAAAGATACTGGTAATGAACATTAAAAATATAAATATTGATATTAAATATGTAGTTATTTTAGAGTATATTTCTCTTGCATCTGGCAGTTTATAAATTTCAAACATCAAAGCAGAGCCCCATATAAGGTTAATCGACACAATAAAGAGGCTATTTATTGCAAATGGTATTTTATATCCAAGCGCGTATATCCCTACTGTTTCCAGTCCTTTAAAATATCTCAACAGATATTGATCGACATTATGCATTAGCGAAGCGAAGATTGTTGCAGGAATCAATGGCAGGCCAAATGATATCATCATCTTAAGCTTCGCTCGTTCAAAACCAACGCCATTCTTTAAAAGGACATGCCCTGTTGAAATAAAACAAATGATGCAATTTGATAAAGCCTGGCCGTAAACCATTCCAAAAACGCCAAGCTTCAAATATATGATAAAGAACAGATTGGCACTTATGCTCATAGCCAGCTGAGACACGCCATAAACGACATAAATTTTGGATTCTTTGACTGCTGCAAAATATGAAAGCGATACGGCTAATACCGTCTCAGATATCAAAATCACCGCCGCAACATCGATAATCTTATACAAAGCGGCATTTCCGAAAAAAACATGTGCCAACGGCTGGGAATTGGCAATCAAAAAAAGTCCGCCGACACTGCTGCTGATGACTGCAAGCCATACACCCGTACTTATGACGGTTTTTTTATCTGTATCGTTCTCATAAAAATTGAAAAACCTGTTGACAGCGGCGGCTCCCCCCAGCGTGAAGAGAATCTTGATATAGTATACGGATTGATCCACAAGCGCCAGCGTGCCATAATCCGCCTTGGTCAAGTACCGGGTATAGACCGGCAATAAAAGTACACTTGCAATACTGGTCAACAATATATTTAACGAGTAGACACTCGAGTGTTTAACTATTTGTTTAAATATTTCTGTCAGCATATATTATAAATATCCTTGATTAACTATTAGTTACAGCTATCGCACTCTCCATGGCAGACGTGAACATCAAATCCAAATATCGTTATTATCTATTCTTTCCTTGCCTATTGCATGGGCGATGCCTTCAATATTGAAATGGCCATAACTGGCAAACATCCCCAATATGGATTTAATCCTGACCGATGAATTTCCCTTTGCGATAGAATTGAGGAATTCTTTTCTTGCCAGGTCCCACTTTTTTTTCAGCAGACATTTGCGGCCTTCGTGGAAGCATGACTCTGCAATATTGTTGTTCCAGTGAGTTCTGATAATGTTTTCATCGAATTCGGTTTTTTCTTTTATGGCAGCCGGCAATTTCCCGAAGAATTCGCATGCAAAATCGAGAGTACAATCGAGAAGTTCATGCTGTCTCGCCGTACTCATCTGGGTTGAGTGCCGCCTCCAGCAGCCGATAACCTCTGGCACCACTGCAGCCTCGCCGTTTACAACACTTTGCAACCACGTCGGATAATCTACCGTGACCATATATGGCGTTTGCTGGAAACCACCGATGGACAGCAATTTGTCCTTTCTCAGCATGACGGTGACTGCCGGAATGAAATTGCCCATCAGCAGCTCCCGGATATACTGATGTCGGCTAAATCCTGAATATCTCTGAACATCATTTGGTGCGGAGAGAATATGCCGCCCATCTTCATGCACCCAGTGGGCCGCTCCCCACACAAAATCGACTTCTTTATTGTCAAAAAGGGGAACCTGTTTTTCCAATTTGTTTGGCAGCCAATAATCATCGCCCTCAAGGATTGCTACATACTCACCTTTTGCCAGGTTCAGGGCGTCGTTGTACGTGTCTTTTAAATTTTCGACTCCTTTATGGGGTTGCCTGATCAATCTGATGCGTTCATCGTTATAGCTCTCGACCGTTTCTATTGTTGAATCAGTTGACCCGTCATCAATAATGATCTGTTCCCATTGTGGAAATGATTGACTTAAAACACTATCTATACATTCCTTGATATATTTTCCGTGATTGAACGTTGGCGTAATTATTGTGACAACGGGATTCATTACATTATCTCCTCATTAATTTTCGCCCATTATACCCAATAGATTCATCTATGATAAATAACATTGCTGAATATATGCGCCCATCATCCTGTCAAAGGTAAATTCCGTAAAAACTCTCTCCCGACCTTTTATGCCAAATTGCCCGGCCAGCACGGGGTCTCTCAGCAATTTGACAATTTTTTCGGCCATTTCGGTATCGGCACCAAGGGGGACCAGGTATCCGGTCAGACCATCGACCATCACTTCGCAATTCCCGCCAACGTCGGTAGCCACTGCGGGCACCCCGCTTGCCATAGCTTCCAGCAGGGTGACGGAAATCCCTTCCGTGAAAGAGGTTAACAGGAAAACATCAAGCAATCGATAGATTTCAGGCAGATCAAACCGAAGGCCGATAAATTTGACCCTGTCAGCAATTCCCAGTTGATCGGCATGGAGCCTGAGAGACTCCTCCTGAGGTCCCTGCCCGGCTATCAGCAGGATGGTATCGGGGGCATCCTGCAGCACCCGTTTGAATACGCCGAGCATCATAGGGATGTTCTTAATCTCATTCAGCCTGGAAGCGCTGCCGATAATCCGGCAGGTCTCGCTCAAGCCGAGCTCTTTTCTCTTTGCAACAACATCAACCTGCGGGTTCATTCGTGTGAGGTGTATGCCATTGTTAATGATTTTGATCCTTGAGAGAGGAAGGTTGTCATATGTTGACATTGCCCGGGCAGTACTCGCGGAAATTGAAACGAGGTGGTCAACGCCGAGGGCAAGGAGCGGGTTTAAAAGGGTGCGCTTCCAGCTTTTCCGATCCGGATAAAAGCGCCCGTGTTCCGTATAGACGAGCTTGGTCCGCCCGGCCAGAAGGGCAGCAGGAACAGAATAAAAAAGCGGGGTATACTGGTGGGCATGTACAATCGTTACCTTTTCTTTGCGGATTATCTCACGAAGCCAGGGGATAACGCTCAAATCGAGCCCTTCGCGCCGGTTTTTTAGATATACCGTATAACCGTTCCGGCGTAACATCTCTCCCAGTTCACCAATTGCATCCAGACAGCAGACAAGTGGTTTATTTTCAGCAAACATGGGGTGGTTGACCATGTCGTAAACCAGCTTTTCCGCCCCTCCCACCTCCATGGAGAGCACGACATGCAGAATCTTGTGTTTTTCGACAGTTATGGACATGTCATTAGTGTATGGCATTTGATTTTCTCTTGATTGGGCCTTGGGCAAGGATGGTCCCGTGGCCGAAAGTCATGTCACTCTGGAAACCAGCCAGGCCAATTCACGACGCAGACTCGTTTGGCGAAAAGTACGTATCAGCTCGGCGCATGTCCGGCTGACAACGGAAGCTAACGTGAGATAGGGGGTCGGTTGCCCGCTATGGCTCTGCGGTAACAGGTGCCTTTCCTCCCCCCCTTGTTCGGAAGTACATTGACCATTCTCCGATAGATGCGGTTCAACCCAGCAATTTTGCAGAAGGAGAACCAATGGCCGGGTAAAGCGGGTCGTTTCGTGCAAGAGCAGCTCCTTCTTGGCATTTTCAAAAAAATACCGCCCTTTCTGCAAGAAAACAGGCCTCCGCCCCTGTTCGGCATAACGGCTTGCCTGGAAAAAAATTACGCATTTTCTCAAATCCTGTGCCGGCCAGGTTTCGTTGGGATACTCAAGAATTTCCGGTTTTTCCAAATAGAGATACTCGTTATCAAGCATCCACTCCGCATAGGCGAGAAAAGCAGCGCGAGCATAGACGAAAGCGGAGTCAAGCTCACCCAGTTCCCGCTTCTTGTCAAGGTATTTGCCGACAGCTACCAATAACACCGTATAGGACCAGGCTCTTTCCGCCTCAAGAAGCTTGCGCGCATTTAGATCATCCTCTGGATGCAGCGTGCCGCGAATCAGTTTCTCCGCTGCATCCAGATACTTTTTCCCTCCCCCGATCTCATAGGCATCGAGGCAGGCAGTGATGGCATTCCCGGTCCCCCGGGTCAGCGGAAATCGGGGGAAGAGGCGCACATTTCCGCGTGAATTCCGCCAGAGCTTCAAAGAATTAAGCCCCTGTTTCAATGCCGCCAAAACAGTCTGTGGCCCTTCCAGTACCAGCAGAACCCAGTCAGCCAGGGAAATGACCGATTGCATGAATAAGGGGTTGCCGGTCTGGAAATAATGCAACATGAGACCGGTTGTATAGCAATGTTCGGCGCCAGGCCCTCCCCCGCAGGATCGTGGATCTTTACTCTTGAGATGCTCCCGGGAGAAAGATCGGTGGCTCGAAAGCCCGGCATCAATGTAGTGGTCGGTATGCCAGAAAAGCCCGTGGTTGTATTCCTGGCGGTCATGCCCGGTATGATAGATATCAATATCGTTTACATGGACGGCAAGGTCGGCTGCAATACGTTCCCAATCACTATTTCCGGTTGCAAAAAATTTTCTGTAGGCCCCGGCGATGAAATCGTACTGATTGTTATAGTGTGAGACAAACGTCCCTTGTTCCTTATGGAAGACGGATTCGTGGTCGGCATATATCTCGCCAAAATTGCGCCAACCGTATTCGTCAATGGTCTCCCGTTTATCGAGAATAGCTGCAGCGGTGGAAAAGCTGTCGATGAGATCCACATTATCCGGCAGATCGAGTAAAATCTTGGCGGCACGAAATTCTTCCGGTGCGGCAAAAGCCTGCACTGGCCATAAGGCCCAACTCAGGTCATCAGGTTGTGCGGCGAAATCCAGGCACAGAAGATGGGTTTTGCGTTCCCCCCCCTGGAGTTCATGCACATCCGGGAACCGTCCGGGAAACAGGTGAATTTTGAGCTGCTTTTCATCCGCTTCGATTGACTTGGGAAATTCCTGCCAAAAAGAAGGCAGGGCTGCTGCAACCCCAATACCTCGTGTGCCGCACCAGAACCGCGGAGTCGCACGCATGCCCGAGGCGTTCTCAACCCCGTCCATCTCGATGACATAGCCATTGCGGGACATGGGCACGCGCCCATCGCGATTACGGTGTGTCGGGCTCTGCCAGTTACACCCTCCACTCGACTCCTGATAGACGCAAAGCCCGGTTGCGCCGGAAATATTTATGGCGGGGAGACCGCGTTCCGGAACACAGTGAACCTCGGATGCCATTCCTTCTGCAAACGGCAGCGTAAGAGTCAACTCATTTATCAGAACAGCACCCGCGTCCCCCAAGTCCCACAATCCTCCTGCATGCCTGGCAGCCTGCGGGTTGTGGATCGTGAACTCGATCTTTACTGCCATGCTCCCGGCGAAAAAATGCAGTCGCGCGTAAAACCGCAGGTCTGTCATTATTCCTGCTTCAGAAAAACGGCCCGACACATTGATGACCGCCCGCAGAGGGCCATTGTCTTCAAGGGACATGTTCTCAATCGATGGCGTAAGCTGCGGAAAATCTTTAATGCTTAGTATGCACAAGCCCCCGCCTGGCTGGAGTAACTCGTCCGTCTGCCTCTGAACGCTGCTGAATGGCCGGAAAACGCAAGCATCCACACGAAATGTCCCAATCCCCGTATCCACACGCCACCCAGAAGGGGCCTGGGTGACACGCACGGAAACAGCGGGCGCAGACATTTCTTCAGGCCGGACAAGAAGCTTATAACTTTGGGAACTGCCGGCAGAAACAGCAATGGCGCAGTCCGCCAGCAGCCACTTGATGGAACCGTCAGGCCACTGTTTGAGCACCTTTGTCTGGCAGGGTTGCGGTTGACCAGCAGGGTCAGTAATGCCCATCGGCGCATTCGGCAATGCTTCTCCGCGCGCAAAGGGAACCGCGAAACGGACGTATTCGTGCGTCCGATCGATACCAGCAGGTTCATTTATACGTATCGTCTTGATCATACCAATTCGTATTCCCGCTGCCACAATGCAAACATGAGCAAGCTCCAAAGCAGCGAACCGTGGTCAATTTTCTTTTCCTGGTGTTCCTGCCAGACGTGCCGCAGCGCGGCAGGGTCCAGGTAAGCCGACAATGCGGACTCGCGCAGGAGGTGTTGTTCGGAAAGAGCTTTCAACTCGCCGCGGAACCAGGTGTCGAGAGGGACCGTAAATCCGTGTTTTTTGCGGTTTAGAATGCGGTCGGGGAGCAAATGCCCAAAGGCCTTTCTGAGAATTATCTTTTTGTCATTCCCTTTTATCTTCCATTTGCTCGGTAGAGAAGCGGCGAATTCAACAATTCGGTAATCGAGGAATGGCGCCCGCACCTCAAGGGAATTGGCCATGCTCATCCGGTCAACCTTAACGAGAATATCGTCGGGCAAATAGGACTTAAGGTCGGTATAGATCATGCGTGTTACGTGATCGGCGCCTGCCATTTTATCCCAGTACCGGGTCGTATGCTCACTGGGGTCATACCCGCTGCTGGATCGCTTCACCTCATTCGCCAGAAGTGATGCGAGTAAATCGTCTTCTATAAAGGTGTTGGTTCGGTAAAAAGCCAGTCCCGGTTCCTGCATGGCGCTGCCGGTCAGTGAGCGGGCCTTGCGGACCCACGGGTGGCGCCAGGTTCCGGTCCCCGCGTGCAGGGTCGCCAGGAGTGGGCGGGGCACAACCTGCCGAACAAATGCTTCCTTAAGTTCGATGGAATATTTATCATAGCCGGCAAAGCTCTCATCCCCCCCGTCACCTGCCAAGGCGACGGTAACCGACTGGCGGGCAAGTCGGGAAACATGGTACGTCGGCACTGCCGACGCATCTGCAAACGGCTCATCGAAGTATCTCGGCATGAGCAAAACTGTTTCCAACAGGTTTTCCCGGCCAAGATATTCCTGATGGTTTGTTTTGAACAACTCTGCAACCTCTCGCGCATAGGGCGACTCGTCGTGTCGCTTGTCTTCAAACCCGATGGTACAGGTACGGACCGGCTCTTGAGATGCCCTGGCCATCAGCGCAACCACGGCACTGGAATCCACCCCACCGCTCAAAAAAGCGCCGAGCGGGACATCCGCTACCATCCTGCAGGCGGTACTGTCCTGCAGCAACTCCAGCAGCACATCTTCGGCCTCTGCTTCCGAACAGGTCGTCCGGGCGGAAAAATCGACATCCCAATACTCGGAAATACGCGGCTCTTCCCCAGGGCGCAGAAGAAGATAATGTGCGGGTGGCAGTTTATAGATGTTCTGATAGATGGTTTTTGGCGCCGGGATGTAGAGATATTTAAGAAAATCGATGAGTGCGGTTGGATCTATCTGTTGCGTGATCCCCGGAAGCTGGAGAAGAGACTTGATTTCCGAGGCGAAAGCGAACCGGTCGGTGCCGCCGTGGTAATAATAGAGAGGCTTCTTGCCGATCCGGTCACGGGCCAGAAAGAGCGTTTTGTTAGCCTTGTCCCATATGGCAAAGGCGAACATCCCATTCAGTTTTTCCAGGCAGGCGACACCCCTTTGCTGATAGAGCGCCAGAATCACTTCGGTATCGGTTTGGGTCCGGAAAAGAAAACCATCCCGCTCCAGTTCAGCCCGTAATTTCTGAAAGTTGTAAATCTCGCCGTTAAAGACAATAACCAGGGAATTGTCATAAGAAAACATCGGCTGGTTGCCCTGAGGGGAGAGGTCAATAATACTCAACCGGCGGTGTGTCATACCGACATAGTCATCCAGATAACTCCCACCGGCATCAGGGCCACGGTGAAGAATGACTTCTCCCATTTTCTGGAGAACGGTCTTGTCGGAAACCGATGTGCAACTTGTTCTGAAATAACCTGCTATCCCGCACATGAGGGCAACCTTTGCGTCAAATTTTATTTGATGAACGTTGATCCGTTACGCTATTTCCAACGAACGGGCACAAGACTGCGTGCAAAAAAATAGGCATTGAAGAGAACGTATAATTGTAAAACGGTTTTTATTTCATCTGTCTTGTTTTTTCTGAACGATACGAAAATGATCGGAACCTGCCACAACAGCAGTATTCCAAAAAGATACAACAAATATCTATTGCCCGTGTCGGTCAAGTACGCGACGAACAGCAACAGGGAGATCACCCAAAAGACAAGGTATATCAGCGGCAATATCAAACTGGGGATTTCTTCTTTATCGATTTTGCGTTTAAATATTCCTGTATAATTATTTTTGCCTCGCCATATTTCTTTTTTAATGAACTCCTTGATGGTAGCAGGTTCTCTATAATGGATTGCCATGACTCGATAATCAGATACCAACCGACCGACAGCCTTCAGCTTCTGGGTCAAATCATAGTCTTCACACGTGACGAGAGATTCGTCGAAACCATGCACCGTCCGAAATGCTGAAGATTTCACAAACAGGTTGGCGGATTCAAGCCAATCGACATCGACGACCTGCCCTGCCCTACCCCTGACGTTGAACCAGGCCTTCTGCACCCATGTCCCGCCTTCAGGAACAACCGCAGGACTGCCGAAAGCAACGATATTTCCAGCAGGATCCAGGTAATGGGATGCAAACTCAAGCCACTGGGCGCTGACGGCACAGTCGGCATCAAGAAAAGCATAAATCTGGCCGCTAGCCCGGGATGCCCCAAAATTTCTGAGGCCGGCAATGGTCAGATCAGGTTCGACATAGACCGTAGCGCCCTTCTGGCGGGCTATCTCCACCGTTTTGTCTGTTGACCCGTTATCGACAACTATCACTTCATATTGACTGGTATCAATCGTCATCCGACTGATGGAGTCAAGACAGCGCCCAATGTTTGCTTCCTCATTTTTAGCCGGGATTATGATTGAAAATTGCATGTCATTCTCAAGGGATATTCCGCACGATGCTTGGCCCCACTATCTTCGTTAGCCCCACGGGAAGCTTTTGCCAGACCTTGATGGCCATTTCATACTTCGGATTCTTGGGGTTGATCTCCGGCATCGCAGTGCCGGTTTTGAGTAGATATTGCCAATAGAGCGGCAGCGGTTTGGCGCCCCATTGTTTTTTGAAACGATACGTCCCCTCTTCCGGCGTGGACCGGCCAAAGTCGAATTTCGAGGAACCATTCCGGATGGCGAACTTGATTGCTTCCCAGTAGAGAAGATTGTTGGGACACAGTTCCCGGAAGTCTCTGATCGAGGATGCCCAGGGGACCTCCAGAGTGTCCTGGTACCACACCAGGATGCCTGAGGCAATCGTTCTGCCGTCAAGGAAGATTGATATGATGCGGGTTGAGTCCGGGAACGCACGCAAAACATTCTGGAAAAATATCTTTCCATAAACCGGCGTACCCAGATCCCTCATGTTACGGCAAAACACCTCGTAAAATCCGTCCAGCAATTCCTGCCGCCCGGTCCGAACCGACAGCCCGCTTTTTTCCGCCTTGCGCACCTGATTCCGGACCTTGGCGTTGAGGTCATTCCATTGCAACTCCCCGTCATCCCGCAGATCGAGGATCATTGTTACCTTGTGTTCTTTGGTAGCAAGCTCCCCGGTAAGTTTTTGCAAGTGCCGAAGCTCAACGTATTCGGCACCTGTCGCACAACGTATGTTTTCAGCCTCCTGCAAAAGGGCACGGGAGATATCTTCATCATCGGCCAGAACTCCGCCGTAGTTAAAAAATGGCAATGACACCAACAAGTTGCCGAATAATTTGCTTTTCATGTGGGTCAAGGGCAGAAGTCCGCGAATCGCCTTGGCGCCGTCCCTCGCAACCAGATAATGTGTCCTGTGACCAAAACTGTCCTCGATCACGTTGCGCCAGCCGTACTGGTGATAGTTGGTGCCGTCGCGGTGGAGAGCTGCGTACTCGTTCCATTCGGCGCCGGTTTCGTTGTAGGGATGAATCGCCATCTCCATGGTCAGTCCACCGCAGGTATCGGTACACATGCTTCGAGTACCTCACGCATCGTGCCGAAATTGTTTCGAGACACCAGAGCCCGCAACTTCCGCTCGGTTTTTTCCAGATTCACATAATGCCGGAAGCGGCTCTTGAGTCCGGTCTTGATACGCGGCTGGTGCGGGTCGATCTCCCATGGATGGAAATAGAGAACCGTCGGCTGCTTCTCCTGGCGGTTTATCGTATTGATCGCCCAATCGATCATCCGTGCGGGAAACAAGCGCAAATACCCCCCACCGGCAACGGGCAGTCGAATGTCTTTGCCAAACAATTTCAAAGACAGGGTAGACAGGGGAAATTCCCGCAACGCGCCGGAAGCACATCTGATAACACCAGGAAAACGGCTCGCATCAGGTATTCCATACGTGTCATGGATTATCGGAAATATGCTTGAATCATACTCAAAGCCTTCCTCCACCAGAATCTCGAGTGCCCACATGGACTTCCTGGTGATGGAATAACTGGGCGCCCGGTAACCGATCACACGTTCACCGCTGATATCTTCCAGGATGGAACGCGCCTTGGCAATATCCTCCCTGAATTTATCCGGCCCAATGGCATAAACCAGCTGATGGCCATAGCCGTGGCAGGCGATTTCATGCCCACGCCGGTGTATTTCCTTAACAACATCAGGGGCACGTTCTGCAACCCACCCCAATGTGAAGAAGGTCGCCTTAACGCTGAATTCATCGAGCATATCGAGGATGATGGATGTATTGCGCCCGACACGAAGCGGATAGTGGTCCCAATCTTCGTATCGTATCTGCCGTGCAAAAGCATTCACCTGAAAATAATCTTCAACGTCTATGGTCAGAGCATTAAGCATAGAATCCTTATCTCCTGGCTCAATCCGGCGGGGAGCCCCGTCATATACGCTTCGGGTTTCCAATGTGAATTACACCACCATCTTCCTGGCGTAGAACGCTTCGGAAAACTTCGTAGGAGAGCTCACTTCCATCCCCCGCAATCGGAGCAGGGCCATAAACAGATCCCGAGTAAACCAGCTTTTATTGGATTGGCTGGCATAGTTTTCCAAAATATAGTCAAGTTTTCTGTTGCAGGTAGCCTCAGGCAGCACTGAATAAAAATTCGGTTTTCCCAGATCACCGTCAAACTTCGGGATTTCATATTCAAAGACGAGATGGTTACGAAACGTGTTCAAGGTCAGTTCGGAAATGATCCGATGGTCCTGGTGGAGATCCTCCCGATAATGGGTGAAAATAACATCAGGATCGACTTCGTGTTTTATCTGTTCGAAGCATTCCTTTATCTCTTTCCATGAACTGGGGAAAAACCCATCCCTGAAATCATAGTTCCTGCATTTCGAGGCATTTTCAGGGTTCAGGAAACATTCTGCCGATGCCCGGAACTCCTGTGACCTGATTGCGGTGCCGCTGAAGACGGTCCATTGTATCATTGCATCGGGGAAATCTTCACGCAGCTTGAGAATGGTTCCGCCGCACCCTATTTCGATGTCGTCGCAATGGGCACCCAGGCAGAGGACTTTCAACGCATCATGCTTTTTTGTAAAATGCAAAGGTAACATTACCCCGAATTCCTTTCAAAAAACTAGGCTCCAACCGTTGACCAGACCTCCCAGGGGGTAGTGCCATTGGCATACAGGTCATCCAGGTGCTGTTTGTCTTTAAAGGTGTCCATGCTCATCCAAAACCCGTCGTAGCGGTAGGTGAGCAGCTCTTTTTTATCGATCAGACGACGGAAAGGCTCATTCACCAATTCATCGTCGTCCTTGATATAATCAAAAATATCCCGGCGCAGGATAAAGTAGCCGCCATTTACCCAGATGTCCGAACGCTCCAATCCGGTAATTGAATTAACAAGACCACTCTCTGCGACGTTGACAATATGAAAGCTTTGGTTTGGCCTTACGCTCATGAAACAGGCCATTTTCTGCGATTCGGTAAAAAAGTCGATCATTGTGGGAAGATGAAAATCCGTTAGGCCGTCGCTGTAGTTCGCCAGGAAAACCTCGTCATCGCCCAGATATTTCTGGACAGCCCGCAGGCGCTGCCCAATATTGGTCGTGATGCCGGTATCTGCAAAGGTTATGGTCCAGTCCGAGATATCATTATGGTAGAGATGGAGGTCTTTGCCGCCATTGGTGAGAGTAAAATCGTTGGAAAGGCATTCCGTGTAATTGAGGAAGTAGTTCTTGATGGAATCTGCCCGGTATCCAAGGCACAGGATGAATTCGGTATGACCGAAGTGGGCGTAGTATTTCATGACATTCCAGAGAATCGGCCGATGGCCGACGCAGACCATGGGCTTGGGGATGGTCTCCGAATAGTCACGCAACCTCATACCCATACCGCCACAGAACAGAACAACTTTCATAATAACCCCTTCTGTTATCACGTATGAATAACATTTTGTCGGGACCACCTTTGGGGTGGCGCCATATGGTACAGAGCGGGAATCAATGATAGAAAAAACTCAGGTATTTTTGTCCCGCCCCTCGAGAAACCTCTTGAGTTCATCAAGAGCCCCACCACGTGCATTCAACGCAATGCATCCATCAGACCGCTTGGCCTTTCAAGCTGGAAGCCCGATCACCATCCCTTATGCATCGTCGGAGCCGACATTATGCGCTACGGCACTTCTATCAATACAGGATACAAATTTGCTGCTCCGCGAGCATCTCGATCCGATTTCACAAAAATAGTTTTTGCGGGAAAGAGGAAATCGTATGTTTTCTGTATGTCATAACGGTAGATTAATGCACCAATATGATATGTTCCCGGACCAAGGTTGAGCTCAAGCTCAAATATATGCTTCTTGATCTCATTCTCATCTATTGAAAAGCTGTTTTTGGTGAGTCTTTCGGTCGAAGTATCAAATATTGAATAGTTATTATCATCTTGCACATAAATACATACTGACAGCTTATCAACTTTCTTTATTCCTTTAACACAGACTTCCAGGCGCAGTTTCTCTTTTTCATAAAACTGATTCTGCTCCCCATTTGCACCATAAGTGAGTATGTCTTTTAAAATAACATCTTTATCATCTTCACCCGACTTTTTATAAGGATCACTTTGGTAATAACAGTCAATGACCTCATGAGTAGGCCCATCCAGCAGAACCCTGCCATGGTCAAGGAGCAACGAACGGTCGCATAAATCAGAAACTGCGCGCAGATTATGCGAAACGAAAAGCACGGTTGCACCTCCTTTCAGAATGGAGTGCATCTTATCCAGGCCTTTTTTTTGAAAAACGTAATCGCCGACGCTCAAGACCTCGTCCACGACGAGAATATCCGGCTCAAGATGCACGGCCACGGAAAAACCGAGACGGGCATGCATACCGGATGAATAGCGTTTGACCGGCGTGTCGATAAATTCTTCGAGCCCCGAAAAATCAACTATTTCGTCAAACTTTCTTCTGATTTCCGCGCGCGACATGCCGAGGATGGTTCCATTCAGAAATATATTCTCACGCCCGGACAGGTCGGGGTGGAACCCGGCACCAATTTCGATGAGCGCGGATAATTTCCCGTTTACCGTTATGGTGCCGCCAGTTGGCTTCATGATGCCGTTGAGGTGTTTCAGCATCGTACTTTTGCCGGCGCCGTTGTGGCCGATTATGCCGACTGACTCACCTTGCGCCACAGAAAAGGAGATATTCCGCAAAGCCCAGAATTCGCTGCTTGTCAGCAGGTCGCTCTCCGATTTTTTAAAAGCCTGCTTAACCAGGGCGGGGATGAAATCGCGCAATGAATCATACATTTCCCCCCTCTTGAATTTTTTCGAGACATTATCAAAAGATATGGCTGTTTGTGACATAGGGCGTTTCCGGTTATATGTATTCTGCGAACATGGGTTCAACTTTATTGAATATTTTTATTGATGACAATAACAAGAGAAAAGAAAAAACCGCACTATAGGCAACCCATTCCATATACAAGAACTGATCCATGACCAAACATCCGTTCAGGCATTCCAGGATTGGTGAAATGGGGTTTAAAAGTAACAACTTATCCCATGCTCCAAACAACTTTACTTCGTAGAAAACAGGAGTGAAGAAAATGGCGAATGTCAGTACTACTTCCACTATATACTTGACATCCCTGAAAAATAAATTTGCGGCCGACAACAGGATACTCAAGGCAATCGTATAAACTATTAATATTGCCAGCAATACGATGGCAAATAAGCTTTTTGCGCTAAAGCCGTATCCCAGGATCAACAGGAATATAACCATGAAAGATGCAGCAATGACGAAATCAATTAATTGAGAAAATACCGAGCTCAGGGGGAATATTATCTTGGGAAATTTTATTTTCGTTACTAAACTGAAATTTGAAGTCAGGCTGTTTGTTGAAAACCTGATTGATGAAACAAAAAATGACCAAGGAATAGCTTTTATGGATACACTGGCGATTTCCTTATAAGAGAATTGCGTGCCGGCAACCTTTGACATGCTGTATTTCACGAGAATACCGGCAGATATGATAATGATCGGCATGAACAGGGCCCAGAGGATCCCCATGAACGACTGCTTGTATTTTACTTTGATTTCTCTCCAGGAAATCATATAGAAGAGATCTTTGTATTTGATAATATTAGAAATATCCATAAACCGTCTTTCCGTTACCGTTACCGGGTATGAGCACCACGCGGGCCGGAATCGTTTCGATACTGATCGATCTCGCCTTTGACCATCCAGAAGTCAATTCCGGCATCAATCCTTGCGGACGTATTGAAAAAATTGATGATTCGCATTGCTGCCGCTTCCACAAACGATCTGACGAGGTATCTGGGAGCGTTGAAGAGGAAAGGCACATTCGGCTTTTCGCCGATTTTCGCATGACTCCTGCCCAATCGATACGCTCTTCCATATAACCACCGCACTTCAAGCTGCTCAGGGCGAATCTGGTGATAAACCAAGCTTTGGGGCAGGAATATCGAACGATAGCCTTCCCTTTCCACTCTGATGGTGAACTCCGTTTCACTCCCTGAAATATAGTCCTTCCCACATGGGCCTATACCCGTATTGAATCTCCGGCCCTCGGCAAAAAGATTGGCCCGGATTGCCATGTTGGGTCCCCACACGCGGTGCGCCTCATAGGGACCCTCGGCAATGTTCCAGTCGGCAACAACATATGCGCCATTGAAAAAAGGATGTTTATCCGAAATAGGTATATTTCCGGAAGGAAAATCAGGCAAAATCCTTCCTCCGAAAACAGAATACTCAGGCCACCTCCGCGCCCCCCCCCACATCTCCATCAGCCAGTTGCTATCAGCAATAACATCATCATCGGTAAAGACATACAGCTCGCCTTTTGCTATTCCAATGGCCGTATTTAGAGCATAGTTTTTGCCTTTACGCTCTTCGGGCACATAGAGGACCGGGAGCCTGCCCGTGTAGCTCTTGACAAGAGCAGATACATCATCATCATTGGCATTATCAACTACAATTACTTCCCAGGTAATACCTTTGACATTTAAATTACAAAAACTATCCAATGTCCTGGTTAGTATAGTATTTCTATTATATGTCGCCAAGATAACCGAAATATCCATTTATTAACCCATACGTGCTCGGCATGTCCCGGCATGCATTATTAGAAACAATCTCCCATGGTGATTTCCGGATCACTCAGCAATGTTTTTGCCAATGAAACAAGCTATTTGAAAGTTTAATGCTTGAAATTGTATACCACATCCCATATAAAAACAATCACATAATATATTCTTAATATCGCAACATAGTATTGATATTCAGGCTAAGTTTCACCCCAAAAAACAAATGCAAGCATATGAATATTCTATCTTAAAATCAGTGATTTGATATTAAACATATTTTTAAGCAAATATATGGCTCTGTACTTCATAAGCTTGAATACATTTATTTTATAATCAATACTATTAAGATTATTACTATGATAGTCGAAGTAATCACGCCAGGATGATGTCATAAAGTAGGTGCCAAGAAACTGATAATATCTATACTCCACACTTTCCAGACATTTTATATATTCCGGTCCATCCAGATACAGTTTGCCAAATTTGATAACTGTTATTAATTTATCAACCAGGTAGAAGGGATCGAATTTCCTGATACGCGACGTCAGCGATTCGTTTTCTCTGCGGGTAAAGGTGAGAACTTTGTGCACAAAGCCGAAATCATTTTCGTGAAGGATCTCGTAGCAGGATTCCGTATCTTCATGCGGGCAATCTTCTTTATAAAAGGGGCTGCGGCTTCTCACAATATCGGATCGCAGCAATATCGACGTCGCCGATCCGAAGACAAAGAGATCTTCCAGCAAGGATTTTCTGCAAATATCTCTCCCCGGGAATATCGTCTCTGGATATGGCAAGCCGTCACAATTCACTTTGCAGTCGTCCAGGCGGTAAGCGCCAACAATTCCCACAGCAGGGTCGGATTCTGCCACTGAAACCATTTCCCTGATACAATCCGGAAAAATCCAATCATCTGCCTGCACGATTTTGCAATATCTGCTCTGTTCCGACATCTGCTTCAACGCATTGTTGTAATTTTGTACTTGCTGCAGGAATATCTCATTTTTCACGACCCTGATTCTGGGGTCCACGCTTTCGAAGTTGTGCGCAATTTCAAGCGATCTATCACTGCTGCAATTGTCAACAAGCACATATTCAAAATTATTATAGTTCTGCTTTAAGACACTTTCTATGCATTCCGAAAGGTACTGTTCGGCGTTATAAAATGGCGTTACAACGCTGACAAAAGGTTCATCTGTATATTTCGAGTTATTATTGCTCATAACTTTGCATGTTTCGTGACATAGTATACGAAAGATAAGAGTTAGTACGCATTCAGCCCGAATACATGGTCATATTGTTCATCAAGCAAAGCAGCGTACATTGATGTTTTATCATGCAAAACATCTTTAATCGCTTTTTCGCCTGAAACTATTCCGGTAAAGGCTTCGGATATGGTATCCGCATTAAATTCTTCGATATTCAGGCAGAAATCTTTCTGACCATTATTTGCCATATGAATATCAACTTTCGGATCGTGGGATAATGCCAGAACCGGAAGGTTGAGCATGTGTGACAAAATAACACCATGCAGCCTGCTCGCTACCACAAAATCGACCTCGGACAGTTGTGTGAGAAGATCGCAAACGGTGATTTCCGGGATAGCCGGATGCAAACAGCCCCCCCCTCTCACCTGCAGAGAGGCGAGCGCGTTCCTGAGGTCACTGATTGCTGACAGGTCCGATGCGGTGGATGCGAATAAAAGTATTTCATAGTCTGCATCAAGCAACCAGACAATGAAATTGGCCAGCCTGAGGATGTAATTGTCATACAGCTCCTGATCCTGTTTGGGCCACGTGCGCGGATCGCAATATGATATGGGGCTTACGGCAACGATTGGTCTTTGGGAAGGCCGGCTGCATTTCTTTCGATACGCATCAAGCGGCAGGCTGTATGCCAGATCCGGCAAGACGCGATCGTTGCGCGTTATGGCGATGTTCTGCAAGCGCTCCTTGGAAACCTCGTCCCGAAAAGATCGGTAATGTGCCAGATTCAGTGCCCCCTTGATAAAACGGCGACTCAGAGGAAAGTCGAGGGATGATGTCCCCACACTCATGAACACAAATCTCGTTCGGGTCAACCTGGCGATCAAGGCCCATTTCAGCAATGCATACGGCTGACCCCACGGTCCGCCCCAAAAATCATCGAGTTGCCCGCCACCGGATACCATGATGAGTCGAAAATCCTTCAGGATCCTCACTGATCGACCGAAATGAGCGCACTCCCTGAGTATCAATGCCAGAATGGTTCCGGCGTCTCCCGCCTTATGCTGTATGAATTTGGCACAGCGGTACGCGACCGGAACTTTTTTTATCAAGGCGATGCAAAAATGTTGCGGACCTGCTGAGGGTTCACCTGTCTGACAAGAGGTATAACCGGCTTCCTGGGAAACATGGTAGCCGTTTGTGGAAAAGGATGAGATGGGATATGTGGGTATATTGTGCCGCTTCCGGGTGTCCTCGGGATTCAGGGTAAAACCGCAGATCTCCGCGCCGGGTATCCGACGCTTGATGTGATGAATCATGGCCTCCTGGATTGCCGCATCCCCGAGATTACCCCAGCCGCAGGGACTAAGGAGGCCGATTTTAACGGTCGGATTTCTCATTATCTCTAATGTGCCCGTCCTGACGTCGTCTGGAGTCAGTTGTATTTTCTGAAAACCGGTCTGAGCGGCCTGCCGATCAGATATTTCTCCACACCCTCATCCAGGGCCTTCCGGTATATATGCAACGCTTCGCCAATGCCCTGGACGGTCTGTTCAATATCCTTTTCCCCGTGAGAATAGCTTACGACCAGCGAGGGCATGAGCAAACCGTTCCTGATGGTCTCCTGAAGAAACAGGGCCCTGAACTCCTGGGAAGGATTTTTTTCCTGATCCTTTGTGGCATACACAAGGTTGCAGGGTTTGCCGAGAAGTTGAAAATAATCCTCCAGTTTCAGAGACGCGATGATTTCATTGATTCTTTGGCGCAAAGCCTCCCCAAACATCCACAAATGTTCAATGACGTCATGTTCCCGGTATACCTTGATGGTTGCCAATGTGGCGGCCAAGGCATGATTTTCGGCTCCCTGCGTTGTCGAGAGCAGGAAAACCCTTTCCTTATCATGGGTGATCCCGCCGAGATCCATGATCTCTCGTTTGCCGGCCAGAGCGGCTATCGAAAAACCATTGCCCATCGCCTTTCCGAACGTCGACAAATCGGGCTCCAACCCATAGTAGTTCTGCGCTCCCTTGAGATGCCAGCGAAATCCGGTTATCATTTCATCGAGAACCAGAACAGTACCATGCTTGGTACAGAGCTTCCTGACTTCATTCAGAAAGCCCTCCTCAGGCTCGACCGAGGTTGCTGCTTCAAGAAAAAGGCAGGCAATCTGGCCCGGATATTCATCAAACAGGGAAACGACACTCGAAATGTCATTGTACTTGAATTTGACGGTAAGATTTCTGATCGCTTCAGGAATGCCGGCAGCCATTGGCGTTGAACCGATAAACCAGTCATCGACCGAAAAAAACGGGTGGTCCTGACAGACCGCTATCAAGTCCCTCCCCGTATACGCACGCGCGAGCCGGGCTGCCGCCGTTGTCGCATCCGAACCATTTTTCGCAAACTTGACCATGTCAGCGGCGTCGATGAGTTCGACCATCATTTCCGCACACTCGACCTCGATCGCCGAGGGGCGGGTATAATTGTTGCCGAGCAGCATCTGCCGGTAGGCGGCATCGACGACTGATGGATATGCATGGCCCAACGTTACGGATCGCAGCCCCATCCCGTATTCGATGAACTCATTACCGTCCAGATCCCAGACCCGGCACCCTTCCCCCCGGGAGATGAAACCTGGTGCGTTTACGGGGTACTGATCATCGCCTTTTGCATACGTGTGGCAGCCACCCGGAATGAGTGCGTGTGCCTTCGATCTGAGTTTTGCTGAATTGTCGAAATTCATGGGCCTGTCCTAGTAATTTATTTTGCATAGTCGCCATTATAACAGCTCAGGTGCGTATTGCGTTGATCGTCATCTGAAATTCATCATGTTTCACAATAAGTGAATGCTCGACAAGAAGTTCCGCCGCTTGCTGTACCCGACCAAAACTCAAACCCGATTCTTCGGCCATGTCCAGCAAGGTATGCTCTCCATCGGAGAGATTGAGCACCCAAAGCATTGCCATCTCATTGTCGCCAATGGTGTCGTAAAGCCCCCGTTTGCCCAGTTGAGGCTCACAATAAGGATTTCGCGTCACATACAGGCCGTCGTTTTCCAGGAGGCGGAAGACGTCCCAGACAACGCCAAACGTCTCTCCGAGCTTTTCCGGCGATATAAAAGCGAGGTCGTCTGCGGAGGTATGATACTCGGGATATTCTCTGAACGGGGTACGGGAGAGCCGGCCTACCGGCAGATTGAAACCGGGCGAGCAGTACTGGCGCTCGTCATAGCCGTAGGGAGAAAAAGCATGCAGGGCAAACTCCTGCCCCGAATGTTGCAGAATGTGAGCAAAGGCGCGGTCTATCTGCGCGTTGCCGCGACGGCTTTTTTTGTAGGAGAAGCCACCCGAGTCACCGACTCCGGAAATCACCAGTCCATGCCTGATCCTTGCGGCGGCCTCCCGGTTCATTGCCAGCCAGGTAATTGCCCCGATCGTGCCGGGTATGAAAATGATGCGATAGGAATAACGATTCGGCTGCGCGAGCAAACGCTCTCCCAGCAGTGTTGCCAGGCTCACCCCCGATAAATTGTCATTACACAGCGACGGATGGCAAATGTGGCAGGAAACCAGGATTTCATCCTGCAATTGACCGGGGATGAACAGCTCTCCGTATGTTAAATGTCCCTCTTCAAGCTCCGAATCGATGAATACCTCGTAATCGCCCTCTTCCAGAGTCCCAAGTTGCCTGTGGCTGAGGCAGAACCCCCAGTTCTCCTTATAGTAGGATGTTTTGTACGGTATCCAGTCGGGATGATCACTCAGGGTGTGGAGATGCTCTTTCAATTGGTCCAGCGGAATTGTTTCATGAACCGGTATGCTGTAATTGACCACATGAAGGTTGGAGTCTTTGAAGTCTATGATCTTTTTGCCAAGGGGGTCCTTCACATACGCATCCCGGATATTCCATTCTTTTGGCACCGTCCAGTCGAACACCGGGGTTCCCGTGGGCACTTCCCTGATCTGCAGAGGTATGCGTTGCGACACAATCCCGAGGGAGTCGCGAACTCCGTTGCCGGTTATGCTCCTGCAAATGGGATACAACTCGGCAGCCAGACGGTAAGCCTCGGCACCTATCGATTTTGCTTCGGGTGTATGATTCCGGCTTTGTCCGTTCATGGGGAAAAATTCGGGTACGTTCTGTCGCGTTCGGAAATCACGGAAACATCGTAAGGCCATCGGATTGCGAAGGCCGGATCATCCCAGCGCACCCCTTTGGCGTTATCCGGCAGGTAAAACTCGGACATCTGGTAAAAAACCTCGGTATTCTCCTCCATGGTCTGGAAACCATGGGCAAACTGCTCGGGAATATAAAGCATGCATCTGTTTTCTGCGGAAAGCACGCCACCAAAATGTTTCCTGTAGGTAGGCGACCCGGGGCGGAGGTCTATGATGACGTCGTAAATGGCCCCCTTGGTGCAGCGGACCAGTTTGGCTTCGCCCGAGGGTTCCTGGTAGTGCATCCCGCGTACCGTACCCTTGTGATGATTAAAAGAAATATTGCACTGGGCAATATGGGGCTTCATGCCCCTGGCCTCAAACTCCCTCTGGCAGAACGTGCGGGCAAAAAAACCGCGCTCGTCCTGCAACCTTTCCGGCTCTATGACCCAGGCCCCGGCTAATTCAACGGGAGTAAAGATCATGGCAAGACCCTTACTTCGGGGATGGGTATGACGAACTTGCCCCCCCACTCCCTTATATAGCTGTTCTGCGCCATTATTTCTTCCTTGAAATTCCAGGGAAGGATCAAAAGGTAGTCCGGCTTGGTTTCCATGATCTTCTCGGGACCATATATGGGGATATGGGTCCCGGGCAGGAACTTGCCCTGTTTATAGGGGTTGCGATCCACCGTGTAATCAAGGAAATCGGTGCGGATGCCGCAGTAATTGAGGAGCGTGTTTCCCTTGCCGGGGGCGCCATAGCCGGCGACACTTTTCCCTTCCCGCCGGGCGGAAATCAGGAATTGAAGCAGTTTACGCTTGGTTTCCTTGACCTTTTCCGCAAAATCCCCGTACGAATCAAGCCGGGGGATCCCGGAAGCGACCTCGCGCGCCCGGAGTTCATGGACCTTTGGGGATACCTCGCGGGAAACGTTCTCAGTGTGCCGGGCAAATATCCTGAGGGAGCCGCCGTGGGTGGGCAACTCTTCCACATCAAACAGGGTCAGCCCGTGGGCGGCAAAGATCTTTTCCGCGGTAATGAATGAAAAGTAGAAAAAGTGCTCGTGGTAGATGGTGTCGAACTGATTTTCCTCCATAAGCCGCATGAGGTGGGGGAACTCTATGGTGATGACGCCCTCGGGCTTGAGCAGGATCTTCAGCCCCTTCACAAAATCGTTGATGTCCGGCACCTGGGCAAGCACATTGTTCCCCAGGAGAAGGTCGGCGGATTTTCCCTCTGCTGCCAGGAGGCGCGCCGTCTGCTCGCCGAAAAATTCCACCCGCGTCGGCACGCCTTTTTGTATCGCGACCTCTGCCACATTGCGGGCTGGCTCGATGCCGAGCGCCGGAATGCCGCGTGCGACGCAATACTGCAAGAGATAACCGTCATTGCTGGCCACCTCAACAACCAGGGAGGACTGATTGAGTCCGAACCTGGCTGCGGCCATTTCCACGTAGTTCTCGGCATGCCTCAGCCAGTCGCTCGAATAGGAGGAGAAATAGGCATACTCCGTAAAAATGTTCTGCGGGTCCACATACTCTTCCAGTTGGACCAGAAAGCAGTTGCCGCAAACCCGTACATGGAGGGGATAGAACGGCTCCATCATGTTCAGCTGCTCCGAACTGACATAACTTTCGCACAAAGGCGACATACCCAGATCAACAAACGTATAGTGGAGATTTTCGCCGCAGAACAGGCATTTGCTTTCAGTTTGCATTACTGGAACTCCTTCTCAAACCCGGAATCGCCCGGCAGGATCATCATGGCATGTACGGCACTGCCCTAAATCTGTGTGCTCCATCGAAGTGTGGCGTCCAGATACCCTTTTTCGCGAAGGTGGCTCAATTGGACAAGGCGCATAAAAGACGAGCTGCGGAAGTTTTCGTCCTTGAAATTCATGGCAAGCAATCCCTCCTTTAATTCACGGATGGAAGCCTCCAGGTCATACATCGGTTGGTGATGGGGAGCGACCTGCCTGAACAGATCGAAATTTACCCGATAGGAACGTTTGTCCGGCTGGGCATTTTCGTTAACCTGGACAGTCACCCCGGGCAGTACCTTTGCCACCGCCTCGGCCAACTGCCTGACCTGGTAATTGCCCTGTTCGCATCCGATATTGACCGCAAAGAAATCCCCCAATGAAGGGTCCCGGCTTACGGCCCATTCAAAGGCCCTTGCCATGTCCTTGACGTTAATCAGTGGCCGCCACGGGGTGCCGTCACTGAGGATGGATATCCGGTTCGAGGCAATCGCTCCGGCGACAAAATCGTTAAGAACCAGATCCAGCCGCAGCCTTTCGCTCAGGCCGCAGGCGGTGGAAAAGCGAAGACAGGTTACCGTGAACCCGTCTCCAGCCTGTTGGCGTAAATCCCTTTCCGTGAAAACTTTGGAACGGGCATAGGCCGTAAGGGGGTTCAAGGTGTCGTTCTCGGTTTTGGCGCTCCCTTCCGCCGAACCGTACATGCTGCAGCTCGAAGCGAAGATAAAGGCCCTGACACCTGACTTTTTCGCCTTGATCGCCAAATCGACGCTTGCGCGATGGTTGATATCCATGGTCACCGCTTCGTACAGGTTTCCCATAGGATCATTTGAGATTGCCGCAAGATGGATGATTGCATCAACGCCTTCCAGGGCGGCTTCGGGAAATTGCCTTACATCGGCAAAATATTGCTGATCGAGCCGCAACTCGGGAACCGTATCCCGGGGGATTGAGCACCCGGCAAAATAACCCGCATCGACCCCTATCAAGTGGGCTCCGGGGTATGTGGAACGTAATTGCTTGGTGACCGACGGCCCCACATATCCCATGTTTCCCGTGATCAAAATTTTCATGTCACTCCCCCCGTTTATGTTCAGAACACTACCATTGATGAATCGGGACCCACGACCGGAACGGATGAATGGGTCGCTACCAGGCTTTTTTCAGCTCAATAATGCCGCGATTGATCTCTCTTGCACCAGTTGCGTCGTTCAAGTCATTACGGAAGGTTTCATACGTATAGTTCAGGCTGGCAACAAGATCGCGGTTAAAACTATAGGCAAGCCCGGTTGTAGCGTTCAGGTGATACCGGAAGTCGGTGACCGCACTCGTCTGGTAGAAACGATCGGCGGTCACAACAAGGCTGCCCTGGAGGCTTTCAATGAGCTCGTACCGGCCATTTCCGGAAAAAGAGAGCTTGCGCTGGCTGTTTATTCCGGTTTGCGTATCTTCATACTCTGTGTATGTACTGGAAAGACCAACAGCGCCACGCTGCAGAACCTTATCGAGCTTGCCGATGTAATTTGTTGTTTTGGTCGAAACCGCCAACGGGTCCTCGGTTGTCTGAACGCTCGACTCAAGCGTTGCCACGGCAATACCGAAATCATGTATGATCCCTGCATCCCAAAACAGGAAATTCGCGTTCGCGCCATTATTGAACATTTGCCAGGTATTGCCGATTTTGCCGAAAATGGAGGACTTGTCGGCATATTGATAGTTAAATCCACCATAAACATCATGAGTGTCATAGCTGAATGGCGTTGTTTTGTTCCGGGAGTAATCATATCCCGCAGAAAGGCTGAACTTTGACGTCACCTCATATTTAAGTTCGGCAAACGCGCCATGTTCGCGTTTTTCGATGCCGTCCCCCCAGTAACGCGTGTCTATATAACGGTAGCCGGTTTTGAGTGTGCTCTTTTCCCCCAACCGCCACTGGAGATAGGGGGAAACGGTTGCAATGTTCTGGTCGGTCTGATTGAGAAAAAGGCTGCTCTCCGTGGTCACGTCACGGGCGACATCGAGCGACACGCGGCGATACGTGTCAGCGACATCGAGAAACAGGAAATTGTTCAGTAATGATATGTTCCCCTTCAGGTTCGCACTATGATTGTATTGATCGCTCTGACTCCTTTGGGCGTACTTGCGGTATTCGAACGTATAATCCATATCCCAGTTCCACAAGGGAGCCAGATAGTGAAATGTCGCTCCGGGCATGACACGGGTAATATAATCCGTCCGCTTGCTGGAAGAGGTCTCGTAGATGTTGTCATTGACCTCCTCGCTGACCGACAAGGAAGGTTTGAACTCCATTTCAGCGGCGCGGGACGGCTCAACAGCCCCCGCTAACAGACCGAAGCCGAGGAGGCCTGCCACCATCAGCAAACGCATCGTTTCCGCCTGAAAGGAACTATTCATTACTTTCTCCTGGTGGAGGGATCGCCGCCGAAGACCCTGCGGACGAAACCTACGTTTGTGGATTCTTGTGGCATATCCGTGGTGATTTCACTTTTGTTCGGCAGGGCAATTTCGTCCAGCTTTCTGAGAAGGCTGAATATCTGGGAGTCCGTCTTTGCCATGTGCGAGGTGACATTGTTCTGGAGCTGGATAAACCGGTCCTGAAACTCATTGAGCACGGTTTGGACCTGGCTGCCGCCAAGGTTGTTCTCAAGAATATCCATGCGCCGTGAAATGTCGTTCAACGTGGCGCTGATGTCCTGATACAGCTGCCCCTCCGCCGGCCGCTGCAGGGAGCCGCCTGTATCGGCCGGATGATCTCCCTGCGGCGCCGTGGCAGCCGCTGACCAGAAATGGTTGTCGAAATCCAGGTCACCTATGACCTCTCGCACCATCTCGACCGGGATCACCCGCATTTCCTCTGCGAAGGCGGAAAGCATCAGAAAATCGCAGATTATGTTGATCAAGCGTGGGATTCCCTTGCTGTAACGGAAGACAACATCCAGTGATTCGAAGGGAAATTCCACGGCCAGAGCGTTTCCCGCCACCTCCAGGCGATGCATTATGTAACGCTCCGTTTCCTGACGGTCCAACGATTGCAAGTGGCAGTTGATACTGATCCGCTGCCGCAATTGCCGCAGGCTGGGGGAAGACAGGATTGTCCGCAGTTCCGGCTGCCCCACCAGAATGATCTGCAGCAGCTTGCAGTCGGAGGTCTCCAGATTCGAGAGCATCCGGACCTCCTCCAGCAGGTCCTCCGCAAGGTTCTGTGCCTCATCGATGATCAGAATCGGGTGGTTGCCGTGGGCATACTGGTCAACCAGGAATTCGTTCAGGTCCCGAATCAGGGTCACCTTATCCTTGTTCCGTGTTTGCAGGCCAAAGTCGTCATTGATCATTGCCAGCAATTGTTCGGAGGTGACGCGCGTGTTGAAAACTTTGGCCAGAACCAGCTGCTCATAACGTTTAGTGAGCAGATCCTTGATTATGGTCGTCTTGCCCGACCCGACTTCACCGGTAAGCAAAATGAAGCCTGCTCGCTCCCTGATGCCATAATCCAGAAAAGTGAGGGCCTTTTTATGGGACTTGCTCAGGTAAATGAACTTCGGGTCAGGAACCAGTTCAAATGGCTTGACTCGCAAATTGTAAAATGTTTCGTACATACATACTCCACGCTCGGATAGTTTCCTTACGACGTTTTGGCGGCGTATTCCCGGTAATAGGAATAACGTTCATCATGGCGGTCAAGCATGGCATCGTTATATACCATGCCCAGCAGTTCACACCCTTTTAAAGACTCCACCGCCTCTTTTACATTCTCCTGTGAGGCCAGGCGCTCCTTGACGACAAACAGGACCCCGTCAACCAAGTGTGCCAGTGAGCGGGTTTCTGCAAAGGGAAGGATCGGCGGGGTATCAAATATGATATAACGGTCATGATAGCGATACTTCATCTCCTCTATAAGACTCCGCATTCTTTGAGAGGTAAAGAGTTCGACCGGATTGGGAACCGCGCGCCCCGCCGGGATCACGGAAAGTTTGCCGATCCCGGTACCGATGATTGTTTCCCCTATATCGGTCTCCCCCAGAAGGCAGTCGGAAAACCCGAGCTTCCAGTTCATATTGAGATAGCTCTGGACTGCCGGTCGTCGCAGATCGGCATCCACCAATAACACGGTATGATCGAACTCCTGGGCCAGACTGATAGCCAGATTCAGGGCAGTGAGGGTTTTCCCCTCGTGCGGCACGGCACTGGTGACCATGAGGGTATTCTTGAAAAAATCCTCGCCTTTGGTCATCTTCACCAGTACCGATTTCAATTTGCGAAATTCTTCTGCGGTGGAAGAGAGAGGGTCATTCAGATTAACGAGATATGGGCTGTCGGATATGATTTTTTGCTCAGGCCCTGTAACTGGCGGGATGTGTATCGCTGACTTACTGCTGTAGGTCTGTTTTCGCTCGCCGGGAGGGGAGACAATACCCTCCCTGAGTTGAGCCGCTTTTTCCATTGCTTTTTCAATTCTGCTCATGCATCAGCCCTTTCGTTCCCATATTGCCCATAATGGTGCTCAATTCATCGCAAGCGGTTCTTAAGACCCTGAACAAAATCGCCGGCGTTTATGTTGCCGAGTACTCTGTCAACATAGGTAACCCCCATAAGTTCCATGGCCGGGAAACAGAGCAGGAGAAGGAAGTAGATGCCGGCGACAGCGAACAGCCGGGAGGTCCTCCTGCGTTGTGCCGCAAACTCCCGTGGGTCACTGATATGAGGGATAACGGCCAATATGGGGACCTTGAAGTCCTTGACGAAATTGACGTCTTTGACGGAGGAATCCATCTGTTCAAGCAACAATAAAATCCCAAAACTTCCGGCGATGCCGCCGACAATCCCCATCAACATGATTCTCAGCCGATTGGGGCTTACCGGTTTGGCCGGCAATATTGCCGGATCAACGACACGGAACGTGGTTGATTTGTCCTGTACCTCCATCTGTTTCGAAACCTCAGACTGGCCGTGACGGGCAAACAGCTGATCATAGATATTTTTCTGGTTGTTCTTCTCCAGCTCCAGCTTATCGAGTCCTGCCTTCGCAGACGGAATGTTTCGCAGCAGCGCCTGATTCGTGGCGATATAACGGCGCATACCATCCTCACTCACCTTGATGGCGGCAATCTCCGCATCAATCTTTGCCAACTCATTTGGGTCAAGTGACTGGGGCCCCGTGTCGGCAGTGCCTTTCATCTGCTCCTGGACGGTTTCGATTTCCCCTTTTATCCTGACAACCTCCGGGTAACTGTCGGTATACTCGGAGCGCAAGTCCCCCAATTTTTTCTGCAACGAAAGCAACTTGGCCTGAAGCGGGTTCCCACTCTTCTTCGTAACCTGCCGCATACCTTCCAACTGTCGCCGTTTCAACTCCATGTCGTACAATTTTTGTTGTGCCGTGTTAATCTCTTCGAACAGTTTCCCTTCATCAATTGCTATAACGCTACCCTTTTCCCGTTTATAGGCGTTCACATCATTCTGGGCTTTTTCCAGTTTCGATTTAAATGTACTGATCTGTTCAGAAAGAAACTTTGTCGCATCATAGGACTCGTCGCGCTTTGAGGAGGTATTTTCCTCAATATAAAGACGGACCAGTGTATTGACAAAATCCCTGGCCATTTGCGGGTTGCCGTCTTTATAGGAAATGATGAACAGATTCTTGTCCTTAACCTGTATGTCGATGTTTTTCTGGAGTTTCTTCACCAATTCTTCATTGTCGATCCTGACATTCGGCGCCAGGTTCATATCAACACTGTCAGCAGCCTTGGAAAGCAGGGTGCGGCTGGTTATTGCATACGTAAGGACTTTTATGGTGTCTTCCATGGAAGGCGTGACAGTAATACCCTTCACCAGCTCGCTTATGACATTCTTCTCAATAAAGACCGTGCTTTTGGCTTCATACTTTTTGGGAAGCACAAAACTCACGACAATCCCTGCCGTCATAATGAGCAGAGCGAGCACCACAAACAACTGTTTGCGCCTGATCAGGAGTTGCAGATATTTTTTGTAATCAAATTCCGAAGACTGCATAGACACCTCATGCGTAATGTTGTACGTGATTAACCGCCATTCAGAAAAGGCTTTCCTTTACGAGGACATAATCTCCCGCCTCCAATACCAGGTTCTGGGACAGGTCGCCTTGCTTGAAAAGCTTTTTAGCCTTGACTTCCAGGGACTTTTCCTCCTGTCCCACTTTTCTCCTGATGACAATATCATCCTGGTCCGCAAACTTGGTGAAACCTCCCGCCTCAAGTATTGCCTCCATGACTCTCATACCCTCTCGGTATTCAATGGCTTTGGGAGTGTTGACGGCACCAAGGATATAAACATTCTTGTCGAGCAATAGCGGAATAAACAGCGAATCGCCGGGCTCCAGCAGAATATCGTTTTCCGATTCGCCCTTGATAAACAGCTTATAGAAATCCTCTTTCAACTTTTTCCCGTTCCGCAGCAGGTATGCTTTCCTGAGGTCGGCCGTCTTCACCTCTCCAAGCGTACATAGAAGCTGCAGGAGCGTTGTTCTTCTCTGGAGATCATATACCCCCGATTTTATTCCGGCGCCGTAGATGTACACCTTGCTGTTGGTGATCTCTTTTACGGTAACCGTGACAATCGGATTCTTGACAAGTTCCTTGAGCCTCGCAGCCAGGGATACCTGCAAACCGGTCGGAGTACTGCCGCTGGCGGCAACATCCCCCAGACCGGGAACGGTAATTTTGCCGTCCGGGCGCACTTTCACGGAGAACGTCAGCTCTTTTACCCCCCATACGGCAATATCCAGACCGTCGCCTTCGCCAATCACATAGTCCGCCGCGCCGGACGCCAAAGGGGCCATCAAGAACATGCCGATACATACCATTGTAAACGCAATTCTCATAAATTCCTCACATATGTGGTTAGTTACAAGGGTCCTACTGTCCGCCACGGCCAAAAAGAACCACCTTGATGGTTTCAAAAAAGATCAGCGTGTCCAGAAACGGACTGAGATTTTTGATATAGAAAAGATCATAGCGTAATTTTTCAATGGCATCTTCCACTGTTGCACCGTAAGGGTACCGCACTTGCGCCCATCCGGTCAGCCCGGGTTTTATGAAGTGCCGCTTTGAATAATACGGTATCACCTGCTTCAGTTTTTCGACAAATTCCGGGCGTTCCGGCCGAGGTCCCACAAAGCTCATATCACCCTTCAAAACGTTGTAGAGCTGGGGGATTTCATCAATCCTGGATTTTCTGAATAAACTTCCGAGCTTTGTCACACGGGGGTCGTTCTTGGCGGCCCAGATGGCCCCTGACTTTTCTTCCGCATCCTGGCACATGGTCCTGAACTTGTACAAGTTGAACATTTTTTCTTTGTTGCCGACGCGAACTTGTTTGAAGAACACCGGGCCGGCTGAATCGAACTTAATGGCAAGGGCAATAATGGGGAAAAACGGAAGCGTCAGAAACAAGCCGGTCAAAGACAATACAACATCAATATAACGCTTGCAGAGATTAAAATAGATCGACCTGCGAAAGCCTGTGGAGAAAATGATCCAGCTTGGCGTGATATGTTCAAGCATGAGTTTGCCATGGACAAGTTCATAGAAAGACGGGGCATCCATGACCTCAAGACCGTTCAACTTGCAGCGCAACACGTCCCGAAGCGGGAAAACGCCTCTTCTCTCGGACAACGCAACAACAATCAAATCGGCCTGCGCTTTAAGCATTGCCGCCATCAGGTCATCGGCACAGCCAACGATCAGGTCAGGGGAAACAACAATATTCTCACCTTGCCTCTCGTTTTCGTTCGCACCATTGCAGTTGCATGACGCGTATCCGGCCAGGACGAAATTACGGTCATGCGACGAACAGAACTCTCCAACCTGGCTTGCCAGGGGGCCGGTGCCCAATACCAAGACCCGCCGGCAGAATCTTGGGTTATGGTGGCCGACCAGATAGAAGACCACATGCCAGCAATATTGAAGAATCGCAAAGAAAACTATTGAAATCAGCAATATGCCACGCCCGAGCATAATAGCCGGGTCTATATAATAGATGATGGAAAGGAGAAAAAAGGACGTCGCTGCGCTGAGCAGCGTATTAATAAAGATCTCCCGTTTTTTGGTATTTCTGTCGAAATCATAGGTGTCCATCAGGTGCGAAGCGAACAATATAGCTATGGCAAAAATGACCGCGATGATATACGTCGAGGTATCAAACCATTTTGTGGTGGCTTCCAAATAGCCAAGTCTCACTACGGCGGCCGAACAGAGGGCCACCAGAGCCAACAGGGCATCAAAAATTATGAGGACAAGCCAGCGTAAGCTCATGTAAGTCTCATTTTTTCAGTTCAGACAACATTGATTTTGCTGCATTCGCTTCGGCAAAATCGCCGAGTGCAAGGGCCTTTTGCAAGCTGCGCACCGCATTTGGTTTATCCCCCGATTCCTTGTAGGCAAGCGCCAAATGGAAATTGATCGTTGGATTGTTCTGGAGAAGTGCGGCCGCTTGTTCCAAAACTTTCTTCGCGTCGCCAATGCGGCGGTTTTTCAACAAGGCGTATCCAAGCGTATCCATAACGCCGGCATTCCCCGGCTCCAGCTTATACGCCGAGATCGCCAGGCGCAACGCTTCCTCCTTTTTCCCGTAACCGTCCGCGTTAAGGTAGGCAAGGTTGTTCAAGGCCGGCACATAGGTGTTCGATTTTTCAAGACAGAGCTTATATTTCTCGGCTGCTTCCTTCTTTTTGCCTTTCAGGTCCAGTATTGCCCCCTGGGCGTAAAGAGCTGGCGCGAAATCCGGGCTCTTACGAGTGGCTTCCACATATGCCGCCATTGCCTGATCATACCCTTTCTGGATTTCAAAGAGTTTCCCCAGATAGAGCAGTGCATTCACGTCGTTGCCGTCAGCATGTAAACCGTTTTTCACTTCAGCAATGGCGCTGCCATAGTCTTTCTGGTTCTCGTAGACGGAACCGAGCAACAGATACCCGCGTGCCGATTTCGGATATTTGGCGATAACCTTCCGCGCCTCCCTTATCGCCTTGCCTATGTCCTTCATGGCTACATAGGTATTCACCTTCAGAGCATACCCTGCTTCAGGATTGAGGGTCTCAACATCATCAAAAACTTTGATTGCCTCTTTATACTTCCCAGCAGAAACCAGAATGCGCCCTTTCATCTCAAGGGCAGGAATATTCCGCGGGTCAACCTTAATAGCTTCGTCCAGCACCTTTATCGCTTTGTCGGTTTCCTTCCTTTTCAGGTGAAGGCTTGCCTGCGCCAAAAACGCCGCGGGAATATTAGCATCTTTTGCCTTCTGGAGGTAGGCAAGGACGGATCGGTCATCACCTTTTATTTCATACAGAGCCGCCAGCCCAAGCATCGGCTGGGCATTATGCGGATCGTTGCGCAGAAGGGCGTTGTATTCGTCAATAGCTTTGTCGTAATTGCCCGAAACAGCATAATACATGGCCAGATTCTGGTAGGATGCCGGCAGCAGGGGGTCAATATCCTTTGCCTTTTGCAGGCTCTTGATGGCTTCGTCCTGCTTGTTTTCGGAGAAGAGCAGTGCAGCCATGGCGTTATACAGCAAAGCATCGCTCTTTTTCCCCGTCAAACCGGCTTTAAGGACAGACTGGGCTTTGACGTCATTCCCTTTTCGTGTGTAGTAGGAGGCCAGCAGCAAACGGCTGTTCAGGGAATCCGGAGCCATTTTGACCGCCGCTGCAAGCTCCATTTCTCCCTCAGCGTTCTTCCCGCGCGTGAAGTAATAATATCCCTTCCTCTGATACGCATCTACCATCCTGGGATCAATCTTAGTCGCCCGGTTCAGCTCCTGCATGCCCTCCTCAAACATGCCTTTGGCCATATAGGCATTGCCAAGCATGTTATGGGCACCAGCATCCCTGTCATCCTGTTGCAGCACCTTATTGGTCTCTGCAATCGCATCGTCGATCCTTTTCTGGGTCAGGAGGGTTGCGGCTGTCATGAGGCGAGCCTGCCGGGAGGTCGGCATAACATCGAGAACCTTGCGGAACTGGCTCAGGGCGTTCTCAAACTCACCGAGGTTATAATAACAGAGCCCAAGAAAGTAATGCCCCTCAAGCGTGGGCGCGATTTTTACGGAATTCAGAAGTTGGGAGATAGCCTCGGTGTATTTTTTCCTCTGGTAGTTCACCAACCCCTTCAAGCGATAGCCTTCAGCCTTTTTGGGGAAATTCTTGATCAATTCGTCGGAGCTCGCGTCAGCCTTATCCAGTTCACCCTTTTCAATACGGATCAGTCCTGACTTGTAAATGGCGGACGTCTCGGCACGACTGATGCCGATAATTTTCCGATAAATCTCCAGAGCCTTGTCGGAGTTTCCCGAACTCTTTTCCAGGGCGGCAAGGACATAATAGGCACGGGGATTTTTGGGATCCGCCGCAACGATTTCGTCCAGAAGGGTTTTTGCTTGCTGTTCCTTTCCCGCGGAGATATAGACTACTGCCAACTCAAGCTTCGTCTTTGCTCGCTGGGGATCTATTTTAAGGGCCTGCAACAGACGGCTCTCCGCTTCGCCGTACTTCTTGCTCACGGCATATGCCGTACCCATTGTTTCCAGGCACTCCGCACTGTCGGGATGCTTGCCGAGATACTGCCCAGCCAGTTTTAACGCTTCGTCGGGTTTGTTTGAAGAGATCAGCAGCTTTGCCAATTCGAGCGAGACTTCATCGCGGGAGGGGTTCTGCTTGAGAACCTTGTTGAATTCCTTTTCAGCCTGCTCCCGCTTTCCTAAAGCAGCATATACCTTTGCCAACTGGAAACGGGCATCACTATAATTTTCATCCTTCTCCAGGGCGCTCTTGAAGAGAACCACGGCAGCATTCGGATTAGCATTCTTTATCTGTTTGAGCCCCTCGTTGAATAACTCTTCTTTCGATTTGCTGCCACAAGCAGAGCATACACATACAAACAAAATCAGAGTAACTACAATAGATTTATGCACTATTAACCCTTTCCGGTTGAAACCAAGAAACCAGCAGTCCGCCAGCACCATGCTTCAAAAACACCAAGCACTCGCCACGCCCCAGCCCTGCCAAGAGCAGGGAATTCCCGGCACCCCGCAGGCTCCCCGGCCCACGGCAACGTCAGGGCGCGACATTTGTTCAATAAATTTATCACAATTTTAGCCAAAAGCCAGCAAAACAGATCGGTCACAATTATGATGCCACGCCCCAACGCGTATCACGTGCGGCTCCCCGTTGGAAACAATGTCGAACATTTTTGCACGTGCCACTCCATTGCGACGCAGGCGCAACGCTGTCTGCATCAGGGAATTGCAACGGCGGCAATGCCGAAGCAAACCGGACTACAAGCACGACCAGCACGATATACCGATTCCTGCGGGAGGTATAAAAGCGCCGATGCAACCGCCGTTCACGATATCAGCCGATCTTCCGGTAACAAAAAATTTCAGCCCCACCCCAGCTTCCTCTTTTCCTATTCGAACGTCACTGTCGGTGAAATTAACACCGCTCTATCGTCCTCCGCAAAACACAAAACATATCCGCTAAAACAACATGTTATATAACGGTATATAAATTGCATCTACTTAATTTTATTAAATCAAAACTTTCGTTCAGCCTTTTCCATATTAAAAGCAACTAATCAGCTATAAATTTTTACAACGACACCTCGTCTTATTTGGTGCTTGTTTGGTTTCTTTAATTAATTAGCAGGCAACGTGCCACAACCAGAGACGGAATCAACTGAAATAGATGGCCATGGAAACCCGACATCCGCATCTCATTCTGTTACTTATAGGCCGGACAACCAGCAACGCTGCCTCTCGACAGATCAGACACAATTGTTTATAATTTATATAATTTTAATACAATATTATATCGTATACATATTATCAATGTTTTTTAATGCACTTTTTCTCGTACCATCTCTAGAGGAGTTCTAAAAATGGAGAAAAGAAATTTCACCAGGGTTACTTTTTCAGGTGGGGCTTCGATCAAATACCAGGAGCAGATTCTTTGGGGAAATATTGAAAATGTGAGCTTACAAGGCTTTTTTATCAAAACAAAACATGATCTGCCACTTAACAAACCACTGGAAGTCACCATCTATCAATCGCCGAGTTGCTCGATTTATTTGCATGCAAGTGTAGTTCGCAATGACAAAGACGGCTTGGGCATGAAAATCAACGAGCTTGATGTAAACTCATTTGTCCGGCTGAGAGACGTGGTCTCGCAGCAATGCACCGATCAAACCCTTATAATGCATGAGACCTATAAAATGGCAAATTGCATCAACTAAAGCTTACTTCCTGTTGGCGGACCTGCCCAAATGGTCCTTATTTTGTACAGGGGGGTGCCGTAAATTGACCCGCCTCGGCATTCTGCTCCGCATTGCCACCCATTACCGGCCAGCCCCGCTTTCGACCAGGTGCCGCCTTTAAGACTCTCCTGGCGCCGAGCCCTTGTTGCCAACCGTACATCGACCGGAGTGCGGAACAATCCGCTGCAACGAGCATATCCTGCCTCGTCTTTTCCCGACCATTGCACGTTCTGAGCTTGATCCCCTCACGTTTGAACAAGTGGAATTGGTGCATCAACCACCCGATACCCAAAGCCGTCTATGGCCCTCAGAAGTTCCGATACCTCTTTCGGTTCGGTTATGGCCGCGTGGTGGCCTTTCTTGTATGGCGGCAGTACCCCCCGAAGGTCGGCGGCACAATCCCGTTCGGCGCGGCCGGTGGCGACGGCGTAACGTAATACCTGACTGCAAGCTGACCGGGTGCGGTGTGCAGTTTCAAGTGATCCCCGCGATTCAATCCTGCGCAGCATCATAAGCAGTTCAGGTGCCTTAATCTCGACAATGGGACGCTTGCCTATAGGGGGAATTTCGACACCGGCGTAATGAACGAGGAAGACGAACAAGGCGTCAGATGCCGCCCCCACTGGCTGAATGACCATCAACGGTTGGAAGACGTGAGGCGCGACCTGATGTATCGGATTATGGAGTATTTCTTTTGCGACCCGGAAGATTTAATGGGATGAAGGGGGGTATAAAATGGATTCGCTTACGGTAACGCTAACAGTCAAAGACTTGCTCACGCTGACGGCCGCCCTGGTGGTGGTAGTATTCGCAATAGGGCTTGGTGTCGGGCATAGTTGCAGGGGATAATCGGTTTTTATCTCAGGATATGGCCCCCGCCGGCATAGCTGTGTGGGCGTGTGAGTCCGTGTGAGTCCAAAAAGATTCAAGGGGTCAGCTGCGACTTCAATCGAACTGATTAGATATAGCATTGTTTTATATAGTTTTTTAATTCAAGCAAAACTGCATATATCCATATTTCTATCCACCTATGACAATCTGTTACCCTTCTGACTGGTAAATGAGTTGACGGATATCGAGGACATTCCAGCAGGTCGTTCGCTCTCCAAGTTTAATCGGTTTTGGGTAGCGACCCGACTTTACACCGGCCCACCATGTCGATTTACTCACCGGGATTATCGGCGGTATTCCTTTTTTCCTGTCACCCAGAATCTGCGACAGTCTGACAAGGCCTGTTTCCGGGAGCGGGTTGCAGTTATTGACGGTTTGCATTATAGACCGGCTCCTTCCTGATCGCAACTGATCCGGCCCAAGCGAATTGAGCGTTTTTGCACTTCGCTCTTAAAGTCCTTGTGCCGCCAGTGCCCTTCCAGGTTGTCGCTAAGCACCTTGACCGCCTCCGTGCAGTCGTCAATGTTAAGCCGGGCCGCAACGGAAGCGAGGCACCCGGCAACGTGTGAGACATACCATTCCACCGGGGCGAGCATGTCATTTTGACCATAACGCCGCACACCACCCGCCGAATCATACGTGTTCCCGGCCTTCTGCACATGTTCCCACCAGGGAAGGACGGTCCTTCTTGCCGTCCTGTCATTGTCCGGGAGGCGTAAGGAAATCCATTCGTCTGTCAGGTATGCCCACACTCCGCCGATCTTCTGCCAAAGGTTTTCCAAGCTGTTGATGCCGAATTGCCGGAGGAATGGCCGACGCATTTGAAATTCAACTCTCCAGACTTCGGCTACGTCGTCAATGTTCCAAATTTCAGCGAACCAGAATTTTGTTCCTTTGGCATGAATCTCCTTGTCCTTGTCATAGATACGCAGACGGACAGGAGCAGAGGGGGAACCGACGTAGTAGGTTTCAAGAACATCATGGCGAAGATGGAATGTCGTCTCTTTCGCTCTCGATACCCGGTGGCTTTCGAGAAATGGCAGGGTAAGTCCGCCCGGTATGCGGTAATCTGCGCACATGTCAACACGGCTTGGCAGCATACGTTCTATCGTGCCGCCAAAATGGTACAGGTCAATTTCCAGTGTTTCCAAGACATAGGGAAGCCCATACTTCCATAATGCTTCCGAATTGACGGAAAGGTATGCATTTGGTGACCCTTCGGCCTTTTCTGTTATGGATAGATAAAGATGATATTCGGGGAACTGGAGATGATAACGGTAATTTGGCGGCTTGCCGGTGGCAAGGTGGATGAACTGCCGTTCGTGGGTATTTTTATCCAGGACGCCGTTTGCCCGCATGGCATCCTGTTTCTTAACATCCAACATTGACATGAATTCGTTGAATCTGTAATTCCACAGGATATAAAGCCCCAGGTCAAGGGAGTCAATCCCACAGACAAGAAACTCGAAACTGCCTGAAAGTGGATTTTGCGCATGGCGTGTTACAAGTGACGCCATGCCTGAGGAGGGTTCCGCCGTCCCGCCAGGGATTCCCCCAGAGGGGGAAAACCCTGCCGTGCCGGCGGGTCGAATGGGTGTGTGATCTCCAGATACAAAAATAGCCATGAACAATCCTTTCTGCGCGCGTGCGCATTTGAGTGATTGCCCCTGGCTGTGCTGTTCCGTTTGGTATGCTTGCTACAGGGCGAGGTTATATAATATTTGTTTTTGTATTACTATTTCTTGCCGAAAAGCATTTTTTGCAACGGCTCGGCGATCTTATTAAGATATGCGCCAAAACGCTTTGTTGCAGGTTGCAAAAGATAGAACTCCTGTTCCCCATTAGGGCCTACCACTTCCAGAGGTATAGGGAGATCGACGGACTTAATGACAAGATGTTTCGGTTCTGACATCGCTAATACCCTCAATTCACTTTATGAATGTTTTAAAAGCTTTAAACCCCTTGCCCATTATGTTGCAGAAGGCTTTGTGTAATGCTGGTTCAATTTCCGCGAACTCAAAAGGCTTTCTATCGGTTAATTCAATCAGTTCTTCAATACCAACAATGACCATAGTCTTCAATAACAGGTGCCGCGATATATGGTTAACGGATGCAAAAGAGTTGATGCTATGAATAGTAGACTCGGTAAATTTCATTGGTAACGTTTTTTCAGGAATACATGACTCGGTGAATTCATGCTCATATGCATGGTTGCCGTTCATCTGGTTTTCCCGAACCCTAAGAAGGCTTGTGATATAAAACAAACCCGGCATATTTGACTCTCCAAGGGCACTCAACCACGTCATTATGATACTCAGCATAAAATGCGTTCTGTTCATGTCGCAGCTTTTAGCCAGGCCATCCAGATCAACAACCAAGAGGCTGTTCAAATTAATAGCGATTTGCTTTTCGTCAGCGCGAGGTATCATTTGTTCTCCTGTAATTATGATTTCTTATAATTATGAAAATTCATAATGTCAATAGAAAAAATTGCACTCGATGGCAAGCTTCGGCCCCACCCGGCCTGCGCACGCCACCGAGATGGCCAGGGGCTAAATGATTTATTGTTTAAAGATAAACGGTTTTATGGTATGGAGGGGTGCGTCTACAGGCCCCCGTGTTACTGAAACGGGGGAGAACAGTCATATAATCCGTAGTTAGACAGGAGTAAAAATGGAACTTTCAACAATAAAAGAATGGCTTGTACCTGCTTCAACATGCATCACTCTTATAACAGCCTCTATTGGCGGTTGGCTTTCATTAAGAGAGTATCGTTTGAAAGTGAAAGCAGATATTCGCTTAACACAAAGCACCGAACTTGAAGCAGACATAAAGCTTCTCAAATTATTTACAGAAATCATGAACATTGCCCATGCGCGAGGTGGAGTTCAAGTCTCTGAAAAGGCGATTGAAAAGATATTATCTCCCGAAGTGATAAAAGAATTGGGGATAACAAAGATCGATATTAAAGCTGCAATTGATAATGCAGTAATCAGCCTTCCGGTTGGTATAGCTGCGCAAGACGCTGCCATTTGTGCAATTTGGGTTCTTGGAAAAAGACATAATGTTCTTAAACCCGTTGCAATCCAGGCATTGATGACTTTATCCGGATTTAAAACTGAGGCCATATCCTATCTTGAAGACATCCAAGCGAATTGTCAGGAGAAAGTTCTAGCGACTACAATTTTAACTAGAGTGTCTGACCAGGTCGCTAGACCTGACCGATGAACCTGTCAGGTCAGCGCCCACGACGTTACAAATGTATAATTTTAATCCATAAATGGTGCCCATATTTGTCTGAACCGGGGAGCCAATTACGCCGAACGCTTCAAGGGTATAACCATCGCCCCTGTCTTTAATCCATCCAGATAATCCGCCCAAAGCTGCATCATCTTCTTTCGTTCAGCAAGGTGCGCGGTCCGGTTGTATGCCCTGCCGTTCGGGTCTTTCACGGCATGTGCTAACTGATGCTCGATAAAATCAGGCCGGACTTGCAACACTTCATCAAGAATGGTACGTGCCATGGCCCTGAAACCATGAGGTGTTATTTCATCATTGCTGTATCCCATACGACGTAACGCCACACGGAGAGCATTTTCACTCATAGGGCGTAATGGTGAACGATGGCAGGGGAAAACATACTTGCTATGGCCGGTTAATGGTTTAAGTTCTTTAAGTATATCTATTGCTTGCGATGATAGGGGTACAAGGTGGGGTTGCTTCATTTTCATTTTATCGCCGGGAATACTCCATTCTCCTGCCTCAAGATCAATCTCCGACCACTCTGCCATCCTCAGTTCGCCAGGACGAACAAAAACATAAGGAGAGATACGAAGGGCGCACTTGACAACAAAAGAACCTTCAAAGTCTTCTATTGCTCTCAAGAGTGGTGCCACCTGTTTTGGTTCTGTTATCGCAGCATGATGCCCTTTCTTGTATGGTGGCAACGCCCCTTTGAGGTCGGCGGCGCAATCGCGCTCTGCCCTACCGGTAGCGATGGCATACCGAAACACCTGACTACATGCTGATCGCGTCCGGTGTGCCGTCTCCAGTGACCCACGTGATTCTATCCTTCTCAACATCATGAGAAGTTCGGGGGCTTTCAAATCTGTTATGGGATGTTTTCCAATCCACGGAAAAACATCACGCTCAAAATTTGCCAGTATCTTTTCTCGATAGCTGTCAGATTTATCAACTAAAAATTTTCCATGCCATTCACGGGCTATTACTTCAAAGCTGTTTGCCTCAGCCTCACCACGTGCTGCCTTTTGAGCCTTACGAATTTCTGATGGAGCAATACCGTTTGCTATCTGCTTTCTGGCAGCCTCACGCTTTTCACGTGCATCGGCAAGCGATACTTCGGGGTATGTCCCAAAAGACATGAGTTTTTCTTTACCGCCCGCCTTACTCCTGAAATGCCAGTATTTGCCACCTGATGGCAAAATGAGAAGATAGAGTCCTTTACCATCGGAAAGTTTGTATTGCTTTTCAGCGGGCTTGGCTGACTTCACTTTCATATCTGTAAGCAGCATATATCCCCCTTTCAGCTAAAAAGTGGATAGAAGACCTCTCACAAGGTGGATATATCCACCTTTCTATCCACTTTTGTGGTGGATGGAAATATATCACCCTGGACATAGCCGGACAACACAAAAAGAAAAAGCCCCGGAAATTCCGAGGCTTTTTAGCTTGTCCGAACGATATCGGACTTTTTTATGGTCGGTGCGACTGGATTCGAACCAGCGACCACTAGACCCCCAGTCTCGCAGTCTATTTTATTATTTTTTGCTGTACCGTATATAAAACTGTAATTATTATGTTTTTCCATTTTATGCGATTTCCATTCAAGCTTTAAAAATAAGATATAATCTCTATTCTAGCCCTTTGTTTATAGGCTTTTACCACAATTAAGTAAAAATTTAAGTAAAATTTTTGTCTGATTTGAATTATCCTGTTTTCAATTCGATTCCAATTTTATCAATCGCATTGGAATGCACAAGGTTGGCTCACCCCGGTCACTAAACTTTATCGCTTCGAGACATACCACCTGCTTTCTAATTCGTAATTGATTGTGGATAATGTTTTGATGGGCAGTCTGCTATGCACGTAGTGCATTCCACCTCGCAAGGTTCGATATGAACGAGGATATGGCTGTGGTCAAGACGATTTTCAATTATGTCGGTGACTTGGTGAGACAGTTTATGGGCAGATTGAACTGTCATGAGTTTTGGAACAACAAGATGCATGTCGATATACCTGGTATGCCCTGATTTGCGGGTTCTCAGTTTATGGTATTCCAGAAAATGCTGGGAATGCTCCTGTAACACCTCATGAATTATCGCCTCTTCGTCATCCGGCAATTTTATATCAAGAATATGGAAGAATGCACTCTTCGTGAGGTCGTAAGCCGCCTTAATTATCAGGCATGCCACAACAATCGCCACCAACGGGTCAAGCAAGGTTATACCTGTCAGTTTGATTGCAGCCAGACCGGCAAGCACGCCTACAGACGTGTACACATCAGTACGAAGATGCATGGCATCAGCTTCGAGAGCAACTGAATCAGTTTTGATGGCAACATTAAGCAGGTGTCGGGATACCAGATAATTGGCAAGTCCCGACACCCCCATTACCGCAACACCAACCCAAAGATTCTCTATCTCAACATTTTCCTTAAACAGCTTTTGGATTGCTTCCCAGATGATGTACAGAGCTGCGCCGAAGATGAGCACTGCTTCAATGGTTCCGGCAACATTTTCAATTTTACCGTGTCCGTAACGATGGTTATCATCAGCCGGTTTACCCGATTCCCTCACGGCGAACCAGGCAATGATGGCAGCTACCAAATCAATGCCAGAATGCACCGCTTCAGAAATGACGCTCACCGACTGCATCATGATGCCGACAACAAGCTTCAGGATGATGAGAACCATATTGGAGGCGATTGATATCTGTGCTGCCCTAGTTTTAATGGCTGTTTGTTCCATGTAGGAAACCTTTACATGAATGATGTTGCAACAAGTGCCAATGTCAGCACTACCATGATAATGACCGTCGCCCAAGAAATAATATTGTATGCCTTCGTATTGATATGTTCACCCATTAATCTCTTGTCGTTGATGAGCATCAGCATGAATATCAGTACAAAGGGCAGCATCACGCCGTTCACAACCTGGGAAATGAGCATGATTGCAATCAACGGCGCTTTGGGAATGAGGATGATGAGAGCGCCAATGGCAATCAAACCGGTATACAGCCACATGAATTGCGGGGCGGATTCAAAATCATGGTCGATGCCCGATTCCCACCCCATGCCTTCGCACACATAATATGCAGTGGCAAGTGGCAGAATGGAGGCGGCAAACAGAGAAGCATTAGCCAGTCCGATTGCAAACAGCGCCGATGCATACTTGCCAGCCAGGGGGACAAGGGCTTTTGCGGCATCTGCGGCATCGTTGATTTTTATGCCGTGTGCATACAGCGTTGCCCCGCACGCAACGATAATAAAAAATGCCACAATGTCAGTCATGAAGCAGCCAACGATTACGTCCATACGGGACGCCTTGTATTGTTCTACCTTAACATTTTTCTCAACAACCGCCGATTGTAGATAAAATTGCATCCATGGCGCAATCGTTGTTCCTACCACGCCGATGAGCATCATGAGGTATGACGGCTGCATTTCAAAAGTGGGTTTCACCGTCTGGGTGAGAACATCCGCCCATGACGGCTTCGCCATGATTGCCGAAATGATATAGGTGACAAATATCGAACAGGAGAAGAGGAATATCTTTTCCACAAACCGATATGTTCCCTTCAGAACCAGCCACCAGACCAAGAATGCTCCAATGGGCACAGAGATGTATTTACTAACGCCGAATATCTCCAGGCTCGAAGCCCAACCTGCGAATTCAGCCACCGTGTTTCCCAAGTCAGCCAGCAACAGGCTTATCATGAGGTAAAAGGTGATTTTTACTCCAAAGCGCTCCCGGATAAGGTCGGCAAGTCCTTTCCCGGTCACAACGCCCATTCTAGCAACCATCTCCTGAACAACAACCAATGCAACGGTAATTGGTATCAGAGTCCAAAGCAGGGAATAGCCGAACTGGGCACCTGCTACCGAATAGGTGGTGATGCCGCCTGCGTCGTTATCAACATTTGCGGTAATTATTCCCGGTCCGAGTACTGCAAGGAACATCAAGATGTTTTGCTTATTCAATTTCATGGTATTTCTCCTTATGCCTTAATATTTGTGGACATGCCTGTAATCAACGATTGGCTACGTGTGATGGCGTTTTCGTTTCAAGGCATAAGGAAGGTACAGCTCAACAACGTCATCAATGGTTACGACACCTGCCATTTTTCCAGCTTCATCGAGGACAGGGACGGCTACAAGGTTGTATTTGGCAAGAAGAGCCAAAACTTCATCCGGTTCCGCATCGACATCTAAGGTTTTGACTTTTTCCGTCATGAGGTCGGCAATCATGGCGGATGGCTCACTGATAAGGAGTTCTCTTAAACTGACGACCCCCAACAGCTTTTCTTCGTCATCCAGAACATAGCCATAATAAATGGTCTCGATTTCTTCCGCCTGTTTCCTGATTTCAGCAAGTGCGGTTTCTACTGAAGCCGATAACGGCAGGGCAATGAATTCGTTGTTCATCAAACCACCGGCAGTATCGTCTTCATGTCCCATGAGTTCCTGAATGTCGTCAGCCTCTTCTTTGTCCATCAGGCTCAACAGCTCATTTGCCTTTTCCTCCGGCAAATCACCAAGCACGTCAGCCGCCTCGTCGGGTGGCATCTCTTCGAGAATGTCAGAAGCATGTTCGCTGTCCAACTGGCTGATAACCCGGCTTCTCAGCTCCGGTTCAAGCTCATGGATGGCTTCACCGGCAGTCTCCGGGTCAAGAGAATCAAGTACTGCCTGAACAGAATCCCTGGGAATATTGGCGATGATTTCCGCAATATCTGCCGGGTGCATATCAGACATCTGGTCTCTCGCCATAGAAAGGGTCAGCCCGGAAGTGTTGGCATCCAAAAGGTTGACGTATTGCCAACCAATTTCCGCCTGGGGTAACTCCTTCTGAAGCATCAGCCAGTAGCGCTCATAGCCAAGACGACGCAGAAGACCACGGAAACCGATATCGACCGAGAAAAGGCAGAGAAATTCTTCATAGGGTGTCAATTTTATGTCATTGACTCTTACAACTTTTGCCCCGTTCACATCGACTATCTGCTTGTCAAGCACGTCACGCTTGAGCAGGATGGAGCTAGAGTTTTCGTCGTACATCGGATTATCGGTGATTACCCCGGAAACAGATACGACCTTGGGATTGAAAAGTACGACTTTCAGCCACGGCACCGCATAGATATATTTGCCGCTTTTGACCAATAACCCGGTAACGACGGGAAACGTTTCGCTTGGTGCTACTGCAATATCATAGAGCTTTCCTACGACAGCACCTGCCGGATTGATTGTCTGCTTGTTAAGTACTGAACTAATATGAAGTTCCGTTGTTCTCTGCATTACGTACCCCCTTTAACACAGCGAGTACGCTGCGCAAAGTTATAGACGACCGCAACCAGGCATAATGACGTGCAGAGACACGCCGGATGCAGGTGCAATCAGTGATAAATTGATAACTATGATGGGAGATGGTGAATTATTCCCGCCATGGCTGACAAATGCTACTCAGCAGCAGCCATGACAGAGAAGAACGGAAGAGGTGTTATGGCTGGAGAGAGAGACTAGGTTTCGGTTTCGGTTTCGGTTTGTTTTTACTATGACTGTCCAATTTGGATAACCACCACCCTTCGCTTTTGACGTAGAAAATAAAAAAGCCACGGAGAACCGTGGCTTGATAAATATCATACCTTGGTTCCCCTCTCGTAGGTTTTCGGCAGTGCACAACGTAGGTCAGTTTGACCAGCTACGTTAAGTTAAGCCTTAATCCGGCAGAACCTGGTATACCCATTGGCGTCTTTCGACGTTTCCGGGCAGTAGCCTGTGTTTGTGCAAACGCCTCATGCTAACGAGGAACTTTTGTGTAAATACGCCCGACAAAATAAATTGTCAACGACAAATATTCAATGCGGTATGAGTAATAAAGTAAAAAAAAATATTCAGCCGTTTGACTAATAAAAAATTAGGTAAATTTTGTCCAGCAAAAAGAAAAGGGATTTCAGTAAGTAACTGAAATCCCTTTTCTTTTTATGGTCGGTGCGACTGGATTCGAACCAGCGACCACTAGACCCCCAGTCTAGTGCGCTACCAGGCTGCGCTACGCACCGAGATGCTACATCTGTTTCCGCAAGAGCAACAACTCATCCCTGATGTCCCGTAGCAGCAGGAGATGATTCTCCGTGGGGGCTGCCTGAGGTTGTTCGTCTCCAGAGATGATTTTGCCTTTGAGGGTTATCCGTTTTTTTACACCTTCAATGGTAAATTTTTCGTCATAGAGCAGCCGGCGCACCAGGAGGATCAAATCTACCTCCCGTTTGGAATACAGCCGCTGCCCCGTTGTGCTCTTCTCCGGCTTCAGAAACGTGAACTCGGTTTCCCAGAAGCGCAGAACCGATGTCTTGACACCCGCCATCTGGGCAACCTCGCCGATCTTGTAGTACAGTTTGTCGGGGAAGGTGGCGCCCATGGGGATGTACGCTTATTTGCCTTCTTTCGTGGCAGAGTTGATGGCGTTTTTAAGAACCTGGCTCGGCTTGAAAGTGAGGATGCGCCGGGCGTCGATGGTTATGGTTTCGCCGGTCTGGGGGTTGCGCCCTCTCCGGTCGGCTTTCTGTTTGACGACGAAATTGCCGAAGCCAGCTATCTTGATCTTTTCGCCATCTTCCAAGGTACTCTTCAGGATGCTGAAAACGGTTTCGACCATTTCAGCGGATTCCTTCTTTGAGAAACCAATCTTCTGGTGAATTCTTTCTACGATGTCGGCTTTGGTCATAACAACCTCAATCTGCTCAAGTTCTACAGCGTGTTAGCAAAGGGCAATTTTTATAGCACAGGGGATCGCATTACGCAACATGTTTTTATCTTATTGATACTTTTACCTTATTCAAAAGGGTATCAACGATCTTTCCGTGCAGTTTTCCTATCTCGTCATCCGTGAGTGTCCGCTCATAGGAGCGGTAACGGATGCGGACGGCAATGCTTTTGAAGCCTTCCGGAATGCCCTTGCCCAGATACAGGTCAAAGATGTCAACCTGCTCAACTTCCTTGGCCTTGACGCCGTGGATGCCTTCAATGATCTTTTCCACCGGCAGTTCCACAGGGGCCAGCATGGCGATGTCCCGTGTGCTGTCAGGAAAGCGTGAGGGAGCCGAGATGGCCCGTTTCTGGCGGGCCAGAACAAGCACACGTTCAAAGTCGAGCTCGAAACAATAGACCGGCTTGTCCAGGCCAAAATTTTCCAGAACCGTCGGGTGCACCTCCCCGATCGAGCCGATCCGTTCCCTGCCGGCAATAATGCTGCACGACTTGCCGGGATGATAGAATGGTTCCGGTACATCGGCCACCCACTTCACACCGCCCACATCCAACCGGGCGAGCAAGCTCTCCATGATCCCCTTGGCATCATAGAAATCAACCGGCTCATTGGTGCGGCTCCACCCGAGCCCGTCGCGAGAGCCGGTCAGGGCTCCGACTACGTACAGCGGCTCATGGGGCAGATCATCGCCCTGGGTTGGCAGATACACGCGGCGCATCTCAAAGAGCTTCAGGTCCAGGGAGCGGAAGCTGACGTTGCGGGCAACCGTTTCGAGCACGCCAGGCAGGAGGGTGGTCCGCATGACCGACTGCTCGTCCACCAGCGGGTTAGCCAGACGGATCGCGCTGCGCCGCGGATCATCCTCGGCGAGGAGCAGCTTGTCGGCAGCGCCCGGCGCTGTGAAGCTGAAGTTGATGATCTCGTTCATGCCGTGTTCGACCAGGACGTCCCTGACGTTTTTCTCCATCTGCTGGTGCCGCGTCGGACGATCCGATGCCACCTGCGCCCTCGGCAGTGTGGCGGGAATCCGGTCGAAACCGTTCATCCGGGCGATCTCCTCAACCAGGTCGATCTCCCGTTCGATATCGATCCGGTAGCTGGGCGGCGTTACCGCCAAGCTCCCTTCGGATGCTTCCTCAACCGTGCATTCAAGCCGTTCGAGTATGGCAATGATCTCTTCGCGGGGCAAATCAATCCCGATCAACGCGTTGGCGCGCTCCGGACGGAACGGGATCGCTGCCGGCTCGCGCTTGCCGGGATAGACGTCCAGACGTCCCCTGGCCACCCGGCCTCCGGCCAGCTCCGCGATCAATGCCGCCGCCCGGTCAAGGGCGCGGGTTACGCCGCCGATATCCACGCCCCGCTCGAAACGGTGGGAGGATTCGGTGTGCAGGCCAAGCCGCTTGCTGGTCTTGCGGATAGCCGATGGCAGAAACCAGGCGCTTTCCAGGAGGATGTTCGTAGTGGTGTCCGCAATCTCGGAGTTCTCGCCGCCCATGACGCCGGCCAGGGCCACCGGACGTTCGGCGTCGCAGATGACCAGGTCGTCGGCGGAAAGGGTGCGCTGCTGGCTGTCCAGCGTCGTAAACAGCTCCCCTTCGCCGGCGCGGCGCACAACGATCCGTTGCCCGGTCAGGCGGTCGCAATCAAAGGCGTGCAGGGGCTGGCCCAATTCCATCATCACCAGGTTGGTGATGTCCACGACGTTGTTGATGGAGCGCACGCCAATGGCGTTAAGCCGCTTCACCAGCCATTCCGGGGACGGGGCTATGCGGCAGCCGCTCAGGTAGCGTGCGGCATAGCGCGGGCAGAACTCGGCGTCTTCGACCGTCACGCCGATACTCTGCTCGACCGGATCGGCCGCCTCGTTGACAACGATCTCGGGGCAGTTGATCTTTTTGCCCAGCTTGGCTGCGATTTCGCGAGCAATGCCCACAACGCTGAGGCAATCGGCGCGGTTGGGAGTCAGGCCGATCTCAAACAGGGTGTCCTTTAGGCCCAGGGCGGCGAAGAGCGGAGTACCGGGCTCAAGACCGGCGGGCAGGATCATGATGCCGGCGCTTTCCGCTGCCAGGCCCAACTCCTTTTCCGAACAGAGCATGCCGCAGGACTCTTCGCCGCGGATCTTGGAGCGCTTGATCTTGAAATCTCCGGGGAGCGTTGCACCGATCTGGGCCAGGGCGACCGTATCGCCCTGCTTGAAGTTCTGGGCGCCGCAGACCACATCCAGCACTTGGGCGCCGTTGTTTACCCGGCACAGGGAGAGCTTGTCCGCGTTGGGATGCTGGCGCTTTTCCTCAACCACGGCCACCACCACATCATCCATACCGTCGCCAAACTTCTCCATCCCCTCCACCTCGAGTCCGAGCATGGTGAGCAGGGCGGCCAGTTGGTCGGGAGTGAGGTCGAAATCAACAAATTCCTTGAGCCAGTTATAGGTAACGTTCATTTCAGGACACCTAGATCGGTTGGATTCTATGACTATTCAGCGCGTCTGTGTTTTAACAGGTTGTTGAAAACTCAGGTTATTCAAAAATAGTCAGATCGTCGCACCCGCAGAATACCCTGAGGAGGCGTAGCGACGCTACGCCGCACGAAAGGGTATTCGAGGACGGCGGCGAGATGGCTGTTTTTCAACAACCTGCTAGAATTGCCGCAAAAACCGCACGTCGTTCTCGAACAACAGCCGCATGTCGTTGATGCCGTACTTCAACATGGCGATGCGTTCGATCCCCATGCCGAAGGCAAAACCGGACACCTCTTCGGCATCGTAATTCACGTGGCGATATACCTCAGGATCGACCATGCCGGCCCCCAGTATCTCGAGCCAGCCGCTGTTCTTGCAGACCCTGCACCCTTTGCCGCCGCAGATGACGCAAGCGATATCCACCTCGGCCGAGGGCTCGGTGAACGGGAAAAAGCTGGGACGCAGACGGACACCGGTCTTCTGACCGAAGAGCTGGTTGGTAAAGACGGTCAGGATACCTTTCAGATCGCCGAACGTTATCCCCTTGTCCACCATAAGCCCTTCGATCTGGTGAAACATGGGGGAATGGGTGGCGTCGGAATCGCAGCGATAGACCGTACCGGGGGCAATGATGCGCACCGGGGGCTTCTGCTTCAGCATCGTCCGGATCTGGACAGGCGACGTATGGGTGCGGAGCAGCAGGTTGTTTTCAACGAAGAAGGTATCCTGCATATCCCGGGCGGGATGTTCCGGGGGAAAGTTGAGCGCCTCGAAGTTGTACCAGTCGTGCTCGATCTCGGGGCCTTCGGCAACCGAAAACCCCAGGCCGGCAAAGATCTCGCTGATTTCCTCGACCACCAGGGTGATGGGGTGTTTGGTACCGTTGGCCGGGCGACGGCCGGGCAAGGTGATATCGATCCGCTCGGCTTGCAGCCTCTGTGTCTTGGCCGCCTCGCGCGTCGTCTTCAGGGCATTCTCCAGGCAGGCTTCGACCTCTTCCTTGACGCTGTTGACCAACTGCCCGACTATTGGGCGCTCCTCGGGACTGAGTGCGCCGAGTCCTTTCATAAGTGCGGTCAGTTCCCCTTTGCGGCCCAGGAACCTGACCCGGATCTCCTGGAGGGCATCCTCACCGGAAACCGCTGCAATGGCCTGTATGGCCTCGTTCCTCATTTGTTCAAGTTGTTTCCGCATGTCAAGGCCCCATACCCATGAAAAGGTAGTTGAAAAACTCAGGTTGTTCAAAAGCAGTCAGATCGTCGCGCCCGCAGAAGGCCATGAGGAGGCGTAGCAGCGCTACGCCGCACGAAAGGGCATTCGAGGACCCGGCGAGATGGCTGCTTTTCAACAACCTGCCTTACAAAAAAAGGAATGGGACTGTTTCATCCCATTCCTCAGTTTTGAAATCAAAAACGGTCTGCTTAGATGCCAGCCTTGGCGAGGGTAGCAATCTGGCTGAATCCGGTCGGATCGGATACGGCGATGTCCGCCAGGACCTTGCGGTCAATCTGCACGTTGGCTTTTTTGAGGCCGAAGATGAATTTGCTGTACGACAGCCCGTTGAGACGGGAAGCCGCGTTGATACGGGTGATCCACAGACTGCGGAAATCACGCTTTTTGACCCGGCGGTCGCGGAAAGCGTAATTAAGGGCCCGATCCACTGCTTCGGTCGCACTGCGGAACAGTTTGCTCCGTGCGCCCCGGTAGCCCTTGGCAAGTTTCAATACCTTGTTGCGTCTGCGTCTCGCTTTGAATCCTCTTTTTACGCGTGGCATGTTCTACTCCTTCGTGATGAATTTCGCCCGATCCATAAGGGGAGACAGTTCCTCATGGTTCTTGGCATTGGTGCCGTTCAAACCTATTTCAGGTTGTTCAAAAATAGTCAGATCGTCGCCCCCGCAGAATGCCCCGAGGAGGCGTAGCAGCGCTACGCCGCACGAAAGGGCTTTCGAGGACGGCGGCGAGATGGCTGTTTTTCAACAACCGCCTTCAACAACCTACTTGTAGGGGATCAGCTTGGCGATGTTCTTCTGGTCCACATCGGCGACCATGGCGCCCTGACGCAGGTTCCGCTTGTTCTTGCGGGTCTTGGGAGTCAGAATATGGCTGGTAAAGGCCTGGCTGCGCTTGATGCGGCCGGTCCCCGTTTTTTTGAAGCGCTTGGCGGCGCCGCGATTTGTTTTGATCTTCGGCATGGAATCTTCTCCTTATGTATAAATGGCAAACCGTTATTGGAAATCCGCTATTTCTTCACCTTCGGTGCAACAATCATAAACATATTCCGGCCATCGACCCGCGGCTGGGATTCGATCACGGCGACATCCTGCAACTCGGAGGCGAAACGTTCGATTACGGCGCGGCCAATATCCATGTGGGTGATCTCCCGCCCCCTGAACACCAGCGTCACCTTCGCCTTGTTCCCCTCCTCGAGGAAGCGCCTGACGTGCTTGATCTTGAACATGAGGTCATGTTCATCGGTTTTAGGCCGCAGCTTGATCTCTTTGACCTCGACATGAACCTGTTTTTTCTTTGCTTCCTGCAGCTTCTTGCTTTGCTGGTACTTGAACTTGCCGTAGTCCATGATCCGGCAGACAGGCGGAACCGCAGTCGGAGAAACCTCCACCAGATCAAGCTGCTGCTGTTCGGCCAGTTCAAGCGCTTTGGAAGTGGGAATGACGCCAAGCGCCTCACCATCGGCACCAATAACACGAATCTCCGTGGCGCGGATGGCATTGTTGATGTTCACGGTCGGTTTTGCTATGACTGCACCTCCTGAATTACTTGAAGTTCTTGCATTCCAAGGCAATGAATTCGACAAAATCGGTGGGCTTCATGGGCTCCAGATTCTTGCCGTCGCGATAACGCGGCGTCACGACCCCCTGTTCCACTTCCTTGTCGCCGATAACCAGCATATAGGGAATCTTCTGCAACTGGGCCTCACGAATCTTGAAGCTCAGTTTTTCATTGCGAAAATCCGGCTGAACCCTGACACCGGCCCCCCTGAGTTGGGCAAGCGCCTCCTGGGCGAACGGGATCTGACTGTCGGTAACGGTCAGAACTATGGCCTGAACCGGTGCGAGCCACAGCGGGAAACTGCCGGCAAAATGCTCTATCAGGACGCCGATAAAACGTTCGATGGAACCGAGGATTACCCGGTGAACCATGACGGGTCTTTTCTTCTCCCCATCCGGTCCGATGTAATGGAGGTCAAAACGCTCCGGAAGGGTAAAATCGCACTGGATAGTAGCACACTGCCACCGTCTGTCAAGACAATCGCGCAATTTGATGTCTATCTTGGGGCCGTAGAAAGCGCCGTCACCTTCATTGATCTCGTAAGGACGGCCGGTATCCTTGAGTGCCGAAAGAAGCGCGTTGGTGGCCAGGTCCCAGGCGGCATCGTCACCGATGGACTTTTCCGGACGGGTTGACAGTTCCATCTCATAATCGAACCCGAAGATTGTCATGACATCGCTGACAAAGGAAAGAACACCCTTGATCTCGGCGTCCAGCTGTTCGGGAGTGCAGAGTATATGGGCATCGTCCTGGGTAAAGCAGCGCACCCGCAGAAGACCGTGCAGAACACCGGCCCGCTCGTGACGATGAACCGTCCCCAGCTCGAAAAAGCGCAACGGCAGATCGCGGTAACTACGCAGCTGCGACTTGTAGATCATCATGTGGGCAAGACAGTTCATCGGCTTGATGCCGAACCCCTGTTCATCCACCTCGGTGAAATACATGTTCTCGCGGTAGTTTTCGTAGTGGCCGGAGCGCTGCCACAGCTCGGTCTTGAGTATCTGCGGGCCCACAACGATGTCGTAGCCACGTTTGAGGTGCTCCTTGCGTTCGAAGTCCTCCAGGATCGTGCGCAGCATGGCCCCCTTGGGATGCCAGATGGCGAAACCGGCGCCGACTTCGTCCGAAAAGGAAAAGAGGTCCAGCTCCCGACCCAGCTTGCGGTGGTCACGGCGCTTGGCCTCTTCCAGGCGGTTCAGATAAGCTTCGAGTTCCTTCTTGTCCACAAAGGCCGTGCCGTAGATACGCTGCAGCATGCGGTTCTTCTCGTCGCCGCGCCAATAGGCGCCGGCGATGGAGAGCAGCTTGAAGGCCTTGATGCGGGAAGTGCTCGGCACATGGGGGCCACGGCAGAGATCGGCGAATCCGCCCTGGCTATAGACCGACACCGTCTCAGCGCCAAGGTCGTTGATCAGCTCGGTCTTGTAGGGCTCGCCCATTTCCTCGAACATGCGGATGGCCTCGGCGCTGGCCAGAACCCGGCGTTCGAGCTTCAGGTCTGCGGCGGCGAATTCGGCCATTTTGGCCTCTATCCGTTCCAGGTCCTCGGGGGTAAAGGGCCGATCCACATCGAAGTCGTAATAAAAACCGGTCTCTATGGCCGGACCAATGGTTACCTTGGCTTGGGGAAACAGCTCTTTTACCGCCTGGGCCATGAGGTGGGAGGCCGAATGCCGGATTATATCCAGGGCTTCGGGGCTTTTTTCGGTGATGATCTCCACCTGCGCCCCGTCGGAGAGCTGTGCGGAGAGATCGACCAGGTCGCCATTGACTTTGCCCGCCAGGGCGGCTTTTGCAAGGCCGGCTCCGATGGAGGCAGCCAGATCGAAAACGCTCGCGCCTGCGGGAAGCTCCCTTACGGAACCGTCAGGAAGCGTGATATTGATGCTTGCCATACCAATCTCCTGTGTTACTTTCGGCCTATAGGAGGTCGTTGAACAACAGCCATCTCGCTGCCATCCTCGAAAGCCCTTTTGTGACTGAGGCCTTTGGCCTCACCCTTCGGGCGCCTTCGCGGTCCAATTCAGCAAGCCGAATTGAGCGGCGTAGCGCTGCTACGCCTCCGCAGGGCTTGTCTAGCGGGTGCGACGATCTGACTATTTTTGAACAACCTGAGTTTTTCTGCAGCCTGCTTGAGGCACCCAAACAGAAAAGGCATCGAAACATCGATGCCCACGCTTCCCACTTTGCTTAAGCACTGCTTCTTTTGCTATGGTAGGCGCGGGCGGTCTCGAACCGCCGACCTCTACCGTGTCAAGGTAGCGCTCTCCCCCTGAGCTACGCGCCTATACATGAAAGCTGGAAAGTAATAGCAACATACCGCGGGCTTGTCAAGCATATTTAATTTTCATCCGGAGCTTTCGGATGAAAATTATTGATCGTTTTTTTCCAGCAGGGCCACGTTTTCCACATGCACGGTCTGGGGGAACATATCCACCGGCTGTATTTCCCGGCAGCGATACCCGCGGCCTTTCAGTACCGCCAGGTCGCGCGCCAGGCTCTGGGGAGAACAGGAGACGTAGACAATCCTGGCCGGGGCGAGACCGGTGACCAGTTCGAGCACTTCCGGCGCACAGCCCTTCCGGGGCGGGTTGAGTACCGCAACGTCGATCTGCTGCCCTTCCTCAGCCAGTTCTTCCAGCAGTTCCGCTGAATCTCCCGCTTCGAAACGGCAGTTTTTGCGGCCATTGAGCTTTGCATTCCGCTGCGCATCCGCCACCGCTTCCTCCACGACCTCGATACCGATCACCTGAGCCGCCTGGTCGGCCAGGAACAAGGCAATCCCGCCGATTCCGCAATAGAGGTCGAGTACGCTTTCACCGCCACCCAGCCCGGCCCAGCGCTTCACCTGTTCGTAAATCAGGCGCGCCCCCGAGTTATTGACCTGGAAAAACGACCGGGGAGAAACCTGGAAGGCGACATCGCCGATCCGCTCCGTCAGATAGTGCTGCGGCGTCAGGAAGAAATCCTTCTGCCCCAGGATGACATTCCCCTCGGAGGCGTTCACATTCTGGGCCATGACCTCGATTTCGGGTATCCTCTCCTGGACAAAGCGTCCCAGGTGGTGAATCTCGTTATAGGAACGCTTGGCCGTCACAAACACCACCATGGCTTTGCGCTCATGCACGGAAACCCGCACAACGAGGTAACGCAGCAACCCCATCTTGCTTTGCGGGTTGTACACCGGCACCTTCAGCTTGACGATCCCCTGCCGCACCGCTTCCACGACCCGATTGATAAGAGGGTGATGGAGCGGGCACTGGTCCAGATCATAGACGTCGTGGCTGGCGCGACGGTAGATGCCGATAAACGGGTCGGAGTGCTTGCCGGCTATGGTCAGTTTTGCCGTGGTGCGATAATGGATCAGGTTTTCCGGGGAAAGCAGCGGGTGAACGGTAATACCGGCCAACTCGCCGTACTTGGCCAGCTCCGCCAGGATCATGCCCCGCTTCCAGACCTTCTGTTCCGTATACTTCATGGCGATCAGCGGGCAACCGAGACAATCGGCGCTGTCGGTGCAGGGAGGATGCTTGCTGCGCGACTGCGACGGTTTCAGCAGCTTGAGCACATGGCCATAGGCGGTGCCGCGGGCGACCTGGTCCAATTTGATCAAAACGATATCGCCCGGCAAGGCGCCGCCGACCTTGAGCGTCATCCCGTCACCAGTGCGCGCCGTAGCGTAACCGTCCTCATCCAGAGCGGTTATGGCAAGTTCCATCACCGCATTGCGCTTGAAATGGGGAACCCAGCGGGATTCTCCGGCCCCATCCCCGGCAGCCTTCCGGGGAGCGCCGGGCCGGACCGGGGGGCGTTTCCCGCCCCGTTTTACCTCACGTTCGTCCTTCACGATCTCTCACGCCCTTTGTGCAGGTATTCGCGGAACAGGCGGAAAGCCTGACCGCGATGACTGATACGGTTTTTCTCAGCTACGTCCAGTTCCGCCATGGTCCGGTCATAACCGTCAACCAGGAAGAGCGGGTCATAGCCAAAGCCGCCCTCTCCGCGCGGGGCGTCAAGGATGCGCCCCGGCACCCTGCCGGTGAAGATCTGCTCAACACCCTCCGGGGTGACGAAAGCCAGAACGCAGACAAAGGCTGCCGTTGTCGCTTCGGCCGCCACACCAGCCAACTCGGCGAGCAACTTGGCATTATTGGCGGCATCCCCGGCCTCTTCACCGGCAAAACGGGCCGAATAGACGCCGGGGCGCCCTTCGAGCGCATCCACCACCAGGCCCGAATCGTCGGCCAGGGCTGGCAGGCCGCAGAAACGTACCGCCTCACGCGCCTTCTTGAGGGCATTTTCCTCAAAGGTCGCGCCATCCTCCACCGTATCCGGGAGTCCCGGAAAATCTCCGGCACAGCGGACCGATGCTACCAGCCCGGTCAGCATGGCCTGGATCTCCAGCAATTTCCCCCGATTGCGGGTAGCGACAACAAGCTCTTTCATCCCCGCAGGGCCTCTTCCTGGAACGAAAAAAGCTGCCGGATGCCGGCCATGGCCTGGTCGCGCATGGCATCCATCTGCTCGATGGTGAACGGCTCGGCCTCGGCCGTGCCCTGAACCTCCACAAAACGGCCGCTGGAGGTCATGACAAAATTCATATCCACCTCGGCGGTGGAATCCTCGCGATAATTCAGGTCCAGAAGCGGTTCTCCGTCAATAATGCCGACACTGACCGCGGCCACGGCCTCCTTGAGCGGGATATCGGCAAACACGCCTTTGTCCCGCAGGCCGGCCAAGGCATCGGCCAGCGCCACATAGGCCCCGGTGATGGAGGCAGTGCGCGTGCCCCCGTCGGCCTGGATCACATCGCAATCGATATAGATGGACCGCTCACCCAGGCGGGCCAGATCGGTAACGGCGCGCAACGAACGTCCGATCAGGCGCTGGATTTCGAGCGTCCGGCCGGTCTGCTTTCCCTTGGCCGCTTCACGCGGTGAACGGGTATGGGTGGCACGGGGCAGCATTGCATACTCGGCGGTGACCCATCCGGTTCCCTTACCCTTCAAAAACGGCGGGACGGATTCCTCCACCGACGCGGTGCAGATGACCCGCGTGTCGCCGAACTCGATCAGCACAGCCCCCTCAGCATGCTTGGTGAACCTGCGGGTGATGCTGACAGGGCGCAGATCCCGGCTTCCCCGTCCGTCATTTCGTGTCATGGTTGCTCCTTCCGGTAAAATTCTGGAAGGTGTTCAATATCCTTTCGAGGTCCCGGTGTCAAATAAAAAGGGAACCTGAAACAGGTCCCCTTGCTTGTTCAAACTCATGTGCGGTGTTCTATCAGCCGAGTTGCGTATCGTTGCAGCGTGTCCGGTTGGCGAGGATGGTGGAATCCAGCATCTCACCACAGCACGTGCATTTCCAGGCGTCGAACGAGCGGACAAAGTCGTAAAATTTTTCGGCGAACATGCGGCCCTTACAACGTGGACATTGCATAGCATTCCTCCTTAGAACGAAATTTCAGTGAAATCAGTACTAAGGAATGTTTACATCATGCATGCCAATTCCGGCTGCGTAGCGTGCCAACAAGGAACCTTCGCAATAAAAAAAGTGTAATTCCAGTCAGTTAAAAATATTTTTTTATTAACTCATATCTCTTGGCGCCTATTCCTTCGACATTGTGCAATCCCTCCAGGGTCATATTTCCGCCATTATTTTGACGGTACTCGACAATGCGTCCGGCGATAACGGGACCGATACCGGGGAGCCGATCAAAGTCGGCAGCACTCATCATATTGATATTCAAGGGTATTCCCATGATCATTCTTTCAGATGCCGGAATCGGAGCGACCACGACATCCACCTGCCCGTTCGGCATGACCGTCACGCGGACACCGTCGCCATTTTTGATCTGCTGCGTCATAACAGTCGCTGGCGGCAGTTTTTTCAGGGAATGGAGAGGTTCCGCCATTTTAATGACGGTATCCGTCATTATATTGGCGGACAGGGGATACATACCGGGGTGGAGCACGTCTCCCTCGACGCGGACAAATCCCGCGGGAGACGGCGGAACGGAAAGACCCGTCACAGGGACACACGGGGCGCCTTGACGGGTCTTCATAACGGCTGGGAGCGAAACTGCCACGGCAATAAGAAGAAGGATTACGCGTTCGTGACGAACCATGCCCTGCCTCCCGCGCCGTACCGGTGAAGATGTTACTCTTGCTCTTCCGCCTTGTGCAGCTTGTAGTCGATGCTGTCGATCAGCGCCTGGTAGGAGGCGTCGATGATATTATCGGATACGCCGACAGTTCCCCAGCGGCTGTGCTTGTCGCCCGACTCGATGAGGACCCGGGTCGATGATGCCGTGCCCTGCCCTGCCGGCAGAACCCGAACCTTGTAGTCCAGAAGCTTAACGTCCTTAAGCTTTGGATAGAATTTTTCCAGGGCCTTGCGGATAGCATTATCCAAGGCATTGACCGGACCGTTTCCTTCCGCCGCAGTATGCTCGACCTTGCCGCCGACCCTGACCATGATGGTGGCCTCTGCAAGCGGCTTCTGGTCTTCGCCCCGTTTTTCGTCGATAACGCGGAATCCGAGTACGCTGAAAAACTTGCGATGCGCTCCCAACGCCTTTTTCATCAACAACTCGAAGGACGCCTCCGCCCCTTCAAACTGATAGCCGCGATTTTCCATCTCTTTGATATTGTCAAGAATTTCCAGCGTAACCGGGTCTTTGCTGTCGAGATTGATGTTGAACTCCTCGGCCTTGGCCAGGATATTCGAACGGCCGGAGAGGTCCGACACGAGGACGCGGGTGCAGTTGCCCACCAACTCGGGCCGCATGTGTTCGTAGGTTTCCGGGTGCCGCTGAATGGCGCTGACGTGAACGCCCCCCTTGTGGGCAAAAGCGGAGTTGCCCACGTAGGCCTGATGCTTGTTGGGGGAGATGTTGGCCAGCTCGTAGACATACCGGGAAACATCGCGCAGGTGGCGCATCTGGTCGTCGCTGATGCACTCCTTGCCCATTTTGGCCTTGAGGGCGGGGATGATGGAGCAGAGGTTGGCGTTTCCGCATCGCTCGCCAAACCCGTTGATGGTTCCCTGGACCTGCACGATCCCCAACTCCACAGCGTGCAGAGAGTTGGCCACGGCGCACTCGGAGTCGTTATGGGCATGGATGCCGAGCGGCGTCTTGATCTGCTTCTTGACCGCTTTGATGATCTCGGCCACCTCGAACGGCATGCTCCCGCCATTGGTGTCGCACAGGATGATGCAGTCGGCCTTGGCTTCCTCGGCCGCCTTGAGGGTCTTGATGGCATATTCGGGGTTGGCCTTGTAACCGTCGAAAAAGTGTTCCGCATCGTAAAAGACTTCCGGCGCGTGCTGTTTCAGGTACTCCAGGGAGTCGAAGATCAACTCCAGGTTTTCCTCCAGGGAGATGCGCAGCGCCTCGCGGACATGAAAGTCCCAGGTCTTGCCGAAGATGGTGATGGCATCGGCCTCGGCCTTGATCAGGGTGACAATGTTGTTGTCCTTGTCCGGTGTCACCTTGGCCCGGCGGGTGGAGCCGAAGGCGGCAATCTTGGCCTGCCGGAGTTTTTCCTTCCTGATGTCCTTGAAGAAAGCGACATCCTTGGGATTGCTTCCGGGCCAGCCCCCCTCGATATACTGGACCCCGAGTTCGTCCAGCTTATGGGCGATACGGACCTTATCCTCGACCAGGAGCGAGATATCTTCCGCCTGGGTGCCATCACGCAGGGTTGTGTCGTACAATTTTACTAAACTCATATTACCTCCCCCAAGCATTATCAAAAAAAGATCGTGCGCTATCCAGAGTGAAGATGCAGTTAGTTTGTATACTTTTTCGAAGCAATTTTCAACATGCTCATGATTCGGTCGTTGTCAGGGATTTCACACGACATATACACGAAAGGGCCTCACAGGTACAACCTGCAAAGCCCTTGTATCGTTTCATGCTGGTGCCCGGAGCCGGGATCGAACCGGCACGACCCGAGAGTCGAGAGATTTTAAGTCTCTTGCGTCTACCAGTTCCGCCATCCGGGCATCGGTCCAGCCATCGAAAAAACGGCTCAGCCTGCTCAGCAGTTCACCCGTTCCTTCAATTCCTTGCCCGTCTTGAAAAACGGCGTTTTCTTCGCCGGGATGCGGACGACTTCTCCGCTCTTGGGATTGCGGGCCTCACGACCCGAGCGCTCACGTATCGTAAAACTGCCGAACCCGCGGATTTCCACCTTGTCGCCGGTCTTCAGCGCATCTTCGATTGAGTCGAAAACCGTGTTCACCAGGGCTTCAGACACCTTCAGATTCAACATTCCGTGGGTCTGGACGACTTTCTCGATCAGTTCACTTTTGGTCATTACCTAACCTCCTGCTTCCTAGAACCCGTAGTTCATTGATTGTTCTTGTTGTTCATTTCCTGCTGCAAGAGCTCGCCGAGGTTGGAGGTCGCCTCTCCCTGAGAGCCCAGGTATTGCGCGAACTCCTCTTTCTCGGCAGCGACGTGCATCGCCTTGATGGAGAGGGAGATGCGCCGCTCGCGGGGATCGCAACTCAGCACGACCGCATCCAGGTTGTCGCCGACAGCCGCAAATTCCTTGGCGGAGGGCACCTTTTCACGGGAGAGCTCTGACACGTGGATCAGGCCTTCAATACCTTCTTCAAGCTCGACAAAGACGCCAAAATCGGTCAGAGACGTCACTTTGCCGACAACCTTGGCGCCCGCCCGGTACTTCTCGGGTGCGAGGCTCCAGGGATCCGGCTCAAGCTGTTTGATGCCGAGGGACAGGCGCTCGTTGTCAACATCCACCTTGAGGACCACGGCCTGGACGAGCTGCGCCTTTTCGTACACATCGCCGGGATGTTTGACCCGCTTGGTCCACGAGATGTCGGACACATGGACCAGGCCGTCGATGCCGTCTTCGATGCCGATGAACATGCCGAAATCGGTCATGTTCTTGATCTGGCCCTCGATCTTGGTGCCGACCGGATACTTCTCGGCAATCGTCTTCCAGGGATTCTCCGACACCTGTTTGAGGCCAAGGGAGATCTTGCGGTTGTCCATATCGATACCCAGCACGACCGCTTCAACCTCGTCGCCGACGGTAAGCACATCGGCGGCGCGACGGACGCGTTTGGTCCAGGACATCTCGGAGACGTGAATCAGACCTTCGACGCCCGGCTCCAGCTCCACAAAGGCGCCGTATTCCATCAGGCTGACAACGCGGCCCCTGATGCGGGTTTCCAGGGGATACCGCGACGGCACCTCCAGCCACGGATCGGGAAGGGTCTGCTTGATGCCGAGGGAGATCTTGCCCTTGGCGCGGTCGAATTTGAGCACCTTGGCGGTCACCTGCTGCCCCGGCTTGAGGATATCGGACGGTTTGCCCACCCGGCCCCAGGAGAGGTCGGAAACGTGCAGCAGGCCATCTACGCCGCCCAGATCAACGAAAGCGCCGTAATCGGTGACGTTCTTGACAACGCCTTCCACGATCTGCCCTTCTTCCAGCTTTTCCAGGGTTACGTCGCGGATGGAAGCGCGCTCCTCTTCCAGGATGGCGCGGCGGGAAAGGACGATGTTGTCGCGTTTCTGGTTGAGCTTGATGATCTTGAACCTGGCCTTCAGGCCGATATAGCTGTCGGCATCGGACGACGGCCTGATATCCACCTGCGAAGTGGGAAGAAAGGCCGGAACGCCGATATCCACCGTGTAACCGCCGTTGACCCGCGCCGTAATGGTCCCTTCGATGATGCCGCCCTCCTGCCCGGAACCGCCGATCTTTTCCCAGGCGGCCAGATAGTCGGCCTTTCTCTTCGAGAGGATATACCCTTTTTTCCCGTCCTCACGGGTCATGAGCACACGAATGCGGTCGCCCACCTGAACCGTCATGGCACCGTTGGCATCACGGAACTCGCTGGCCGACACAAAACCTTCCGACTTGAGGCCGATATCCACAAGCACGGTTTCCTGGTCAATGCGAACTACCGTGCCTTCTATAATTTTGTCCCGTTCGGGCCTTTCCTTGAGACTCTCGTTGTAGAGCGCGGCAAATTCATTGCTTTGCTGTTCAGCCTCGTCGTCTTGCTCTCCGGTGTCGGAAGTATCGAGCCTTTTGAAATCAACCATTACAACTTACCCCCTGGACGTTTTTCTATCTTTCTGTTTTCACTTTACGTATATGCTGTGTTTGTAAGCGTAATAATATAGCAACGCGTTCAAAAAAATTCAATTGCTTTTATTCAGCTCCTCGATCCGGCTCATCACCTCATCGATAATCCACTTGGGGGTGGAAGCCCCGGCCGTGACCCCTACCCGCTCAACCCCTTCGAACCAGTCAGGCACGATCTCGGCAGCCGTTTCGATATGATGGGTGCGCGGCTGGATCTCGGCGCAGACCTCCGCCAGCCGGCGCGTGTTGGCGCTGTTGAAGCCCCCCACCACCAGCATGCAATCCACCTGGCACGCCAACTCCTTGGCCTCTTCCTGGCGTACCGCCGTGGCGTCACAGATCGTATTGAAGACCCGGATCTCACCGCCGCGCAGGAGGCATTCCGACACGACATTCTTGAGGTTTTCGAACGACTGGGTCGTCTGGGCGACGACACCGATCTTGTTCATCTTGGGCAGGTTGGCGACCTCTTCGCCGGAACCGACCACAAACACCTTGTCACCGCCATAGGAAACGATGCCCTGCACCTCGGGATGATCGGCGTCGCCGACCACCACGACACCATAACCGGTCTCGGAAAGCCGTTTGACGTGTTCCTGGGCCTTTTTGACAAAGGGGCAGGTGGCGTCAACAATCTCCAACTGTTTCTGCACCGCCTCCTCGATCTCGTGGGAAGCGACCCCGTGGGAACGGATGATGATGGTGCCGCAGTCCATGGTGTCCAGGTTTTTGAGGACCTTGACCCCCATCTCCTCCAGCTTGTTGACGACCTGGGGGGAGTGGATGATCGGTCCCAAGGTATAGGTCTTCTTGTCAATGCCCGCCGCCTCAAAGGCCATCTGGGTGGCCCGTTTGACGCCGAAGCAGAAACCAGCGCGTTTTGCGAGAATGACTTTCATATGGTTATTCCGACCTGCTGAATTTTTTTTCTGGCGATATCTTCCATCTTGTTCAACACCTCTTCGATGCTGCTCCGGGAGGAGTCCACGGGGATGGCGTCCTCGGCCTGCCGGAGCGGGGCGAGATCGCGTTGCGAATCCTGGTGATCCCTGCGGGAAACCGCTTCAATGGTCTCATCGAGGGTGACCGGCTCCCCCTTGCCGACCAGTTCCGCGAAGCGGCGCTTTCCGCGCTCCTCGGGGGAGGCGAAGAGAAAAAACTTGAGTTCGGCGTCGGGAAAGACGGCCGTGCCGATGTCCCGCCCCTCCAGGACCACGCCGCCATCCCGCCCCATCCGGCGCTGGAGTCCCATCATTGATTCGCGCACCGGCCTGAGGGCCGAGATGCGCGAGGTCATCAGGGACATCTCCGGCGTGCGGATCAGTTCGGTCACATCCTGCCCGTTGGCAAAGACCCGCTGGGAACAGTTGGCACTGTCCAGGCGGATATCCGCGCCGGCGCACAGCCGTTCCACGGCATCGGCGTCATCGGGATCGATCCCCGCCTGGCTGACCAGAAAGGCGACCGCCCGGTACATGGCACCGGTGTCGATCTGAAGATAGCCGAGCCTCTTGGCCAGCAAGCGGGCGATGGTGCTCTTGCCGGCGCCCGAAGGGCCGTCGATGGCGATGATCAGGCCATTGGGGCGTCCGTGCATGGCCGTCACCTTTCCGCAACCCGGTCCAGCAACGGGAAAAAGGAAGGAAACGACGTTGCCACACAATCCACGTCGCGGACGGTAATCCCGCCATGCGACACCAGGGCCGCAACCGACAGGGACATGGCGATGCGATGATCGCCGAAGCTCTCCGCATCGCCGCCGCCGAGACGCTCCGCCCCAAGGATGTCCATGCCGTCGGCGCATTCCTCGACCACCACCCCGAGCGTGCGCAGGTTTGTCGCCATGGCCGCGATCCGGTCGGTCTCCTTGACCCGCAATTCGCGGGCATCCCTGACCGTGGTGCGCCCTTCCGCGCAGGCAGCCGCCACGCAGATGACCGGAAATTCGTCGATGGCGCGCGGCACAACGGAGCCTGCGATATCGATGGCCTTCAGGTGCGATGAACGCACCAGGATATCCGCCACCGGTTCGCCGGAAACCTCGCGCTCGTCGAGCAGTTCGATATGCCCTCCCATGGAGCGGAGTATGTCGATCACGCCCGTACGGGTCGGGTTGACGCCCACGTTGCGGATAAGCAGTTCGGACCCCGGTGTGATCAGGGCCGCCACCATGAAGAAGGCTGCCGACGAGATATCGCCCGGCACGTTGATTTCCTGGCCCGTGAGTTCGGTACCGCCGCGAACCGTGACACCACTCTTGAAAACCTCAAGCGACGCGCCGAACAGCCTGAACATGCGTTCCGAATGGTCGCGGGAGAGGGTCGGCTCACGGACGGAGGTCTCTCCGTCGGCATACAGGCCGGCCAGCATGATGGCGGATTTCACCTGGGCGCTGGAAACCGACGATTCATAGCCAATGGCGTTCAGGGCGCCGCCGCTGATGGCAAGCGGCGCCAACGTATTCTTTTCCCGGCCCATGATGCGGGCGCCCATGCGGGCAAGCGGCTCCACCACCCGCTTCATGGGGCGTTTGCGCAGGTACTGGTCGCCGGTTACCACCGAAAAAAAGGATTGGCCGGCCAAAAGCCCGGTCAGAAGACGGATACTGGTGCCGGAATTACCGCAATCGATAATGTCCACAGGCTCCTGGAGACCATGCAGCCCCTGGCCGTGTATGGTTACGGTCTCGCCGCTGTCCTCGATCCGCACCCCCATGGCGCGAAAGGCCCCCATGGTCGCCATGTTGTCTTCACCGCGCAGGAACCCTCTGACGGTAGTGACGCCGTTGGCGATGGCGCCCAGCATGACGGAGCGGTGGGAGATGGACTTGTCGCCCGGGACGGCTATCTCGCCCCTGACTGTCGATGCAGGTTGTATGGTGATTGATTGCACACAAGACTCCGTTGATACCACAAGTAATCTTTGATCTTTCCCGCTCAGAGGATACCATCGCGGAACTGTTTGGCAATGGTAAAAAACTCGGCCAGGGCCGCGGGATCGCTACGGTCGATGCGTCCCCTCAGCTCCGCCAGGCTCGCCGAAAATCCGTCGATGCTTGCCAGAAGGGCCGCCCTGTTCATCAGGGCAATGTCGCGCCACATGATCGGGTCGGAAGAGGCGATGCGGGTAAAATCCCTGAAGCCGCCGGCGGTATAGGAGAGGACATTTTCCCCCTCCGCATCGGCCGTTCCCACGGCATGCACCAAGGCGTACGCCACGACATGTGGCAGGTGGGATATTTCGGCGAAGATCCGGTCGTGGTGCCCCGGCTCCATGGAGCAGACATTGGCCCCGGCGGATTGCCAGAGCCGGGCCATCGTGTCGTACGCCCCCGCATCGGAGGTAGCTGTCGGGGTCAGGATGCAGCGCTTGCCGTTGAAGAGGGATGCAAAGGATGCCGCTGCGCCCGAGTGTTCGGTCCCGGCGATGGGGTGTCCGCCGATGAAAAAGCGGCCCTCAGGCATGAGCGCCTCGCACTCCCGGACAATGGCGGACTTGACGCTGCCGCCGTCACTGACGATGCAACCCGGGGGGAGAAAGGGGGCAATCTCCCGGACCACCCCAGGAATGGAGCAGACCGGCACCGAGATGAACACCGCCTGGACATCCCGCACGCCGGAGGCCGCATCATGGGCAATCTCGTCCACAACCCCCAAAGCAAGCGCCTGGTCCAGATTGTCGCGATCGGTGTCAATGCCGATGATGGTGCCGACCGCCCCGGCTTCACGCAGGGCCCGTGCAAGCGAAGCACCGATCAGGCCAACGCCGATGACGGCCAGGCGTTCAATGACCATGGACATGCCGTCTCCTACATCGACCGCGGATATGATCCGAGGACCTTGAGAAATTGACAGCACTCTTTGAGTTCATTCAGGGCCGCCGCCACTTCCGGTTCGGAGGCATGGCCGAACAGGTCGAGGAAGAAGATGTATTCCCAGGCCTTTTTCTTGTAAGGCCGCGATTCGATCTTGGAGAGGTTGATGCCGCGCTTGGCGAAAGGCTCCAGCATGCGGCACAGGATACCCGGCTCATCCTTGACGGAGAACAGTATGGAGGTCTTGTCGTTGCCCGAACGCTCAATCTCCTTGCGGGCGATCACCAGGAAACGGGTAAAGTTGTTGACCTGATCCTCAATCCTGGTCCTGACCACCTTGAGGTCGTAGAGGGAACCGGCCAGTTCGCTGGCAATGGCGGCGGCGGTATAGTCCTCGCTGACGATCTGCGCCGCTACGGCGGTGGAGGCGACATCCACCAGCGGCACGCCGGGCAGGTTTTCATCAAGCCACTGGCGGCACTGGGCGATGGGCTGGGCGTGGGAGTAAACCTTCTTGATATCTTCGAGCCGCCCGGTACGGGACAACAGATCGTGGTGGACCTCAAGCATGACCTCGGCGGTGATCTTGAGACCGCTCTCCACAAACATGTCAAGGGTATGGGAAACGACCCCTTCGGTGGAATTTTCCACCGGCACCACGCCGTACAGCGCCTTGCCCTTCTCCACCTCCTCAAAGACCGACGGGATCGACTTGAGTGGCACCAGTTCCGCCGACAGGCCGAACTGCTGCATGGTCGCCAGGTGGCTGAAGGTCGCCTTGGGTCCCAGAAAAGCCACCTTCATGGGCGATTCCAGGGCAAGGCTGGCCGAAATGATCTCACGGTAGATACTGCGCAGGGCGTCGTTGGGGAACGGTCCTGGATTCAGGCTCAGCAGACGCTCGTAAATCTGCCGCTCCCGGCCGGGGACATGAAACTCCATATTGCTGCCGGATTTAAGCTTGCCGACCTGCAGCACCACCCGTGCCCGCTCGTTGAGCAGCTCAACGATGCGGTTGTCGATACTGTCGATGGCGGCACGGAGTTGTTCGATTGTGGGAGCATTCTGTTGCAATGAAACCACCTGGGGGAGAATCGTTAGAGTCCCTTGTAAAAAGGAGAGTCAATTTACTGCATTGCAGCCTCAAATGCAACTGTAATTAAGTATACGGGATAATGGTCAGACGGCAAATTAGCGCCGGAAAGGAGGTTCGGGGCATGCTTCACCCCTGCCGGAGTACGGCGCCGAAGCGCCCCATCCATGTGTCAAAAATTTGAAGCTTGTCCCGACCAAAGCGGGAAAGACCTTCGCGAACCTGCTCCGGAGCCTTTCGCTGCTCCAGTTTGCCCGGCTTTTTGGAAAAAAACAGGTCGGCAAAACAGATAATCTCTTCTGCGACAGACCGGGGCGCCATATCGCGGCTGGGGAGCGGGAGTTGCTGCCCGACGATGTCGGCAAGGGTCAGGCCCACGCCGATGTGGCGTTCACACACCAGGGCATGCCGCGGCAAACCTTCGTGTTCGAGGATCTCGCGCCCCAGGACGCCATGCATGATGTAGGGGTGGATGCCCAATCCTCCAATATCAGGAGCAGCGACTTTGCACACGCCGATATCATGCAGTATCGCCGCTTCCCCTATGAACCCGCATTCATCGTCGGACAGGGAAACCGTGCGGCCGACAGCCACGGCGAGTTTCGCCACTGCGTGACCGTGGACGGCCACAACGTTCAGCCCATCTCCCTCAAAGTACCTGCCCAGAATGGTCATCACATCCAGCATCTTGCGCTCACCACCAAGAGTCAAATTTCAGACATCTTTTGTACAAAGAAGAGGCCCGACAGAGTCAATATTTTGTCCACCACACATAAGATTTTATTTTTATTGTATATTTTTTCAGGCACACCTTATGCTTTATACGAGGGAGGTACTCAAACAAACAGAGGAAGCTACCAGTGTGCGCCAAATTTCCCTTCTATTCCGTAGCACAAATGTATGCCCTCAGCCTTGAAGAGCCGGTTGCCATCCTGCTGGGGCGTGACAATCTCTACTGGGTCGTCGATCAGATGCGCGCCTCCGATTACATGAACGACGGTTGTTCCCTGCTCTGCGCCGGCGGCTAGGACACCCGTCGCACGAAGCCCCTGACTATCCGTTTATCCTCCAAAAATCCTTTCCAGATAAAAACGAATACTCTCCCGCGTCACGGGAAGCGGTACGAACCGCTACCGCATCGAGCCACTTCCCTCACCGGCACTGCGTGAGAATGACTGCCGCATCTTAACGGAACTCTCCCGGCCTTGATCACGGACAGTGCCGGGCGGATGGCGGGGGCGCTGCCGTCGTTCGGGATGTAACCGCACGATGGCAGCGGGAACGGGAACAAAAGGAGTGCCGCGGGATGGGGACCGGTTGTGAAAAACCCGTGAACGGGATACGACCGCCCCCCGTTACGCTTCCCCCTGGTCAGACTGTCTGTTTTCGCAGTCGGGACAGATGCTGTAGCTGAAAACGGCCCCGGAATGCTTGATGATATAGGTTTCCAACTGGTTCCAGTACCCCTTGTCGTCGCGGATCTTTTTGCAGGAGGCGCAGATGGGCAACAGGCCGCTCAATGCCTTGACGTCGCACAGCGCCTCCTGAAGATCGGCAATGAGCCCTTCCCGCTCCTCTTCGATTTTCTTCCGGTCGGTGATATCCTCGACCTGGACGATGAAGTACCCCGGAGCCCCTTCACCCACCTTGAGAAGAGAGGTTGTCAACTGCGCCCACACCATCTCGCGATCCCGGGTTATGCAGCGCTTTTCCACGGTATAGGCGGAGACCTCCCCGTCCAGGAGCCGTTCCACATGGGAAATATCCAGATTGAGATCGTCCGGGTGGGTTACCTCCGCAAAGGTCAAACCTTCGAGGTCCTCTTTTTCATAGCCAAGGATGTGGCACAGGGCGTGATTGACCCTGCGAAAGCTGCCGCTCAAGGAGACGATGGCCATCCCGATGGGAGCGTTCTCCAGGGCACTGCGGAATCGGGCCTCACTTTCCCGCACCGCCTTCTCCCTCTCGGCAAGTTGCCCCGCCATCTGATCAAAGGTCTGCGCCAGCTCCCCCAACTCGCCGCCCTGCAGGCAGTCGGAAACCCTTGTGTGAAGGTCCCCCGCCGCCAGGCGATGGGAAGCTTGCTGCAACGTGGCGATCCTGTCCACAAAACAATACTTGCCGATAAACAAGGCCAGAAGAATGGCTGCCAGCAGGAACAGGGACAAAAACGCCATGTTGTAAAATTGGCTTTTGGCCGCTTTGTCCAGGGTGGCCTGGAGGGGAATGCCCGCCCGGACATACAGGTAGGGGAACGCCTCGTGACGTAAGCGCAATTTGGTGTATGAAATGATGCGCCGGTCTCCGGTCAGCCCGACGTCTATAAACGAGTCCTCCTCGGGGCCGCTCACCATTTTCATGAAAAGCCCGTCGTTGACCTTTTTTCCGATAAACCTCTCGGGGCTCAGATTCCTGTCTATTATTACCCCGTTATAGTCGATGATATTGAATGACGTCCCCTTGGGCAGGCCTGCCTGGTCGAACAGGACATTCAGGTGGTCAAAGTTGAAGTTGAGGGCGATAACGGCTTTGACCGCGCGGTTCTCATCAAGAACCGGATACGCGAAGCCGATGGTCGATTTTATTGAAATCTGGCCGACAATGTATTCGCCGGAAGAAAAAAGTCCGGTTTTCAGGGCATTCCGGAATGAACGCTTGTCAGCTATGGAAAACGGCTTGCCCAGGGGCAGGGCTGAGCCCCACACCATTCCGGCAGGGTCGGCGATAATAATGTTGGCGTACTGGGGGTTCAGGGCGAGGACGCTCGCCAGAATCTTGTTGACCGCCGCGGCCTTGCGCTCCCTGACCTGGGGCAACTGCCCCAGGGCCGTGGCCAGCTGCTGTGCGCCCGCCGTAAGGTTCTTCTGCTCGGAGGCGATGCTGTAGGCCATCTGCCTCGTCTCGGCCATCCCCTCCTGCAGTGCGTCGTGGCGCTGGTCCAGGCCGAAATGGACGATCAGGCCCACTGCCGGCAAGGCAAGCAGAAGGGTCAGCAGGATCAGGAGCTTGTTCAACGACAGGGTTGACAATCGACGGAGCAAGGCATGTATCATGAAAGCTTCCTTGATGGAACCGTTCTGCCGTACCAGTACAAAAAACAGGATTCTTCAGGCTTCCGCCAGACAATCGTAACGCACTACCAACAAAAATGTCAAACAACCGTTTGGTGTATTCATACACGTCACGACAACGGCATACTACAAATACAAAAATGCATATTCTAAAATGCATGCAAAAGCCGGACCTCAAACATGCCGCGAGGGTTGATCCCGCAGGTCACTGACATTTTTTTGTGTGAGGAGAACGATGAAAGTGCGGCAGGATTCAGGCGGCACGGGGGCCTGAACGGCGGATGGCCCGGCGGGAAGGCCGGGCCATCGGAGGTGGGTCGTGAAGAAATTGCAGGGATACCTCCACAAGGGGCACCCCCGTCTCTGTTGCGTTTTTTGGGGAGAATCCCGGTTACATCCCGCCAAATAACGACGCTTCTCCACGTGAGAACATCTTGTCGAGGGAAAGGAGCACCAGCAGGCGGTCGGCACGGTTAATAACCCCGGTGATGCACTCCTGGTCCACCCCGCCCGACACCACGGGAGGAGGAGGCTGTATCTCGCTATCGGAGATGCGAATGACCTCCGATACGGCATCGACGATAAATCCTGTCAAATTCCCGTCCACATCCACGACGATGATGCGTGTCTGGTTGTTGCTATCCGTCTCGGCCAGACCGAACTTGCGCCGCATGGAGATAATGGGGATCACCTTGCCGCGAAGATTGATGATACCCTCCACATAGTGCGGGGTATTGGGCATGTGGGTAATGCCGGTCATCCGGATGATCTCGCGGACCTTCAGAACCTCGATGCCGAATTCTTCGTCACCCAGGCTGAAGCTGACGAGCTGATTGAGCTCCCCCTTGGACTCATCGCCCCTAACCGGTACCAGTGCGTTGGACATGGGCCTTCCTTTCAATGGTTCGAATCGTGGTTATACGGCCCATCTATACCAGTTTGCCGAGGCCCTGTCAAAGCCTGAACTGCCCTGACAGCCATTGAAGGTCCTTGGACAGCTTCGAAAGCCGGGTTGCTACCGTAGCTCTTCGGCCCATCCTTCACTCCGGGGGACCTTCACGCTGTCCCCCGGAGCGGAACCGGCTTACGGTGCTATTACGACAAACTCGTCGCGGCGGTTCTTTCTCCAGGCCGCCTCATCATGCCCCTGATCGGCCGGGTGCTCTTTGCCGAAGCTGACGGTTGCAAGGCGCCCCCCCGCAACCCCCAGCGTTTCAAGGTATTTCCTGGCGACTTGGGCGCGACGCTCGCCCAGGGCCAGGTTGTATTCGGCCGAACCGTGTTCGTCGCAGTTGCCTTCGATACGGATCCTGGCATCGGTGGCTTTCATGAGAACAGCAGCGTTCTTGGCAAGGGTGGCGCGTGCCGCATTAGACAATTCGGCGGAAGCGAAATCAAAATAGATCTTGTCCAGGGCCGACTGGAGTTGCGAAGCCGACGTGTTTTTCTGAGCCTGCTGGCCGGGAGCGGCGGGCGGGGCCGGAAGCGTCGCCCGTTCTTGCCCAGGCGCCAACGTTGTTACGCTATTTTTCTGGGATTCCGCCGGTTTGGCAACCGGTGGCGGCGCCATGCCTTCGTCCTTTTTCACGACATCCCGGTTTGCGCAGCCGCTCGCGAGAAACAGCCCGCAGCTCAACATTACGACGTATAACTTCATACCGTTTTTCATGGTTCATTCTCCTTTGGAGTTACATTAGACACCGGATACGTGCACACGCGGGAGCCATTGGTGCCGGCATCACCACGGGTGAAAGAAAGGTTGCGGGATTTAACGGTACAAGGGGGAGCGTGGAGGAGCGCGCGGCGTTAAAAGGCGTACCAGCAGCAGAAAGAAAACGGATGTGGTTACCAGAGGATGTGCCGGCGCCCCCTCTGCAGGAAGGGAAAGGTGATAGCCGAAACAACCCGGTTCAGCAGACGCATCGCAGCACGTGCTCGGCACCTGCTGAACCGATTTTTCCGCAGGCGCCTCCAGGACGGCACGCGATATGGGCTTCGGTTTTTGGGGACGCGCTATGGTGGGGACCCTTATCCCGAGAAATACGAGGAATAAAGGCAGGGTGCAGATAACCAGTCGTCTGGTTACGTTGTGCCGCATGGCGTGGTACATGATGGTAGTAATAACAGATTGTGGCACCATAGCGCAACCGAATTGGTCGGCACGGAGCGGCTGCGGCACGTGCGGAATGTTCCGGAGCAGGCGTCTTCACCGGACCCGAAGGCCGAAGAACGCGTCCTTGGCCTGGCAGCCCCGTCGGCAGCGGTCCCCCTCCCGGTTATTTTGTGCCGTCCCCCGGGCCCTTCTCTTTGTCACCATGCTTGGCACCCCGGTCCCCGAGGTTGCAGGCATCGGACATTCAGGTCGAGATCCCGAGGCGCGGCAGGACATACTTCTGAAGAACCACCCACAGCGCCAGGAACACGACCAGCAGTATCAGGTCTTTCACTCGCCACCTCACTCAATCGGGATGATGCCGAACCGGCATTTTTACATATATCACATATTCAGATAATTATATACCACAAAGAAGACCGGACAAACGGTCAAGAGCGCAAGAAGGAACAGCATCCCGTGGCCCGGCCATGCTTTTCAAGTCGCAAACGGAGGTGATGGTTGTGGACAGCTCGCGAGATGAAGTATACTGTTAGCAAATACCCAAGTCGTGTGAAAGCCCGCCCCGGAGGTGACGCCCCGTGTTCGTATCCCTGCTTTTGACGGTACTCTTGCTGGCCGGAGAATTCCAGCACCCCTGCGTTTCCGAGGCGAACACCACGGCAAGTGCCGCCCAACCGATCCGTGACGACGAAAAGAGCGTGGCCAAGGACAGCAAGGATTCAGCCGCGGAAACGCCGGTCGTTACCCGCCATACCATTACCGTCAAGGGCAGGGAACTGGCCTACACGGCCACTGCGGGAAAGCTGCCGATTCAAAACGACTCGGGGGAAACCGAGGCCCACATATTCTTTGTCGCCTACACCGTTCCCACGGCGCCCCACGCTGCAAAGCGGCCACTCCTCTTCATCTTCAACGGAGGGCCCGGCGCAGCGGCGATCTGGCTGCACCTGGGCACCGCCGGTCCCCGCATCGTGCGGATGCTGCCCGATGGCAGGATGCCCTCCCCCCCCTTCCACCTGGAGGATAACGATACGACCTGGCTGGAATGGGCCGACCTCGTGTTCATCGATCCGGTCGGCACCGGCTACAGTCGGGCCGCCAAGGCGGATCTGACAAAGAAATTCACCACCGTCCAGGGTGACGTGGACTCGGTGGGCCGGTTCATCAGGCTTTATCTGGGACGTTACGAGCGCTGGGGCGGACCGCTGTTTCTGGCGGGCGAGAGCTACGGGGCATTTCGCGCCGCGGGGTTGTCCGAATACCTGCTGGAGCACGGCATCGCGCTCAACGGCATTGTGCTGATCTCCTCTGTAATGAACATGCAGACCCTCTCCTTCGACCAGGGCAATGACCTGCCCTATACCCTGTTCCTCCCCAGTTATACGGCTACGGCTTGGTATCACCGCAAACTGGCGCCCCAACTCCAGGCCGACCTGGACAAGACGCTGGCCAGGGCAGAGTCATGGGCGGCAACGGACTATACGGCGGCCCTGGTCCAGGGAGACAGCCTGCCGGCCGAGCAACGCCGCGAGGTTGCCGAAAAACTGGCGGAATTCACCGGACTGGATGCGGCCTTCATCGCCAACCGCAACCTGCGCATCGACCACAGAAGCTTCACCAGGGAACTTCTCCGCGACCGCCAGCAGATGGTCGGATATATGGACAGCCGGTTCACGGCCCCGGACCTGGAACCGGCGAACAATCGCAGCTTCGATCCGACCGTGGCCACCATCCGGCCACCCTATACCGACGCCTTCAACCACTATATCCGTACGGAACTCGACTACCGGTCCGACCTCGATTATTATGTCCTTGGCGGCGGCATCGGGCACTGGGATTGGGAGGCAAAGAACAGCTACGCCGACACCAGCGACAATCTGCGCAACAGCTTTGCCAAGAACCCGTACCTGAAGCTCTTTGTGGCCATGGGGCTCTTCGATCTGGCCACCCCCCACTTCTCGAGCACCTACACGCTCAACCACCTCGGCCTGACCTCCCCGCTGCGGAACAATATCTCCACCCGCCATTACCGCGCCGGGCATATGATGTACCTGGACAGCGACTCGCGCAGACAGTTGAACCGGGACATACGGGAGTTCGTCGAAAAAACGCTGGCCGAAAGCTCTAAATAAGACATCGGCACATTGTATCAATCTCCTATACAGCTGTCCCCCTTCCCACTCTTTTGGAAAAAACCAAACAATTTCAACTTTCTGGAGTAAGCTTCCTCCAGCCCACCTGGTCGTCTCTGTATGGGATTGCTATACATGCGGCCAGATCTTTTCCTTGCAAAGCAGCGGGAGCAACCGTCGTCGTCCGAAATAATATTCAGCAACTTAAGCATGTTATGAATTTTTTCGTTTTCAGGAGAGATGTGGCACAGTCGATGCTTTTATCATGGGTAAGGAAACACGCTGGGCACCCGAGGTAGGAGAGGAGAGAGCCATGAGAACCGTATCCGCAACGTTAGTGTCCCTGTTGATCACTGCCACCAGAGCGATGGCAATGGGAGGGGCAGGTGAAAGCGAAGGTTTGGGCCTGCTGGCGACGTTCTTCATCGCATTCGGTATCCTGGTCGTTCTGTTCCAGTTCATCCCGGGCATCATGCTGTTCGCCGGGATGCTCAAGGGCCTCTTTTCCGCAGGCGATGCAAAACCCCACGAAACCGTGGCTGCCAAATAACATCGCCACCGGTTGACACACGAGGAAGAAGGGTACGACACAGGTAACAGGACGGGACCCCCGACAAGGAGGGCGCCATGAAAACCACATCATTGAAAACCGCTCTGCTGATGAGCATAGGATCCGCTTCCAGCGCATTCGCGGCAAGCGGCGCACGGGAAGACAACAGCGGGCTATTCGTATGGATATTCCTTGGCTTTTGCGCCCTGATCGTCGTTGCCCAGCTCATGCCGGTCATGCTGCTCATGTTCGGCTTTGCCAAGGGCCTCAGCAAGGATAAGGCCGCTGAACCGCACGCGGTAAAGACCAGGTAACGGGACCGGGAGCACGATGGCCGTGCAATTCAGGAACGAGTGGCCACGGCAAGCAGGACCGGGTAGCTGCGTTCATTCTTGCACACGGAGGCAACGCTCCGGACCGAAATGGAAGCGAAGCCCGCCCGGGTAAGGAGTGCCTCAAGCTCTTCCCGGCTGAAACCAAGGTGGAATACGCCGGTCTGGTCTTCGTGAAAACTGCCGTCCTCGGTTTCCAGGTCGGCGAGGGCGATCCAGCCGCCGGGGCACAGCAGCCCGTGCAAGGAGACGAGGAGCGGGACCAGTTCCGGGATGTGGTGCAGGGTCATGGCACTGGTAACAAGATGAAAAGGCCCGACCGGCATCTTCCCCTGCTCCAGGTTGTAACAGACCGCACGCGCATTTTTAATGCCCTCCGCGCAGCATTTGGCGTTCAGCCGGTCCACCATCCCCGGTGAGCTGTCCATGCCGACGACACTGCCCAGCGCAGGCGCCAGATTGAGGGCCAAGAGGCCGGTGCCGCAACCATAGTCCATGCCGTCCCAATCCGCGGAAAGCGGGACCGTTTCCCGTATGGCTGCCGCAATGTCGGCGGCCAGCCGGACCCGGCGCGGTTCCTCATCCCAGGTTGACGCGGCGGTATCAAAATTTTTCCGTTCCATGGCAACTCCCCCCCCATGATCACTATAACCCGTGCCACGGCATGCCGAGCGGCGTTCCTCTTCGTTGCGCGGCAAGCCATCCCGCCGGGCAGCCCTCCAACAGTCACACCTCGAGCGTATACCCGACCAGAGCAACCTGGAACTCCCGCGGCAACTCCCGCGACAGACGCGCCGAGGCGGCAAAACCGGTGCAATGCCCGGCCGCTATCTTTCTGACCCCCATATCCCTGACCGCCCGGATGGTTTTTTCCATCTGTTCCTGGCTGCAAAACGCCAGGTGGGTCCCTCCGATCAGGGCGTACACGTCACGACGGCCGGTCGTATAGGCAATATGTTCCAGCGTGTTGATCAACCCGGCATGGCAGCATCCCAGTATAATCACCAGCCCCTTGTCGGTTTCCAGCACCAGGGACTGATCGTCCATCGTGGGGTCCAATTCCTGCCCGGTGCAGTCACGGAACAATCCCTGGTCGCCGCTTTCGAACGCGGTGGCGCGTGGAACCTCGCCGGACAGGTAGACGCCGGGGGCCAGTTCCCGGAATCCCGTTGCGAGGTCGAATACCGCACCGTTTCCTTCCAGTGTTTCCCTGGCCTGTGGTATGCCTATGGGGAAACATTCGCCGGTATCCTTCACCCGGTAGCGGGGGGTAAAGATGCCGGGGTGGCCAACCACCCGACGGGGGCCGTACTCCTGCAGGTAGGGCAGCAAGCCTCCGGCATGGTCGAAGTGACCATGGGAGATTGCCACGATGCCGACCGCAGAAAGATTTTTGTTCATTCTGCGGGCGTTGTGCAGCAGGGTAAGCCCCTGCCCGGTATCGAAGAGGATGGCTTCCCCCCGGGCCGGTTCGATCAGGGCGGCAAAGCCGTGTTCTCCCAATGTGCCGGAGATGGGCCCGACCGAATTTTCACAAAGGACCGTTATACGATAATCCATACACCACCTCTATCCGCTTCTTCTCAAAGCGGACGGCTGCACCGCTCGCAAATATATTGATAAACATATATTCGGGATGATGTCAACTGTAGCAATAAAAAACCGCCGGACAGCGTCATGCCGTCCGGCGGTAAGAGGAAGGTGTGCAGCGCGGCATTGGCCGGGGAACCGCCCGGCGGCCGCCTATCTTTCCACCTCGGCTATGGCCTCTTTTATGGCGTTTCTGCTGATTTCGCGGCTGCCTATCAGGAGTTTCCGCTTTTTGGTCCTGGGGTTGTCAACCACCACCGTCGGGGTTGCCGTAACGCCAAAACCGCGAAAGAGGGATTCAAACTGCTTGACGCCATTCATGATTTCCACGAAATTCGGCGGCCGAAGCGTGACGCCCAGAGGAGCGACCGCCGACTGGACCTGCTCCGGCGTCGGATTCTTCGAGATGCGGGAGAGTTCATCCAATACATGGCGCAGGCGCATGTACTTATCCTTGTTGTACACCATGAATTGCAGGTTGTAGGGGGTAATGTTGGAGGTGTCCGGATGGATCGGCATATCGACGAACGCAACGCGCGCCTTTGTAAAAATTTCCGGAAAAACCTTCTCAATTTCAGGCTCCACCTTGCGGCAGACGGGACAGAACCAGTCACTGATAAAGTACACCGTGGTGTCACTCTGGCGTTTGCCGAAGTAGATGTCAGGCCCCGCCGCCTCCGCTTCCTTTTGAACGCCGGCCAGCGCAGCCCCCAGACCGACCAGCAGTGCGAAAATCATAACCGTTATATGGGTGAATCTTGTTTTCATTGTCCCTCCTGAGGCCGCCGTGGCAGCCAGTAATTGATATGAGAGCGCGAGAAATGCCGCGGCGACCATTGCCGCAATGCTGAGGCAGACCGGACACCAACTGCCGATCACGTACTTCTGGATCCAGATCAACCGCAACTCGGAACCGACCGCGGCGCTGACGCCATAGAGCAGCAGGGCTCCGGCACAGGGGACGCGGCGGCGCACAACCGCCAACAGGATCAAAAGCCCGAAGAAGGCACAGCCGAACCAGCCGAAGTCCATCCCGAAGATCGAATATTTTGCGGTTTCGCTGCACAGGGACGTGCATATCTTGAGGCCGGAAAGTACGGAGAGGGTCAGGCCGGCCAGAAGCGCCAGCCAGAGTACCACATCGGCTACCGCCTTACCTGGACTGCGGGGTGTTGATAACATCACACAACCTTTGCTGGGGGAAAGAGTACAAGGTATCGTTGTTTGCCGCCGAATGTACGGATTGCGCAAATTATTTCCCTGCCAATAACCTGTTTTTTTACTATAGCACGGCAATATCAAAATGCGAGTGTAAACTTTGTCAACATTATGTGCCAAACAGCGTATACTCCACGAGCACGGAGACAAGCCTCAGGGCTGTCGTGCAAGGACTTGAAACGCTTGCCCCGCTTGACCCGGCGGCACATCATATCTATAGTAGCCACAGATGGACACATTCGGGTCACCAGCACCTGCCGAGGCCACCGAGATGACATCCCCCTTACATCACAAACCGTTCCTCCTGTTTCTGCTGGCGCGTGCCGCAGCCACCATCGCCTACCAGATGACCGGCGTTGCCGTGGGGTGGCAAATCTACTCCCTGACACACCGCGCATTCGATCTCGGCCTGGTCGGACTGGTCCAGTTCATCCCCTCGGCGGCGCTGGTGCTGTTGGTGGGGCACGTGGCCGACCGCCACGACCGGCGCCGGATCGTCTCCCTCTCGCAATTCGTCGAGGCGGCGGCCCTGGTGGGCCTGTGCCTGGGAAGCCATGCCCAGTGGGCCGGCAAGGAGGTCATACTATCGTTCATCTTTCTGATCGGCATCGCCCGCGCCTTTGAATTCACCACCATCCAGACCCTGGTTCCCGCGCTGGTGGATCAGGAGACCCTGCCCCGGGCCATGGCGCTGAACGCTTCGGTCAGACAGGCGGCCGTCATCCTTGGCCCGATGATAGGCGGCTTCCTGTACATCGCCGGCCCGGCGGCGGTGTACGCCGTCAGCGGTGCGCTCTTTCTCCTGTCGGCCGTCGCCATTCTCGCCATCAGGATCGAACGGCCGATCTCCCTGCAACGCGAACCGGTTTCCCTCACGTCCGTTTTTGCGGGCATTACCTATATCCGTAGCCGCAGGGTCGTGCTGGGGGCCATATCCCTTGACCTGTTCGCGGTGCTGCTCGGTGGTGCGACCGCCCTGCTGCCGATCTATGCCCGCGATATCCTTTTCGCAGGTCCCTGGGGACTCGGCCTCCTGCGTTCCGCGCCTGCCGTCGGCGCCTTCGCCGCATCCGTCTACCTGGCGCGGCGGCCATTACACCACGGGGTGGGCAAGGTCATGTTTGCCGCGGTAACCCGGTTCGGCATTGCCACCATCGTCTTTGCCCTTTCCACGTCGATAGCCCTGTCGTTCGTGGCGCTGGTGGTGCTCGGCTGGTCCGACATGTTGAGCGTGGTCATCCGCTCGACCCTGGTGCAACTAGAGACTCCCGATGAAATGCGCGGACGGGTCAGCGCCGTCAATGCCATTTTCATCGGTACTTCCAACGAACTGGGGGAATTCGAGTCGGGGCTGACCGCCGCCTGGTTCGGGACCGTGCCCGCCGCACTGATCGGCGGTATCGGCACACTGCTGGTCGTCCTGCTCTGGAGGCGTTTTTTCCCCGAGCTGGCACAACGTGAGCGGCTCCGGGCCGGCTGACGGTTTTGTCCGCAACCATGCGCCGGCTTGAGGGGCTTGGCCAACAATCTGCCCCTTTCTTTCCGACACACCACTGTGATATTACTACGGGTACATTCAACCCCACAATGAGGAGCCGATCCATGCTTCTTTGGCATATCTTCTGGGTATATACGCGGGTTGCCCTGTTTTCCTGGGGCGGCGGACCTGCCTCACTTGCGCTGATGCAGCGCGAAACCACGACGGCGCTCTGGATGCCGCCCGGAGGCAACGCTCCGGTACCATGGATGTCCCCCGAAGAGTTTGCCGATGCCGTTGCGGTCGGCAATGCCCTGCCGGGTCCGGTGGCGCCCCAGGTATCGGCGTGTGTCGGCTACAAGCTGGCCGGGGTTCCCGGCGCCGTGGCCGCCGCGGCGGGTACGGTAGTCCCCACGACCCTGCTGATGCTCATCATGGTGGCCTACTTTTTCCATGTCAAGGACAGCCCCAACATAGCGGCGGCCCTCAAGGTGGTGCGGCCGGTGGTGGTCGGGCTCCTGCTCTGGACCGCCTATGACATGGCCTTTTCGGTCTTTGGCGCCGGCAAAAACGGTTGGGGGACCGCCCTGACCGTTGGCTGGGACAAGATTGTCTTCGTTACGGCGGCCTTTCTCATCCTGACCTTCACCAGGATCAATCCGGCGCTGATCATCTTCGGCGGGGCGCTGGCCGGCGGGATACTCTATCGCTGACGGTACGGCATTATTTGAAAGACCGGCAGGTTGTTGAAAAACGTCATGAGCAAGGCTGGATGCCAGGCGCCCGGAACGGAGCAGCCGAGGCATAACAACTCGTTAGCCGAGGTTGCGAGTACCGCGCAACGCCGCAGACGGCTCTCCGCAATAGTTTTTCAACAGCCTGCTGGGGACAGGGGCACCAGTGACCACACCACTCGGACAGGAACGGCGGTACACATGCGGCGGCGCACACCGCACCCGTGCCGCCCTCGGGCGTCTTCTGGGCACCTGCCTGACCGTTCTTGCCCTGTGTCTCCCTGCCCTGTCCGCCCTCGCCGCCACGGACGGCAATGACCGGAACCCCCGTGACAAGGTCATCATCGTCGGCGGCAACCGCGCCTACCCTCCCTACGAGTTCCTCGACAAGGACGGCAAACCTGCCGGCTACAATGTCGATCTCACCCGGGCCATCGCCAAGGTCATGGGCATGAAGGTGGAGTTTCGTTTCGGGGGGTGGTCTGAGATGCGCGCCGCCCTCATGAACGGGGAGATCGACGTTCTCCAGGGGATCTCGTTTTCGGACGAGCGCCTGCAATCCATCACCTTCTCCCCTCCCCACACCATTATTCACCACGCTATCTTCGCCCGCAAGGACACCAAACCGGTCAACACCATCGAGGAGTTGCGGGGCAAGGAGATCATCGTTTTCCGCGACGGGATCATGCATGACTCCCTGCGGAATCTCGGCTTCAGCGGCGATCTGCACTTCGCCGATACCCCGGCCGACGCCCTGCGCCTGCTCGCCTCGGGAGCCCACGACTACGCAGTCGTCGCCATTTTGCCCGGCATGTACCTCATCCGGGAACTCCACCTGACGAACGTCGTCCCGGTGGCGACCAGTATCGCGGCCCAGAAGTACTGCTATGGTGTCAAAAAGGGGAATGACGAGCTGATGACCCGCATCAGCGAGGGGCTCGCCATCCTCCACAAAACCGGCCAGTACCAGGCGATCTACGACAAATGGCTCGGAACCCTGGAACCGCCGCCGGTCTCCTGGGAACGGGCCGTACGCTATGGCGCCCTCGCTCTGGTCCTGCTCCTGCTCATTCTGGCCGCCACGGTGGTCTGGTCACGAACCCTCCAGAAGCGCGTGGCGCTCCGGACCCAGGAGCTGGCCCGCGAGTCGGCGGAGCGCAAACGTGCCCTGGAAGAACTCCGCCGACACCAGGACAAACTCATCCAAGCCGACAAAATGGCTTCGCTCGGCATCCTCGTTTCCGGCGTGGCCCACGAGATCAACAACCCCAACGGACTGATCCTGCTTAACATGCCGATCCTCAAGGAGGTCTATCAGGACTCCGTGGAGGTATTGGAGGATCACTACCACAAATCCGGGGATTTCCCTCTCGGCGGCCTGCCTTACTCGCGGATGCGCAACGAGGTTCCCCACATGCTGGACGAGATGCTGGAAGGGTCCAAGAGGATCAAACGCATCGTCGAGGAGCTCAAGGATTTCGCCCGCCAGGACGACAACTCCGGCAGCGATCTTTTCGATCTGAACCAGGTTGCCCAGGCGGCCGTACGCCTGGTTGACAGCTCGCTTCGCAAGGCAACGGTCAATTTTTCGGCAGAGTATGCCTCCGATATCTCCCTGGTACGGGGCAATGCCCACCGCATCGAGCAGGTGGTCGTCAACCTGCTGCTCAACGCCTGTCAGGCACTACCCAATACGGAGTGCAAGATAACCCTGGCCACGTTCCGCGTCAGCAATGCCAAAATCGTGGCCCTGACCGTGACGGACGAGGGGGTCGGCATAGCCTCCGAACATATCCCGCGCCTGACCGACCCGTTCTTTACCACCAAACGCGAAACAGGGGGAACCGGCCTTGGTCTTTCGGTATCGGCCGGGATCGTCAACGAGCACGGCGGGACGCTCAAATTCAACTCGACACCGGGCGCGGGGACGACCGTCATCCTGACCCTGCCGGCCGCCGAGGAAACGCCTTAGTGTCCTGTGCGGTTGGTCGCGGGAAGTAATTCCGAGGCATTTTGGCTGGTGCCAAGGCGCGGCGACGCAGGTGTAGCAGGTCTACATCAAGGAGCAGCAACGCCGGCAGCGGCCAAAAGAACCGGAATTACGAGTACGAACTAACCGCACAGGACACGAGTTGCCGGTGCGGCACGGCAACGCAGGCACAGCGCCGGGCCCATGCAGGCGCCGGAGAGACGTCATAACAAAGAATACATGAGCCGCACAGGACACCAGCCATGCCCCATAATCTCTATCCCCCTTTTTGCATACTCCTCGTGGATGACGAGCCGGCCTGGCTGCGCTCCCTGTCCCTGACCCTGGAGCGTTCCGCCGGCATTACCAACATCATCACCTGCCAGGACAGCCGGGAGGTTGGGAGCATCATTGCCGACCGGAAGGTCGGCCTGATCCTGCTCGATCTCACCATGCCCCATGTCTCGGGTGAAGACCTCCTGACCATGATCGCGGAACAGCACCCGGAGACCGCCACCATCGTGGTCAGCGGCATGAACCAGCTGGAAACCGCCGTGCGCTGCATGAAACTCGGGGCCTTCGATTACTTTGTCAAAACGGTGGAGGAAGACCGGCTCGTGGGGGGGGTGCTGCGCGCCATCCGCTTGCTGGAACTCCAGCGTGAGAATCTCGAGATGTCCAGCCGCGTGCTCACCGGGGAACTGCGACGTCCCGAGGCCTTTACCGCCATCATCACGGCCAACCGGGCCATGCACGCCATTTTTTCCTACGTGGAGGCGGTTGCGGTCAGCCCCCAGCCGCTCCTCATCACCGGAGAGAGCGGCGTCGGCAAGGAGCTCCTTGCCCGTGCGACCCATCTCCTGAGCGGCTGCACGGGGCCGCTTGTGGCGGTAAATGTGGCCGGCCTCGATGATACCGTGTTTTCCGATACCCTTTTCGGCCATACCAAAGGGGCCTTCACCGGAGCCGACCAGCAACGCCGGGGCATGATCGAGGAGGCGGCCGACGGCACCCTGTTCCTCGATGAAATCGGTGATCTGAGCATCCCATCCCAGGTCAAGCTCCTGAGGCTTCTTCAGGAGGGGGAATACTTCCCCCTGGGGAGTGACCGCCCGAAGCGCCTCAAGGCGCGCATCATCGTGGCCACCCATCACAACCTGGCGCAGAAGGAAGCTGACGGAAGGTTCCGCCGCGACCTTTTCTACCGCCTGCGGACCCACCACGTCCATGTCCCGCCTCTCCGGGAGCGGAAGGAGGATATCCCGCTCTTGCTCGACTATTTTCTCGGGCAGGTCGCACGCTCCCTGGGGAAAAAGAAACCGACCCCTCCCCGGGAACTGGCCCAACTCCTCGCCACCTATTCATTCCCCGGTAACGTGCGCGAGTTGAAGGCCATGATCTACGATGCGGTAAGCGTTCACCGTGACCACATCCTCTCCATGGACACCTTTCTGCGCGGCATCGGCCGGCCCGATTCCCTGCCTGTCAGCGCCGCTCCCGAGGGGAATCCCTTTTCCCACCTCGACCGGCTTCCCACCTTCGCCGAGGCAACGGAACTGCTCGTTTCCGAGGCCATAACCCGCGCCAAAGGCAACCAGACCATCGCCGCGCGGCTGCTCGGCATTTCGCAGCCCGCTTTGAGTAAACGCCTCAAGCTGGCACGCGAACAGGAATAGCGCCGCACAACCATTCCCGCGCACCAATCCCACGAAGGGTATAACCCCGGTTATTACCATAACCAGGGTTATACCGCCCAACTTGTGCGCCATATCACATAGTTTCGCAGCAAATCCCCACAACGGCATAACCAAAGCTATACCCATTCAGCAGCACCCCAAACCGGTAAAACAACGTTTAGCGTTTTATTTCAGATAGTTAAACATAAGCATCAAGTTGGTATTCAGTTTGCTGATATGACTTTATATTACATTGTCATATTTCCGGGTCAGGTCGAACTTGGATTCAAATCCCATATAACGTAACAGATGAAAGGGGTGTGCATGAAAGCGAAGAGGTTTTACCAGCATCTGTATGTCCAAGTGCTTACGGCGATTGCCATCGGCGTTGTTCTCGGCAACTTTTTCCCGGAGACCGGGGTCGCCATGAAACCGTTCGGAGAGGCCTTCATCAAACTGATCAAGATGATCATCACGCCGGTCATCTTCTGTACGGTCGTAACCGGCATTGCCGGCATGGAGGACATGAAGAAGGTCGGACGGGTCGGCGCCAAGGCGCTGCTCTACTTTGAGGTTATCACTTCGTTGGCATTGGCCATCGGCCTGATCGTGGTGAATGTCATCCGCCCGGGCGACGGCTTCAACGCCGACGTGACCAAACTGGACACCAAGGCTCTCGTCGCCTTTACCACCCAGGCAAAATCCCATTCCACCGTAGACTTCCTGCTCAACATCATCCCGTCGAGCGTGGTTGACGCCTTTGCCAAAGGCGACATCCTGCAGGTGCTTGTCTTTGCCATCCTGTTCGGCTTCGCCCTGTCGGCCCTCGGTGAAAAGGGAAAAGCGGTGTACCGGCTAATTGACCAGATATCCCAGGCTCTTTTCGGGATCGTCAACATCATCATGAAATTCGCTCCTATCGGGGCCTTTGGCGCCATGGCCTTCACCATCGGCAAATTCGGGGTTGGCTCGCTTTCCAAGCTGGGTTTGCTCATGGCGAGCTTCTACCTCACCTGCGTGCTTTTCGTCATGCTGGTCCTCGGGCCGATAGGCAAGCTCTGCGGCTTCAACGTGTTCAAGTTCATCCGCTACATCCGCGAGGAGTTGCTGATCGTGCTGGGTACCTCTTCCTCGGAATCGGCCCTGCCCCGCTTGATGGTCAAACTTGAGAACCTGGGCTGCAAAAAGTCGGTAGTCGGCCTCGTCGTTCCCACCGGTTATTCCTTCAACCTTGACGGCACTTCAATTTACCTCACCATGGCAGCGCTGTTTGTCGCCCAGGCCACCAACACTCCCCTTACCTGGACCCAGACCCTGACCATCCTGGCGGTCCTGCTTTTGACTTCCAAAGGCGCGGCCGGGGTTACGGGAAGCGGTTTCGTCACCCTCGCCGCCACCTTTGCCGCCATCCCCACCATCCCCCTGGCCGGCCTGGCCCTGATCCTCGGCATCGACCGTTTCATGTCAGAGGCCCGCGCCCTGACCAACTTCGTCGGCAACGGCGTGGCTACGATTGTTGTCTCCCGCTGGGAAAACGAGCTTGATGTGGAGCGGATGAAACACGTGCTGAGCAACAACCTGACCGGTGCGGAAGAGTCGCATGGTTTTGCTCTTACGGAAACAGAAGCGGAGATGATTGCCGACTAAGAGGAATTGTCGCCCCAAAACAAGAAAAGCCCGCTTTACGCGGGCTTTTCTTGTTTACGGCCTTTTCGCCTCCTTCTGGCACGGCGCGGCTCCACCGGGAGTTCAACGGTCGATCGCCGGTAGCCGCAATCGTTGGGGAGCCAGTGCAGGGTCCGGACCAGCTCCGGCGTCAGCTTGATGCAGCTCGGATTGATCTCGAAGCGCCGCTCGAAGATCTTGCAGCGGCGGGTTGTCACATCCAGATAACGGCAGGGGGTCTGGGTGTAGAAGATCGTGCCCCGCTCATCCTCCAGTTTTTCGAAGCAGCAGAGGCCGCACCGGTTGCAGAGGCTGTCCCAGTGGGTATCGTTATTGACGGCGTCGGTCATGGAAAGAGGGTAAACCAGGTAATGGAGCGGTGTCAACCGTTAAGCAGGCGAGCGGGGGCAAGCCCTCCGGGGGCACGGTCAGGACGGCGGTGCTTCTTCTTCCGACAGGTGTCCGCAATGTTCCTGAAAACAGGCAGGGCAGATACCATGACTAAAAAAAGCATCGGAGTGCTGGCTTATGTATGTCTCCAACTGGTGCCAGCAATCGGCGTCATCACGGATCTTTTTGCAATACATGCAGATGGGGATGATACCTTCGAGTTGCCGGACCTGTTCCTGCGCAACCCGAAGCGAGTTTTCCACCGACCTCTTCTCTTCCAGCGCCGTGACCATCGAGTTGAAGGCCGTGGCAAAATCCCCCATGAAATAGACCCGCTGACTGAAGTCTCCTGCGGCTATCTGCCTCGTCTGCCAGGTAAGGTGGAGAAGGTTGGCCTGAAGCTGCTTGAAGGGCGATGCGAGCAGATTGCGGGGAGGCGCGGGGGTCTCCAGATTCCCCCCGGCCAATGACCGAATAAAATCATGGGCCTCTTTGAACGAGGACACAAGGCGATTGACCGTTTCAGTCAACTCGGCCAATGCCGGGTCGGAACCGCCCCCTTGGCTGACACCCTGAGGCGTTTCACCGTGCAGAAGCCGGACAAGCTGCCGGTTAAGCTCTGTGATCGTCGCGGTATCGTTCATTACCATGTCCACGTATTCCTCACGACGTTGCCCTTACCTCAAAACGGCAGGCCCGCTCCCCTGACGCCCAGCAATCCACCTCTCGTGCCTCGAAGGCATGCCCCGTATACGCCTCGAAGACTCCGGAAAGAAATCCCTCATCGTATTCGCACACGGTTTCATCGGTTGGCGGCAGGCCCGAGCAGTCCAGGTCTTCCGACACGGTCAGCACGAACTCCCTGGTGTCAAGGTTGGACTTCTCTATGCGCAGAATGCCGATCTTGAGGGTGAGCAGCCTTTCCTGCAATTCCGCCATAAACTCGTTGAACGGCTGCGAGCGATCCAGGGCATTCTTGCAGAATTCAGCCCCGGCGAGTTTGCCCGCCTCCCGGAGTATCTCGCTGGACCTTTCGGCGGACAGATGCCTGTTCAGGGTCTCGCGCAGGGTGTATTGCATCAGCCGGTACACGGCCACGCTGGTCAGGGCGCCGAGGCTCGGCCGACCCTTTTCGATATCCCCCAGATCGTGCCACTCAAACCGATATGATTCGCTCTTGAACATGGTCCGCCACTCCTTCATTCCGCAGCTCTTGTATAGATACACCATTATTAAACGATGTTAAACAAAATTCCAGCCGTCCTGACCGTACGCGGGAGCCCGTCAGACAGCAAGCGGCTTGCCTCGTGGAAGATTTCTGGATGCAAAGGGGAGCGAAGAGCTTGCTAGAAACCGGAGAAACCGCTCATGTGCGGATGACAGCGTTTGCAGTCATTCATGGGAAAAGCGACCTGCATATGGCAGGCGCCGCAGTAGTTGCCGAAAATATTCTTGTCCATCGAGAAGTCCACAGTCCCCCTCTTTTTGATGTTGAAGATATCGGGGTGGCAGCTGGAACAGTCAAGTTCGCTGAAATGGTCCTTATGGGAGAAGGTCACCTCGCTACGGGGGGCCGCAGTGCCAAGCCTCATCGGCTGGCGCAGTTTTTCCGGGAGCTGCAGGGGGGGAGCGGTGGAAGCGAGGGCGTTTTTCGGGGTGATCCTGCCGCTACTGTATGCTTTTGCCCAATCAATCCCGTTTCCGAAGCTGGCCATGGGCAAGGTGGCGGCAAAGGTGTCGAAGTACGCCTCCAGGGCCCGCGTATCTTTCATGTGGCATTGATCGCACTCTCCCCCCTGCACGCCGAACGCTGTCACGCCGTCATGGCAGGCACCACAGTATTTCCCCGCGGTGTATTGAGCCCGGGTAATGCCCGTATCCCCCGCATGCATGCTGAAGCCCAGGTCAAGGTGGCAGACGCGGCACGTGTAGCGTGACCGATGGCTCCAGTGAGCAAAAACAACCGGCGCCATACCCGCCTTTGCGGCCCGGCGGCGCATGGTGACGATGCCGTACTTCCAGAACGGCCCGTTGGGCGGGATGGTCCTGATCACACTGCCCAGCTCGCCGCGATCCGCTGCTCGCCCGAGTTCAGGAAACAGCAGGAAAAGCACGGCGCCAAGAAGCAGACTAACGCTGATCCTCTTTTTCACCCATACCTCGACCAGTGGCGTTCACCTGCCTATTTCCGCAGCTTTTCATTGTTTTTGGCCTCAAGAACATACACATAGAGGTCCTTGCACAATTGGAGCCTTTTCAGGAACACCTTCCGGACGGTTTCGTCCTGTTGCTCGACAACCTTCTGCAACCGTTCGCACCTTCCTATCAACGCCCCCAGCTCGTCCACGGAAAGGGTCATGACGTCCGTCGTTTTTGCACAGGCATCATCGAATTCCGCTCTCCAGACTTCATCGCCATAAGCTTTTGACAGGCAAACGGACAGGAGGAGGCATGCCGCCGGAACCATACGCATCAGCGCCGTTGTACGCATCATCATATCTCCGTTGTTCTCATCGGCCACTTATACCGGCTTGGTATGACAGCGCTGACAATCGGTCTGGGGAAACGCCACCTTGTCGTGGCAGACGCCACAATACTTGCCGTCAAAAAGCTCCACCATGGAGTATTTCGAGGTCCCCTTTTTGATGCCCACAAAGATCTCGGGGTGGCACAGTTCGCAACCGTTCCAGACCGTGTGCTTTCTGTGGGAGAAGATGATGTCGGGCATCCCTTCGACCTTCGACTTGAGCGAAAAGTCCTGCTGGACCTTGAGTTTCGCTTTCATGATCGAAACCCCTTCCAGTTGATCAAGAGGTTTGATCAGACCTTCCTCCTCGGCCTTTTCCCAGTTTATGCCGTTGCCGAACCGTTCCTTCGGCATGGTATCCGCGAACCGGTAAAACTCCTCTTCCCGGGCCGCATCCCGTTCCAGGGCATGGCATTTCACGCAGCGCTTATAGTCCTCCCTGCTGTACTCCTTGGCGCACGCCTCGAAGACCTTGGTTTTGCTCGCGTTCATTCTGCCATTGTGGCAGGCGCCGCAGTAGTATCCCTTCATGTTGTCCACAGCGCGCACCTTGGTCGCGCCCGCGGTCATCCCGAATCCGATATCCACATGGCAGAGCCGGCAGGTAAAATATTGCCGATGCACCCAGTGATCGAACACAACCGGGGGCATGCCCGATTGCTGAGAGTAATTATTGATGGTCACGCTCCCGAATTCATAAGGGGGGAGTTTTCTTTTTTTCGTCCCGCTTGCCCAGGCAATACCCGCTCCCACGAACAGAACCAGTACCACGATGAGTGCCCTTCTCATGGTCACCTCCACGACAATGTGATCGACCAGGATACCGTTCTTCAACGGACCTGTCGCCGAGACTATACCGCCCGCCTGCCAAAGGTATTCCATCACGGATTATGGAACAATACATTAAAAAACTATAAAGCTACAGACTCTTATCTCCCAACTTATCCGATCTGTCAACACTAATCCGGTGGGCCTCCCGGCGCCAGGACGCCCATGAGCTTGCGGCCGAGTTCGGCAACCTTGTACGGTTTCTGAATGAAGCCGGCCAATCCTTTGCCGAGAAATCGCTGGGTAACCTCCTGTTCATTGTAGCCGCTGGACATCAACACCTTGACGTCCGGCTTGATCCTGCGCAACTCCCGGAAGGTCTGTTCTCCGTCCAGGTGGGGCATGGTGAGATCCAGGATCACACAGACGATATCGTCCCTGTTTTGGCGAAAGGCCTCAAGCGATTCACGCCCGTCCGTCGCCGTCAGGACGTGGTAGCCGAGGAACTGGAGCATATCCTTGCCCAGGGCGCGGATGGTCTCCTCGTCGTCCACCAGGAGGACGGTTCCGCTGCCTTTCGGGAACTCGCTGTCATGGGAAAGCGCTGCCGGGTGGGACTCGGGCAGGAGGGAGGCGGGCAGGAGAATCTTGAAGGTTGTGCCCTTGCCCTTTTCGCTATAGGTCTTGATGGCGCCGTGATGCCCGCGAATGATGCCGAGCACCGCCGCCATGCCGAGGCCGCGCCCCGTAAACTTGGTGGTAAAGAAGGGGTCAAAGATCTTGGAAACGGTTTCCTTGTCCATGCCGCAGCCGGTGTCCGCTATTTCAAGATAGATGTACAGCCCTTCCGGCAGGCGATCGTCGATCCACATCCCGGAAAGGTAGGCACGATCACAATCCACGGCCCCCGTTGAGATGGCGATCACGCCGCTTCGTTCGCCGATTGCCTCCGAGGCATTGATGACCAGATTCATGATGACCTGGCGCAACTGGGTGGCGTCAACCTCGATATTCGGCAGATTTTGGGCCAGACTGAAGCGCAACACCACCTTTTTGGAGATGGAAACCTCCAGCATGTGGGTCATCTCCTGAATCACACTGTTGACGTTCAAAGTCTCGATGACGAAATGTCCTTTCCCCGAGTACGCCAACATCTGGCGGGCCAGGTCGGCGGCCCGCCGAGCGGCCTTTTCAATCTGGTCGATGTTATCGCAGGCGGGCGATGCGGGCGAAAGCCGCATCATCGCCAGATCGGCGTTGCCAAGTATTGCCATCAGGATATTGTTGAAATCGTGGGCAATTCCCCCGGCGAGTACCCCCAGGCTCTCCAGCTTCTGCACATGCAGCATCTGCGCTTCCATGCGCTGATGCTGCTCCTCCAGGAGCTTTTTCCCGGTGATATCGACCGCCACGATCAAAAGATGATGCCTGCCTTCCACATCAAATCGCGACAGCGAACTGTCAAGAGCCGTTCGTTTTCCGAAGCTCGTGGAGAGTTCAACCGCCATGGGCCTGGTTATGCCGTCGCGAAGCACCGATTCGGCGGCATCGGCGAGCCCGGACGTGCGCCATGATTCGATCTCCCTGAAATTCTGGGCACGGGCCCCCTCGATACTCGCCCCGATCATATCGGCAATGGCCTTGTTCGCCAGAACACACTTCCCGGTTTCGCCATCGAACACATTGATGCCCACCGGCGCATTTTCCAGGAGCGTTTCAATGAAGAGAAGGGAGCGGCGGCCGGATTCCTGCGCCTTCTTCTGCTCGGAGATGTCGAAGAAGATGGTGGCGAAGCCGTCATTTCCCAACGGTATGACTGAAATGGCGAAATACTTGTCCGTTGCTTCGAAGTATGTTTCAAAACCCAGCGGCCGGCCCGAACGGCTCACCTCCTGGTATTCTTCCAGACAGGGAGGGCGGCCGGTGCCGTAAATCTCCGAAGCCGGCTTTTCGACAACCGCATCTCCGGATACGCCGAGGACTTTCTCATAGGCCGGGTTGACCCCCACAATCCGGTAATCAACCGCCTCTCCGGCCTCGTTCCGGATAAAACGGTGGAGCGCCACCCCTTCGGTCATATTGTCGAAAAGGCTTCTGAACCGCCGCTCGCTTTCCTGAAGCGTACTTTCAACTGACTTCAGACTGGTAATGTCAGAATAATAAAGGCGGACCGTATCGAATTCCGGGGAATAGCAGACCGTCACCCCCCACGTGATGCCGTCGTGCTGAACCTCTCGACGGATATAAGCCTTGGGAGCGCTCTCCGAGGCTGTAAACAGTGCGCTGCTGTCCAAGGGAAGAAAGAGGTAAGGGCCTTCGTGGCCGGCCAGGGCAAATATGTTCTGTGCGGTTGGGTTGGCATAGACGAGGTGGCCGGCGCGGTCGATTTCCATGACCGGATTCGGGTTCAACCCCGGGAAGGAGGAGAGGTGCAGAACTTCGGCTTCGCTCGTCCTGAGTCGCCGGTTCGCCTCGGTGATCTTCAGGACATAGCGGTAAAAAAGTTTATAGAGCAGCAATGCGGTGATGGCGATGAACAGGAAGCCCTTGTACATGGAAAAGCGTGCCATAAGGGCAGGGTCATGAAGCAACGTTCCCAGCACACTGTCGGAAAATAAAATCCACAGAAACCCGAAAACAACATAGCTCCCCACGATCCGAACCGTGGCCTCCCGCGGATTACTGTCCGGCACTGGATCCATATCTGTCCTCCGCTGTGGCGAAAAGGTTGGCGTCAATCCACAACAGGTTCTACCCTGAATTAGGCCCTGTCGTCAACAGTTCAACGGGTGCAACCCGCACATGGGACAGGGCGCTGTCGACTACCTGACAGGGTTTTTCACGAGGCATCCGTATTCATCCGGTATTTTTGAAACTGGACCACTGGGAACCACTCTGCTAAACTACTGATAAGTTGACGACTCACCTCTTATCATGACCTGGGGGAAAATTCCTGTGTGCCTGGCCGTCTTTGCGCTGGCTTGCCATACCCGCTACCGCCTGATCGTAGCGGCAAACCGCGACGAGTACCATGACCGCCCCACGTCGCCTGCCGCCTTCTGGAAAGACCGCCCCCGCATTCTGGCCGGTCGGGACCTGCTCTGTGGCGGAACATGGCTCGGTATCACCACCGATGGTCGCTTGGCGGCGGTCACCAATTTTCGGGATCCGGCGCACGACCGGGACACATCCCGCTTCTCGCGGGGGACCCTGCCGGCCGACTACCTGGCGGAGCCGGTACCGCCGCAGGCATACCTGGAGACCCTGGACTCGAAACGGGATGAGTACAACGGTTTTAACCTGGTTGTGGCCGACGGGAAACAACTCTGGTATTACTCCAACAGGGGCAAAAACGGCCCGCAGCGCGTTATGCCCGGTATTCACGGCCTGAGCAATCACCTCCTCGATACCCCGTGGCCCAAGGTTGCGACCGCAAAGGACTCTCTGGAGCACATCATTCAGGATGACCTGGTTTCCCCGGAGGCGCTGCTGGAGCTCCTCTCCGACACGACTATTTTCCCCGATCACCTCCTTCCCGACACCGGTGTTGGCAGAGAGCGCGAACGCATGTTGTCGCCCCGGTTCATCGTCAGCGGCAACTACGGCACCCGCAGTTCCACCGTCATCCTCATGGAACGGGATGGCGGCACGCGCTTCACCGAACGAAGCTATGCCGCCGACCGCAGGGTTATTCAAACCGTCGAGGTCAACCTCCCCCCACCGGAATACGGGATGAATCGCGGCGCAGGGCGCTGAAAGCGGCGTTGCGGCGCCTGAAAAACAAAAGAGGCGCATCGGACGATGCGCCTCTTTGTACGTCACACCTCAGGACGGTTCCGTTACGGTTCCTGACTGACCCGGAAGCCGATATTGTCGTAGGCGGTGCCTGTTTCCGCGGAAGCCCTGCTTGTGGTGGTCAAAGCATTCTTCTGGCTGCGCCAGGACCCGCCGCGCACGGAATGAGCCGTTCCGGCACCGGGGCCCTTCGGGTTCATTTTGGGGCTGTTGGCATAGTAGTCATCGACAAAATAATCCTGCGTCCACTCAGCCACGTTTCCGGACATATCGTAGAGGCCGAATCCGTTGGGAGCGTACTTCCCAACCGGAGCGGTGCTCCAATAGCCGTCGTTCTGGGACTGGTCGCTCCACTCGTAGATGCATTTCTTGTCGCAGAAGTTTGCGTAGCGATACAGGTCGGCATCATTGTTCGTACCGGCATACTTTTCCTGCTTGCCCCCGCTCCGCGCCGCAAACTCCCATTCCGACTCCGTGGGCAGACGGTACTTTTTCCCGCTGCTGCGGGAAAGCCATGCCGTGAAGGCCTGGGCATCGTTCCAGGAAACGCAGACCACCGGATCTTTTTTGCTCTGATAAAAGTCGGGGTTTTTCCAGGTGGCGGCCGGGTTCCGGGTTTCCTTGCCGGCGCTGATGGTGTAGCACCCGCCATTTTTCTCCGCATCGGTGACATAGTTGCTGCTATCGACGAACCGCTGGAACAGTTCGCGGGTGATCAGGAATTTGGAGATACTGAAGGCGTTCAGGCAGACTTCGTGTGCCGCCAGGGCCTTGTCGGAGGAGGTGCCCATCATATAACAGGCATTGGGGATGGAAACGAGCTGCATGTTGACGGTGCTATCCACAATCTCCGTAGGGGTTACGATAACCGGCACCGGTGCGGCCTTGACAGCCGGCTCCCCTGCCGCCTTGGCCGTTTGTTGCGGCAGTTCGGACGGCTCTGCCGGAACAGCGGGTGGGACGACCTTTTTCTGTACAGGCTTTTCTTCAGACTGCTTTACCAGGGGGGACTCCTGGGGCACCTTGACTCTCTCATGCGGCTTTTTGGCGCCGGGCTTGGCGGTGGCAGCCGGTGCCGATACCGGCTTGGCTGGGCCCGTGGCGCCGCCAAAGGGAATGGTCACGCCCAGGGTGTACTCGACCGCGCTGGCGTTGGCCACGATGTGACGCACATCCGCCCGCAGGGCCAGTCTGTCGTACAGGAAATATTTCACG
>Ga0207816_1000007_pt1 | contig 130327 bp, 110 predicted proteins | sample LuqExpMetageno10_FD_187768 | JGI IMG/M metagenome (GOLD analysis project Ga0207816, IMG submission 187768) | Tropical forest soil microbial communities from Luquillo Experimental Forest, Puerto Rico - Sample 10 (SPAdes) | ecosystem: Environmental > Terrestrial > Soil > Tropical forest ... | reverse complement strand
ATCCGGCGTCACGGCTATAATGACGACCTGTCACCGGTTGAGTTCGAAAGACAGTATTTTCTCAAAACCGTGAGTGTCTAGAATACTGGTGGCGATTCAAAGTCCTTGCTGAAATTGATGCCGAGCTTGTAATACTCATCCACTGATTTAAATTCACGATGGGGCGTTGGCACTATTCCAGTAATGCCGAAGTTTAAGGCTGCCAAGAAAGTTGACTTTCCTAGTCCATTGGCTCCAGCCAAGCAAAACACCCCGTCTGGAAATGAAATATCAATGTTTGGCTGAAGGGAGTAAAGAGAAAACCGGTTCAGCTTAACATTGCGGACTTTTGGTAATGTTAATTTCTTTGAATGTGGCATGTGATTACCCTTTTTACTATGCAGAATAGCTCCTGCTACGCAGAGGTTATAATTTCTCGAACAGAACGCAAAACGGTAACACTTCCCGAAAATAGAGACAGTCCTCAGCCTCACTCTTCAAATCACGTTTAATTGGTAAGTGTCTCAATTTTATTCCGATACGCAAAAAGCCCATGCTATTCCATCCCCAAAACCTCCCCAACCGCCCGGTATACCAACTCCATCGCCCCATCATCGAGCCGCACCAGCGGCCCCTCGACCAAGCGCCTGTTGTCGATGGCACGAAGTTGGTCCACGAGCAGGTCGGAATCCTTGTCCAGGCGCCCTTGGGCGGGGATGCGCAGGCGGAGCGGTTCGGCATCATCAACTAGGTTGGTGGTCAGGGGGATGACGAGGGTGGATGGGTGCTCGGCGTCCAGGAGGGCTTGATTTTGCAGGATCAACACCGGCCTGACTTTGCCGGGTTCGGTGCCGCGCCCCGGATTGAGGTTGGCCAGCCAGACCTCACCATGGTTACGCATGGGGAGCGTCCTCGATCTCGTCGAATTCGGCATTCACCCGCATGCTTTCCGCCCGCACCTTCAGGCTGACCTCCATCAGCCTCGCCCGGCTGCGCTCCGCGGCAACCGCCGCGTTCATCTGCTCCAGGGCCTTGCGCACATAGGCAGCCCTGGGAATATGCAACTGCTCGGCAGAGGTGTCAACCTCATGCAGCAGGTCGTCAGGAAGACGTAACGATAGCGTAGTCATGTTTGTACTCCTTTTTGTATCTCATGACTAAATACTATAGTAACCACTATTCGGTGTCAACTGTCGCTGCCTCTGCGTCACCTTTTCCGCAGCACCCGCTTGTCCCCCACCCGGATGGTCAGCTTCTCGCTGTCGAAGTGTTCCAGGAGCGGAATGAGGAATTTGCGCGACAGGCCGGTCTGTTCGCGGTATTCGGGAGGGGTTATCTCCCCTTTGTCCTGGAGGAGCGCCACCAGTTTCTCCCGCAGGCCGTCCAGGGCCGGGGCGGCGTAGAACAGGTCGCTGGAGATGCGTACCGCCTCCCCCTTTCTGACCAAAAGCGCCAGATTGTCGCGGACGGCCTTTTCGTCACAGCGGAAACGCTCCATGATCTCCTTGATCGTCGGCGGTTCGCTTCCCTTCTCTCCCAGGAACGCCGCTATCTTACCGGTCAGGCTGTCGCTGGAGGTGGAACTCTGCGCAACCCGTCCGGCCGGTTTGACGATGTCCCGTTCGGCAAGCAGGAAGCCGTCCCGTTCCATGGCCGACAGCAGGGGGGTGAAGAAGCGCTGGTCGCTCCGTTTGGGCAGGCGCGTCTTGAGTTCTTCCTTGCCCATCCCCTCCTTGAGCGGGTTGGCCGCCAGAAAGGCGTTGACCTCGGCCAAAAGGCCGGCCTTCAGGGTGGCGAAGGCCACCCGCGACAGGAAGATACGCGGTTCGCGGACCATCTGGATGATCTCCCCGGAGGAGAGCAGCCCGGCCAGGGCCGTTTCGGCCGCCTTGCGCGGGATGCCGGAGCGGAGCAAGATCTCTTCGAAGGCGATCCCGGAGAGCAGGCCCTGGCCCACGAGCAGGGCGCAGATGCGCTGGTGTTCTTCGCTCCCCATGAGCCCCAGCAGTTGGAGCGCCTCATCGCTACGCCGGCGCCGGCGGGGGGGGAAGGGGTCCAGCACCACGCCGCCGCCGACCGTCGTGGCGGGGGAGGCAACCCGCAGGATGTAGCTGTCCCCCGGCAGCAGCAGAACCGGTTCCTTCAGGCGCAGCTGCACGAAGGCGCTCTCCCCCGGCGGCAGCGTGTCCCGGTCCAGCAGGATCACCTGGGCCGGCACCTCATAGGTGGCGGAATGGAGCCGCAGGGTGGCGCGATGCTTCAGCTCCCGAGGGGCCGAGGCCAGATGGTCCAGGCGCGCATCCACCGTCCGGGTGGCCCGGAAGACCCCCCGCGGCACGAGCACATTGCCCCGGTGCACCTGGTCTAGGTCCACCCCCTGCACGTTCACCGCCAGACGCTGCCCGGCGGTTCCCGTATCGACCTTGTTGCCGTGGGCCTGGATGCCGCGTACCCGGCCTTCCCGGCCAGAGGGGAGCAGTTCCAGATCGTCGCCAACCCTGATCTCGCCCGAGAGCAGGGTGCCGGTCACCACCGTACCGAAGCCGGCCCTGGTAAAGACCCGGTCCACCGGCAGCCGGAAGTACCCCTCCCGCCGTTTCTCCGCACTCTGCTCGGCCAGCCTGGCCAGTTCGGCCCTCAACGCGTCCAACCCCTCGCCGGTACGGGCGGACACCGGCATGACGGGCGCGCCCTCCAGGAAACTGCCGGCCGTGAATTCCCGTACTTCTTCGGTCACCAGGGCCAGCCAGTCCGGGTCCACCATGTCCCGCTTGGTCAGGGCGACCAGGCCGCTCTTCACCCCCAGAAGCCGCAGGATGTCCAGGTGCTCCCTGGTCTGGGGCATAATCCCCTCGTCGGCGGCGATCACCAGCATGACCAGGTCCATGCCCCCCACGCCGGCCACCATGGCCCGCACGAATTTTTCGTGGCCCGGAACGTCCACGATCCCGAAGATGATGCCGCCCGGCAGTTCAAGGTGGGCGAACCCCAGCTCGATGGTGATGCCGCGGGCCTTCTCTTCCTTGAGGCGGTCGGTGTCGATGCCGGTCAGGGCCTTGACCAGCGAGGTCTTGCCGTGGTCGATGTGGCCGGCGGTGCCGAGGATGAGGTGTTTCATAGGATGTCTCGTTGAGCCCCCTAGGTTGTTCAAAAATAGTCAGATCGCCGCACCCGCAGAGAGCCCCGCGGAGGCGTAGCAGCGCTACGCCGCACAAAGGGGCTTTCGAGGATGGCGGCGAGATGGCTGTTTTTCAACAACCTCCTCAAGGTCATGCCTGCCGGCTGAAGCGATAGCCCACCCCGCGCACGGTCTGGAAATGGACCGGTTTGCCGGGGTCGGGCTCGAAGTACCTGCGCAGGCGGACGATGAAGTTGTCCAGGGTTCTGGTCTCGGTGTCGCTGGTGTAGCCCCATACCGACTGGAGCAACTCGCCCCGCGGGATGATCTCCCCCTCCTTCTGGAAGAAGAGCGCAAGGACGCGCACCTCCATCTCGGTCAGGTCGATTTCCCCCTGGGCGGTGCGGGCGCGGTAAGAGAGCAGAAACACCTCGTTGTCGCCGAAACGGTATCCCTCCTCCACCGGCTCGGGCCGATACCAGGACGAGCGCCGCAGCATCCCCTTGACCCGCAGGAGGAACTCCATCAGGTTGAACGGTTTGGTCAGGTAATCGTCGGCCCCGTTCTCCAGGCCTTCCACCCGGTCGCTGTCCTCGGACCGGGCGGTCAGCATGAGGATCGGCACGCGCGGGTCCACTTTGCGCACGGCACGGCAGACCTGAAAGCCGTTCATGCCGGGCAGCATGACGTCCAGGATGATGAGGTCGAAATGCTCCACCTCCAGAGTGGCCAGCGCCTTTTCTCCCGAGTCGAAATGGCTGACGCGGCACCCCTCTTCCTCGAGGTTGAAACAGATGCCGCGGGCCAGGTGGATCTCGTCCTCGACCAGCATGATGTGGGGCTTATCGTTTGTCATAATGCGCTTGACCTCAAGCAGCGGGGATTTTGATGGTAAAGGTGCTTCCTTTACCAAGCCCTTCGCTTGTTACGACCACCGTTCCGCCGTATCCCTTGACGACCGACTGGACTATGTAGAGCCCCAGCCCGGTTCCACGCACATATTCGTCGGTCTGGCGGACGCGGTAGAACATCTCGAAGACTTTTTTCAACTCCTTCTCTTCCAGTCCGCGCCCGCAGTCCCTGACCGAGAGAATGAGGTTGGCCCCGGCTTTGCTGAGGGTTACGGTTATATCGGGGGCCTCCGGCGAATAGAGCTCGGCATTTTCAAAAAGATTGCGCAGCACCATGCCCATCTCCTCGGGATCGACGGAAGCCTTGAGCCCTGCCACCGTTTCCAGGGAGATGTTGCCCCCCTGGGCCAGCCTGCTGCGTTCCCGTTCCACGTGTTCTTCCAGGAGCGCCGAAATATCGGTCAGGCGCCGTTCGGGCGGTTTACGGCGCTGCTCCAGGCGCGCCGCCATGAGCAGGTTGTTGATCAGGTAGTGCAGGCGCTCCGTATCGGCCAGCATGGTGCCCACGAAGTTGTCCAGCTTCTCCTCCGATGGTCGCCGCAGCCGGATGGTCTCCAGGTGGAGTTGGATGGAGGCCAGGGGGGATTTCAGTTCATGGGTCACCTGAGAGATGATGTTGCGCTGCTGGGCATACAGGTTCGACTGGCGGTTCCAATAATGAAAGATGACGTACACACCGACCAGAATGGCCACCAGCATGACCAGGCCCTCGGCCATGACCGGCCAGTTGTACCCCTGGCCCAGGAGTTCCGGCCGGTATTTTTCGGCCAGGTTGCGAAACTCGCGGTGCTTGCCGATAAACCAGTAGATCCAGAAGACCACCAGGGTGATCCAGACCACCTGGACGGCGATCAGTGCCATGACCGGGTTGAAGAGGCGTCGGAGCAGTCGCATGTCAGTGAAACGCCACGAGCAGCTTTTTAATATTTACCTGCATCATCTCCAGGTAGGTGCCGCCCATCATGCCCGGATGTTCGTTTCCCATCACTCCCAGTGGCACGAGGGAGGCGTCGAGCCTCTTGGCGATCTGCGTGAGCGACCGGTTGGGGGGGCGGTGGTTGCGGAAGATGAGGTGAACCCCGGCAAGTCTGCCCCGGGCGACCATCTTCGACATCCGCTCGGCGCTGGTCTCTGTTTTTTCATCGGGGACGATCACCTCCACGGGCACCAGACCGTAGCGGTTGAAGAGGAAATTCCAGGCCGAAGTTTGCGCAATAAACGGTTTGGGGGGCATCTGTGCCAGCAGGGCGCCGGTTTCGTTATCCATCTTTGAAAGTTCGAAAAAGAAGCGGCGAAAGTTGCGCCTGAAATCCGCGGCATGGGTGGGGCGCAGTTCGACAAGGGCCTGCAGTACCGAGGGGATGATGCGATCCCGCACGATCCGGGGGTCCAGCCAGACATAGAGTTGCGGGAGGGCAGAGCCGGCGGCCGGTTCGCGCGGCCCTGCAAAGCGATTCGCAACGGCGAGATCTTCCTGGCGGGCGGCATTGATGATCGTCAGGTTTGCACCAACCGCCGGGATGAGACGTTCACTCCAGGGGTCGCCTCCTTCTCCGATGCGGATGAACAGTTCCGCGCCCTTCATCTTTGTCAGGTAGCTTTCGCGAAAAACGTATTCGGAGGGGTACATCCCCGGAGCAAGGATGGTGGACACCGTCACATGCCGTCCGCCGATCTTGCGGACAATATCGCTCAGGGGGGATACGGTGCCGACTACCCTGATCGGTTCCTCGGCCGATGCGGCGAAGGGAAGAACGGTAAGCCAGAGGGTCGCGATCACGACCGTTCTGAATAATGGTGCCATCATCTACAGCTCCTTATGAAGGCTTGCGTATAACCGCGTTATTCTGTTATAAACTCAGGACGCCGCCAACGCAATTCATTAATAGTATCGCGGAGAATAAATCCATGCCCAATCCTGCCGCAAAACGGGTTAACCGCACCATGTTGATCTACCGTGTCGTCCAGGCCTTGCTGCTTGCCTTGCTGGCGTATATGGCGTTCAATTTCCAGAAGCTGTTCGCCCTGCGCGGCCGGCCGGACCAGTTCATGGCCAGCCTTGTCGCTGCCGTCGTGGTCCAGTTGATCCTGATCTATCCGGTGTATCGGCTTGCCTGGCGAGACGCCGGGATCGAGATCGAAGGAAGTGTCCCGGGCCTGTCCACCGAACAACTGGCGGCCTTGCGCAAGAAACGTCTGCTGGGCGACCTGTGGAAATTCTGCGCCGTTGCCTTTTTTCTCACCTTTGTCGCCCTGGCGCCCGACCAGGCGAAGGCCACGGGAGCGCCGCTGGTGCTTTCCAGTATCCTGTTCTCGTTTCTTTTCGCCTGCCTGTCCTATTTTCAGTGCTTTAATTTCTGTGTCAGGAAGCGGATGAAGCAGGGGAACTGAAGGACGTTCCGCTAAAAAACGCCTCCATCCTCGCGAATACTTCCCCGGAATCCCCCTTCACCAGCGCCGTATCGGGCAGGGAGCGCAGAAAGATCCTGCCGTAGTTCTTGGTCGTTACCCGGCGGTCAAGGATGAGCACCGCGCCGCGGTCGTCCCTGCTGCGGATCAGGCGGCCGAACCCCTGGCGAAATTTAATCACCGCCTGGGGCACGGAAAATTCACGGAAAGGGTCACCGCCGGCAGCCTGGATCTGTTCGGTTCGTGCCTGCTGTACCGGCTCGGTCGGCACCTGGAAGGGGAGCCGGGCGATGATCACCAACCTGAGCGCCTCCCCCTTGACGTCCACCCCCTCCCAGAACGAATCGGTGCCGAACAACACGGCGTTGTTCTCCTTGCGGAAGCGGGAGATCAGGGCGTGGCGGCCGGTTTCGCCCTGTTTCAGCGCCACCAGCCCGTGCCTGGCCAGTTCCGGGGCCAACGCACCATGGACGCGGTTGAGCAGGTCGTAGGAGGTGAACAGGATAAAGGCCCCGCCTTTTGAGATGGACACGGCCCGCAGGATACGCTCCTCCAGCGCCTGGCGGAATCCGGACGCGGTCGGTTCGGGCATGTCCTCCGGGATGCCGACGAAGACCTGGGAGGCATAGTCGAAAGGAGAGGCCAGGCGGAGTTCTCCCAGGCGCTCGGGCGCCAGGAGGCCAAAGCCGGTGCGTTTCTTCAAATAACCGAAATCCCCCCCAACGGTCAGGGTGGCCGAGGTGACGATGATGGTCTTGATCCGGTCCAGGATGGTTTCCTTGACCTGGCCCGAGACGTCCAGCGGCGCGGCGCAGAGCCGGGCCTGTACGCCGCGGTGGCCTGAGCGGGCTTCAATCCAGCGGCAATAGCCTTCGGCGTCGGAGATGAAGAACGCGAGGCCGTCGGCCATGGCCTGGAGTCGTCCTTCGATGCCTCCGGCATCCAGCAACTGGTCGGCCATCTTCTCCCTCAGCTTGTCCGGCAGGTCCTCGCAACGGCGCAGCAGACTGCGCAGGGCCGAGGTGTAGTCGTTCACCGCATCGGCCAGGGCATGGGCCCGTTGGCGGCACTCCTGCCAGAAAGCGCCCTGCTCCACCACCGGGGTAATACGCAGCTTGCGCTCCCGTCCCCCTTCCCCCCCCGTCTCCCGCTCAACGGCCAGGGCCAGCCAGTCCATGCTCTGCTCGGTCAGGCCGGCCAGGTCGTGGGCCTTGGGAAGCAGGTGGCTTTCCAGCAGGGCGGACAGCTCGGTATAGAGCGCCTCCATGGCGTCCGGCAGATCGCGGGCCAGGCGGGCGGAGATGATCGTCAGAAGGCCGCTGCGGTTGGCCTTCTGGGGGACCAGACGGTGCAACTGGCGCAGGATGCCGCCCCGGGAGATGACCAGGGAGAGGTGGCTGGTGGCCACATCCTCCAGGTGGTGGCCTTCGTCGAAGATGAGGCGGGTGAAGGGGGGCAGGATGGCGGTGGCGTCGTAGCCGGTTTCCTTGCGCAGCACGATGTCCGACAGCAGCAGGGCGTGGTTGACCACCAGCACCTTGGCGGCCGAGGCCTCGCGCCTCGCCCGGTAGAAGAAACAACGGTTGAAAAACTTGCAGCGGGAGCGGCTGCATTGGTCCGCCTCGCAACAGATCTCTTCCCAGGTCCCTTCCCGAGGGATAAAGGCCAGGTCGCTGCGGCAGCCGTCCGGGGCGCTGCGGCTCCATTCGATGATGGCGGTCAACTCCGCCGCCGCCTCGTCCGGAAACAGGGAAGGCTCGGCCTCGGCGTTCTCCAGCTTGCGCAGGCAGGCGTAGTTGCCGCGCCCCTTGACCAGTACGGCCTTGAATTCCAGGGATGAATTGCGCGCCAGAAAGGGGAGGTCCTTGCGGATCAACTGTTCCTGGAGGTTGATGGTATTGGTGGAGACCACCACCCGCTGGTTGTTGCGCACCGCCCAGAGGATGGCCGGTACCAGATAGGCCAGGGATTTGCCGGTGCCGGTGCCGGCCTCCACCAGGACCACCCGGTCGCGGTTGAAGGCCTCGGCCACGGCGAAGGCCATCCGTACCTGCTCGTCCCGCTGCTCGTACCCCTTGAGGTGTGCCATCATCCCGTCCGGTGCGAAGACCCGGGCGATCTCGTCCAGGGAGAGCAGCTCCCCCTTTTTTTCGGTAAAGGGGGACACCACCTGGTAGCAGCGGGTACAACCGTTGTCGATGATCGCGAAGCCGATCCCCTGGTTGCCGGCCACCGAAGCGATGTCCATGTCGGCCCCGGAAGGGGTCAGGTCGCCGGAGGGATGGTTGTGGATGACCACGTCACCGCAGGCTGCCCGGGTGAGGATGGCGGGTACGGCCTGTTTGCTGCCGCGGGCTATGGCCTCTGCCTCAAAAACGATGCCGCCAACATTGGCCCGGCCGATGAAAAAAACCTCGTTGCCGGCGGCGGCCTCTATCTCGTGACGCATCAAAAGTAATGCGTCGTCGCTGAAATACTTGTGCATGGGGGTCTGAATTTCTTTCCTACGGACAGTGTGCCGGGGACAGGCACTTTTGTAATTTTAGCAGCGCCGCCGGGGAGCGGCAAGGAAAAAGGGTGCGGTGCCCGGTTGAAATGATTGCCTGAGTCCGGGCCCCCGTGATACATATATCAAGCTGTTGCACTATTGTATTAACAGACTGTTGAAAAACTGAGGTTGTTCAAAAATAGTCAGATCGCCGCACCCGCTAGACAAACCCTGAGGAGGCGTAGCAGCGCTACGCCGCACGAAAGGGCTTTCGAGGACGAAGGCCCGACGGCTGTTTTTCAACAACCCAAAGGAGCTTTGCATGTCCTTCCGCACCATCGAGTGGCGCGACAACGCCGTAATCATGATCGATCAGACCCGTCTGCCGGGAGAAGAGGTCTACAACACCTACGAGGATTTCAAATCCGTGGCCGAGGCCATCAAGGGGATGATCATCCGGGGAGCGCCGGCCATCGGTGTTGCGGCGGCCATGGGGATCGCCCTTGGTGCGCGGGAGATCGTCGCCGATACCCACGAGTCGTTTTTTCGCCAGTTGGAGAACGTCTGCGAGGTCATGGCCCGCACCCGCCCCACGGCGGTCAATCTGTTCTGGGCCATCGAACGGATGAAGCGGGTGGCCGAGGCCAACCGCGGCAAGACGCTCGATCATATCCGCGAGACCCTCAGGAAGGAGGCCATCCGTATCGAAGAGGAGGACCTGACCATCTGCCGCAACATCGGCAAATGGGGGGCCACCCTGATCCCCCAGGGGGCCACGATCCTGACCCACTGCAACGCCGGCGGCCTGGCCACCGCCGGCTACGGCACCGCCCTGGGCGTGATCCGTGCCGCCCATGAGGCGGGTAAGGGAATCAAGGTCTTTGCCGACGAAACCCGCCCCTGGCTGCAAGGAGCCCGCCTGACCGCCTGGGAGTTGGTAAAGGAGGGAATCCCCGCCACCCTGATCTCCGACAACATGGCCGGTTTTTTCATGAGCCGCGGCGAGATTACCTGCTGCGTCGTGGGGGCCGACCGGATCGCCGCCAACGGCGACACGGCCAACAAGATCGGCACGTATTCAGTGGCCGTGCTGGCAAAGGAGAACAATATCCCCTTCTATGTCGCCGCGCCGGTTTCCACCCTGGACCTCTCCCTGAGCGACGGCAGCCAGATCCCCATCGAAGAGCGCCATGCGGGTGAGGTAACCCATATCAAGGGCCTTGCCATCGCACCCACGGGGATCAGCGTCCGCAATCCGGCCTTCGATGTTACCCCGGCCCGCTACATCACCGCCATCATCACCGAAAAGGGGATCGTCAGCGGCGACTACCTCTTCGGGCTCAGGAAGGCTGCAGGTATCTGATCTATGCCAGGAGAACGCCTTTTTCGGGAATTCAGCCACATCATGGACCTGAACGACCATGACGGTCGGGCGCGGGAACTGGCCGCTTTCCTGGAATCCCGCGGCTATCTCCACGGCGGTCGCTCGGCTGATAACATTAGCCTGGTCCGTCCGCTCTTTTCCCTCGATTCGCTGTACCACATTATTGCCGGCTCGCTTCTGACCCCCTTGCCCGATATGGCGCTCAATGCCTTTGAACGCCTGGCCGGAGTCATCCCACCCGAAGACTTGACAGAGGTAGCACAGCGCAGGAAGCGCCTGAATCAGTTTATCCTGTTGTGCGGTTCTTCACCGTTTCTGGTCAACCTGATCTTCAAGACCCCCGCCACATTCCGCTGGCTGTTCCTGGAAAATGCAATCGATCTTGCCCGAAATGAGGATGAGATGCTGGCCGCCCTGCATTCCCGGGTAAACGAGACCACGAACTTCACGGAATTGCTCAGGGAGCTGCGCTGTTTCAAGCGGGCCGAGATTCTGCGCATTGCCGCTCGCGACCTGAATGGCCTTGCTACCCTGGAGGAGGTGACCGGCGAGCTCTCCTCCCTGGCGGCCGCGTCGTTGCAGGTGGCCTACGAGGTCTGCCGCCGTTGCCTGATCCGTGAATATGGTGTCCCCCTGATGGAGGGTGAAGAGGGCCTTCGGGAAGCGGAGATGACCGTGATCGGCATGGGCAAACTGGGAGGATATGAACTGAACTTCTCCTCGGATATCGACATCATCTACTTCTATGAGTCGGATCGGGGTGAAACCAGCGGGGTGCAGAACGGCCCCGGCGTGAGGAAGGGTGTTGTTTCCCTGCACACCTTTTTCAACAAGCTGGGTGAGATGATCAGCAAGGCGCTCTCCCTGGTTACCGAAGACGGTTTTGTCTTTCGGGTCGACGTGGGGTTGCGGCCGGAAGGCAAGTCCGGCGATATGGCTGTTTCCCTGCGCTCAGCAGAGATCTATTATGAATCCTGGGGGCAGTCCTGGGAGCGTACGGCCATGCTCAAGGCGAGACCGGTGGCCGGTTCCCGGGAACTGGGCAATCGGTTACTGGTAATGCTTCAGCCGTTCGTCTACCGCAAATACCTCGATTACAACCTGATCGAGGATATGAAGCAAATGAAGCAGAAGATCGATGCCTCCCTGGCCCGCTCCATGGAGGGTGAGGCCAACCTCAAATTGGGGCGGGGGGGGATCCGGGAGATCGAATTTTTCATCCAGGCCCTGCAATTGGTCTATGCCGGCAAGAACCCTCACTTGCGGGAGCGGAATTCGCTGAAGGCTCTGGACACCCTGCTGGCGGCACGCCTGATCACGGACGACGACCATCGCAAGCTCTCCGAGGCCTATCGTTTTCTCCGTACGGCCGAACACCGCATCCAGGTGGTCCAGGAGCGCCAGACCCACAATCTGCCCGCAAAAGAGGAAGAGTTGCGGGCGCTGGCCCGCCGCTGCGGTTTTCTGCGCCCTGGCGGCCCGGAACGATTTCTCGAAACTTTGGAGGAGCATCGCAGCAATGTTTCCTCCATCTACGGCACACTGTTCCATAACCGTGACGAGAAGCTCGAACATGCTGTGGCTCCCCAGGTACTCCTCTTCCTCGATGCCAATGCCGATCCCGACCTGGTCAAGGATATGCTGGCCGAACGTCGCTTCGAGGACGTGGAACGCGCTTACGAGAACCTTCAGGCGCTACGGCGCGGTCCCGAGGGCGGCAACCTCACCGAGCGCGGCCGCCGTACCCTGGAAAAAATCGCTCCCCTGCTTTTGCAGGAGATTTTCCTGTCACCCGATCCCGATATGGCCCTTGCCAATCTGGAACGTTTTCTGGCTGTGATAGGCACCCGCTCATCCTACTATGCCTTGCTGGCCGAAAATCGTGGGACGCTCAAACTGCTGGTGTCCCTGTTCGGCATGTCCGAATTTCTTTCCAAGATCCTGATCAGCCATCCCGAGCTGCTGGACAGCATGGTGACCCGTGGTTACGCCTCCACACTCAAGTCCCGGGACATGATGACCATGGAACTGGACAGCCTGCTGGAGCGGACCGACTATTTCGAGGAACAGCTGGATGTGCTGCGTCGGTACCGCAACGAGGAATTTCTGCGTATCGGGCTGAACGACATTCACGGCAAACTGGCCCAGGGAGAGGCTACCGCCCAGTTGACCGTGCTGGGAGAGGCCTGCCTGGCAGCGGCTTATCGCTTGGCGGTACAGGAACTGAAACGTTTCGGACGCCCGATGTTCCGCTTTGAGGGAAGGGATACCGAGGCGTCGCTGGCGGTGATCGCCATGGGCAAGTTGGGGGGAGGGGATCTCAACTACCACTCAGACCTGGACATCATCTTCGTCTATGACCGCCAGGGCACTACGAACGGCGAGAAGCAGCTCTCCAACCACGAATACTTCGCCAAGCTGGCCCAGAAGATCATCTCTATCCTGAGTATGCAGACCCGCGAGGGGTATGTGTACAAGATCGACACCCGCCTGCGGCCCTCGGGCAACGCCGGTCCGCTGGTCACCTCTCTCGACTCGTTTCTCGAGTATCACCGCAAGGAGGCCCAGATATGGGAGCGCCAGGCGCTTACCAAGGCCCGGGTGGTGTTGGGTGATGAGGGGCTGGGCAGCCAATTGCAGGATGTGATCCGCCACACGGTCTATGGGAACTCCATCGACGACGAGGGACGCCGTGAGATCCATCGGTTGCGGATGCGCATGGAGAACGAACTGGCGCGGGAAAAAGACGGCAGCTACAATATCAAGACCGGCCGGGGCGGGATCGTTGACGTGGAATTCGTTGCCCAGTATCTGCAGCTCAAACACGGTTGCCGCTACCCGGAACTGCGTACCACCAGCACCGTTGTGGCGCTCAAGGAAATCGGCACCCTGGGGCTTTTACCGGAAAACAACAGCGAGGTGCTGCTCTCCGGCTTTACGTTCCTGCGCAGGCTGGAAAACCGCTTGCGCATCATCCACGACTATTCGGCGAACGATCTGGCCGGGTCGAAAAATTACATGAACAAACTGGCCCGGCGTTTGGGCTACGATCCCGCGCTGAAGAATCCCGGTGCGGCGCTGATCAGCGATTACGAGGAAACGACCGACAGGATCCGGGACTGCTATGCCCGGATTCTGGGGGAATCGGCGTGATTAAGAGGTTGTTGAAAAACAGCCGTCTTAGCGCCGATCGGCGTCCCGCTCAACGGGATGACTACGCTATGGCTCCGTCACCGATAATTATGCTCACGCATAATTATACGCTGCCGTCCTCGAAAGCCCTTTTGTGCGGGTGCAACGATCTGACTATTTTTGAACGACCTGAGTTTTTCAACAGCCTGTTAAAGGTGGGAGGAACCATGAACATCCGCAAGAAGTTTCTCGACTATGAGTATGAAGAGGTTCTGGACGGGCGCACACGGGAGTTGATCCGCGTGGGGTGCGCCATTGCCGTGGGGTGTCCCACCTGACTGAAGAAGCACTTCGCGGCCGCGAAGTCTTATGGCGCCACGGACGCCCAACTCCGTGAAGCGATCGCCTACGGGGCGATCGCACCCGGTGGCAGGGCCAAGAACTTTGCCCTGGACATGCTGGCGGAGATTGAACAGGAAGCGTAATTCTACTCGGAACCGCAGCGTTCTGGACGACAACTGAAAAGGCCATCCCGCAAGGGATGGCCTCTTCAGTTGTGCTTATGGTTTCAGGCAAACATCCGGCAGCCTTGCATCAAGGCCTTTCAGATGCGTTCCATGCACCAGTCGTACGATTGTATCCCGCCAGGTAGGTATAGCTGGCGGTCGTGGCGCTGTCGTTTGCCGAAGCGCCTTTGGCATAGATGACGGCCCCGGTGGTATCCACCATGCCTGAAGCGATGGCGGTCGCACCGGTTGACAGGTTGAGCGAGCCGTCATCAAGGAAGTCGATGGTGTCGTAGATGAGCCTTCTGACATAGGTGCGGCCATGGGCGTAGGCCCCCGGTTCGCGTACCAACAGGTTGATATTGAAACAGGCCCCCATGAGCTTTTTGGCGAAGGCGTTGTCGTGCCCCCGTCTCCAGTTTGTCACACTTGTTCCGTTGGCATTAAAGAAGTAGGGATATGAGTTGCTGTTGAAGGTGATGCCGTAGTTGTTTTTCAGCAGTTTGACGGCAAGAGCGAGGGCATTCTGGAAAACGGCGGACTGTTCTTCCAGGAAGATGGTCTGGAAATTGGCGCCGGTCAGCGCTACCCCACCCTCGCTCGTGTGGCAGTTCACGCAGACCTGGTTATAGGCGTTGGCATTAATGGCGAATGTATGGCTGGTTTTCCGGTCGGCCTGCCCTGTTGCATTCATGTGGCAGGTGACGCAGGGGCCGCTGGCATCGTAATTGCCCGCTGTGAAGGCGGCGGGGTTATGGCTGTCGCCGTTGATGAGGGTGGTGCCCAGCTTGCGATGCGTGCTGCTGATATTGCCGGACGGCACGGTACCGCTTCCGTAGTACATGGTGTACGAGGCGCCATAGGTATAGGATGCGCCGGTCGGCTTGGTCGTAACGGTGGTGAAATTGGTAAATCCGGTCGTCATGTACATCAAGCCGGCCGCAGCCATGTAGTGCGGGTTTTTGAACGTCGGGCTGGATGCCCCGGACATATTGGTGAGCGCCAGAATGGTCGCCATGCTTTCCCGCCCCGAGTGGCAAGCGATGCAGAGGCTGGATGCGCCGACATCGGGAAAGGTTTGCCGGTCAAGATTGTTGTTGTAGGGGGCTACGAACGGCCCCCCTGTTTTTCGCACGCTGTTCTTGAAGTCATAGCTGCTGTGGCAGGCATTGCAGGATAGTACTTCATGGGTTTTGTCCCCCGCTGTTGCCCAGGTTGTTGTCGGGAACGGCGTCGCGAAGTTATTGTTGACGAAATTGACGAAGCCGGTCGATGTGTGGCATCGGATACAGGCATAGCTGCCGCCGCTGAAAGCATTCTTGAAGTCTTCCGCAGACCATGGCGTTGCCGTGGGAACCCCGTGGCCGGAGCTTGCCCAGTCCCTGTTGAGTGCCATCAGGGACGTCGGGTCGTGGGGGTTGTGGCAGGCCCGGCAGTTATTCACATAGTTTTTGGAGACATATGAACCCGGCGCGGTTGCGGAGGTGTTATTGGTGAAATGCGCCGGGCTGAGGGTTATTGGCCCATGGCATTTGTAGCATTTTTTCTCCGCATCAGGATTGAGAACCACATCGGTCCCGGTGACGTTGAATGCAGTCGGGGCGCCGCCGTGGCACCTGCTGCACACGTTCGGATGCCCGGTCTGGGGCTCGTGGCAGTCGCTGCAGCCGGCGCCGACGACGTCGGAGCAGTGTTTCGATTTTTTCCATTCATCGGTTATCTTGACGCCCGCGACAACCGGGTCATCGGCTCCGGCATGGCAATCGATGCATAGTTGCGATGCCGCGAGAGATGCGCTGCTGCCCGAGGTTCCCGAGTTGCCGTCGCCACAGCCGCCCACAAGTGCCGCGACTAAAAAAAGAACTCCCCAATAAGTGAAACCTATGGAATTCATCCATTGTCTCCCCTGGTTTTTTTTGGGACAGAGATCAGTCATAGGGTCGCAATCCTAAAAGGTTGCCGTCAGGCCGAGGTTGACCGTGTTCGCATCCTTGCTGCTGCCGGAGGTGTTTTCCAGCTTGTACTCGAGAACGAGTTTGGCGTTCTGCAGCGCTGCGTATGCCAGGGTCGGAATGCAGCGGCGGGTGGTGGTAGTCCCGTTGTCTTCATACTCGACCCGGAGCGAAGGGATGAACTGGGAACCAAAGAGATAGAGCGCTTCCGCGGCATAGACCTCCGAGCGTTTTTCCATAAATGGTCCTGCCTGCGGAAAAGCCGGGTTTACAACCGAATTGTCGTCGCTGCCAAAGGCGCTGGCCAGTTTTACCCGGAATCGCTGGTAATGGACATCCGCCTCAAATCCGTAACGGTAAAAATTGTTCAACTGCTTGAACGTGCCCGGGTTGTTGCTTCCTGCAAATCCATAAGCCCCCAGCGTCATGGACAGGTAGTCGAAAACGCTCTCTTCCGCATCCATGTTGATCGGCGCTTCATGCCCTTCAAAGTCGGCCCCGCCCAGCTTGTACTGAATGCTGCCATACCCGGAAACGTTTTTCTGGTCCTTGACTTTGACGACGCCGCCCGCCATCGCCCATCGCCCTCCCAGGATGGCGTTCAGTTCCATCCCGTCCAACGCTGCATTGACATAGTAGGGGGAGTCTCCAACCTTGTAACTGGTCGTCGCCACCGGGGAAACGAGGGATGTCTTGTTTGTGGTTTTCCAGAGCGACATGGTCGGCGTGAACCGGCCGACCTTGGCGTTAAAAGGGGTGCCAAAAAGATGCCGGGCCTGGACGAACGCCTCGTTGATGTCGGGGGTATTGTTGGCGGGAACGTTGGCGTTCAGCGAGGAACTGCCCGTAGTATGATTGAAGAGCCCCTCGGTATAGAGGTTATAGCTGATCCAGGCGCCGAGCTTGTCGTTGAAGCTTCCCCCGGCGTCAAGGACGATGGCGCGCGTTGCCAGGTCAAACCTGTTTCCGTCGTTTTCCGGGCGATAGTCGGCATACGATGCGTTGAATGTCCCCAGTACTGAAAGCGGTACATAGTCGGGAAGGCTCGAAAGAATCAGGTATTCCCTCTCGTTAAGCCCTTTTTTGCCGTCTTTTTTCTCATCCTTGCCGGCTGCGGGTTTTGCCGCTGCCTTTGTTTCAAGCCAGACATAACTGTTTCTTCTGAAGTTATCCCCCTGTTCGGTCAATTCGGGGAAAATGGTATGGCAGGTAAAGCATTCCGTCTTGTGTTGCCGGGAGAAAGCCGGTATTGCCAATGCATCTTTCGCAGGAATCAGGAGCGTGCTCAGAAAACCGGCCATGATCAATACGATAAAGCTGGAGGTGAAGCTTTTCATTGAGAATCCTCCTATCAGGAATAATAACAACTGCAAAGGGGGGACAACACCGATAATTAGACACTGCTCATGGTCATCGGAAACTGCGTCGTTCCGGAAAGTGTGCACTTCCGGGCGATATGGTCTGCCTATTTTGCCGCTTCCTCAAGCATGTACCGCAAAATCCCCAGGATGGTTTTGACTTCCTGTTTGGTCATGTCTGCGTCCGGCTTGCGCAGCATTTTTGCACCGTAAGCGTCAATGGCGCTGTTGTCGAAGACCGCCCCTGAAGGGGTCATGCCGGTCTGGAGCGTTACAATCGTTCTGTCCAGGCCGTGACACTTGATGCACTTGACCTTGAAGAGGGGGTAGATAGCTTTCATGTCGGGTGGGAAGGAGGAGATGTCAACCTCCATGTTGGCGCCGGTTCCGATCGATTTGAGCTCGGCATGGGATGACGTTGCGAAGCCGGTTGCCAGTAGACAAAAGCATGCAGTCAGAATCATACGTTTCATTGCGGCATCTCCTTTTAACTGATTTTGTTACCAACAAGTATTGTTCTCATGCCTGAAAGTTATCGGTGCGAAAATTTGAACCAATCGGCTTTTCGACTGAGTTCCTCGGCTATTCTGGCTAATTCGGAGGATTCCGCGGTTATGTGTTTGCTGTCTTCGTCGGCAATTTTGGTCAGTTCGGCCATCTGCTCGACACCGCATGAGACCTCCTGCACCACGGAAGATTGTTGTTCCGAGGCCGCTGCAATCTGGACAACCATGGAAGCTCCGCTGTCCGATGCCGTGACAATGGATTCAAGGGCGGTCCGTGCCCGTTCGGCCAGTGCGACGCCGTTGTCCACCAGCTCTTTTCCCCTGTTCATGGTTAGAATTGAGCTGTTGGTGTCCTCCTGAATGTCTTTTATCATTGCGGCAATTTCCTGCGTCGCATCGGTTGTTCTTCTGGCCAGGATCCTGACCTCGTTGGCAACCACGGCGAAACCCATGCCGAGTTCACCGGCGCGGGCGGCTTCAATGGCGGCATTCAAAGCCAACAGATTGGTCTGGTCGGCAATGTCGTTTATTACGTCGATAATGCTGCCGATCTGCTGTGAACTTTCTCCAAGCTTCTGGACCTTTTCGGCGGTCTCTCCAACGGAGGAGGCAATCTTGTTCATGCTCTCCACGGCCTCGATAACCGTTGCTTTGCCTTTTACAGCCACGGAAGACGACTCGTTTGTCACCTGGGCGGCCTGGGACGCATTCTGGGCGACGTCCGTTATGCTCCGCGCAACCTCCTCAAGGGCGGTTGCGGATTGAGCGGCTTGGGATGCCTGCTGCTGTGCCCCCTGGCTCAAGCGGGAAGACGTCAGGTTCAGCTTGTCGGAGCTTGCCCTGAGTTGGGTAATTGCCGTTATAAGGTCCGAAACGATGTCGTTCAGTCGTGTGGACGCGCCGTTGAAGTGGCCGGCCAGTTCACCGAACTCGTCTTTGCTGGTCGTGTCCATGTTGCAGGAAAAATCGCCGCTGCCGAAACGTTCGGCAAGCTGGGTCAATTCACCGATCGGTCTGGTGATGGAACGACCCATGATGATGCTGAAGGTAACACCCACCAGGAGGACAGCCACGCCGATGATCAAAACGCCGATAATGCTGTAGCGAAACATCTTGTTGACCGACTTTACGGCATTTTCCTGTTCTGCCCGGGCGGAGCTGATCCCGGCTTCCCCCTCTTTGCGTTGTTCAATCACGATGGTTTTCAGCTTGCCGTTGAGGCCTTGCAACTGCTGGTTTACCTGGAGGATTTTCTGGAGCTTGTCCGCCACCCCGCCTTCGTTGAGCAGAACTTGATGTACCGCGTTCAGGGAGTTCGCCACGGCCCCGGTGCCTTCAATACTTTTCAGCCCGGTTTTAAGCTGGTTTTGTGCCCTGTTGAAAAGCGCGGTTGCCTTGGCTTTCAGGGCGGTCGATTCGGCAGGAGTCCGGGCGCTGAACATCTGGTTGATCACGTTGCGGATTTCGGAACACGTGCTGTTAAGATCGTTGTTGCCGGCCAGATGTTCACTCAGCATCACCGAGTTTTCCAGGGACCGGTCGAATTTTTTCCCCTCTTCCTTGGCGCTTTCATTCTGTTTGGCGGCATATTCATTTATGGTCGCACTCAGACGGGTTAATTTTTGCATCGCCGCATTGATCTCCTGGGCGAGCCTGGTCCTGGAAGCCTCGTCACCTTTTGCAATAACGGCAGCCTTGGTTTCGGCGATGCCGGAATTTCCGGTTACCGCTTTTGATACCTCGGTGACAACCGCGGTGATCTCTTTTCCCACGGGAGAGTTTTTCTCCGTTCTCATGAAAAGGTTTTTTGTCGCTCCCTGGGCAGCAGCGGTGAAACGTGCCAGGCCGGCGTCGATGGCCCCTTTGTGATCGGCGGCGGCGATCTCCAGCGTGGCTTGGCGCAGGTCGCTTAAAGAGCTGAGTACTCCCTGGACGAGGGTGTTCTTGATGGAGCTTCGTTTGACGCTGTCATTGGTTGACGATAACTCGCCGACGGTTTTCTTCTGCGAGGACTTCATCGTGCCGGCCATTTTATCGAGACTCACGTCGATCTGGTGCAGTCTCTCCTGCATGACCTTGTCGGCAGCCTTGCCGTCGGCCTCAGCCTTGATCCGGTCGGCAACGGTGGAGACGATATCGGTGGTTATCTTTTCCAGGTCTCCGAGTTTCTGGTCCCCTGCAGATCCTCCCTTGAAGGATGCCACTTCATCGGAGGCCTTGCGCACCTCGCTAAGGCTGCGGTTGATCTCTTCCCTTGATTGTGCGAGTTCTGCATCGGAGTTGACCGATGAAACCTTGAGCAGGTTGGCTATGTGTTCCTGGAGGATTCGCTGGAGGGCGATGGTTTTAAGCTGGTAGGGGGTGGATTTTTCGGTGAGGACGTGCAGTTTGCCTTGGACAAACTGCATGCCGGACAAGCTGAAACCGGCAATAACAATGATTCCGACCGCCATGAGTGTCATGTTGGCATTGAGTTTGGTTCTAATACGCATTCTTGACCTCGGTTGAAATGGCTGGGTGATGGCTTATTGGCGAAGCCTGCCGCCAATTGGCGGTATGCGGCCTCCCCTGTCGTCGGGTTTTAGCTCCTTGGGTTGTTCGTAATGGCGGTAATTCTGATCAGCGGCGTGATGGTAAATCGGTAAATTTATCATATCATTACAGTATATTAGGTCTTCATAAGCCGGTATCCGGCATGCGGGCGCACGTACAGGACACCTTGTATTAGGAGTGCTTATGATACGTTTCTAACGCAAAAAACGTGCCAATATTTGCGGTGGTGATGTGTGGAAGGCCCTTAGGTAGATGCGGAAAGAGGTTGGTCGAGAAGCAGCACCTGGCTCAAGGCCTCGTCGATCTTGGCGGTATCGACGGTGGTGTTGAAGCAGGGGCCGAAGGGGCGGTCATTGAGGATGCCGATGACCGGCAGGGGATAGCAGTCCTTGATGCCGGAGGTAAGGTCGCGCTCACACGCCACTGCCAGCACCAGCTTGGGGCGTTTCTCCACGATCACCTTGCGTGCCAGGGTGCCTCCGGTGGCCACGGATATGTCTATATGATACTTCCGGCCGATGTCCACCAGGCCCTTGATGTCGCAGCGGCCGCACTGCACGCATTTTTTTATGTCGCCCGTAACCTTGATCTCGCAGTCGAATAACTGGATGCAATGGGGGAGCAGCACCAGGATGCGATCCGGCCTGACTTTCTGGCGCTGGGAGATGACCAGGCTGTTGTTCATGGCAATGAAGGATTGGCGAATGCTGTCCTTGTCAAGCCCCAGCCCGCGCCCTACCAGCTCGATCATCGGCAGAAGGAACTTGATGACCACCAGGCGCATGAAGCGGGTGAAGAAGATGTCCTTGCCCAGGGCAGTGGTCAACACCAAAAGGCCGGTACCCAGGATGGCAACGCCCGAGAGCACCGCCACAACAATGCCGACGATATGGGGCAGCCGGGGGTGAATATTGGCGAGGCCACGATTGGGAACCCACCAGGCAAGAAAGATCAGGCCCACCACGATCAGGCAGGTGAAACCCATCAGTGAGATGAACAAGCGTTTGCGGGGCGGGGTATTGGTTTCTTTCGTCCTGATCATTTTTGCCGGTCTCCGCAGCTGATTTCGCCGCCAAGCCGGGAACCTTCCGAAACCGGGCAGCCAGCCAGGAAGCTGGCCGAATCCAATCGTTTTTTTCCTGCCGTCTGCAATTCTTCGATGATCAGGCTTCCCGTCATGCAGGCAATCTCGAACGTTCCCTTGGCGGCCCGCAGTACCGTGCCCGGTTGCCCGTTGCCGGTTCCAGGGCGTGTGCGATAGATCTTGAGGATCTGGCCGTCCAAGAGGGTAAAGGCGCCAGGCCAGACGCTCAGTCCACGGACCTGGTTATGGATGGCGCGGGCGTCGCGGGACCAGTCGATCAGGCCATCCTCTTTTTTCAGCATGGGAGCATAGCAGGAAAGGGCATTGTTCTGCTCCCGCAACGGTATGGAGTCGCTCTTGAGTCCATCCAGGGTTTCGGCCAAGAGTTGGGCGCCCATCACGGACATGCGGTCGTGGAGCGTGGCGATATCTTCGTCCGCGTCGATGGGGGTGGAGCGGCTGAGCAGCATCGGGCCGGTATCCAGGCCGGCGTCCATCTGCATGGTCGTAACGCCGGTTTCTCTCTCGCCGTTGATGATGCACCAGTTAAGCGGCGCAGCCCCCCGGTAGCGGGGCAGCAGCGAGGCGTGCACGTTGATGCAGCCATGGGGCGGGATTTCCAGGAGTGCCTTGGGAAGGATTTGTCCGAAGGCCACCACCACGATCACGTCCGGCTTGAGTTGGAGGATACCCTCGATAAAGGCCGGATCGCGCACCTTGAGGGGCTGGTGCACCGGGATGCCGTGGCGCAGCGCCAGTTCCTTGACAGGGGGCGGCATCAGTTTCTGGCCTCGCCCCTTGGGCCGGTCCGGCTGGGTAACCACCGCCACCATGTTTTCGCCACGGTCTATAAGAATCTGCAACGTAGGACACGCGAATTCGGGTGTCCCCATGAAAATAACCCGCCAACCGGTCATCTGTCGCCCCTCTTCTCTTCCGCGGCCTTGCGGAACTTGCGCTGGAACAGGTCGCGTTTGAGCGGCGAGAGATGATCGACAAAGAGAACCCCGTCCAGGTGATCGATCTCATGCTGGAAGGCGATGGCCAGCAGGTCCTCCGCCCGCCAGGTTTTTTCGTTTCCGGCCAGGTCAAGGCCCTTGACTACGACGCTGGCATGGCGACGGACATTGGCTGCGTACCCCGGAACGGAAAGGCATCCTTCCTCTTCGTACGCTTCTCCCTCGGCATGGACAATAACCGGGTTGATTGCCACGATTAGCGCCGGCGGCTCATCCTTGGCGGAGACATCGATCACCACGATGCGCTGGTGCACTCCGATCTGCGGGGCTGCCAGGCCGACCCCCGGTGCGTCGTACATGGTTTCTGCCATGTCCTTGACCAATTGCTGGATGGAATCATTGATAACGGTGACCGGCGCCGACTTCTTTTTGAGTTCGGGGTTGGGATAGGTGAGGATTGTACGGATCATAGACATCCTTGCGGCGTATTCTGCTTCGCGAGTGCTCGGCGCCATCATAGAGGCGCTGTTTAAGGTGCGAGTCGAAGACTCGGCAACCATTTTGACCTTATCTACATAAACGATACTATTTCGGGCGAAAAAAATCAATTTTTCATCTCGGCCGCCGGCGCGAGGTGTGTGGCGGGTCAGGTCAAGGGAATCGGCAGGGGCCGGGAGGCTGGTCGAATAGCCTGTTGAGCGGTGGAGTTCGGGGGGGGCGGATGAGGGGAAAGGCGACGGTGCCGACGCTTCCAGGGTGGCCGGGGAAAAGGCGGCGGAAGCGTACGAAAGCAGTTCCTGAAGGTTTGGGCGGACCTTCCTCTAGCTGAAGAAGCCCTTATCGCGGTTGAAGGCTTCCACGAAGGTTTCCAGAAGAAAGTTCATCTTTTCCTCATCGATATCCAGAATGATGGCGGGTGGCGTTTCGTGGAGCACAAAATCCTCCGGCTCGCGCATGCCGGCTCCCACCCTGTGGCAGAAGAGGTTTGCCAGTCCGACGACGCAGGTCAGCCTCATCTGATAGGGGTCTTCGTCGGCGTCAAAATCGTAGGTGTGATGCTTCAGGACCGCATGCATGAGGATTTCGGGGAAATTCCATTTCTTGATAACCAGTGCTCCAACTTCGGCATGACTGTAAGCATATACCTGATGCTCGGCCTCCAGAAATGAGAGCCGGTCATTATAGCATTTCTGCATGACGCTCTGGAACTGCTGGCTGTCCATGGTGTTCATGATGATCTTGCCGATATCGTGGAACAGGCCGCCCAGAAAGGCCTCCTCCTCATTCACCAGCCGGGTTACCCCGGCAATAATGCGGGCGGCCAGGCCGGCGCCGAAGGAGTGCTCCCAGAGCATCTTCTCGGTCAGGCCGTAGGGCTTGTAGACCTGCTTGACCGAAGCGGCCACCACAAGGCTTTTCAGGGTGCTGAAACCGAGGATCATGATGGCATGGGACAGGGTTTGTATCTGGCGCTGGCAGCCGTAAAACGATGAGTTCGAGATCTTCAGGACACGGGCGGCAACAGCCGGGTCGGACGCCACGATCTTGGCCAATACTTCCGCGGTGGTGTTTTCTCTTTCAACGAGTTGCATGACCTTGGTTGCGACCACCGGGATGGTGGGCAGGTCGCTGGCATTCATGATCAGCGTTTCGAGATCTTGATTCATCTCTCTGCTCCTTGCAGCATGCAAACGGCTATGGTCGTCAGGACTCATTCGGGAGGGAATTATTGCATAAAAATGTAAATAATCAAAGATATTTGCCTAAATAATTGAATTTTGACCGGGTGCCATGTATAATCCCCTCCCGAATCTAACCAAGGATAGCCCAAGAACATGCCAATGATTCGCTCATATCTTGCTTTGCTCTGTGCGGTATTCATGCTGACCGGTTTTACCTGGGGGCTGGGGCCGGACAAATGCCCCAGTGCCCTGGAGCGTGTGGGGAAGCTGGAAACGCTCCGCGATGAGGCCAAGGTGCGCCAGGCCGAGGCGGAAATCCTCTCCCTTTGCCCTGACGGTGCCGCCGGCCATTACGTCACCGCACTGCAGTTCGAGCGGGTCGGCAATCTGGACGGGGCGATTGCCGAATATCGCAAGGCGCTGCAACTGGAACGGTCCTTTCCCCTGGCAAGCGGCAATCTGGGGCTCCTGCACGCACAGAAAGGGATGAATGACGAGGCCTCGGTCGAACTGGCCCGCGGTCTGGCGTCGATCTCCAATCCCAAATATCATAAGGCCATGGCCACTATCCTGGCGGAGCGCAAGGTCTATCCCCTGGCCATCTATCACTTCAATGAAGCCGGCCGTGAACTGGCCAATGACGCCAGTGTGTTTACCGGCCTTGCCGAGGTCTACGTCGCCATGGGGCAGCAGGGCAAGGCGCTGGAGGAGTACCGTCGGGCGCTGACGGCCGATCCGAATTCCGAAAAGGCTCATCTGGGCATTGCCGCCATCCATCTGGAGCGCAACGATCAGGCCAAGGCGCTGGCCGAGTTGAAGATGGCTGCGCTGTCCAGCCCGCAAAACCGCGAAATCCACCTGCTGATGGCCGATATCTATGCCAAAAAAGGCGATGTCAAACAGGCCGAGTATGAGCGGCTCCTGGGCGGCAAGGGCAAGGCTGTCCCCCCTGCCGCCACTCAGGCCGCCTCCCCGCCTCCCGCCGTTGCCGGGCCGGTGGGCGAAGTTCGACCCGGGACAGAGCAGGAAAAGACGATCGAGAGGTTGAAGGCGACCATCAAGGAGCAGCCTGATGCCGTAGCGGCGTATGAGGAACTCGGCAACCTGTACCGTTCGGTCGGCATGGATAACGAGGCCATTGCAGCATATAAGGAAGCGGTTTATCGCAACAGCACCAGCAGTGACGTGTACCTCAACCTTGGTATCCTCTACGAGAAGCGGGACTTGCTGGACGAGGCGGTGGTCGCCTACAAACAGGCGGTACAGGTCAAACCGCAAAATGCCGATGCCAGACTGCGCCTGGCTGATATCTACCTGAACCGCGGGAGCAATGCCCAGGCGGTGGAACAGTACGGGGAATTCCTCAAGCTCAAGCCCAACAGTCCCGATATCCAGCTCAAGCTGGCCCGGCTCTTTGCCCGCAACAAGGAAATGAATCTGGCCATTGAAGGTTATATGGCGGTGCTGAAGCAGTCACCCGACAGCGCGGACGCGAACCGGGAGATAGCCGCCATCTACAAGGCCAAAGGCTTGAACGACAAGGCCATTGAGCACTACAAGAAGGTGCTGGCGCAGCAGAAAGACGATGTGGAAACGCGCAACGCCCTGGTCTCGCTCTACGTCAAGGACAAGCGCTACGACGAGATTACCGATCTGCTCAAGGGAACGGCGGAACTCTTCCCCGACGATCCCAACAACTACTACAAGCTGGGCCTGATCTACGATTTCAAGAAGGATTACGACAGCGCCATTGCCAGCTATAAAAAGGCCCTGGCGCTGAAACCGGACCACGCCCGCTCCCTCAATGCCCTGGGGCGACTCTACCTGAAGACCGGCCGGCTCACCGAAGCCAAGGAAACACTCGAAGCGGCCAAAAAAGCCGACCCTAACCTCGAAGAGGCCTCGGTACTGCTGAACAACATCCGGGACGAGTTCAATCCCGAGCCCCGCAAGATCAGCACCAAGATCGGCAGCAAGAGCAAGAAGAGCAAAAACAGCAAATCAAAAAAGGTCAAGAAGACGAAGGCGTCCAAAAGCGGCAAGTCCGTGAAGTCGGAAAAGAGTGAAGCCAAGAAAAAACAATAGCATTCCCTGTAGCGTTCATCGGTCCGACGGATTGCGGGCAGCCCCGTGCCGGCGTTCCCGCCGCTGTAACCCTAAGGAGGCTGGCAACAATAACATGAACATCTAGCATCTCATTTTCCGGCCATCTTTGACCGCAGCTCAATCACAAAATCCTTGACGTAGCCCCGCCACGCCTGCGGTTTTGTTCAATCGCTACAGCCAAATCTGACCAAAATCTGAGTGCAATTCTGTTCAACTTTATTATTACTGGCCTCCTAACACCCACGGCTGGACACAAATATGACTGAACTGAGCAGCGCGCTAGCCTATTTTCCCCGCACCATCCAGATTTCCGCCCTGCACTGGCGCTCCCTCGAACTGGGGGCGCTTTCGCAACGTATCGCAATCCGCAGTATTCCCCCGGTCATGTTTTACCGGCAACTGGCCCTCAAGCTGAATAGCGGCAGAGGTTCCGACGCGCCACCGGTCCATGCCGGCCATCTCGTGCTCTATGCCACGCTGCTCAAGACGTTTCGCCACCTTATCGATGTCCTGGGCGAGGGGGCGACGCCGGGAGTCATGGCGGATGCCCTGCAACGCGGGGGATACGATCCCGCCGCCACTGAAACGACGGAGACGCTGGAGCGCTTCGTGGCGCTCTTTCCCCCGGGTCCCGTGCTGCAAGGTACGCAGCAGGGCAACGAGTGGTTCGGTGCCGCCGGCGAAAGAGGCCGCCGGCTGGTTCTGCGGGAGATGCTTCTGCTCAGCCTCGCCGCCCAAAACCCGGCTCTCGACAGTTTTCGCGCCATCCTCGACGACCGGGTACTGGCCGATGAGACGCCATACCCTGCCATGGCAGCCGGTATGCTTGACGCCCTGAAACAGGGGCCGCTCCTGGCGGAGTTTGCGTGTACCCTGGGCGAAGCGCTGTGGGCGCCCATCAGTTCCGCTCCCACCTCGCTTGCGGGGCAGTTGGAGTTTATCCGCGAACGGTGGAGCAGGCTGCTGCCGCCGGAACTGCTGGAAGAGGTGGCCGGAGCTTTCGACATCCTGCTGGAAGAGGAACGGGAATGGGGCGGAGCCGGAGCGCCGGGGCCGCCGCCGGTGCTGGAGTTCGGCCGGAGCGGCCACGGGGCGGGGGGGGGCAGTTCGGTCTTTGGAGGCTATGATTACCCCGAGTACGAGGGGTTCTCGCCGGATGCGGACTGGATGTCCAATGTGGTGCTGATGGCAAAGATGGTCTATGTCTGGCTCGATCAGCTCTCGAAGCAGTATGGCTGGCCCATCAGCCGCCTCGACCAGATACCGGACGCGGAACTGGACCGGTTGGCCGCCACCGGCGTCACCGGGCTCTGGCTGATCGGGGTGTGGGAACGCTCGCCCGCCTCCCAGCGCATCAAACAGTTATGCGGCAATCCCGATGCCATCGCCTCTGCCTATTCCCTGTACGACTATGAGATCGCGGCCGACCTGGGGGGCTGGGACGGGCTGGGCAACCTCAGGGAACGGGCCGGCCGACGCGGTATCCGCCTGGCCAGCGACATGGTTCCCAACCACACCGGCATCTATTCCCGCTGGGTCGTCCAGCACCCGGACTGGTTCGTCCAGACCGACTACCCCCCGTTTCCCACCTATCACTTCAACGGTGAGGACCTGTCCCACTCGGGCGACGCCTGCATCCAGATCGAGGATGGCTACTGGACCAAGACCGATGCCGCCGTGGTTTTCCGCCTGTTCGAGCGGACAACCGGCCGCATCCGCTACATCTATCACGGTAATGACGGCACCAGTATCCCCTGGAATGATACGGCCCAGCTCAACTACCTGCTCCCCGAGGTGCGGGAGGCGGTCATCCGGACCATCCTGCACGTGGCCCGCAATTTTCCGATTATCCGCTTCGATGCCGCCATGACCTTGGCCAAGAAGCACTATCAGCGCCTCTGGTTTCCGATCCGCGGCCTGGGAGGCGGCATTCCGTCCCGGGCCGAGCACGGCATGAGCCGGGAGGAGTTCGATACGCTTTTCCCGGTGGAGTTCTGGCGCGAGGTAGTGGACAGGGTGGCGTCCGAGGCGCCCGGGACCCTTCTGCTGGCCGAGGCCTTCTGGTTGATGGAAGGGTATTTCGTGCGGACCTTGGGCATGCACCGGGTCTACAACAGCGCCTTCATGAACATGCTCAAGATGGAGGAAAACGCCAAGTACCGGCAGACCATCAAGAACGTCCTGGAGTTCAACCCCGAGGTGCTCAAGCGTTTCGTCAACTTTATGAACAACCCGGACGAGAAGACCGCTGTGGAGCAGTTCGGGACCCAGGGCAAATACTTCGGCGCCTGCGTGCTGCTGGCTACCATGCCGGGACTGCCCATGCTCGGCCATGGCCAGATCGAAGGCTTTCACGAAAAATACGGCATGGAGTACAAGCGCGCCTACTGGGATGAGGCGGTTGACCAGGGACTGGTGCGCGGCCATGAGATGTGGATATTTCCGCTGCTGCGTCGGCGCTGGCTCTTCTCCGGGGCGGAGAACTTCGTGCTGTACGATTTCCACGCCGGCCACACGGTCGATGAGAATGTCTTTGCCTATTCAAACCGGGCGGGCGAACAGAGGGCGCTGGTCCTGTACCATAACCGGTACGCCTGTTGTGCGGGATGGATCAAGGACTCCGCCGCATTCGCCGTCAAGGGCGCGGACGACGCCACGGAACTGCGTCGGACAACCCTTGGTGACGCCCTCGGTGTTACGGCCGAGGACCATGTCTATGTGGCCTTCCGCGACCACACCCAGGGGCTGGAGTACCTTCGTGCCGGCCGGGAACTGGTGGAAAAGGGTCTGTATGTGGAGTTGGGCGAATACCAGTTCCACGTCTTCATGGATTTCCGCGCGATCCGGGACGATGCCGAGGGGAGCTGGCAGCGGCTCAGCGCGGCTCTTAACGGCCGCGGCGTGGAGAGCCTGGAGGACGAGCTGAAGCAACAACGCTACGCCTCCCTGAACGAGGCCTTCCGGGCCGTGCTGCACACGGCGGCCGTGCCGGACAAGGACCGCCCGGCCGCTTCGGCGGCTGCGGTGGATGTCGTCCGGGCGGCCCAGCGCTTCCTGGCCGTGCTGCATGTCCACCTGGACGGGGACCGTGCCGGGGCTGATGCCGTGCTCGGGTCAATCGCCCTCTGGCGCGAGTTCATGGCAGCCTTCCCGACGACAAAACCCGCCTCAAAGGCCGCACGGACGGTACAAGTCGGGTTGCTGGAACTGATGGGACGACCTTCAGGCGTTTGTGTACTGTTGGGCTGGCTGCTCCTGCGGCGTGCCGGAGCGGACAGCCTGGAGATCTTCGGGCTCGATTGTTCCCTGAGGCGCGTGCTGCTGGTGGACTCGGACCGGGAGGCGGCCCGGCGCGCCGACCAACTCCTCAAGGCCTTGCTGGCGTGGGACGGTCCTGACGGCGGCGGCCGGACCATCGCCCAGGCTTTTTCCTGCCCGCCCTGTCGTGATTTTATGCTGGTTCATGAAAGTGACGGCGTCGAGTGGTTCAACAAGGAGCGTTTTGAAGAACTGGCTGAATGGCGTGCCGTGCTCGACGTGGTGGAATTGGCGTTGAAACGGCCGGCCGGCCGCACCATCTCGTCGCGGCTGGCCGCGGCCGGTCGGGAACTGGCCGCCTGCACTGCCCTGGCAAGCCATGCCGGCTACCGCAGCCACCTGTTTCAGCGGTCAGCGGAGCCGGCGCCGAAGACCGGCACCGAAGCTTCGGCAAAACGAGGCAAAGGAAAGGGTACGGATGTTCAAGGCGGCGCTCGAGCGCATACGGCAAAAACACCGGACGACGCGCTACCCCGCTGAGCCGGCGCTCCTGCCGGAGCTGTTCCGGGGCTACCCGCGGCTCGACCCGGCCAGATGTCCGCCGGGCTGCACCTGCTGCAGCGATGCCTGTCCGGTGGAGGCCGTCTACCACGCGAACGGCCTGGCCCTGGACATGGGTAAATGCCTGTTCTGTCCCGAATGCGAACAGGCCTGCCCCAACGGCGCCATACGCTTCATGGCCGATGAAAAGCTGGCAGCCTCGGAGCGGGAGGATCTGGTGGTCCGGGAGGGAGAGGAACGCCGGCTGGCCCACAGTATGGGCCGGGAGTTGGTAGCCCTGTTCGGCCGCTCCTTCAAGCTGCGGGAGGTGAGCGCCGGAGGCTGCAACGCCTGCGAGGCGGATACCAACGTCCTTTCCACGGTCGGGTACGATCTGGGGCGCTTCGGCATCCAGTTCGTCGCCTCGCCGCGCCATGCCGACGGCATGTACGTCACCGGGCCGGTCACGGAGAACATGCGCATCGCCCTGCTCAAGACCTGGGAGGCTATCCCCGGCCCCAAGGTGGTCATCGCCGCCGGGGCCTGCGCTATTGACGGCGGTCCGTTCCACGGGCACCACGAGGTGCATGACGGGGTCGATAAGTTCCTGCCGGTGGATCTCTATATCCCCGGCTGCCCGCCCCATCCCCTGACCATCCTGGACGGGCTGCTGCGGCTGGTGGGAAGGAGATAGAACCATGAAGCAAACCACCATCGACGGCATCGCCCTGAACCTGGCTTCCCCCGTGACCCTGTCCCTGAAATGGGTGGGACAACAGGAGTTGCTCACCCAGCTCCTGGCGGCCTGGATGGTGATCGACGAACGGGACATCCCCTTCAACCCGCGTCTGGTGGGCAAGCCGGGGGTGGGCAAGACCACCCTGGCCTATGCCGCGGCCCGGCATTTGGGGCGGCCGGTCTATCTCTACCAGGCTACCATGGATACAAGGCCCGAGGACCTGATCATCTCGCCGGTCATCAGCCCGGACGGGAAGATCCAGTACGCCGCCTCATCCCTGGTTTCGGCCATGCTCGCCGGGGGGGTGTTGATACTGGACGAGGGGAACCGCATGAGCGAGAAGGCCTGGGCCTCCCTGGCGCCGCTTCTGGACGACCGCCGCTACGTGGAATCCATCGTCACGGGACTGCGTATCCCGGCTGCCCGTGATTTTCGCATCGTGGTCACCATGAATGAGGACTCCTCCACCTTCGAGGTGCCGGAATACATCCACTCCCGGCTCCAGCCCCAGATCTACATCGACTTCCCGGCTGCCGACGAGGAGTTGCTTATCCTCAGGGAGAATCTCCCCTTCAGCAGCGGCCGCATCCTGCAGTACGTGGTGGATTTCCTCCAGCGCGCCCATGCCGCCGACGAGTCCTATTCCGTGCGGGACGGCATCAATATCGCCCGCTACGCCCTCAAGATGATGCGCATGCAGGGAACGGAGGCCGTGGAACTGCTCCCGTTGGCCGTGGAGCGGGTACTGGGGGACGAGGCCCTGGAGTACCTGGATCGCCCTTGAGAGGTTGTTGAAAAACAGCCATCTCGCCGCATCCTCGAAGTCCCTTTTGTGACTGAGGCCTTTGGCCTCACCCTTCGGGCGCCTTCGCGGTCCAATTCAGCAAGCTGAATTGTGCGGCGTAGCGCTGCTACGCCTCCGCAGGGCCTTCTGCGGGTGCGACGATCTGACTATTTTTGAACAACCTGGATTTCATCAGCCTGCTAATGCTTGCGGCGTTTCAAGGATAAAGAGTCCCTACCTATGGAAAGCCGGCTCCACCTGGAAATCTTCGGTCCCGTCCACGCCCTGCCCATCCTGCATTACCGGATGGAGTACGCCCATCTGGTGCGCCAGGCCGTCCAACAACTGCGTCCCGACTGTATCGCCGTCGAATTGCCCTCCACCATTGAGGAACGCTTTACCCAGGCGGTCCGCAGGCTGCCGCAGGTCTCGGTCATCTCCTACGACTCCGCCGCCAACCGAACGATTTATCTGCTGGTGGAACCGGCCGACCCGCTGGCGGAGGCTGCCCGGTGCGCCCTGGAACAGGCAATTCCCCTCCACCTGGTGGACGTTGATCTGGACGACTATCCGGCAGTGCAGGAGATCATGCCCGACTCCTATGCCGTTCAGCGCATCGGCTCGGCCGACTATTACCGGGAGTATTGCCGTGCCGCAGCGCTGGTGCCGCCGTGCCGCGAGGATCTCCGCCGCGAACAGGGGATAGCCTTCCGGCTGCAACGGTTGGCGCAGCATCACGAACGCATCCTGTTCGTAGGCGGCATGGCCCACGTGGAGAGGATCAGGGAGTTCTACGGGCAGCCCCGCAGCGAACCGCTGGGCCGGGTGCGCCGCAGCGATGTCCGCATCTACAGCCTCCATCCCGAATCCTGCGGCGAGGTGATGGGGGAGTTCCCCTTTGTTTCCGCCATCTACGAGATGCGCAGAAGCGGCCTGCCGCCGGAGCGGGACGACGCGGCGCCCTCCCTGCGGCGGCGCTTTAACGCGCTGGAGTTGATTATGGGCGGGAAACAGGCCATGCCCGAGCGGGAGGTCATGCGGGCGGCCATGGAAAGCAGCGCGGGAAAGGTGGGGTCGAGCGGGGAGATGCCGGATCGGCAGCGTATCCATCTGCGCCTGTTCGAGCAGGCTGCCCGGCACTACCGGCAGGAAACGGGCGAGCACCTCCACCCTTGGCAGAAGCGGGCCTTCTTTCGTTTCAGCCGCAACTACGCCACCCTGTCGGGGCGGTTGCTGCCCGACCTCTTCCAGCTTCTGACCGCTGCCCGGGGGTGCGTGGACGACAACTTCGCCTATGCCTTCTGGCGGTTGGCCGAATGTTATCCCTGGCAGCGTGAGGAGGCGGAGATTCCCGTGCAGCGCCTGCGGGTCGAAGACCTCTACGACCAGAGCCGCACGATCCGTTTCCGCCCCCGCAAGCAGTCGGACAAGGGTCGCCACGGTCTGCGCTTTCTCAAGCGGAAGCGTGAACAGCGGCCGGGGGAATGGCTGGAAAGGTTCGACGAAAGCTCGGTCTGCTCCTGGCCGCCCGAGGATGTCATCATCGAAAATTACGGCAAGCTTCTGAAGCGGACCGGCATAAAACAGCTCTCCGAGGAGCAGAGCCGGGTGGAGCCCCTGAGCACCTCGCTCCTGGACGGCATTGACCTGCGTGAGACGATCCGCAATCAACCCCATGACGGCCGTATCTATGTGTGGGAGCGGATACGGATCAAAGGCGGCGTGGGAAGTGTGGTGGTCATCTTCGACGAGGATCGCCGTAACCGCTACCCCTTTGCCATGACCTGGCTGGGAGAACACGATCAGGAGTCGGACATGGCCTTTTACGCCACCGAACCGGGCGACAATGTGAGCGGGCCGGGCATCTGCCGCTGCGAGTACGGCGGGCTGCTGCTCTCATATCCGCCCCGCCGGATGCGGGACGTGTGGCAGGACCCCGCCTACCGGGGTTGGGGAACAAAGGCCGAGATCCTGCTCATGGCCGCCCTGGACTATTCGCCGGACACCCATGTGGTCTATGCGGCCGCCCGCCCGCCGCGCAGCATCTTCAAGCGCATCGCGGCCGGCATGGGGAAGAAGATCGTCTACCTCCCCCTGGGGAGCCTGTCTCCGCCCGCGCTGAAGCGGATCAGGGTCATGCACCTCCTGTTCGGGCATGACAAGCGGGAGATCGCCAAGGACTACATCTGGTAGGTGGAGAGGAAGGTAATAGAAAGCCCCCTGAAGTCTTCCGGCCTCGGGGGGCTTTTTATTGGTCAAAAAACGGTTATTCGAACGGGTTGCGCAGGATGATGGTCTGGTCGCGGCGCGGGCCGACCGAAACCAGCACGATCGGGCATCCGGCCAGTTCTTCCAGGCGTTTGACGTAGTCGCGGGCCTGTTGCGGCAGCTCGTCGTAGGTCTGGGCGCCCGTGATATCGCTCTTCCAGCCGGGCAGTTCCTCGTAGACCGGTTGGCACTTCTCAAAAAGTTCCAGGCTGGCCGGCAGGGTTTCCAGGGTTTTTCCGTCGCAGGTGTAACCGGTGCAAACCTTGATGGTGTCGAAATCGGAAAGCACGTCCAGCTTGGTCAGGGCGATGCCGGTCAGCCCGTTGACCCGGACGGCATAGCGGACCACCATGGCGTCAAACCAGCCGCAGCGCCGCGGACGGCCTGTGGTGGCGCCGAACTCGCCGCCGACCTGGCGCAACTGCTCACCGGTGGCATCCAGCAGTTCGGTCGGGAAGGGACCGCTCCCCACGCGGGTGACATAGGCCTTGGAGATGCCGACGATCTCGTGGATATCCCGCGGGCTTGCTCCGGAGCCGGTACAGGCGCCGCCGGCGCAGGTGGACGACGAGGTGACGTAGGGGTAGGTGCCGTGGTCCACGTCCAGGAGCGTCCCCTGTGCCCCCTCGAAGAGAGCTTTCTTGCCTGCTTTCAGGTCGCTCGCAAGGACCAGTGAGGTGTCGGCGACGTACTTCTTCAGCACCTCGGCATAGCCGCCGTATTCGGCCAGGATCGCGTCAAAGTCGCAGGGGGCCTCGCCCAGCAGCTTTTCCAGGATAAAGTTCTTCTCCGCCAGCACCTCGCGCAGCTTGCGGGCGAAGACCTCCGGGGTCAGGAGGTCCATCAGACGGATGCCGCGCCTGCCGATCTTGTCCTCGTAACAGGGACCGATGCCCCGGCCGGTGGTGCCGATCTTCTTGTCGCCGCTCTTGGCCTCGCGGGCGATGTCGATCTGTTTGTGGTAGGGCATGATGATATGCAGCGATTCGGAGAGCAGGAGGCAGGAATCGTCGCTGATCCGGCCGGACCCTTTGAGTTTGGTGATCTCCCGGATGAACACCTCCGGGTCCAGCACCACTCCGTTGCCGATGATGCAACGCTTTCCCTCGTGCAGTATGCCCGACGGTATCAGGTGCAGAACCACCTTTTCGCTTCCCACCACCAGGGTATGGCCGGCGTTGTTGCCCCCCTGATAGCGCACGATGTCATCGGCGTGCTCTGTGTAGATATCGACGACCTTGCCCTTGCCCTCATCGCCCCACTGGGCTCCTACGACTACGACGTTTGCCATGTCTCGTGGTCTCCCTATGATAGGTTGTTGAAAAACAGCCATCTCGCCGCCATCCTCGAACGCCCTTTCGTGCGGCGTAGCGCTGCTACGCCTCCTCAGGGCCTTCTGCGGGTGCGACGATCTGACTATTTTTGAACAACCTGGTTTTTAAATAGGAGGTTGTTGAAAAACAGCCATCAGGCCTTCGTCCCCGAACGCCCTTTCGTGCAGCGCAGCAAAGCTCACGCCTCCTCAGGGCCTGTCGAGCGGGTGCGGCGATCCGACTATTTTTGAACGACCTGACTTTTTAGTAACCTGCTAGTTCTCTTCAATAAAAGTAACAAGATTTTTGTGCAGCAGCATATCCCTGGTAATGGTGAACTTTTTACCGTCGCGGACCCGCACGGCGGTATAGGCATCGCCGCACGCCTCATCCCCGATGACCAGCATGCTGCGGATATTCATGTGCCGGGCATAGGCCAGCGAGTCATCGTACTCCCGGCGGATGATGTCCCGGGCGGCGGTGTAACCGCGGGAGCGGAGCAGACGCGCCACCTCCAGCGCCTCGCGCCGGTCGTCGCGGCTGTTGAACAGCAGGAAGTCCCGGGTGGTGCTGGCCTCCACTTCGGGCCGGCGCTCCAGTGCCTGCAGCAGGCTGAGCACGTTGAAGGTGAAGCCGGTGGCCGGAGCGGCGAAGCCGTAGCGGGCCGTCAGGTTATCGTAGCGGCCGCCGCTGCAGACCGGTTCGCCCAAACCGCCGACAAAGCCCTCGAAGGTGATGCCGGTGTGATAGCCCAGGCCGCGCGTTTCCCCCAGGTCAATGGTCAGATGGTCGCTGACCCCGTGAATATCCAGAATCTCCAACACCTGGCGCAGGTTTGCCAGCGCCGACCGGGAGCGTTGGTTGGTCACCACCTTCTCGGCCTCCTCCAGCACGTCGCGACCGCCGAAAAGGCGCGGCAGGGCCGTGATCTCACGACGGGATGCCTCCGAAACCGTGCTGGCGGCCAGTATCTTCGCGACAGCCGACACGTCCTTGCGCGCGATGGCCTCCTGCAACTCCCCGAGCGGCTGCCCCCCCAGTCCGGAGGCGGCCATGATCCCACGGCAGAACTCCACCTGTCCCAGGTCGATCTTGAAGTTGTCGAAGCCGAGTTTCTGCAGGGCCTCGATCGCCATGGTCACCATCTCCGCATCCGCCTCGGGCGAATCGAGGCCGATCAGCTCCACCCCGGACTGGAAGAGTTCGCGGCTGCGGCCGGCCTGCATCTCGGTCTGGCGCAGAACCCGTCCGCTGTAACTGATACGATGGGGCAGGGGCCAGCCGGACAGGCGGGTCGCCACGATGCGGGCGATCTGCGGCGTAATGTCCGGTGGGAAGGCCAGCAGCCGGCCGGTTTGGCGGTCGTCGAAGCGATAGGTTTTACCCTGCAGTTCCTCTCCCATGCCGATGGTCAGCACATCCTCGTACTCCAGTTTGGGCGGGATGATGCGCCGGAACCCCCACAGCTCGAAGATGTTGCGGATCTTCCCCTCGATGAAGCCGATCTTGGCGGCGGCATCGGGCAGGAAGTCGCTGACCCCGCGGGGGAGTGAAATGTCGGGTGATAGTATGGTCATGTATATCGGTTCCTGAAGGTTTGATCTCCCGCACGGCGCTCATTGGCCCGCACAAAGAATTCGGACCGGGAAGACGTCCAGAAGGGAGCGGCTTTCCGGTCCGGGTTTACCACTTCCAGATCAAGGCGCTCTTCTCGCGTTGGCTCGTCTTTGGCTCCGCAACGTACTGACGGTACGTCTTCGTCACCTCATCCCCGCCGACGTGATTTCAGCCTTGATGTGAAATCGGCAGTATCGTGAACGTGGGTTATTCCACTTTTTTGACCGCCAGAGACGAAGCCCCGCGGGTCGTTACCCCGGAACGCTGTACGGTCTGGAGGATCAGCAACTCGTTACGGGGCTCGTCATAATAATAATCCGGCAGGTAATTCTGGGTATCGCGGGTGCGCCATTTCTCGTCCAGGCTCGAACCGTTCCAGGCGAAACAGTAGACCGCACCTTTTTTGTAGGAGCGGGCATTGCCCAGCACCCAGAAACCGTCGTTTTTGCCCACCAGGATGGCCCCTCCGGCGGTTGTCTGAATCCGCATATTCATGAATATCCAGCGGTATTTGTCGCCTGTCAGGCGGGTGTTGGAGGTGGTATCCTCTTTCTGGAAATACAGTTCCGAACCGCCGAATTTGTCGTTGCCGCGCCAGAGCTCTTTCCGGTCCTGGTCGTACACGATCAGGTAACCGTCCGAGTTGATGACCACGGTGAGCACCTTGCCGTCCTGGTCGCGGAATTGGTTGAAGGTGTAGATATCGCCGTAACGCGGCATCTTGATGGGGTTTTTCAGGGCAATCTCATTGCCGGAGCGGGTTGCCTCGAAGACATCGCCAAAGAAATCCGCATCGCGGCCCATGGCCTGGACGTACAGTTTTTTCGGTCCGCCGGCCAGGCCGAAGGTCCGGAAAAAGTAAGGGAGGTCGCCGGCAATCTGCACCAGTTTGTCGCCCTGTACCTGCCAGACCTGTGAGGCGAGTTCGTCGCCACGGATGAGCGTCACGTAGATCTCAAGACCCTTGGCGCCGGCGATGGTGTCCAGCGAGAGGATTTTTTCAGAGCTCCTGAACTCCGTATCCGCAACCAGTTTCATGTCGCTGCCCTTGCGGTAGTATGAAAGGCGGCGTTCCTCGGCCAGAAACACCTCATAACCGCCGTCGGGCAGGGTGGCTCCCAGGGCCATCAGGTTGGCGGCGCCGGTCAACCGTTTGCTCAGCCAGCCGCCGGCACTGCCCAGTTCCGTTTCCGGGGGTTTGATGAATTCGCCGACAGGCGCCGGGCGGACCTGCTCACTCTTGATGAAATCGGATTTTGGCGCCGCAAGCCGCGTTTGTGTCACTTGTTGCACCGAAGCCGCGCCGGGGAGGGGTGCCGGTGCCGGTGCGGCGGCGGTCGGCTGCCCGGTGGAATAGAGCTTGTCCAGTTCGGCCGCCAGCTTCTCCGCCAGTTTTCCTACCGCCGGGATCAACTCCTCGTTGCTGTCGCCCTGGATATAGACGCGCGTCAGGGTCTTGCCACTGCTTGTCCTGGCCATGGCGTCCATGCTGAACACCTTGCCCAGGACCACATAGGTGCCGCTCACCACGGCGTCGGCCTCGGCGGCGCTGCCGACGGAGATTATTCTGTCGCTGCCCAGGCGGGCGGCCAGCAGGGTTTGGAGCGTTGCTTTCATCTCATCCTTGTTGGGTACGCCGATGGCGTTCATATCGGCTACGAACACCCGCATCTGGGCCGCAAAAGCCGGCAGGGCCGCCAGGGGAACGAGCAGCGCGGCGAGCAGTACGATCAGTTTTCTCATGTGTTCTCCTAAACCTGGTGTCAAGGGGGTATCTCCCTGGGGGAGGCGCGATTGTCGTCTGTTGTGACGGAGAGTAGAAAGTCGGGGGATTATCGCAAAATAGGCGGGACATGTCAAAAAAAAAGGGCGGGATTGCTCCCGCCCTTTCAGGCATCAGGTGTAACGCGCCACTAGAATGCGTAGCTCAGGATGATGCGGGCCGTGTAGGGGTTCTCGGGATCTGCAGCGGTCAGGTTGCCCTTTTGTACCGAGTTTTTGTACATGCCGCCCAGTATTACGTAAGCAGCCTGGAATCTGGCGGTCAGGTTGTCATACATCTTGTAGCCGGTCTCGATGTTGACTTCCGTACCCATGAAGTTGCTGGCGTTTTGAGCCGTGCTCGCCGCGCCGCCAAGGCTCTTGTCGGTCGGTTTCAGGCTGTTGGTATGTGCCACCCAGGCGCAGCCAACGTTGGTGTTGGTGTAGAACTTGGGGGTGATGTTGGCGTCATAGCCCAAGGTGTAGAGGTACATACCCTGGCCGTTGATCGGGTTGGTGCCGTTGCTGGTGTTGTAGATCATGGCGTTGTCGGTGGTGGTGTTGTTGTTGATGGCGTTGCGGTTCAGCAGCATCATGCCGCCTTCGTTGTAGCTGCTGGTGCCGGTCGTGGCGGCCCAGGTGGAGTTGGGCGACTGGCTGGTGCCGACCCAGCCGGTGTAGTGCTTGCCGGGGTTGTTGCCGTTGCCGGAGGTGAAGAGCAGGGCGGTCTTGAGGGTGCCGGGGCCCACGGCGGCTTTGGCGGCCACGTTGTAGGCAAGGGCGTTCAGGTATGCGCTGTTGTTCTTGCCGTCAACATTTCTGAGTACACCACCCTGGTAGGCGGCAAAGCCGCTCAGAGCCACGGGTCCGAGCTTGGTCTCACCGGTCAGGCCGATGGTGTGGATCATAATGGCATCGTCAACTTTAGAGTAGAAGGCTGCCGACGTAGTGTCTGTAACTCCGGCAGCGCCGGAAGGAACATAAAACGGGCGGCTGTCGGCATAGAGGTAGTACACGGCGCCGAGGCTCGTGTCCTTGCTGAGGGCATACTTGATTTCAGCTGCACCGATGTCCAGGTTGTTGTTGCCGCGTACATTTGCAGTGGCGACGGGTTGGCCGGAGCTGAAGAAGGACTCGTCGTAGGCGCGCAGGTAGCCGGCGTTGACGGTAGCATTGCCAAGTTTTGTGGAGGTGACGACACCGGCGATGTCGGCGTCAAGGAAGATGCCCTTGAGTTGGTCCTTGAAGGGCTGGATACCGGCAATCACGGTGGTGGGAGTGGTCGGTATCTTGAACTGCAGATAGACCCACTTGGTCTCCAGGTTGACGGCATCGGCTTCCATGGCGCCGCCGGAGTTGCGGAACGCTGCTGTATTACCGGTAGCAATGGCGTTGGAGTTGCTTTGCACGAGGCCGCCCTGGGCCTTGTCGCCCCAGACCGAGTCGATCTCGAAACCGGTGACCAGTTTCAGGTCGTCGTTGGCTTTGGCGGTATAGAAGATGCGGGCACGTTGCTCGAAATAGTTGTTCAGGCGCAGGTTTTCGGTTACGTCACCCGTGGGTTTGCCGGGAGTTTTTCCCGAAAGGATGGCCCCGCCGCCGCCATTCTCGTAGTTGGAGAGGTAGTACTTCAGGTTGAACGCGCCGTGAAACTCGTTCTCGAATGCCATTGCCGGAACAGCGGCCATAGCGCCCAAAGCGCCGGCTGCTGCAACTGCCAAAATCCTCTTTTTGAAACTCATGTGTGCCTCCTTCAATTTTTATTGAATGCTCGTACTACTGCGGACTGCATGCCTGATGAATGCCGTTTCTTTCCCGATGACCACCACCTTTCATTGCGATTTTTTGCATCAAACAACCGGTTGCCGCCATCAAAAACCCATGGCTATAAAACGCGAATACCCCCAAGCCGTCCTGCATCAACAGGCTGCTTGAAGGTAATAGGATACACCAGTCACTTTTTTCGATGGTTCTCTGAAACGTTTCACAGTGTCACTCGCCTCCTTGGTTGTCGGCACTTTTAATAAAAAAGTGACGATAAAACAACGGGATAGCAGCCTTGTCGGATCGTTTGTTTCAGGGTATGTTCTAAAAAGTTATGCAAAATATATAATAAATAAAACCAAAGTCAAGCAAAAAGTGTCCCGGAAGATGCTCCGCCGCCCCGTGGAATGTGCCGCGAACGTGGTTGTCAAGCGGTGCGTTTCATGCTACAAAACAGTCCTTAATCAGTACACATTTCTATGCTGCGGAGCAGGTTGTCATGAAACTAACGGTTGCCGATGTCGAATATGTCGCCCGGCTGGCTCGCCTGGAACTGAGCGGGGCCGAAACAGACCTTTTTGCCGGGCAGATGGATGCGATCTTAGGCTATGTGGAGAAACTGAACGAACTCGACACCGCCGATATCCGCCCCACCTCCCATGCCGTTCCGGTGGACAATGCCTTCCGGGAGGATGCGGTTCGCCCCTCCATCGGCGTCGGGAAGGCTCTTGCCAACGCCCCGGACAGGGCGGAAAGTTTCTATCGTGTGCCGAAGGTCATCGAATGAGCGCATGCTCGCGAACCGGCTTGTCACAAGGCTCAAAGAACATAAGTTGCAAACCATACGCTGCAAAGTTTGAGATACTGTTGCCGTTGTGTTTCGGTTGTGTTACATGCGGGATTTTTCGCGAAACGCCCATAAACTGGAGATAGTATTGAATGGATATCTTTGAACTCACCATCCACCAACTGGCCAATCAACTGAAGGCCGGCACGGTGTCCTCCGTGGAAGCCACCAGGGCCATGCTGGCCCGCATCGAGTCGGTTGAATCCCGGGTCGGCTCGTTCATCACCCTGACCCCGGAGTCCGCCCTGGCGGAAGCCGAGGCGGCCGACCGGCGCATTGCCGCCGGGGATGCCCACGTGCTCACGGGGATCCCCCTGGCCCTCAAGGACATCTTTCTGACCGAAGGTATCCGCACCACCTGCGGTTCGCACATGCTCCACAACTTCATCCCCCCTTACAGCGCCACCGCCTGGGAGCGGCTGCGCGACTGCGGGTCGGTCCTGTTGGGCAAGCTCAACCAGGACGAATTCGCCATGGGGTCATCCAACGAATCCAGCGCCTTCGGCGTTACCCGCAATCCGTGGGATACCGAACGCATTCCGGGCGGCTCGTCCGGCGGGTCGGCGGCGGCCATCGCGGCCCGCCAGGCAACGGCGACCCTGGGGACCGACACCGGCGGCTCCATTCGCCAGCCCTCTTCCCATTGCGGCTGCGTGGGTCTCAAACCTACCTATGGCCGCGTCTCGCGTTACGGCGTGATCGCGTTCGCATCCTCCCTCGATCAGGTGGGCCCGATCACCCGCGACGTAACCGATTGCGCCATCATGCTGGGGGCGGTCGCCGGCTACGACCCCAGGGACTCCACCAGCATCAATGCGCCGGTTCCCGATTACCAAGCTGCCCTGACCGGGGACGTCAGGGGGCTCAAGATCGGTTTGCCCAAGGAGTACTATATCGACGGGCTCGACCGGGATGTCCAGGCGGCCATGGACCGGGCCATCGAAACCTATCGCCGGCTGGGGGCGGAATTTGTCGAAATATCCTTGCCCCATACCGACTATGCCGTGGCGACCTACTACCTGATCGCCACCGCCGAGGCCAGTTCCAATCTGGCCCGTTACGACGGCGTTCGTTTCGGGCATCGAAGCCCGCGGGCCGAAGGGCTGATCGACATGATGACCAAAAGCCGTAGCGAGGGGTTCGGGGCGGAGGTCAAGCGCCGCATCATGCTGGGCACGTACGCGCTCTCCTCGGGCTACTACGATGCCTATTACGTCAAGGCCCAGAAGGTACGCACCCTGATCATGGGAGATTTCACCCGGGCCTTTGACGCCGTGGACGTGATCCTGACCCCGGTGGCTCCGACGCCGGCCTTCAAGATCGGCGAGATGGTCGATGACCCGTTGCAGATGTATCTGTCGGATATTTTCACCATCCCGGTCAACCTGGCCGGTACCTGCGCCATGTCCGTGCCGGCCGGTTTTTCGGCTTCGGGCCTGCCCATCGGTCTGCAACTGATCGGCAAGCCTTTCGGCGAGGAGACCATCCTGCGCGCGGGGCATGCCTTTGAGCAGGCCACGGAATGGCATATGCGGAAGGCGGAGATTTAAATCCTTCTGTAGGGGCGCTGCTTGCCGCGCCCCGATTGGGCGGAGCAAGCGCCGCCCCTACCATTGATATTTTTAATTGTCTCCATGTCTTTGTGGCAGATTTTTTGTGTGTAATCAGGTTTCAACTTAGTTTCCGGAGTCACTACCTATGAAATTCCAGCCTGTTATCGGCCTTGAGGTCCATGCCCAACTGAAGACCGGTTCAAAGATATTCTGCGGCTGTTCCACAGCCTTCGGTTCCGAGCCCAACTCCCAGACCTGCCCGGTCTGCCTGGGCATGCCGGGTGCCTTGCCGGTGCTCAACAAAAAGGTGGTTGAATTCGCCATCAAGGCCGGTTTGGCTACCAATTGCACCATTGCCCATCATAGTGTCTTTGCCCGCAAGAACTACTTTTATCCCGACCTCCCCAAAGGGTATCAGATAAGCCAGTTCGAGGAGCCGATCTGCCGCAAGGGGTGGCTCGACATCCAGGTGGAGGGGCAGGGCACGAAGCGTATCGGCATCACCCGCATCCACATGGAAGAGGATGCGGGTAAGCTGGTCCATGGCGATGCCCCGGGCCTGGACGACGGTTCCGGGGTTGACCTGAACCGGGCCTGCACGCCGCTTCTGGAGATCGTCTCCGAGCCGGATCTGCGTTCGTCGGACGAGGCGGTGGCCTATCTGAAGCAGTTGCACCGCATCGTCACCTGGCTGGGGATTTGCGACGGCAATATGGAGGAGGGGAGCTTCCGTTGCGACGCAAACGTTTCGGTCATGCCGGTTGGTTCCGATACCCTTGGCACCCGGGCCGAGATCAAGAACGTCAACTCGTTCAAATTCGTCAAGCAGGCCATCGAGTACGAAATCCAGCGCCAGATCGACCTGATCGAGGACGGCGGCAGCGTGGTCCAGGAGACGCGCCTGTTTGACCCGAACAGCGGGGTGACCCGCTCCATGCGCAGCAAGGAAGAGGCCCACGACTATCGCTATTTTCCCGATCCCGACCTGGTGCCGCTGGTGATCGGCGCCGATTGGGTGCAGCATGCGCAGAAGGAGTTGCCGGAACTCCCCGAACATCGGCAGCAGCGTTTCATCACCGAGCTGGGGCTGCCGGAGTACGATGCCGAGGTTCTCACCGCCAGCCGCGAGTTGGCCGACTACTTCGAAGAGTGCGTGGCCTTTCACCACAACGCCAAGGCCGTATCCAACTGGCTGATGGGGGAAGTGACCCGGACGCTCAACGATTCGGGGACGGCCATCGCGGCATGTCCCGTCATCCCGCGCCAATTGGCCGAACTGATCAAGCTGATCGACAAGGGCGTCATTTCGGGCAAGATAGCCAAGACGGTCTTTGAAGAAATGTGGAAGAATGGCGGAGAACCCCAGGCTATCGTGGAAAAGCAGGGATTGGCCCAGGTTTCCGACAGCGGAGCGATCGAAGCCGTTATCGATGAGATCATTGCCGCCAATGCCGCCCAGGTGGAGGAGTTCAGGGGCGGCAAGGAAAAGGTGTTCGGCTTCTTTGTGGGTCAGGTCATGAAGGCCAGCAAGGGTAAGGCCAACCCGGCGCTGGTGAACGAACTGCTGCTGGCCAAACTTAAAGGGGACTAGTGCCTTAGGACCCTCCGGGACCTATAGGGATTATTTGGTTTGCCAGCCACGGGCGCAATGGAGGCCTCAATGAGTAACGCCACGGTGATGATCGTCGATGATGCCCTGTTCATGCGCAATATCCTTGGCGCCATTTTGCGGGAAAAGGGCTATACCGTCGTGGCCGAGGCGGCCAGCGGCATAGAGACCATGAAAAAGCTCCACGATTGCACCCCGGACATCATCTTTCTGGATATCATCCTGCCCGACGCCAACGGGATCGAGTTGCTGGATTCGATACGCAAGGTCAAGCCGCAGGCCAAGGTGATCCTCTGTTCGGCCATCGGCCAGGAGGCGATCGTCAGGAAAGGACTGGACCTGGGCGCCAGGTTTTATGTCCAGAAACCCTTTAGCCCGGAAAAGATCGCGGAAGCTCTGGAAAGCCTGGGGGAGTGAGCCATGGATATGTCCCAGTACCGGGATTTGTTCGTCTCAGAATCCAAGGGACACATCCAGGTATTCAACGAGCTGATTGTCAGGCTTGAAGATAATGCCGCCGACGCGGCCGCTGTCGATGAATTGTTCCGCCATGCCCATTCCCTTAAAGGGATGGCGGCAACCATGCAGTACCAGGCCGTCGCCGATCTTGCCCACTGCATGGAGGACCTCCTGAGCAGGGTGCGCAGCGGGGAGCTTGGCTTCACCCCGGCTGTGGCCGATATTCTGCTGGAGGGGAGTGACGTTCTCGCCGCCATGGTCGCGGTAATCGAAGCCGCTGACAGCCGGTTGCCTGATGCCGCTGACCTGGTCAAGCGGCTGGCCGGCTTCAACCCTGCCGAGAGCGCCCCTTCACCGCAACCGGCGGGAGGCCCCGATACGGAACCCGGGAGCGGCGACCGTGAGCAGGCGGGCCCGACCACGGATCACAAACCCCATCACACCGATTCTTTCAGAAGCGTCCGCGTCAAGACCGAAACCCTCGATCGCCTGGTGAACATCACCGGCGAACTGATCACAACCCGCTATCGCCTGGCGGACCGCGCGTTGCGTTGCGAAGGCGCGCAACTCGAAGAACCGCTCAACCGGCTGTCCATGCTGCTGAGAGAGCTGCGCGACGAGGTTTTCCAGGCCCGCATGCTGCCCTTCTCGTTCGTTGCCGATCGTTTCCCCCGCCTGGTGCGTGATCTGTCCCGCAAGCAGGGCAAGGAAATCCTGTTTCAGGTGGAAGGCAAGGAGATTGAGCTGGACCGCGGGACTCTCGAGGAGATCAGCGAGCCGCTGGTTCATATCCTGCGCAATGCCGTCGATCACGGCATGGAAATGCCAGAAGAGCGGCTTGCCGCCGGCAAGTCCGGCCCCGGCACGATACGTATCGCCGTGTCCCGCGATAAGGATTGCGTGAATATTGTCGTGAGCGACGACGGACGGGGCATGGACCCGCTCAGGCTTGCCGCCAGGGCGGTGGAAAAGGGGCTGCTGAGCCGTGAACAGGCAAGCGCCCTGACGCGGCACGAGGCATTCATGCTGATCTGCGCCCCCGGCTTTTCCACGGCTGAAACCGTCAGCGACATTTCAGGCCGCGGTGTTGGCATGGACGCCGTCAGGACCGCTGTGCACGGCTTGGGAGGCGGGCTCGTCATCGAATCGGAGGCCGGCCGCGGCAGTCGTTTCCTGCTGCGGCTCCCCATCTCGGTCTCGATCATTCATGCCCTTCTTGTGGAGTGCGGGCCCCTGACGGTCGCGTTTCCGGTTAATGCCGTCAAACGTACCATCGAACTGAGGGATGGCGATATATTCGGTGAGCGGGAACAGGCGTTTTTCTCTCTGGACGACAGGCAGGTCCCGCTCAGGAGTCTCAATCGCCTGCTCGGCCAATCATCCGTACCCGATCCCGGTGCCCTGACCCCGGCAGTCATAATTGAAGCGGGCGGCGTCGTGACAGGGCTGGCCGCCGACCGCCTGCTCGGCCAGCGGGAGATCTTCGTGAAGCCGCTCGGCATTCCGCTCTGCCGTATCAAAGGGGTGACCGGCGGGGCTATCACGGGAGACGGGCGGATTGTGTACGTCATGGACGCCAGCGCATTGCTTTAGCAGGTTGTTGAAAAACAGCCATCAGGCCTTCGTCCTCGAAGACCCTTTCGTGCGGCGTAGCGCTGCGATCCCTCACCCAACCCCTCTCCCGGAGGGAGAGGGCACAGCATGCTCTCCCCCTCTGGGGGAGAGCTAGAGAGAGGGCTGCCTCCTCGGGGCATTCAGTAGAACCGTTCCGGTTCTGTCCCTGCGGGATGAACTCCGCTGGCGCTACGTCACCGATAAGCGCCGGGGGCGATTATACTGCGGGTGCGACGATCTGACTATTTTTGAACAACCTGAGTTTTTCAACAGCCTGTTGGTGTTTGGTTTAAAAGCGGTTGCGATAGATACAGGCCTGTGGCAGAATCAGCGGCCGGGTTGCGCTGTTTATGCTTTTTTTAAGAGAGGTTTCGCTATGATACGCTGGTTGGCACCTGCTGTGTTGCTTGTGTTGTTTCTGTTCTGGTCGCCTTTGCAGGCGGCAGATAAGCCTGCCGGCCTCAAGGATGTGATCGGGGCGCTGGAGAAGGGGTATGCGGGCTTGCAGGACGTGCACGCCGATTTCTCCCAGCGGACGCTCATCGCCGGGGTCGGCCGCGAGCAGAAGGGTAACGGCGAAGTGTTCCTGAAGCGGCCCGCTTCGAGCACCGCCATGTTCCGCTTCAACTACGCCAAGCCCAAACAGCAGATCATCTCCAACGGCAAGCAGGTCTGGTACTACATGCCTGAAAACCGGCAGGTGATGGTCAACTCGGTGGCGGATATGTTCAAGGGGGGAAACTCCATCGCCCTCTCCTATCTGACCGGCCTGGGGCACGTGTCGCGCGATTTCGAAGTCTCTTTCGCCAAGGAACAGCGTGATAAAAACGGCGACTACCAACTCGAACTCCTCCCCAAAAAACCGACGCCCGTCCTGGCAAGGCTCCAGTTGACCGTTTCAGCCGAGGCGGTGAGGCGGTTTCTGCGGCAGGGGAGCGCGCAGGATACCTTTCCGGTGCAGGCTTCGGTGGTGCATGACGCCGGCGGTAACCAGACCCGCATCGACTACAGCCATGTCAGGGTCAATAAGGGCATCGACAACGGCACGTTCAATTTCAAGATCCCCGCAGGGGTCGAGGTCGTCAAGCCGTAAGAACAGGTTGTTGAAAAACAGCCATCAGGCCTTCGTCCTCGAAAGCCTCCTTGTGCGGCGTAGCGCTGCTACGCCTCCGCGGGTCTTTCTGCGGGTGCGACGATCTGACTATTTTTGAACAACCTGAGTTTTTCAGCAACCTGCTGACTCCGTTTTCTTTTGTGGCTTCAGGGTAATGTACTATAATGATTTATCCGGAGGGTGTGTTTATGCCGTCATTCGACATCGTTTCAAAAGTGGATATGCAGGAGGTGGATAACGCCGTCAACCAGGCGATCAAGGAGATCGGCCAGCGTTACGACTTCAAGGGGTCCAAGAGCGAAATCAGCCAGGAGAAGGACGCCGTCAAGATCCTGGCCGACGACGATTACAAGCTCAAGGCCGTGGTCGATGTGCTCCAGTCCAAGTTTCTCAAGCGCACTATCTCCATCAAGGCCTTGCAGTACGGTAAAGTCGAGCAGGCCTCGGGCGGCATGGTGCGCCAGCTCATCACGGTCCAGCAGGGTATCTCCAAGGAGAAGGGCAAGGAGATCATTGCCGTCATCAAGGAGAGCAAGGTCAAGGTGCAGGGCCAGATCCAGGACGATCAGGTGCGGGTGACCGGCAAGAACCGCGACGATTTGCAGGAGACCATCCAGCTCCTGAAAGGGAAGGACCTGGGGGTGGAGATGCAGTTCGTGAATTTCAGGGAGTAGTCGTAGGCTATGCAAGGGGTGAAGGGAGGAATACCGTTTCCGTCCCCTGCCCATTCAAACAATAGAAGAGGTGTCTGTGAGCGAAAGGGTTAAACAAAAAGTAAGCATGGTCAGCCTGGGCTGCCCCAAGAATCTGGTGGATGCCGAGGTCATGCTCGGTGTGCTCGCCAAGGATGACTACGAGATCACCACCGACGAGAAGGACGCGGACGTGATCATCGTCAATACCTGCTCGTTCATCAAGGAGGCCAAACAGGAGAGTATCGACGCCATTCTGGACCTGGCGGAACGCAAGCATGACGGGCATTGCCACACCCTGATCGTTTCCGGCTGCCTGCCGCAACGGTATCAGGAAGAACTGGCCAACGATCTGCCCGAGGTGGACATCTTCATCGGCACCGGCGATTACCCGCGCATTGCCGAGATCCTGGCCGAGAAAGAAGGCGCCGGGGGCCAGTTGCGCTACGTGGGCGATCCCGATTACATCTATGACGAATCGCTGCCGCGTCTCAATTCCTCGCCGGCCTGGTATTCCTATCTCAAGATCGGCGAAGGCTGTTCCAATTGCTGTTCCTACTGTGTTATCCCCCAGTTGCGGGGCGCCTATCGCTCCCGCCCGCTGGAGGCGCTGGTGGCCGAGGCGGAACGGCTGGCCAGCCGCGGGGTCAAGGAGATCAACGTCATTTCCCAGGATGTCACCCGTTACGGCAGCGATCTTGATGACGGCTCCACGCTGGAAACGCTGTTGCGCCGGCTGGCGGCCATCGAGGGCATTCAATGGATCCGCCTGCTGTATGCGTATCCCGACGGGATCACCGACAGCCTGATCGCCTTGATGCGCGACGAACCAAAGATTTGCAAGTATCTGGATATTCCGATCCAGCATATCGCCGATCCGGTTCTCAAGCGCATGAAACGCCGGAGCAGCGAGGCGCAGATCCGGAGCCTGATCGCCTCGCTGCGCCGCGAGATCCCCGGCATTGCATTGCGCACCTCCCTGATTGTCGGCTTTCCCGGCGAAACCGTGGACGACTTTGCCAGCCTGATGCAGTTCGTCGAACAGACACAGTTTGATCGTCTGGGGGTCTTTTGCTATTCGCGGGAAGAGAATACGCCGGCAGCCACCATGCCGGACCAGATCTCCGAGCGGGTCAAGCGCGAACGCTATCGCAAGCTGATGCGTGCCCAGGCGCGGCTTTCGTTCCGCCGCAACCGGGCTCTGATCGGCACCACGGAGCAGGTCATCGTGGAGGGGTACAGTGAGGAAACCGACCTCCTCCTCAGGGGCCGTTCATCGCGGCAGGCTCCGGATATCGACGGGCAGGTCTATATCACTGCCGGCACCGCCGAGGTCGGAGATATCGTTTCTCTCAAGGTAACCGACTCATCGGATTACGACCTGATCGGTGAGATAGTCGCCTGAGGCGGTCCCGGTCGTTTGTCTTGACAAATAATCTGTTTTCTGTAATAGTTTGCCCCCTTTTCAGGGGCGGTTGGAAAGCAGACCACGGGAGCGAGGAGCAACATGGCCACTAAACCGGCAAAAAAGAAATGGAAAGAAATCCAGGATATCCTTCGGCAAATGAAAGCGGATACCCTGCGGGAAATATCCAAAACCGTCAAGAGCGGCGCTGAAACCACGGCTGTTGGAGAACCGAGCGGCGACATCTATGACCAGGCTTCATCCGAGCGGGATCGCGAACTCGGGCTCCTGTTGGGGGACCGCGAGCGGGAGAAGTTGCACAGTATCGACGAGGCTCTCCTGAGAATAGATGAAGGGGAGTACGGCATTTGCGAAGAGTGTGAAGAGGAGATTCCCCTGGGGCGGCTCAAGGCCATGCCGTTCACGCGGCATTGCGTCAAGTGCAAATCCGATCTGGAAAAGCTCCAGGCCCAGACCAAGCGCTTTGAGGAGGATCGCGCCTATCGGGAGATCCCCCTCGGCGGCGAAGAAGAAGACGTTTAGATTGTTGAAAAACAGCCATCAGGCCTTCGTCCTCGAAAGTCCCTTCGTGCGGCGTAGCGCTCAAACCCTCACCCAATCCCTCTCCCAGAGGGAGAGGGCAAGGCATGCTCTCCCCCTCCGGGGGAGAGATAGAGAGAGGGCCAGCCTCCTCGGGTCTTGTCTAGCGGGTGCGACGATCTGACTATTTTTGAACAACCTATTAAGACCTCCTCCTTCGGGAACGGCTGAAGGAGGTGGCGATCCTCAGCAGCACCCCCCGCCGCACTTTCATGGCGTCGTGGGGGCATAGCTCGCGACAGCACCAGCAACGAATGCAGCTCCCATGGTTGACCGCCAGGGAGCTGTTTTTTATGGTGATGGCTGCCGGCGGGCAGGCGTCCCGGCAGATGCCGCACAGGACGCAGCGGCGGGCATCGGCTACGGGAAATGACGTCAGGTGCCGCCTGATCCCTTTTTTTATGAAAGCCGGCAGGCCAAACTGGACGTCCAGTCCGGCGGGGAGCCTGAAGGGCGTGCCGCCAAAATAGTCGGGCGAAACGCCGCTCAGCTTCAGATCCTCCATTCGTGTCCCCGCCAATCCCATGCGCGCCGCTTCCCGTTCTACATAGAGCAACTCGGCGGGGATCCCGGCGATCCGACCGGCGACCAGATCCACCGCGACCGGGTTGACGCCGGCGATCAACGCCCCCAGCCCGACCGGGTCGCCGCTTCCGGGGCCGTTCCCTTCCATGGCGACGATGCCGTCCACAATATTCAGAATGGGCTTTTTGAGCAGGTATATCTCCAGCAGCAGCCGGGCGAACTGCTCGCGCGATGTTCCGGCCTTGAGGTGCCAGGCCGGTTTTTCCGTCCCCACGACCGCCCCGAACAGGTTTTTTATGGCGCAGGTCATGGTCATCATCTCATGGGTTTTCAGCTTGGGCAGGTTGATGACCTTGTCCGCCTCCCAGTACGCCCGCGCTATGGCAATACGGCGGAAGGTCCCCGTCCCCTTGATCTCTACGGTTTCGGTGAATTCGACCAGCTCGGCGCCGCTTTCCCGTGCCGCTTGGGCGATGCCGCATTTTTCGGCTACCTTTCGGAAGGTGCCGATACCCGGGCTGTCCCCGATCATCACCCGGCATCCGGCATCCCTCAGCAGTTCCGCAACAGCCTTGACAACGGCAGGGTGTGTGGTTACGGCCGCTTCCGGAGCTTTGGCAGACAGCAGGTTCGGCTTGAGCAATACCCGGTCACCCGGCCGCACGAAGGCCCCGGCGCCGCCCAACGGCTCCAGGAGTGAGATAATCGCCTTCCGCACCTGTATAAGGTCATAGTCTTTGCACGGTACAATACTTATTGTTTCCATCCGTATTCCTTTGTTCCGATGATCTGCCGGCGTGCTTGCGGGGAACCGATTATACGATACACTGATACATGCATGGGCATACAAATGTGAAAAGGGCTTAATGCCATGTCCCCGGCAATCCTCCACAATGACATATCGCTACTGTTCGTCGAGGACGACCAGGCCGCCCGTGATACGATTTCACGCCTTCTCGGGCGCGTGGTCGGTACGGTGCATGTCGCCGCCAACGGCAGGGAGGGGCTCGAAGCATACCGGGCCCACACCCCGGATATCGTGGTGAGTGATGTGAGGATGCCGGCCATGGACGGTATTGAGATGGTTCGCGAGATCCGGCGTCTCCAGCCTGATTGCCAGGTTGTGATTCTAACGGCGTTCAGCGATATCGAATGTCTTCTGGACTGTGTCTCCATCGGCGTTAACCACTATATCAGGAAACCGGTCGATTTTGCCAGGCTGGGCGAGGCGATCGATCAGTGCTGTGACTATGTAAACCTCAAGCGGCGCCTCAGAAAGCAGGACGAAACCCTCAATTTGTTGTCCCAGGCCGTGGAACAGGCTCCGGCATCGGTTCTCATTACCGATCTTCAGGGAACCATCGAATATGTGAATACCACGTTTGCCAAGGTGACCGGCTACAGTTCCCGGGAGGTCATCGGCCGGAATCCGCGCATCCTCAAGTCCGATCTCAATCCACCGGAGCTTTACCAGGAACTCTGGAACAGCATCAGGGAGGGGAAGGAGTGGGAGTGCGAGTTGGCGAATCGCCGCAAGGACGGCGAGGTTTACTGGGAGCTGGCGAAGTTCTGCCCGCTGCGCGATTCATCCGGCACCATAATCAAGTATCTCAAGGTATCCCAGGATATTACCGAGCGCAAGAACTATGAGGAGAATCTGAGGTATCTCAGCAACCACGACTCGCTTACCAATCTTTACAACAGGGCATATTTCGAGGCCGAGATAAGCAGGCTGGAGGCCAGCCGGGATTTTCCGGTCAGTATCGTTATCGCCGATATCGACGGCCTCAAGATGGTCAATGACAACTATGGCCATGACGAAGGCGATCGCCTGATCCGCATGGCCGCAGACCTGCTGATGTCCGCCTTTCGGGCCGGCGACGTTGTCTCGCGTATCGGCGGAGATGAGTTTGCCATACTGCTGCCGCACACCGACCAGGAAACCGCTCAGGTGGCGGTGCAGCGTATCATACAGGGGGAGTGCCGTCCAAGGAAGGAGAAGAACGGGTACACGCGCGGCCTGTCGTTGGGGGTTGCGACCGCGCATGACGCGTCCGAACTCCATGCCGCTCTCAAGCTGGCCGACAGGCGTATGTACCAGGACAAGTACGCCAAGAAAGACCACATGGCACCACGGTGCCCGCCCGAGGGCGATGGTAGCGGAGATTAATTTGTTACAGATGTAAAAAAAATGTTGACTCAAGTTTGTTTCTGTTGTAAAAATGCAATTCTCTTTGAGCCGCTAGCTCAGTCGGTAGAGCACCTGACTTTTAATCAGGTGGTCGTTGGTTCGATCCCAACGCGGCTCACCACTGAAAACGTCCCCTTCGTCTAGCCCGGCCCAGGACACCGCCCTTTCACGGCGGCGACACCGGTTCAAATCCGGTAGGGGACGCCAAAAACAATGGCCCTGGACACCAGTCCGGGGCCTTATTCATTGGGCATATAGCTTAGCTGGTAGAGCAGCCGACTCTTAATCGGCAGGTCCTTGGTTCGAACCCAAGTATGCCCACCATACCATCGCTTCCGACAGACCCGACCCGAATAGCTCCATTTAGCACCAGGGGTTTGGGTCCGGCAGAGGATGCTACATCAGAAAAAGGCCACTTTTCCCCGGGAGAAGTGGCCTTTTCTCTCATGTGCTCTTCATGTGGTGCCGTTTGCCTCTTCTTCGGATGGTGCTCGAACATGCCGGACTCGGCAATCCGCTCTTTTCTCGGGAATCTGTACAGAGTGAGGGGTGGCAGGGTGCCGGCATGCGCGCCGCGCTGTGGATTCGGACGTCACCGGCGCGATCCGGTCGATCGGTTCCCGTGATGTAATAATGTGCCGTTACAGCCGAAACCATTTGGCGGTGTCATTCAGGTCAGAGGCCGTGGTGGCGAGATTTTCCGATGATTGCTTGACGTCAACAAAAGCGCCTTTGATCTGCCGTGCGACATCGGATATGGTATTCATCACCCGTGAGATGTCATCCGATGTTGCGGACTGTTGCTGTGCGGCAATGGCAATCCTGCCGACCATTTCCGTAATTCTATCCATGTTTTCCACCATCTCGTCGATGGACTGTAGCGACTCGTTTACGATATTTACCACCTGGTCCACTGAAGAGCTCTCTTCCCGAATGAGTTTGACTGCCGTCTCGACACCGGTATTCATGGATGATACGCTTTCCACTATTTCGTCGGTCGCCTCGGCGGTTCTGGAGGCAAGTTTCCGCACTTCATCGGCAACAACCGCAAACCCATAGCCCTGCTCCCCCGCCCGGGCGGCCTCGATTGCGGCGTTCAACGCCAACAGGTTGGTCTGATCCGCAATGTCCTTGATCAGTGCGACAATGCCGGTAATTTTCTCCGACTGTGTGCCGAGAGTTTCCACCTCTTTGGCAGAGGATTTGATCGTATCGGCGAACCGGTAGAGCTGACTGACGGCGGTATGCATCCTGTCCCGGCCGCGATTGGCGGTTTCCCGCATTGATGTGGCAGTGCCTGCCGTTTCATTGGCGTTATTGGACACATCGTTAATGGTCTGGGACATCTCGACCATGGCAACGGCGGACTGCTCGATGCGTGCGGTCTGTTCTTCCGTACTGTTCTCAAGGGCGCGAGCTGTTGATGAGAGCTCTTCCGAGCTGCCTGCCAGGGTGTCGGTCGCCACACCGATTTTCCGGGCAATGTCTCGGAGACTGCCCGCCATGGCGCCCATTTCCTTCTGAACCTGGCCGATCTCATCATTGTTTTCCACGGATATGGAGTCGTTCAGGTTGCCGGAGGCTATCTCGCGGGTGGTGGCAATAAGCCGGGAAAGTGGATGAGCTATTGCCCGGTACATCCATATGCCAAAAATGATACCGGCAGCGACCGCAAGAACGCCTATGGTGAGGATCAGCCCAAGGCTCTTGCGGATCATGGAGTTGACGGCGGAGATTGATTTCTCTTGTTCTCCCTGGGCAACACTCGATGTTTGTTTGCTTTTCCGGGCTTGCTGCATGACGATGTTTCGGAGCTTGACCGATTCCTGAGAGGCTACACTCTGCATTGCAAGCCTGTTTTTCAGCTTCGGGACGATTCCGCCTTTGGTTGTCAGGCTTGAATAGACGCCATCCAATGCAGACGTTGTTCTGGTCAGCACCGCGAGCTCTTTTGCAGCATTGATCTTCTTTAAAAGTTTTTGAAGTTCCGTCTCAGCCTTATGGATCCTGGTGTACTGCACTCCTATGGTCGCCAAAGTGGAGTCGATCTCTTTTTCCGTGGCGGCGGTAAACAATCTTGTCACAAGTCCGTCAACCGATGACCCATACGACAGCAACTCGGAATTGCTGGCGAGTGCGTTCACCGTAATATTCGATTGCGCGAACGAATTCCCGTTCTTGCCCGTTATGTCCGCCACTTTCTCGCTTACATCGTCTATTTCATTGTCAAGCGTCCCGATTATTCCATCCATTTGATCCAGAAGACTGTCAATCAACCCATCGGCCTTACTGCTTCCCGTCATGCGCAAAACGAAATACTCGTCCAGTTTTGTCGAGAGATTCGTTACTGCGGTCTTCAGCTTTGGGTTTCCGCGCACATTGCTGTTTTGCAATAGTCGGTCAATGTGCCCCTTTACCTCATTTTTATAGCCCTTGGCGTTGGCCCGCTGCGATTGAAAGCAGAGAACCATGGTATCTTTAAGCTGTGTCTTGGCCATTTCGAGACTGGTGAGTCTATCGGAATAGGAGTTTCTGCCTTCAACGAAGGTGACGTACGTGGCCGAGCGCGACGTCTGCAGGGCCTTGACCAGGCCGTCAAGCTCCTTGAGTCTGGCGATGGTCTGATTCAGGTGCTCTGTTATGATTTTTGCCGCATTGTTGGCGTCTTCCTGAGATGCGGTGCTCGCCGTGACTGTTTCGGCCAGGCGATTGAAAATATCCTCCAGCTCTGCATAGGTGGTGAGTTTCTCGCCGGACATGGACTCAATGGTCGTCTGAGAGCTCTTTACGGTTTCAAGCGACTTGGACGCTTCTGTCCGGGCATCGTCAAGTTCCTTCCTGGACCTTGCCGTGCTCACCTTTACCAGGTCGGCGGTGGCCGCCTGAATGGCTCTTTCGTATTCCACGGTCCTGAGCTGGTATGGCGTACTTTTTTCCGTAAGATACGCCAGCTTGCCCTTGATGAAGGTCATGCTAATGTAACAAGTGGCTGAAATTACAATTGAAATTGTGGATACGATCGCAACGTTCAAAAAGAGTTTGGTTTTGATCTTCATGTGACCCTGCATAGTAGATGTTATTTTGATTATATTAATATTCTACTTAATTCATTTTTTTGCTATTGTCAAACATTAGAATTTTTTCTAAACACATACCCGGCGATGGAGGTATCTTGCTGAAGGTTGCAGTTGGAAAGGTTTCGCACGAACAACCGGGACAAGGCTCGGGATGATGCCGGGTTTTGGCAGGGGGAGATCGCGGCAAGAAGGAGGAATGTTCAACGCAGGTACAATCGATACGGTAGACAAGGGGAGGAATAAGCCGCTGGGGAATGGGCGGCCTGTTTGGTGCGGGGAAGGGGGCAGCGGAAAGTAATAAGGGCGAAAAACGGCGGCCGGGTCAACAATAGGAGGCCGCTTGAGTTAGGCGGCGGCCACTATTGGCGACCGATCTTAGTGTCTGTTCAAGCTCTGCAGCAGGCATCGGTTTGCCGAAAAGATAGCCCTGCATCTCATCGCAACCCAATTCGTTCAAGGTTTTCATCTGGAACATGGTTTCGACACCCTCAGCAACGAGATGCAGTCCAAATCCGCGAGCCATGCCGATAATAGCATGGAGAATCGGTGAAACACGTACACCGTCCGTCAGGTCGCGGACAAAAGACTGATCGATCTTTATGGTGCTGATAGGGAACTTGCGCAGATAATTGAGTGAGGAATAGCGGGTTCCGAAATCGTCGATCGATATGCGCACCCCATGATTGCGCAGGTGCCGCATCTTCTCGATAACCCCCGGGATATCGTGCAACAAAAGGTTTTCGGTTATTTCGATCTCCACGGTATCCGCAGGGAGGCGGAACTTGGTAATATTGTATCTGATCCGCTCAAGAAAGTCGCTGTGGGTGAATTCCAGCGGCGAGACATTGACCGCAATACACAGGTCGGCCAATCCTTTCTCCCGCCACCTGGCCATCTGGCCGCACGCCTCGGCCAGCACCCAGTCGGTGATGTCGCAAATCAGTCCCGACTCCTCGGCCAGGTCGATAAAGCTGGCCGGACTCAATAACCCATGCAGCGGGTGCCGCCATCGGATCAGGGCTTCCAGTCCTACGATCCTGTCTTCGCGAATACTGATCTTCGGTTGGTAATACAGCTCGAATTCGGAACGGTTAATGGCCTGCCGCAACTCATTCTCAAGGCTGATGCGCTCGTGATAGCAGGCATTCATCTCGGGAGTGAAAAACAGATAATTGTTCTTGCCGTTGGCTTTTACCTTGTACATTGCTATGTCGGCGTTCTTCAACAGGAGATCGGCACTATCCCCGTCATTCGGGTACACGGCGATACCGATGCTGGCGGTTGCCCGGAATTCCTGTCCCCTCACCAGGAAGGGTGTTTTCAGTGCATCCAGAATCTTTTCGGCGATGATGCTTGCATCCTCGGGACGATACAGGTCCGGTAATAGTACCGTAAATTCGTCCCCCCCCTGGCGGGCCAGGGTGTCGCCGGCCCTGACGCAACTGCGCAGGCGATGGGCCACGTTTTTTAAAAGCTCGTCTCCTTCGGCGTGGCCATGGGTATCATTCACGAGCTTGAAGCGGTCGAGATCAATAAACATGCTGCCAACCAGCCTGCCGCTGCGTTTCGACTGGCTTATCGACAGTTCGAGCCGGTCTTTGAACAGCCTGCGGTTCGGGAGGTGGGTGAGATGGTCGTGCATGGCCTGAAAACTGATGGTTTCTTCGGCTTTCTTGCGTTCAGAGATATCACGCGCCACGCCGTAGGTGCCTATGAAGCGCCTCGTCAGGGGGTCCGTGCTGTCGGAGTTTTCTTCATAAATCCCCATGGCGCTTACCACCGCTACAATCTTGCGCGCCTCGAAGAGGTGGTTGTCCTTGCACTTCAGGCGCACCTCGACATTCGTCGTGGCGCGGTTGTCCCGCCGTCGCTCGGTAAAGGCGTGTTTGGCGATTTCGATATCTTCCTCGTGGACGATCGCCGTGTATTCGCGCCCGATCAGTTCATCGCGTGAATAGCCGAGCAGCGACTCGGCCCTGCCGTTGATGAACATGAAGCAGCCGTTCGTATCAAGCGTGTAGATGAGATCCGGAGAGTTTTCCACCAGGAAGCGGTGCATTCGCTCGGAAAATTCGAGGCGTTTCGTCATCAAGGCATTGCTGCGCTCCAGGCTGCTGCGCTGCAGGGCATTATCGACCTTATGCTGGATCTCCACCAGGTCATAAGGCTTGCGTATGAATTCCACCGCTCCACCGCGAAGGGCACGGATGGCAGAGTCGATGTTCGCATCCGCGCTGACCATGATGACTCTGATCGAGGTGTTGAAATTCGTGATCCATTCCATCACATCCAGGCCGGAAATGCCCGGAAGATTGATGTCCAGCAGCACAAGTGCTATGTCGTGGCCCTTGAGTACGGTGATTGCGTCTTCACCGGTCCCGCACTCCATGATGTCCCGGCCATCGCCCTCCAGGAGCTGGCGCAAGCTGGAACGCATGCGCGGCTCGTCGTCCACGAGGAGTACGCGCTGTTGCCGTTCAACCAGTTCCGGTGAACGGTCGAACTCTGATCGGACGAAAAAATTCATTCTTTATGGTGCCCCTTGGACTGCGGCAGGAGAATAATGAAGCAGGTCCCCTGTCCGGCCTGGCTCTGGCAGCTTATTTGGCCGCCAAGGCGTTCAACCAGTGAAGCAACAATGGACAATCCGATCCCCGAATGCCCTGGACGTCTGTTTGGGGCCAGAGGCTTGAAGAGCCCCTGCAGGACATCTTGCGGAATGCCGGGGCCTGAATCGCTTATGTGGATTTCGACATGGAGTTGGTCGCCCTGAATGATATTCCCACGTGTTGAGATAGTGAACCGGCCACCTTCCGTCATGGCCTCGGACCCATTCTTCCAGAGGTTAAACAGGATCTGTTTCAGATGGTTCCGATCTCCGGCTATGGGCGCAATGTTCGGCTCCAGGGATTTTACCAGTGTGATGCCACAACTGGCGAAGAACGTTTCGCCATACAGTGCCAACATCTCCTCGATCACCGTATTGACGTCGAAGATGTCCGTGCTCGGCGGAGCCTCGACAACTTCGACCAGGCTCCGGACAATCCGTGTCACCCGGTCGATTTCCTCGCCGAGGATATTCAACTCCTGGTGCACGTCGAGTTCGTCGGGCAACTTTCGACTGACGATCTTCAGATAGTTCTTTATGATGGCAAGCGGGTTTCCCGCCTCGTGTACGACTTTGCGCGCCTGCTGTTCGAAGCTGCTGGTCATGGTCGTTGCCAGTTCCTGCTCGCGTCGGCGCAATTCTCTCCAGGTTTCAATGCTCTCCGCAGCCAGATTGGCAAAATTCGTCATCCAGCCAAGACGGGGGCGCACCCTGGCATATTGGGCGGCGTTGACCCCATAGACCATCACGCCGATGTGGCGCTTGCGGATACACATCGGAATGTACAGAACTCCTTCACATCCCATCGCTCGTGCAATCTGGATATCTACAAGCGAGACGGCATCCGGCCCCTCATCATCAAACGTGGAGGCCGGCTGTTTTCCCAGTACGGAGGCCGCTGCCAGGCTCTGTCCGGCGTCAAGCTTGGCTTCAAGCCGCTGGAGCAAGGCAGGTTGCCCGGCTATATTCGCTCCGGAAAGCAGCGGTTTGTCGTGCGGGATAAAAAGGAAAGCGATTCGTCCCAGCCCAAACAGGATGCGGGCGGATTCGCGTATTGCCATGACGATTTCGGTTTCGCTGCAGAGCTCGGTCAGGTTCTGTTGCAGCGAGTTCATCGTGGCCATGTCGCGCACCACCGCTTCCATGCGGGAATACGTCATGTCGTTATCGTTAAGTTTTGGCCTGAAATGTTCGAACGGGGTGGAAAAATGCGGGAGGGTTTTCTTGTGGCCGGCATCGTCAATGTCAAGCGCCGCGGCCAGTGAGCCGATGCGTTCGGAGCAAAATTGCCGGATGGCTGCCACATCGGATGGCTCGATCCCCAGCATCGATTTGATCGCGGTGATCTCCGGGGTGGATTCATCCTGCACCAGGTCCGAATTTCTACCGTTATCGATACTATGAGCGGACCATACGATCTGACTCAGGAAATCGGCTTTTACAATCTCGCCGGCTGGTTTGTGGTGAAAGAGAACGGCATCCGCCATGAACGAGGAGAGATCCCATTGATCGATCAGCCAGGCGCCGACGGCGGAGTGATCGGTGCCCAGCAGCGAATCCTCATTGTCTTGAAGTGTTGTTTCGTCAGTGCTTCTGTCGAGCAGGATACCGTAACTGTCGCCCATGCCTCCCAAAAGGAGCAACTGGCCAATATCGTGCAAAAGACCGGCCAGGTAAGCCTCTGCTGCGTCAGGGTAGTTGACACGGGAGGCAATGGCATAGGCCAACTCGGCAACGCGCAACGTATGTCCCCAGAATCCCGTCAAATCGTAACGCAGATTGCCGCCGGAGCGTGCGAAAACGCTCTGAACGGCAAGGCATGCCGCGAGAGTTCTCATCAGGCGCGTGCCGAGCACGACCAAGCCCTGATCAAGGCTCTTGATCTCCACCCCGCACCGTAGCGCCGGTGAATTAGCAACAGTGAGAATCCGTGCACTCAATGCCGGGTCTTGTTCGACCACCTTTGCCAACTCGGCCATTGATAACTGGTCGTCATTTGCCGCGCTCAAAAAGCGTAGCAATATCTGCGGCATGGACGGTAATTGGATCGACTCTATCGCGTCGAGGACCGCTCCCGGGATCTGGTGCAATCAAATCCTCCTTGTAGTGTTTCGACAATGCAACAAGAATGAATTTATTTACGCAGCTAACAAGTATAGTAAAAGTTTTTGCATTAATCCACAAATAGCTGCTTCTTAACAAGAATAAATTGGGTTACGCCATCGCTACGAATATGAGTCGTATGCATACCGCTCTGTGGGAAGACGCTGGCCCATGTCACAAAATGCCGGCGATATCCTGAGTCAGCTGGCCCACATTGTTGACTACTGACAGTACTTCGCCCTGGGTCAGGCCCAAGGCGGAACACGGTGGAAACATCCCGTCCTTGTTGCCTCCCGAGTGCGCTATCAGATCGGCAAGATGAATAAGGTTGACAAGCTGCATATTGAGGTGAGCTTTCTCGGGGTTGTGGTGCCAGCGTATGACTTCCAGTATTTCCTCGGAAAAACCCCACTCTTTTGCCAGCAGGAATCCGAACTCGGCATGATACTCCCCGATGATTGCCGCTTTGGCCTCCCCGGTGATATTATACGTACCGACAAGGTCGGTAAGGATGGTTTTCCCGATATCGTGCAACACGCCGCACAGAAAAGTGGTTTCGCGGTTTTCACCCACATCCCCCGCCAACTCTCGGGCTATCATGCCGCACACGAGGCTATGGCGTAAGATCTTCCTGATGTCATCGACGTTTTTGGGGCTGAAACTGCTTAGTGAATGGACCGTGACAATACTTAACAACGACTTGAAACCGATATAGGTAACAGCTTTATGGAGAGAATTTATTTTTATGCCCCGGCCGAAATAGGGTGAATTGCATATCTTGAGTATTTTGGCGATAAGCAGCTGGTCGGTAATATTCTCGACGACTTCGGAAACGCTTATGTTCTTGTCGTCTATCTTTTCCAGGATCTTCTTCATGATATCGGGAATTGGCGGGAGTAACGTTATCCCACTGTGAAGCTGTTCCATAATCGCGTTGACGATATGGTTGGTGTTTACCCTGTTGATCTGATCCGTCTCATCAAATTGCAATATTGAATCCATAAGTACGCTTGAACTGCACACCTTTATCGGCCCATTCAAGACTTCCGGGGGGAGGAAGTCGATGAATTCGAACGTGCCGGTTTCCCATTTCAGGGCATCGGTCAGTGCTGTTTTCAGGATGACCATGAGAATGAATTCCAGCCGTTCCCTGCTGATAAGTTTTTCATTCAAAATATGGCTCAGGAGCGGTATGTCCAGCTTTTCGGAGTCTTGGAATTTTTCTTTGAGTTCGCGGACGTTCAGGCTGGTTTCATTCTCGATATAACTCCAGAAGCGTTCTCCCTCCTTGTCGGACCAGACAAAAGTCATCTCCCCGTTCTGGAAATAAAATTTCTTGTGGCTCGTTCCCAGGGAAAGCACAAGCGTCCCCGAGTGCCTGCTGTTCTCGATCCACTGAACCAGATCAGGCACCGACATGATTCCCAGCTGTCCTTGTATGTTTCTCATAATCCGATAGGCCTTGGTAACCTCAGATGTTACCGGAGAAGATGTCGTCGAACATTGCGTTAATATCTTTGAATGCTTCCAGCAGGAGAGGATCAAAATGGCTCGGCCTGGTTCTTGCGTCGCCGACGGTAATGAGTTCAAACGCTTTTTGGTGCGAAAAATTCGGTTTATAGGAACGCTTCATGCGGAGCGCATCGTAGATGTCAACAAGCGTGAGCAGGCGTCCCTCCAGGGGGATCTCCTCGCCCCGTTTCCCGTGCGGGTAGCCACTCCCGTCCATATATTCATGGTGATGCAGGGCGATGGATTCAGCCTTCCTGATGATTGGCGAGTTCGAATGGGCAAGGATGCTGGCGCCAATGTGGGTATGTGATTGGATTATCAGGTTTTCCGTATTATTCAGCTGCCCCGGCTTGTTGAGAATGTTGTCGGGGATGCCGATTTTGCCGATGTCATGCATGGGGGCTGCATAATAGATTGTTTCCACTTCATCTGCCGGCAGGCCGATAGTTACTGCAAGTAACCTGGCGTAATTCGCGATGCGGTTGAGATGGTTGGCGGTGTCCTTGTCCCAGTATTCGGCGGCGATGGTAAGGCGTTTGATCGTTTCAATATACGAGTCCCGCAGCTCAAGGGTTTTTTGTTCGACTTCCTGCCGCAGGACCGAGTTATAGTCAACAACGAAATCATGATACTCCTTCAGCTTGAGCAGGTTCCTGATCCGCGACAGGAGTTCCACGTGATCGACCGGTTTGGTGATAAAATCGCTGACGCCCATCTCGACCGCTTGCAACTTGACATCCCGGTCGGAAGAAGACGTTGCAAACACAATGGGGAGATGGTGGAATGCCTCATCGGAACGAAGGATGCGGCAGACATCCAGCCCCGTCATGACCGGCATCAGATAGTCCAGAATGACCAGGTCACACCTGGTTGACGTTACTGTGCTCAACGCCTCCGCTCCGGTGCGGGCAACCAGTACCTGATAACCTTTTTCCTGCAGAATCGTCCGATACACCTCAAGATTCAGGTTGTCGTCATCAACACACAGTATGGTTTTGGGTTGTGGTTCCATTGAGTATACCTTGTCGATGATAGCTGCTTACGCATGGCGCCGTCTCTGGCAACGGGTGCTCAAGGGACACATCCGTCATTTCGCCTGCCCCGGTATTTGCCTGGGAGCTTACTCAATAATGGCCAATTTCATCTCTGTAGACAAACGCCATGTCATTAATTCCGGCAAATGTTATACGAATTTCAACCTGATTACGCCTCAATGAAATAAAAATCAACTAAAAAATCAATAAGTTGCATTAATACATAATTGTATCATTTTGTCTGAAGAATAAATTTTCTCATTAATTTTAGCATGATAGAACCATGGGTAAAGTGTTAATTTTTTTAACATATACGACATAATTTGCCGGCTCTGTCCCTTTTTATATGTTATATCAATATGTTGATGGTATGCGGTGTTTCGTTGCGGAACAGCTTTCGAGAGCAAAATGTTACGCACGTACGGGCTGATCTGCCGCCTTTCACGCCATGCCCGAACCGGGCGGGGCCTTTCTTTCGCGTGACACCGAATAGTTCGTGCGGGCGCGCATCTGTGCACATAGTAATATGTTGACAAAAATGTCTAATTGTATACTTTAAATCATTCTGGAATAACCGTAGATTTGACAGCCTGATGGACCTTCCCCTTAATAGATCAAGCCATTGCAAACCTGGTGATTTCGGTCCGGAGCCTCCCAATGGAGATGCAACATGAGGCCGGGCGATTTACCGAAGAGCATATCATGCAAGCATGCTTGATCTTACCGGGTTTTGGACGCAGTCATGTTGTGTTCCGGTCTGGCGGGCTTCTGTTGGCGTCTTCAGCGGCTGAAACCGCAAGCCTCTCCGGCAGGTGGGGAGGTTACCTTTATCGATGTGCAACCACACGGGTGGAGGTTGACGGGATGTCTTTTACGCATAGCATACCGTCAGCAAATCATGAGGGCAGATTATGAACCTGCTGTCCAGGATGCCGATACGATATCAGTTGCGCCTTATCGTTATTATCATGGCTCTTCCCATCGTGGGCCTGATCGTAAATACGGGGGTCCAGCAGAGAAGGGAGGCAATGAATGCCGCCCGGAAGGATACGCAAAAACTTGCCGACGGAATCGCGTCCGAGCAGCAGGGGGCGGTTGCCGCAGCCCGGCAGCTTATGGCGTCGTTGTCGCAGTTGCCGGAGATCAGGCAGAAAGACGTTCCCAAAGTAACTTCTCTGCTCGCCAGAATCCACAAGGTAAACCCGAACCTTACCAACGTGTTCATTGCCGACCGGTCCGGAACGGTTTGGGCAACTGCGGTACCGGTAACGCCTTCCTTCGCGATCGCCGACAGAAGGTACTTCAAGGCCGCCCTTGCGAGTGGCCGGCTATCCTCCGGCGAATATGTCGTTTCCCGGGCGACGAACCAGCCGACGTTTAATCTTGCTTACCCGCTAAAAGACGAGCGGGGTGAGATTACCGGGGTGATTTCCGTAGGATTCCTGCTGGAAAAGTACCGGCATCTTCTGGAACAAAGCAGATTGCCACGAAATACCAGCTTTGTGCTCCTCGACCACAAGGGGGTATTTCTTTACAGGGCTCTTGACCCCGCAAAATTTCTCGGGAAACCATCCGATCCCGCTCTCTTCAGAGAGCTGCAGGATCTGCCCGACGAGAGCACCGTGGTCGCGACAGCGATGTCAACCCTCGATGAGCGCATCATCTCGACCCGGAAGTTGCGCCTGGAGGGTGAGGCGTCGCCGTACATGTATATCCGGGTTGGAATTCCGGTTGAGTCTGCTCTGGCAGATTCAGATGCGCACCTGCGCAAGAGCCTGATCTTTTTGAGTTGTGTCCTGATTTGTGCCCTCATCTTCTCGGGCTTGATCGGTAAATACTCCATTGCCGACCGTATCGCACTTCTGGAGAAAGCATCGCTGAGTCTTGCCAATGGAGATTATCGGATAAAAGTTGGCGATCAGGTAAAAGGTGGCGAACTGGGCAAGCTGGCAGAAGCATTCGATGCCATGGCCGGCGAACTGATTCGGAGAGAAGGTGCGTTGACGAATAGCGAGCGGTTTTTGAGCACCATCATAGAAACGGAGCCGGAATGCATCAAACTGCTGGATGCCGATTGCAATCTGTTGATGATGAACCGGGCTGGATTGGAAATGATAGGGGCCGACTCTCTTGAGCAGGTAAAAGGGCAGTGCGTAGTCCCTTTGATCGCCCCCGCGTACCGGGATGACTTTATTGCGCTGACGAAAGGGGTTTTCCGGGGAGTTCCCGGAACGCTCGAATTCGAAATAGCAGGGCTCAAGGGGCGCCATGCCTGGCTTGAGACCCATGCAGTTCCGTTTCGTAATGACCAGGATGAGATTATCGCCTTGCTCGGGATAACCCGTGATATAACCGAGCGCACGTATGCCGAGCAACAGCTCAAGATCAGTGAAGAAAACTATCGCAGATTTGCGGGGCTCACGTCGGATTACGTCTATATATGTTCCCGGTCGGGGGCCTCGCCGTTTCGGCTGCAATGGCTCGGAGGCTCCGTAAAGCCGATTACGGGATATAGCGGCGAAGAAATACACGAATTGGGCTGTTGGCTCTCTCTGGTGCATCCTGATGATCGGCCGCGTGTTGCCTCCCGTCTTTTGAGCCTTGTTCCGGGAGACATGCAGCAGATTGAATTCAGGGTCGTTACAAAGGACGGGCGAAGCTGCTGGGTAGCCGAAACGAACCGTTGCGAGGCTGGCAATGAAGAAGGTGAGCTGGTACTGTACGGAGCGGCAAAAGATGTAACCGCCCGCAAATCGGCCGAACAGGAGCGGGACAATCTGGCGAAACAGCTTCTGCATGCCCAGAAACTGGAGAGCCTGGGGGTGTTGGCCGGGGGGATCGCCCACGATTTCAACAATATCCTGATGGCAGTCATCGGCAACGCCGAGTTGGCCCTGATGAGGATGAACCCGGAATCGCCGGCCATAGAGAACCTGCACAAGATCGAGCAAGCCGCCGCACGCGCCGCGGATCTTGCAAAGCAGATGCTCGCATATTCCGGTAAAGGTAAATTTGTGGTTGAGCACCTAAACCTGAACCGGCTCCTGGAAGAGATGCTGCACATGCTTGAGGTCTCCATCTCCAAAAAGGCCGTGCTGCGTCTGAACCTGACGCAGAGCCTTCCCAGCGTTGAGGCCGATGCCACCCAACTGCGGCAGATAATCATGAACCTGGTTATCAATGCCTCGGAAGCTATTGGCGAGAAGAGCGGCGTCATTGCCATAACTACCGGCTGCATGGACTGTGACCGCGATTATCTGAAAAATGTTTTTCTGTGCGAGAACCTCTCCGAGGGCCTCTACATTTACCTGGAAATTGCCGATACCGGTTGCGGTATGGATAATGAAACCATGGCGAAAATATTCGACCCGTTTTTTACCACCAAGTTTACCGGCAGGGGCCTGGGAATGGCGGCGGTTATGGGGATCGTGCGTGGGCACGGGGGGGCGATCAAGGTTTACAGTGAGCCAAAGAAGGGGAGCAGCTTCAAGGTTCTCCTCCCGGCCAGCGACAAACCGGAAGAAATATTTAATATCTCCGGCCTGAACGACAACTGGAGGGGATGTGGACACGTGCTTCTTGTGGACGATGAGGAGACCGTACGAGGCATAGGAACCGAGATGCTCAAGGAACTCGGCTTTGAAACCATAACGGCCGGGAATGGCAGGCTGGCGCTGGAGCAGTTCAGGAATAACGCAGGCATAAAATTTGTCATACTCGATCTGACCATGCCTCACATGGATGGCGAGCAATGCTTTCGTGAGTTGCGCCAGATCGACCCTGATGTTAAGGTGATCATGTCCAGCGGCTTCAACGAGCAGGAGGTTACACAAAAGTTTGTCGGCAAGGGGTTGGCGGGATTCATCCAGAAGCCGTACAAGTTGAGTGCGCTTAAGGAAGTGATCATGAAGATAGTCTGAACCTGGGGTGGCGCGGATGTGTCAGGCAGAACCTCGCCCGAGTCCAGGTTCGGGAAAACACATGCCAGGAGGAGAGGAAGTATGAAAAAGGCTGTTTCAAGGAAGTTGACAAAGATCGCGTTCGGTTGCGTGCTGATGTTGCTCGTGACCATGTCTGCCGCATTTGCGGCCAAATTGGCTACGGTGGATATACCGGTCAAGGCCGATCTCTACAGTGTGACGCCGGTGCCACTCGCCCCCACCCAGTGCGCCCAATGCCACAGCGGTCAGTTCGGCTCTTTGAAAGATAACGGCGGCCTGCACAGATTTGAATGCCAGGGGTGCCATAAAGGGTTCCACGCCTATAACCCGAAGAAAGGCAACTATGATGCGCTCATGCCCAAGTGCTCATCGTGCCATACCGATATCCACGGCCCGGCAAACAAGGACTGTAGCACCTGCCATACCAACCCGCATACTCCCCGCAAGGTGGCCATGACCAGCCGGCTCGCCAATACCTGTCCGACCTGCCATGCCAAACCGAAGGCGGACCTTGTGCAGTTCCCGAGCAAGCATTCCCGCCTTGCCTGCGCCAAGTGCCATACCTCGCACGGTTTCAAGCCGTCGTGTTCCATGTGCCACCAGCCGCACTACCAGGGCCAGGAATACACGACCTGCACCAAATGCCACTCCGTGCATAAGCCGAAGAAGGTCACGTATCAGGCTAATGAGCCGGCAAGGACCTGCGGTTCCTGCCACACCAAGATCTACGCCAAGTGGCAGGCGACCCCGAGCAAGCATGCCAAAGTGCTCTGCGCACAGTGCCACCACGACAAGCACGGCTACATTCCGCAGTGCGCCGAGTGTCACAAGCAGGTGCACCATCCGGCAGGGATCCTCGCGAAATTCCCGAGGTGCCTTGACTGCCACCTCGATGTGCACGAATTGCCCGGAATGGGCACCAAAAAGTAAGCACGGGACAGCGTGATTCAGGTGCTTTGCGGGATACCGGCCCAACGGTGGGCCGGTATCCCGCAAAGCGCCGCGAGGCGTTCCCGCCGGCGCGAGGGGAGCGAAGTGGTCCGTGGACCGGTTTTGTTGTTCACGGCCTGACCGTCAGGTATCGCGCAGGGGTGATGCCCTCTTGGTTTTGCTTAATTTTTCATTGACAAATTAGCCATATGAGATTAAATCAGTCCGCTGTTGCGCTGTATACAATATCGAAAGGATAATTGACGAATGAAATTTGTTACCCTTGACGATGTCATTAAATTTGCGGTCGATCGCGAAGACACCGCATATGAACTCTACAATCGCGCAGCGGAGCTTAGTAGCGGTGCCGCCCAAAAAATGTTTCGGGAGTTGGCGGCGGAAGAGGCTACCCACAAGGATGTGTTCAGCAAGATAGACACGGAAAAGGCCGAACAGCACAAACTGTGCAAAATCCCTGAGGTCAGTATCGGCAAGTACTTGGCCGACGTGCCCTTCAGGCCCAATATGAGCTATCAGGAGATCCTGACCTACGCCCTGAAGACCGAGGACAATGCGTACCATCTCTACAAGACCGCCGCCGGCATGACCGATGACGAAAAGCTCCAAAAGGTGCTGATGACCTTTGCGGATGTCGAATTGGGGCATCGCCGCAAAATAGAGGCGCTTTACGAGGAACGGGTGCTGACCGAAGGATGATGTCGGGCGGCGATCCTGAATTGCCCCAGAACTCTTGGCAATGAGGACCATGCGGCAGCGGTGATTCCTGCCGATTTTTACCTGACGTCTTGCCTGGCAGATGACTCCGGCATGTTACGACTTCTGGCGACCACGCAACGATGCCCGGCATACCTTTAAACGGTAGCCGGGCATTTTTTTTTGCGCCGCCTTCCGGCCGGGGCCGGGCACAAGGCCCCCAATCGGTTATGAGGATCCCTCATATTGCATCTGTTGGCAGTATTGGTTATGGTATGTGCGGGATGGCTCACGGGAGCCTTGTCATACTATCATTGTTTTGAGGGAATTCGATGAGTCGCGGAAAAATGATATATCCGGTTATCGTGCTCGGGCTGTTCGTCACCATGCCGGTTGCCGAAGGTGCGGAGGCAAGGGCCAAGGAATCATGTGTCACGGCAAGCTGCCATGCCGCAATCGGCACCTTGAAGTTTGTCCATGGCCCGGTTGCCGTCGGCGATTGTCCGACCTGCCATATTCAACAGGGGAAGCATCGCTTCCGGCCAATCAATGACGTAAATAAGCTGTGCCTGTCATGCCACGACATCTCCAATGGGGCGACGCACCCGCCTGCCGGGCAGGCGCTTTGCACCACATGCCATGATCCGCATCAGTCCGCCAGGAATTTTCAGCTTCGCTCCCTGCCGAAATAGTGCAGAGAGGCAAACAAAGACAGTTTTAAAATCGGCGTGGCAGTGACCGGCCCCCAGGATTACGGCAGTAAATCCTGGTCCCTTCCCTAGGTTCGGGGTCCGAATCGGTTGACATGAAAAGCCCGGTCCACGGTACCGGCCCGACGATTGTTCCAGCAAGGTTTTCAGCGCATCCGTCAGGGACGCCGGCAATGGCCCTGAGCAAAACAAGTCCGGGGCCTTGTCTGCGGGCATACGGCTGGGCTGGCGGAACAACCTGTTAATCGTCAGGTCGTTGGTTCGACCCCTGCCATACCCACCGCACAACGCGGGAGCCCTTCCGCACATCAGCCGGAAGGGCTCTTGTGCGTCCGCCTCCCGGCTGGTCCGCCCTTGGCCCCGACGATAATGACGCGGCCAGTCCCGCCTTCCGGCGCGAGTCTGCATTTACTCTTGAAAATATCGGCGCCTCTCGGTATGCTAATTAATTCAAAAACGGTTTGAATACCTCGCGCCGAGTACACGCGTCGTACGTCATTTCTCCCCGCCTCACCGCCGAGCGGCACGTGACGAGATACCAGCACCCTACAAGAGGCAGTCTATGACAATCATCAAATCACCCCCCAAGCAGGGTCTTTACGATCCCCAGTTCGAGCACGACGCCTGCGGCGTCGGTTTTGTGGTCAACATGAAGGGGACACAATCCCACGAGATCGTCCGTCAGGCCCTGACCGTCCTCGTCAACCTCGATCACCGCGGCGCCTGCGGCTGCGAACCCAACACCGGCGATGGCGCGGGCATACTCATACAGATGCCGGACCGTTTTCTGCGCAAGGTCTGCGCGCCGTTGGGCATAGAGCTGCCCGAGCTGTCCCGCTACGGCGTCGGCATGATCTTTACCTCCCCAAACCCGACGGAGCGCAACAGCGCCCGCCACATCCTGGAAAGGATCGTTGTCGAGGAAGGACTGACGATCATCGGCTGGCGGGATGTGCCCACCGACCATTCCAGCCTCGGCGCCACCGCCAGGGCCAGCGAGCCGGTGGTGCGCCAGTTGTTCCTCAAGGCGAACACCGATGGCCTGGACGAATTGTCGTTCAACCGCAAACTCTACATCGTCAACCAGCGCGCAACCAACCAGATCCGCCGTGCCGGCGTGGACACGCATTGGTATGTGGCCAGCATGTCCAGCCGGACCATGATCTACAAGGGCATGCTCATGCCGGTCCAGGTGGACCAGTTCTACCCCGACCTGCGCGACCCTGCGATGGAAACGGCGCTGGCGCTGGTCCACTCCCGTTTTTCCACCAATACCTTCCCCAGTTGGGACCGGGCCCATCCCTACCATTTCCTGGCCCATAACGGCGAGATCAATACCCTGCGCGGCAATGTCAACTGGATGCATGCCCGTCAGTCGCTCTTCAGCAGCCACCTGTTCGGGGACGACATCAAAAAGGCCCTGCCGATCATCAATACCGACGGCTCCGATTCGGCCATGTTCGACAACTGCCTGGAGCTCCTGGTCATGGCCGGCCGCTCGCTCCCCCATGCCGTCATGATGATGGTCCCCGAGCCGTGGGAAAACCATGAAACCATGGATTCCGCCAAAAAGGCCTTTTACGAGTATCATTCCTGCCTGATGGAGCCGTGGGACGGCCCCGCCGCCATCGCCTTCACCGACGGCCGCAGCATCGGCGCCGTACTCGACCGCAACGGCCTGCGCCCGTCGCGTTATTATGTCACCAGCGACGACCTGGTCATTATGGCCTCCGAGGCCGGGGTGTTGCCGATCGAACCTGAGCGCGTCCTGCAGAAGGGACGTCTGCAGCCGGGCCGGATGTTCCTGGTGGATACGGAGCAGGGGCGCATTGTGCCGGACGAGGAGATCAAGCGCGAACTGGCGGACGCCAAACCCTACGGCCAGTGGCTGAAGGATAACCATATCCTGCTCGAAGACCTGCCCGATGCGCTCCATGTGTACGGGCCGGACCATGATACGGTTTTGCAGCGCCAACAGGCCTTCGGCTACACCTTCGAGGACCAGCGCGTCATCCTGGGGCCCATGGCGAAGACCGGCGTCCAACCGCTCGGCTCCATGGGCACGGACACCCCGCTGGCGGTTCTGTCCGATCAGCCGCAGCTGCTCTACAACTACTTCAAACAGCTTTTCGCCCAGGTGACCAATCCGCCCATCGACCCGATCCGTGAGGAGATCATCACCTCCACCACCACCCTGATCGGTTCCGAGGCCAACCTGCTCAAGCCGACCGCCGCCAGCGCCCGTATGATCAGGCTGGAGCACCCGCTGCTCTCCAACGAGGAGCTTGAAAAGCTACGCCACGTGGAGAAGCCCGATTTCAAGGCGGTAACCCTGTCGCTGCTTTTCCCGGCGGCTGAGGGACCCGCCGGGTTGGAAAATGCCCTGAAGAAGCTCTTCGAGGCAGCTCTCATAACGGTCGAGGCCGGCACCACCATTCTGGTCCTCTCCGATCGCGGCGTTGACAAGGACCATGCCGCCATCCCCGCCCTGCTGGCGGTTGCCGGGCTGCATCACCACCTGATCCGGACCGCCACCCGCACCCGGGTTTCCCTGGTGCTGGAATCGGGAGAGCCCCGTGAGGTCCACCACTTCGCCGTGCTGCTCGGGTACGGCGCCAACGCCATCAATCCCTACCTGGCGTTTGAGTCCTTGGACGACATGATCCGGCAGGGGCTGTTGACGGACATCACCTACAAGAAGGCGGTCAAGAATTTCATCAAGGCGTCCATCAAGGGAGTCGTCAAGACCATGGCCAAGATGGGCATCTCCACCGTGCAGAGTTACCGCGGCGCCCAGATTTTCGAGGCGGTCGGCCTGCACCAGTCGGTGATCGACAAATACTTCACCTGGACGCCGTCGCGCATCGGAGGGACCGACCTGGACGGGATCGCCACGGAACTCCTGGCGCGGCACCGCCGGGCCTGGCCCGAACGAGTGGCCGCCGAGCCGACTCTGGACGCGGGCGGGGTCTACCAGTGGCGCGAGGCCGGAGAAGAACACCAGTACAACCCGCTCACCATCAGTTCGCTCCAGAAGGCGGTCCGCACCGGCGACTACGACGAGTTCAAGCGGTTCTCCTCGCTGATCGACGAGCAGGATACCAAGCTGTACACCCTGCGCGGCCTGCTGGATTTCCGGGAAACGATCGTCCCGGTGCCGATCGAAGAGGTCGAGTCGGTGGAAGAGATCATGAAGCGTTTCAAAACCGGCGCCATGTCCTACGGGTCCATCAGTCAGGAGGCCCACGAGGCGTTGGCCATCGCCATGAACCGGATCGGCGGTCTCTCCAACACCGGTGAGGGGGGCGAGGACCCGGAACGCTTTACCTGGACCAACGAGCAGGGCGATTCCAAGAACAGCGCCATCAAGCAGGTGGCATCGGGCCGCTTCGGCGTTACCAGCGACTACCTCTCCAATGCGCGGGAGATCCAGATCAAGATGGCCCAGGGGGCCAAGCCGGGCGAGGGGGGTGAACTGCCCGGCCAGAAGGTCTTCCCCTGGGTCGCCAAGACCCGCCATACCACGCCGGGTGTCGGGCTGGTCTCGCCGCCGCCTCACCACGACATCTATTCCATCGAGGACCTGGCCGAACTGATCCATGATCTGAAAAACGCCAACCGCCGTGCCCGCATCAGCGTCAAGCTGGTATCCGAGGTGGGGGTCGGCACCATCGCGGCCGGCGTTGCCAAGGCCCATGCCGACGTCGTGCTCGTCAGCGGTTACGACGGAGGCACCGGCGCCTCGCCCGTCTCCAGCATCAAGCACGCCGGCCTCCCCTGGGAGCTGGGCGTGGCGGAGACACACCAGACCCTGGTCCTGAACAACCTGCGCAGCCGCATCGTCATCGAGGCGGACGGCCAGCTCAAGACCGGCCGCGACGTGGCCGTCGCCGCCCTGCTGGGGGCCGAGGAGTTCGGATTCGCCACCGCGCCGCTGGTTTCCCTCGGCTGCATCATGATGCGCGTCTGTCACAGCAATACCTGCCCGGCCGGCGTGGCCACCCAGGACCCGGCCCTGCGGGCCAAATTCACCGGCAAGCCGGAATACGTGGTCAACTTCATGCGCTTCGTGGCCCGGGAACTGCGGGAGATCATGGCGCAACTCGGTTTCCGGACCCTGAATGAAATGGTCGGGCGCGCCGACGTTCTGGAACCCCGGAAGGCCATTGCCCACTGGAAGGCCAAGGGGCTCGATTTCTCCAGCATTCTGTACCAGCCCCAGGTGGGTCTGGATGTGGGGCGCTACTGCATGGAACCCCAGGACCACGGGCTGGAGAAGTCCATCGACATGACCAGGCTTCTGGACCTCTGCGAGCCCGCCATCGAGCGCGGGGAGAAGGTTGCCGCGGAACTGTCCATCACCAACGTCGATCGGGTGGTGGGGACGATCCTGGGCAATGAGATCACTCGTCGTCACGGCTCCCAGGGGCTCCCGGACGGTACCGTCAACCTGTTGTTCAACGGTTCGGCCGGCCAGAGTTTCGGCGCCTTTGTGCCGCGGGGGGTCACCCTGGGGCTGTGCGGCGACGCCAACGACTACCTGGGCAAAGGATTGAGCGGCGGCACGATCCTGGTCTACCCCCCCAAGGGGTCGCCCTTCTTTGCGGAAGAGAACATCATTGCCGGCAACGTGGCCTTCTACGGCGCCACCAGCGGCGAAGCCTTCATCCGCGGCATGGCCGGCGAGCGCTTCTGCGTTCGCAACTCCGGCGTCAATGCGGTGGTCGAGGCGGTGGGCGACCACGGCTGCGAGTACATGACCGGCGGCACGGTCGTGATCCTCGGCCCGACGGGACGCAACTTCGCCGCCGGCATGAGCGGCGGTGTGGCTTATGTGCTCGATGAACTTGGAGATTTTTCCGGCCGTTGCAATACCCAGATGGTGGCCCTGGAGGAACTTGACGACCGCGATATCACCGTGCTGAAGGAGATGATCGGCCGCCATGGGGAGCTGACCGGAAGCGAGCGCGCGGCAGCCGTTCTGGAGAATTGGGACAGGTTCCTGCCCCTGTTTGTCAAGGTCATGCCCCAGGATTACAAGCGGGTCCTGCAGGCCCTCGAACGGGCGCAGGCCTCCGGCCTGGGCGGGGATGAGGCCCTGAACGCCGCTTTCGAGGAGAACGCCCGGCTCGGAGAAAGTTAGTGCTTTGAAAATAATCCCCCTCCCTTGACGGGAGGGGGATAGGGGGAGGGTGAAGCAGCAACAATGCTCATTTCATGGCAACCTCCCCCCCACCCTGCCCCTCCCCCACAAGGGGGGAGGGGCGTGTTCGAATTCAAGTAGATCGATATAGGAAAACGACATGGGAAAAACAACCGGATTTTTGGAATACCAGCGCGAAGTGCCGACCGACCGGGGCCCGCTGGAGCGGACCAGGGACTGGAACGAGTTCCACGAGCACATGAGCGACGAAGCTCTGCGTACCCAGGGGGCTCGCTGTATGGATTGCGGCATCCCGTTCTGCCATACCGGGAAGCTCATCAGCGGCATGACCAGCGGCTGCCCGATCAACAACCTGATCCCCGAATGGAACGATCTGGTTTACCGCAATCTCTGGCGGCAGGCCCTCGACCGGCTGCACAAGACCAACAATTTCCCGGAGTTTACCGGGCGGGTCTGCCCGGCCCCCTGTGAAGGCTCCTGCACCCTTGGTATCATCGACCCTCCCGTGACCATCAAGAACATCGAGGTCAGTATTGTGGAGCGGGGCTTTGACGAAGGATGGATCGTTCCGGTGCTCCCGCGGATGAAAACCGGCAAGCGGGTGGCCGTGGTCGGGTCCGGGCCGGCCGGCCTTTCGGCGGCGGCCCAGCTCAACAAGGCCGGGCACAGCGTCACGGTCCTCGAGCGTGAGGACCTGCCCGGCGGGCTTCTGATGTACGGCATTCCCAACATGAAGCTGGACAAGCGCCAGGTGGTTCTGCGCCGTATAAAGCTGATGGAGGCGGAGGGCGTCACCTTTGCCTGCAACACCGAGGTCGGCAGCGAGGCCTTCCCGGCCGACCGCCTGCGGAGCGAGTTCGATGCCGTCGTGCTGACGACCGGGGCCACGGTACCGCGCGATCTCCCGGTCGAGGGGCGCAGCCTGCAGGGAATCCACTTCGCCATGGACTTCCTGACCGCCAACACCAAGTCGGTGATCAACAGAGGCGCCGATTTCATCTCGGCCCAGGACCGGGATGTGGTGATCATCGGCGGCGGCGACACCGGCACCGACTGCGTCGGCACCTCCCTGCGCCATGGGTGCAGCTCGGTTACCCAACTGGAAATCATGCCCCGCTCGCCCGAGGAGCGTGCCGCCGACAACCCCTGGCCCGAGTGGCCCAAGGTGCACAAGGTGGATTACGGCCAGGAAGAGGCCGCCGCCCGGTTCGGGGCCGACCCCCGGGTTTACCTGACTACTGCGACGAAATTCGAAGGGGATGGGAACGGCCGGGTGACTGCGGTCCACACCGTCCAGGTTGCTTGGGAAAAGAACGACAAGGGGCAGTTCGCGCCCACGCCGGTGCCGGGCACCGAGCAGGTGCGGCCCGCGGGCCTGGTGCTGCTGGCCATGGGTTTTCTCGGGCCGGAACAGGGTTTGCTCGAATCACTGGGGCTGGAACGGGACCCGAGGAGCAACATCAGGGCCGACTACGGCCGGTACGCCACCAGCCTGCCGGGGGTCTTTGCCGCCGGTGACTGCCGCCGCGGCCAGAGCCTGGTGGTCTGGGCCTTCAACGAGGGGCGCGGCGCGGCGCGGGAGTGCGATCGTTATCTGATGGGGTCAACCGAGCTGCCGTGAGACCGGGGGGCTACCAGCCCCGACCCCTCCTGAACCAGGAGGGGAGAAAGCCCCGTGACATTCCCCCTCCTTGATAAGGAGGGGGCAGGGGGTGGTCGAACTCGCCCCTCTCACCCTCATTCATTTCTGGTGAAGCTGGTGTTCCCGCCGCTCGACATATGACCGTAAGACGGCATTGATGCGGGACTGGTAGCCTTTGCCGGTCCGGCGGAAGTAATCCAGCACCTCCCTGTCGATCCGCATGTTGAGCACGGCTTTGGGTTGCGGCAATTCGACGGTGGCGTTGGCCCAATCCATGATCATGTCGGCTTCATCGGTATCGGAGGCAACGCGGGCCTCGACCTCGGCCTTTGTCATGCCGGCAGCTTTCCCCCAATCGGAAAGCGTGCCTTTCTCTTTGGCCAGCCTGGCCAACTCCTCATCCGTGTATTTGACGATACGCTCTTTCCTCGCCATCGCGCGCTCTCCTGAAAGATATTATCCTGCGGCGATCCGTTCGCCACGTCCAAATGACCGTGTAAAATTTCTCGCCGATCATGGCGACGGAAGCAAAGCGGGCCTCTTCGTTTTTTAAGGCCGGCACATGCACCACTTTTCTACCGTCGAAAATCAGCCGCGCGTCCCGAAAATCGAGGCTGTGTTTTTCGAGGTTCTTGTGCCGTTTTGCTTCGTCCCATTCAAACATAGCACGTTATAGGCGATTTGTATATACATGGTTAAGGAGATTTAGCAGGGCAAAAGATATTCTTATCATTTTGTTCAATGTTAGTCCCTCGGGCACGGCCCAACCATCCGTAATTGCTGCCTGATTATCCTTTGGTATAATCATACTTGTCTAGGCCAAGTTCATCTCTGATGCCCTCTCTAACTAATCGTGCCAAGTCTTTAACTGCATCTGAATATGTCTTGTTGTCTTGTTCGTGACACGCAGTCACCAAGCGTATCATAGCGTCAATCTCTTCTTTATGACAATAAAGCTGAAACTTGGTGTTTGTTTAGTGTTTGTTTAGTGTTTGTTTGTGTGAGCATTTCTGACAACTCAGAAACACTCACACTATTCTCCGTAATTGCAAAAAAAGCCGGTAAAAATGAATGCAAAGCGTCCAAACGATATTCCATGCGCTTCTTGGTTATCTCATGTCGTCTGTTTAAGGCGTTATTCACAAACCACCCTACTACAATACAACGGAAAAAATTGTTATCCAGTCGTGAATGCTCATGTGTGCCCCTCTAAGTAGGCATCTTGTCCACTACGCCAACAGACGTTTCGTTTAGTCGATCCCTGCCGCTGGGTTGTCAAAAAAGATCATACGGATGATCTAAGCGCCATTGTGCGGCCTGAACGACATCAGGTTTAAACAAATGTTGAAATCGCACCACTACAGATTCAAAAGTTATATCAAGCTGGCCCTTGTCACGCAGAACTTTGAACCCCTTTTGAAGGTCTGGACTTACCACAAGTCGAGAAAGTGCCTCGATTTCTCCGTACCTTTCAATCATCGGCCACGTGTATGATGCCTCGTGGCCGATTACCTTTTCGTAAAGTGCGATTGCTTGCTTAACTGCTGTCGTAAACTCTGCTTCTGGCATGTTTGCACCCTCTTCTCTTCGGCAGATACGCCGCCCACTCGATGTGTCGCACATGAAGCATTCCCGCTGCCTATAAGCAAATAGTGGGAGTTTGGTTCCGATCAGGAAGCCCAAAGGCAGCACCGCGGCAAACAAGTCTCATAAAATATTAGCGTGAAAACAGCCCGCCGCAATCGCTCTGGTCGCCGCGGATCTTTTCCACGGCATGGCCGATGACCGGCCAGACCGCTTCCAGGTTTTCCAGCGCCCCTCTGGGGCTGCCCGGCAGGTTGATGATCAGCGCCTGACCGCGAATCCCCGCAACCGCCCGGGACAGCGATGCCATGGGCGTCTTGTCCAGGCTCCGCAGGCGCATCAGTTCGCCAATGCCGGGGATCACCCGCTCTACAACCTTCATGGTCGCCTCGGGGGTCACGTCCCGCGGCGACACCCCCGTACCCCCCGTGGTCAGGATCAGGTCGGCCTTGTCCGCATCGGCCCAGGCGCTCAGCACGGTCACAATCTGCCCGAAATCGTCGGGGATAACCTCGGCCAGCGTCGTGGCCACCCCCCGCTCCGCCAGCCATGCGACCAGCGCCGGGCCGCTCTCATCGACGCGCTCGCCCCGCGCCCCCTTGTCGCTCAAGGTCAGAATGGCCGCCCTCATTGTCCCTCCTCCCGGCGGTACACGCCGCTTTTGCCGCCTTCCTTGTATAAAAGCCGGATCTCGCCGATGGTGATGGATTTGTCGCTCCCCTTGCACATGTCGTAGATGGTCAGGGCGGCCACGGCCGCGCCGGTCATGGCTTCCATCTCGACCCCAGTGCGCTCGAAGGCCCGCACGGTGCATCGTACCTCGATCCTTCCCGCCCCGTCATCCTGCTCGAAATCCACCGCCACCGAGTGCAGGGCGAGCGGATGGGAGAGGGGGATCAGATCGGGCGTTTTCTTCGCCGCCATGATGCCTGCCAGGCGTGCGACCCCCAGCACATCCCCCTTGGTTACGCTGCCGGTGCGGATGGCCGCCAGGAGTTCTCCCGGCATGCGAACCTCCGCCGCCGCCGTGGCGGTGCGCAGGGTCGGCTGTTTGCCGCTGACGTCCACCATGACGGCATTGCCGTGATCGTCGAAATGGTTGAATTCCATGTGTCCCGTCCTTGTTTTTTTAATGTATCATAGTGTAATTTATCGGCAAATCAAGCGGATTAATCGTTTGACAGTCGTAGTCATACGTACTAGTCTGGCAGCAGATCGTATTTTTATGATATCATGATACATTCGAAACGGCTCCCCGGTTCTGTAGGGGGACAAGCCATATACGCAGATTTACGCTGCATTGGAAAAGGACTATTTTTGTGGAACAGCCGCCCAACCCTCTCAAGCGAGTTGAGAAGGACCTGAAGAAATGTGTGAAATGCGGCGCTTGCCGGGCAAACTGCCCGGCGTTCACCGCATTCCAGCGCGAGCCTGCCGTTGCCCGCGGCAAGGTGGCCCTGGCCCAGCATGTCCTCAAAAACGATATCGAGCTGGATGATCAGACCTATGTGGCCATGTCCAAGTGCCTGTTGTGCGGCAGTTGCGTGGAGAAATGCCCGAACGAGGTGCCGACCGACGAGATCGTGGTGGCCGCACGGGAGGCCCTGGCCGGGCGGCGCGGCTTGACCACCTTCCATGCGGCGGTAGGCCAGGTGATCAAAAACCGCACCATGATGAAGATGGGCGCCAGGATGGCCGGTCTGCTCGGCCCGCTCTTTTTCAGGAAGGTGCCTGAAACGTCGGGGCTCCGGCTGCGGTTTCCGGTACCGTTTATCGGGAGCAAGCGCCATATCCCGGCCATTGCCAGAAAGCCCTTCATGGACCGGCATCCCGAGGTGATCCCCGGAGATCCGGACAAGCCGCGGATCGTCTTCTTTGTCGGTTGCATGACCAACTTCGTCTATACCGATATCGGCGAAGCGGCCCTGGCGCTTTTCCGCCACCTGGGCTGCACGGTGATCATCCCCAAGGGGCAGCAGTGCTGCGGCCTGCCGGCCATGTCCGGCGGGGACATTGCCACCGTACGGGGGCTGGCCGAGAAAAACCTGGCGGAGATGGAACGGTATGAAGCCGATTATGTCATGAGCGCCTGCGCCACCTGCGGCGGCGCCCTGCACCGTTTTTATCCACTGGTGGTTGGCAAGCGCAATCCGGAGTTGCGGGCGCGGCTGGAAGCGCTGGCGAAGAAGACGGTGGACGCCACCCAGTTGCTGCACCAGCTGGGGCTGAATCCCTCGGAAACCGGCTCGGGCGAGAATGTGCGCGTGACCTACCACGACCCCTGCCACCTGCGCACCCGCGGCTTGACCAAACAGCCCCGTGAGCTTTTGCGGGGCACGCCCGGCATCGAACTGGCCGAGATGGAGGGGGCTGACCGGTGCTGCGGTCTGGGGGGGACGTTCAATGTCTACCATTACGGTTCGTCCATGGCCATTAACGAGGCCAAAAGCCGCGCCATCATCGATACGGCCGCCCGGGTCGTGGCAACCGGCTGCCCCGGCTGCATGATGCAACTTTCCGACGGCCTGAAACAACACGGCTCCCGCGTCCAGGCCCTGCACACGCTGCAGCTGCTGGCGCGGCGGCTGAAGCTTTGATACGCTTTTTTATTATTTTTAAATATTTTTATCGAGGCTTATGTTCTTTGCTCCTGGTAAATAATTTTTATTGACATAATAAGGCAAATTGTATACAAAGCCCGGCATAAAAATGGGTTCTATTTCTGGTAGGGTGTGAATGAGTGACTTCAATATCGGGGCAAAAATAAAAAAACTGCGCCTCGCCAAAAAAATGACCCTTCAGGCGGTGGCCAGGGAGACGGGGTTCTCTCCCGCCCTCATCTCCCAGATCGAGAATAATAACGTCTCTCCACCCATTGCCACCCTGTCCAAGATCGCCAAGTTTTTCGATGTCAAGATCGGGATGTTCTTTGCCGAAGACGAGGAGGAATGCCGTTTTGAGGTTGTCCGCTCCCACGAGCGCAAGGCCATCCCGCGGGTCATCTCCCGCGCCGGCACCAGCCAGGGCTATTCCTATGAATCACTTTCCTTCCGCAAGCAGAGCAAGAAGATGGAACCCTTCCTCCTTACCGTCTCGGAAAAGGCGCTCGAGGAGAATACGTACAGCCATGACGGCGAAGAGTTTCTTTTCGTCATGAGGGGAACGGCCGATCTGCTGTTGGACGACCGAAGGATCACTCTCTACGAGGGGGATTGTGTCTACTTCGATTCCGCCCTGAAACACCGCCTGCTTTCCAAGGACGGGGAAGAGGTCAAGGTGTTGGCCGTCGTGACACGATAGCTCTCCCCCGGGACGCGACACGGCAACTTCTGTCGTTCCCCACCCCCTGGACAATTTCATACGCAATGAACGTGTTTGCCGAATAGAACCTGACGCTGCTGAAAAATTTCCTGTATCGGAAGGATAGCGGAGATGTCCAAGAAAGCGATTAAACCGTCACTGCAAAACCCCTTTGCCCCGCCCGAAGTTGTCAAATTCACGATCCCCGGAGAGATCCCCGGCAAGACCGGCGGTTATGAAGAGGTGATGAAGGAAGGCCACGACCTGATTCATCGCCCCATCAGATCGGTCAAGATCGACCAGATCGAAAAACAGCACTTCAAGAAGCGGATGACCGTCTGGGAAAGGATTCGCGTCCTTACCGAGAACGAGCCGAACATCCTGTTCCAGAACTGGGGCAAGAACCTGGACGGCGCCTCCCTGGTCACCGGTATCCTCAATGTCCGGGGTCGGGATGTGGCCGTTTATGGCCACGACTTCACGGTCCGGGCCGGCTCCATGGACGCCACCAACGGCAACAAGTTGGCCCGTCTGTTCCAGATGGCCGGGGAAAAGGGCATCCCGCTGATCGGTATGAACGACAGCGCCGGCGCCTACGTGCCCGCGGGGGTCGGTGGTCTGGACGGCTATGCCGAGGCCTTTACGGCGCTTCGCAAGATCAGCGGCGTTGTCCCCAGCATCATGTGCATGTTCGGCTTCAATGCCGGCGGCGGCAGCTACCTCCCCCGCCAGGGCAGCTTTGTGATTCAGCCCAACGATACGTTCTTCGGCCTGACCGGCCCCGGCGTCGTCAAGTCGGTCCTGGGTGAGGATGTCACCCCCGAGGAGCTTGGCGGACCCAAGGTGCACGGGCTGTCAGGCGTTGCCGACCTCACCGTGGAGGATGAGGTGGGTGCCCTGAGAAGCGCGCTCCAACTGCTGAACTACCTGCCCGACAACAATGGCGTCCTGGCCCCGTTCCAGCAGACGAGCGACCCCCTCGACCGCAAGACCTGGGAGATAAACACCCTCCTGAAAAAGGCGTTCAACTCTCCCACCGGTTTCAATACCCCCTTTGACGTGTCGATCATGATCCAGCAGATCTGCGACCACGGGGATTATTTTGAAATGCAGCGGGACCGGGCGCGCAATGCCATTACCGCCTTTGGCCGTCTGGGCGGCAACGTGGTCGGCTTCGTGGCCAATAACAGCGCCGTGGCCTCCGGCCAGATTGATGTGGACGCGGCCTACAAGATTGCCCGGTTCAACCGTTTCTGCAACATTTACAACATCCCGCTGATCTTCATGGAGGATACCACCGGCTTCCTGCCGGGGCGCGAACAGGAGGCCCGCGGCATCGTCCAGGCCGGCCGCGCCATGCTGGACTCCATCGTTGATATCAGAACGCCGCGCATCCTGCTGATCATCCGCAACGCCTACGGCGGAGCCTATGCCTCTTACAACAACTACCCCACCGGCGCCGACCTGGTGCTGGCCCTGCCGACGACCCGCCTGGCGGTCATGGGACCCGCCGGCAAGGAGTTCGTCTACAAGGATGAACTCCGCAAGGTGCGCAACGCGGTTGCCGAGCAGGTGAAGCAGGGAACCCAGGAGCGGACTGCCGCCGGCATGGAGCCCGGCGAGGCCAAGAAAGAGGCGGAAAAGGGTGCGACCGAATGGCTGAAGGCGCGGGAGGCCGAACTTAACCTCCGGTATGAAAAGGAACTGATGAACCCCAAGGAAGCGCTCAGCCTGGGCTCCATCTCCTCACTCGTTATGCCCACCGACCTGCGCAAGGTGCTTGGCGAAAACCTCAATTTCTTCCTTCGCCATTACAAGCCTTCCCCCATGCAGGCGGTGCAGCGCGAGTTCCACTAATCTATTTTACGACGAGATTGGAGATAGAGACCCATGTCACATGCTTCCGATTACTACCTGAACAATCCCCTGATCCACCGGAATCGCCGCCTGAGCGGTGCCGCCTCCGAGTGGGTGCGCTCCTTTTCCTGCGAGGACCTGAAGCCGCTCATCGTCTGCCGTGGGCCGATCCGGAAGGAGGCGATGGACGTCTACCAGGAGATGGGCATCACCCACTACGGCATCCTGCTCTCCGAAAAGGACTCCATTGTCTACCCCAACGCCCTGGCTCCCGAACTGCGGCAGCTGACCGATTCCAACCGGGTGCACCGCGTGCCCGACTATACTGGCGCCAGCAAGGAAGAGCGGGTGGAGCGCATCCACCAGATCATCGAGATCGCCAGGGATAACGGCTACGACTCGATCTTTGCCGGTTACGGCTTCATGGCGGAGGATGAGGAGTTCGTCGCCGAGATCGAGAAGGCCGGCCTTACGTTCATCGGCCCCTGTGCAAACACCCAGGCCCGGGCCGGCAAGAAGGACGAGGCCAAGCGAACCGCCCTTACGGTGAATGTCAGCGTCACCCCCGGCGTCAACAACGTAACGGCCCTGACCTTGCTCAAGAAACACCCCACCCGGGAAAAACTCCTGGCGCTGGTCAAGGCCGAGGGACTTGTCTGCGATGCCAAGGTGCTCAAGGACGCCAAGCTGCCGCTCGAAGAGTTGGCCGACCATGTCCTGTTTGCGTCCTACGCAAAGGGGATCGACCCCTTCACGATCGAGGAGTTGTGTGCCCAGGTCCAGGCCGAGGTGGCCGAGCTGTTCCGCAAGTACCCCCGTAACCGCTTCCGTCTGAAGGCCATCGGCGGCGGCGGCGGCAAGGGACAGCGGATCGTCGGCGCCGCACTTCTGGCGGCGAAGAACGCCGACGAGAAGATGATTGCCAAGGCAGCGGCGGAGGCGCCGGCCATGGTCCGGGAGATTCTCAACGAGGTCAAGGCCAACGGGATCGGCGACAACAAGAACATCCTGATCGAACTCAACATCGAGCAGACCCGCCACAACGAGATCCAACTCCTGGGCAACGGTGAGTGGTGCATCTCCCTCGGCGGGCGCGATTGTTCCCTGCAGATGCACGAACAGAAGCTGCTGGAGGTTTCCGTCACCCAGGAAAGCCTGGCCGACGCCATCGCCAAGGCAAAGGCCGCGGGCAAAAAGGAAGAGGCCAAGGCCCTGGAGAGCGATCTGAAGGTGCTCAAGCGGATGGAGGAAGAGTCGGCCCGTTTTGGCCAGGCGGTCGGCCTGGATTCCGCCTCGACCTTCGAGTGCATCGTTGACCGCGACCGCCACTATTTCATGGAGGTCAACACCCGTATCCAGGTGGAGCACCGCGTGACGGAGCTCTGCTACAGCCTCAAGTTCGTCAACCCCAAGAACAAGAACGACTTCTTCGTCGTCGAATCCCTGGTCGAAGCCATGGCGCTGTTGGCGCGGCATAAGAAGCGCCTTCCCAAGCCGGAACGGATCGTCCGCTTCAACGCAGCCGTGGAGGCCCGCCTGAACGCCACCGACGCCTCCCTCTCCCCCCACGCCGGCGGCATGATCCGCTACTGGTCGAAGCCGATCGAAGGAGAGATCCGTGACGATCAGGGCATCAGCATGCTGAATCCCGATACCGCCGTCTTCATGAAGTACAAGGTGGCCGGTGCTTATGACTCCAACATAGCGCTCCTGCTCACCAGGGGCGAGGACCGCCTGGCCAGCTACGAATGCCTGTCCGAGGTGCTGCGCAGCACGACCCTGCGGGGCAGTTCACTGGCCACCAATCTGGAGTTTCACTACGGCCTCGTGAACTGGTTCCTGGGCAGGAACGTCATGGCCAAACCGACCACCCGCTTTGTGGTCCCGTACCTGACCCTGGTGGGAACGCTGAAGGAAGAGGCCAACAAGCTTGATCCGGTGTATGCCTTTCTGCAGATGAAAAAACACTATGACCGGCTGGTATGCGAGCAGTACGCCGATCAGCCCGAGGTGTGCGCCAAGGAGCGGAAGCACATGTCGGCGTTGCTCGACCGCAAGGGTACCCTGATTACCCGCCCCATGGAGCGCCTCCTGGAAGATCCCCATCTGCTCTCCGGCTGGTTGAGCATGAATACGATCAACTTCCGTATCGAGAAGGGGCGGGTCATCTGGCTTCGGAACCCGCTCGGGGTCCTGAACGAGACCTACGAATATCTGCACATGTCCCATCGCCCGCACAAGCCGGCGGCCGAGATCATCTGGAGTCACGACAACGAGCTGTTGCAGCAGTCGCTGCACTTCTACCGCACCCTGCGGGAGAAATTGGGCCTGGCGCGCGATGAATATTTCAAGCTTAACGAACTGTTGAAGAAGGACCAGCCCCAGGGCGGCTTCGACGCAGAGGAGTGGGATCGGATCCGTTCGGCCCATTTCGGCTACGAGGCCGGGCTTGAACTGCTCGGCATGCTGTTCCTGGTGGGCGGAAATACCAAGTTCTGGGATATGCGCGTCCTGGACGACCTGGAGATCGTCATCCCCGATTACCTGACCGATCCCGACCTCCAGGCGCGGATGAAAAAGGTCCTGGTGCCGCCACCCGCGACCAAGGCCGACGAAATCGTCGCCGCCTGCGGAGGGATGTACTATAGCCAGGAAGCTCCGGGGCTCCCTCCGTTCGTGGAGGAGGGGATGCATTTCGAGAAGGACCAGCCGCTCTACATCATCGAAGTCATGAAGATGTTCAATACGATCAAGGCGCCGTTCTCCGGGACGATCGACAAGATCATCATGGACGGCGGCGACGGGACGATCGTGCAGAAGGGGCAACCGCTCTTCAAGATCACCCCGGACGAGAAATTCGTCGAGGTCGATCCCAAGGCCCTTGAACGGGAGAAACGGGAGCGGACGGCCGAATACCTGAAGGCGGTCATCTGATCCGGCTGATCCGGTCCATGGGCAGGGAACGCCATGAAGCCCGGACCTGATTGTGGACTCCCCGGTGTATCGACGGACCCCGTCCTTTTAGGCGGGGTCCGCTGATTTCGTGGACGTTTGCGGCCCGGAGGAGTTATAATCGTCTCCCTCAACGCACTCCGACTGGGATTGCAGGAAAGATTTGCCATGGGGGTCCTTGACGATCTCGACTGCGCCGTGTTTGACCGACCAAACGGCCCCGCAGGAGCGGCATTCCATGATTTGTTCGGCAAATCCGTCGGTCTGTAGGTCGATAGTGCTGTAATCGTAGCTGCTGCATGCGGGGCATTTCATGGTCTGCTCCTTTCCGTCGGCTCTGTGTGAACCATGGCGACAGGGGGCGGTGGCGCGTGTCTATAGTATAGCGCCATCGCACGTCTTTGCATGCAGAAATAAGGATAGGCTTGTTTGACGCCTCAGGGCGGGTAGCTGGATCATTTTCACAGGGTGAGGAGATCGTCTCATGAGTATTCCCGAAAACAAGAAGGCGTGGCAGGATGGTATCGTTGCGAAGAATATCGCCAAATCCCCGGAGCGCAAACCGGAGTTCTGCACTACCTCCGGCATCGAGATGGAGCGCTGTTTTGCGCCGGAGTTCGACTATCCCGGCTACGATGAGCAGCTCGGGTTTCCCGGCCAGCACCCCTATACCCGTGGCGTGCAGCCGACCATGTACCGCGGCCGCTTTTGGACCATGCGCCAGTATGCCGGTTTCGGCACCGCCAAGGAATCCAACGAGCGCTACAAGTACCTGCTCCAGGCAGGGCAGACGGGCCTCTCCGTCGCCTTCGACCTGCCGACCCAGATGGGGTATGATTCCGATGCGGCCATGGCGGCCGGCGAGGTCGGCAAGGTTGGCGTCGCCATCGACTCCCTGGCCGATATGGAGATCCTCTTCGACGGCATCCCGCTGGACAAGGTCTCCACCTCCATGACCATCAATTCCACCGCCGCCATCCTGCTCTGCATGTATATCGCCGTGGCCGAGAAGCAGGGGGTTCCGGCGGACAAGATCTCGGGCACCATCCAGAACGACATCCTCAAGGAGTACATGGCCCGCGGGACCTACATCTACCCGCCGAAGGAGTCCATGCGGATCATCACCGACATCTTTGCCTACTGCAAGGATCATGTGCCCAAGTGGAACACCATTTCCATCTCCGGCTACCATATCCGCGAGGCCGGCTCCAGCGCGGTGCAGGAGGTGGCCTTCACCCTGGCCGACGGCATCGCCTACGTGGAGGCCGCCATCAAGGCCGGGCTGAACGTTGACGAGTTCGCCCCGCGTCTGGCCTTCTTCTTCAACGCTCACAACAACCTGCTGGAGGAGGTTGCCAAGTTCCGCGCCGCCCGCCGCATCTGGGCCAGGATCATGAAGGAGCGCTTCGGCGCCAAGGACCCCAAGTCGCAGATGCTCCGCTTCCATACCCAGACCGCCGGCTGCACCCTGACGGCCCAGCAGCCGGACAACAACATCATGCGTGTCACCATCCAGGCCCTGGCGGCCGTACTGGGGGGCACCCAGTCGCTGCACACCAATTCCCGGGACGAGGCCCTGGCCCTGCCGACCGAGGATTCGGTGCGCATCGCCCTGCGCACCCAGCAGGTGATCGCCTACGAATCGGGCGTGGCCGACTCCATCGACCCCTTGGCCGGTTCGTTTCTGGTGGAGTCCCTGACCGATCAGGTGGAAAAGGCGGCCATGGAGTACATCGAGAAGATCGACAAGCTGGGGGGGGCGGTTGAGGCCATCTCCCGCGGCTTCCAGCAGAAGGAGATCCAGGATTCGGCCTATGCCTACCAGAAGGGCATCGAGTCCAACGACATGGTCATCGTGGGGGTCAACAAGTTCACCGTCCAGGAACCGCCACCCAGCGGCCTGCTCAAGGTCAAGGAGGAGGTGGAGATCTCCCAGAAAGCGTCCCTGGGCGCAGTGAAGGGCGGACGGGACGCGGCGGCGGTGCAGGCCGCCCTGAGCGCGCTGGAGACGGCCGCCCGCGGGACCGACAATCTCATGCCCCATATCCTGAAGGCGGTCAAAGCCTACGCGACGCTGGGCGAGATTGCGGATGTTTTCAGGGGAGTATTCGGCAAGCACCACGAAACCGTGGTGTTGTAGAAGGTTGTTGAAAAACAGCCATCAGGTCTTCGTCCTCGAAAGCCACTTCGTGCGGCGTAGCTTTTTGCAGGTGCGACGATCTGACTATTTTTGAACAGCCTGTTAGAAAGAGGGGTGCCATGCTTACCAAAATTAATCATATAGGCATTGCCGTGAAGTCGCTGGACGATGCCCTGCCGTTCTACCGGGACAATCTCGGGATGGCCTTTGCGGGCATCGAAGAGGTCGTTGAGCAAAAGGTGCGGGTCGCCATGCTGCAGGTGGGCGAAGCCAAGATCGAACTTCTGGAGCCGACCGGCGAGGATAGTCCGGTGGCGAAGTTCCTGGAAAAAAACGGCCCCGGCATTCATCATCTGGCATACGGGGTGGAGGATATCGAGGCCGCCATCGCCCGGTTGCTGGCCGACGGGGTGCGGATGATCGACGAGCGGCCGCGAAGCGGAGCCCACGGGACCCGGATCGCCTTCGTACATCCCAAGAGCAGTAACGGCGTCCTTACGGAACTGTGCCAGCCGGGGCACTAAAAGGTCGTTGAAAAACAGCCATCTCGTCGCCGTCCTCGAAAGCCCTTTCGTGAGGCGTAGCGCTGCTACGCCTCCTCGGGGCTCTCTGCGGGTGCGACGATCTGACCATTTTTGAACGACCGGGGCAACTTAGGTGTCAAGGCAAGATTTACACAAATTATGGTGGTGCTGAATTTTTCTGTTGACAGGGCGCCACTCTTTCAGTAAGTTACATCTCTTCGAAAAAACCATGGTCTGTCACGGGCAGATCGTGCAGTATGTGAGGAAGCTATGAAAACCGAAGTTGCAAAAGCGGAAAACGTAAAGCATGATTGGTATGTGGTCGATGCACAGGATGTCGTGTTGGGCCGCCTTGCCACCCAAGTCGCCAATGTGTTGCGCGGCAAGAACAAGGCCATCTTTACCCCCAGTGTGGACACCGGTGACTTCGTCATCGTGGTGAACGCCGAGAAGATTGCGCTGACCGGCCGCAAGCTGGACGACAAGATGTATTACCACCACACCGGCTTTCCGGGCGGCCTGAAAGAGATCACCGCAGGCAAGCTTCTGGAAAAGAAACCGGAAGACCTCATCCGCAAGGCTGTCAAGGGCATGCTCCCCAAGAACAAGCTTGCCCGGCACATGCTCAAGAAGCTCAAGGTCTATGCCGGCGCCAGTCATCCCCACGACGCCCAGCAGCCCAAGAACCTGGCATTTTAATACTCTGAGGAGATATACGATATGGCAGCAGTCAGCTACTATGGCACAGGAAAACGCAAAAGCTCGATAGCCCGCGTATGGCTCAAGCCGGGCGCCGGAAAGATCACGGTCAACGACAAGACCCTTGACGAGTATTTCGGCCGCGAGACCTCCAAGATGGTTGTGCGTCAGCCGCTGGAACTGGTCGAGAAGGTCGGCGTGTACGATATCTACGTAACGGTCCAGGGCGGGGGCGACTCCGGCCAGGCCGGCGCCATCAAGCACGGCATCACCAAGGCCCTGCTGGAGACCGACGCCGAATTGCGCGGCGTACTCAAGAAGGCCGGCTTCATTACCCGCGACTCCCGCGTGAAAGAGCGTAAAAAATACGGCAGGGCTGCAGCCCGCGCACGGTTCCAGTTCTCCAAGCGTTAATCGCTGGATTACACCGCACTGGTATGGTAGAAGGGGAAATCCGCAAGGGTTTCCCCTTCTGTTTTTTAACAGGCTGTTGAAAAACAGCCATCTCGCCGCCGTCCTCGACAGTCTCCTTGTGCGGCGTAGCGCTGCTACGCCTCCGCGGGACTTTCTCCGGGTGCGACGATCTGACTGTTTTTGAACAGCCTCAACCATCATGTTTTAGTGGAGGTTATGCCATGTTGAACGTCGCCATTGTTGGAGCCAGCGGCTACACCGGACTGGAATTGATCCGCATCCTGTATTGCCACCCCGAGGTCGCCGTTACCTGTCTAACCTCCGAACAGAGCGCCGGGAAGCGGATCTCCGATGTTTTTTCCACCCTGCGGGGCCGCTGCGATCTGGTACTTGAAAATCTTGAGCCGGTGCGGGTTGCGGAAAAGGCCGACGTCATCTTTACGGCCCTGCCCCACAAGGCGGCCATGGAGGTGGTGCCCACCTTCCTGAAGCTGGGCAAGACGGTGATCGACCTGTCGGCCGACTACCGGCTCTCCGATCCGGAGGTCTACGGGGCCTGGTACGAGAAACACCTCAACCCCGCCAACCTGAAAAAAGCGGTCTACGGTCTGCCGGAGATCAGGCGGACCAGGATCAGGGGGGCGCGGCTGGTGGCAAACCCCGGCTGTTATCCGACCAGCATCATCCTCGGCCTGGCGCCGCTTTTGAAAAAAGGGCTGATCGATCCGCACAGCATCATCGCCGATTCCGCCTCGGGCACGAGCGGCGCCGGCAGGTCGGCCAAGGTGGACAGCCTGTACTGCGAGGTCAATGAGGGCTTCAAGGCCTACGGGGTCGGCGGCGCCCACCGGCATACGCCGGAGATCGAGCAGGAGCTGTCGCTTTTGGCGGGGACGGAACTCAAGATCACCTTTACCCCGCACCTGGTGCCCATGGACCGGGGCATTCTCTCCACCATCTACGCCACCCCGGCGAAAGCGGCGACAACCGAAAAGCTGGTTGCCCTCTACCAGGAGTTTTATAGCGGGGAGCCCTTCGTGCGGGTGCTCCCCCAGGGCAGCCTCCCTTCGACCGCTTTTGTGCGCGGGGCCAACTTCTGCGACATCGCCCCCCTGGTTGACGGCCGTACCGGGCGGATCATCGTGGTTTCGGCCATCGACAACCTGGTGAAGGGGGCCTCGGGCCAGGCGGTGCAAAATATGAACATTGTCTGCGGGTTCCCGGAGACAATGGGGCTGGAAGGCCTGGCGCTCTTCCCGTGACCGGGCACCTGCCCATAGATCTCGCTGAAACGCGGGCCAGGGGGTGGAACGAACTGGATGTCGTTTTTGTCAGCGGCGACGCCTATATCGACCACCCGGCCTTCGGGATTCCGCTCCTGGCCCGCTGGCTGGAGGCCCACGGCTTCCGGGTGGGGATCATTCCCCAGCCGGACTGGCGCTCAAAGGAACCCTTTATGGCGCTGGGCCGACCACGGCTGTTCTTTGCCGTATCGGCCGGAGCCATGGATTCCATGGTGGCTCACTACACCCCGGCGCGCAAGCTGCGCCACGATGACGCCTACACCCCGGGCAATCGCCACGGTGCCCGCCCCAACCGCGCTACCATCGTCTATACTTCACGCCTGAAAGAGGCCTACCGGGACGTGCCGGTGGTCATCGGCGGCATTGAGGCCTCCCTGCGCCGTTTCGCCCATTACGACTATTGGGAGAACAAGGTGCGCCGCTCGATTCTCCTGGACGCCAAGGCCGACCTGTTGATCTACGGCATGGGGGAAGCGCCCCTGCTGGAGCTGGCCAGGCGCATGGCGGGGGGGGAGCCGTTCGGGGAGATACGCAATCTGCGCGGCACCTGCCGAATCCGGCGCGGGGGTGAAGACGACCCGGCAGACCCCGGGAACGGGGGGAGCATCCTCATCCCCTCCTTTGATGATGTGGCCGCCGACAAGAAGAAGTTTGCCGAGGCGTTCCGCCTGGTCTACCGTGAGCAAAACCCCTTTTCCGCCCGGACGATCGTCCAGCCCCACGGCGACCGCCTGCTGGTGTGCAATCCGCCTGCCCTTCCCCTGAGTCAGGTGGACTTGGACAGGGTCTATGCGCTCCCTTTCCGGAAAACGCCCCATCCCTCCTACCGGGAGCAGATACCGGCCTGGGAGCAGATTAAAACGTCCATCACCAGCCATCGGGGCTGCTTCGGGGGTTGCGCGTTCTGCGCCATCGCCATGCATCAGGGGAAGGTGATCCAGTCCCGCAGCGAGGCCTCGATCATCGCCGAGGTGGATGCCATGGCCCGTCAGGGCTGGTTTCGGGGCAGCATCAGCGACGTGGGGGGGCCGACCGCCAATATGTATGGTCTCGCCTGCAAAAATCCCGAGGCCATGCGGGTCTGCCGCCGGGAAAGCTGTATCTTTCCCTCGGTCTGCGCCCATCTGGATACTGCCGACAAACGCGCCGTCGCCCTCCTGCAGCGGGTGCGGAACCGGCAGGGGGTCAAGCACGTGGCGGTTTCGTCGGGGGTGCGCTACGATCTGATGGAACGGCAACCGGGCTATTTCCGGGAACTTGTGGGACACCATGTGAGCGGCCTGCTCAAAATCGCCCCGGAGCATCTCGCGGAGCATGTCACGGCGCTGATGCGCAAGCCGGGGAGGAAGGCCTTTGAACGCTTTCTGGCCAGTTTTCGTGCGGAAAGCAGCCGCCTCGGCAAGCGACAGCACATCGTGCCCTATCTGATTTCGGGCCATCCGGGCTGTACCGTGGCGGATATGCTCGCTCTGGCCCTGGCCCTCAAAAAACTGGGGATGACCGTCGAGCAGGTCCAGGACTTCACCCCGACACCGGGGACGCTCTCCACCTGCATGTACCACACCGGGATCGACCCGGAAAACGGCAGGCGGGTGTATGTCCCGGCCAGCGACCGTGAGAAGGGGCTGCAGAAGGCCCTTCTGTTATGGCACCAGCCGGGCGAGAGGAGTAAAGTGCTGGAGGCGCTCCGGGAAGTGGGACGTGAGGATGCGGCAGTGATGCTGGGCATGGCGGGCGGCGGGATGCAGGGGCGACCGCCCGGCGGGGGACGGAGGATAAAAAAAACCCGCTGAGGTCTCAGCGGGTTTTCCGTAGCAAACAGGTGGTCGGAATTACTTGATCTTGTTGACGTTGGAAGCCTGGAGCCCCTTGGGACCCTGGGTGATGTCGAAGGTGACAGCGTCGCCTTCGGCGAGGGATTTGAAGCCTTCGCCCGCGATGGCGGAGAAATGTACGAATACGTCCTCGCCGCCTTCCTGCTCGATAAAGCCGAAACCTTTGGTGTCGTTAAACCATTTAACCTTGCCCTGTGCCATTTTCCTACCTCCTTTTTTCTCCGGTCCTTCGCCGGAACAGATGGGTTACCGCTTAAGTTTCCGGAGTCTTGATGCAGGAAAACCGCCAAGCTTGGTCAAACTTGATACTGCAACGTTCTGCAAAAACTTCCGAAACTTGCTGCCCGTGTCGTTTATCATAGACATAAAGCGCGTGTCAAGAACTTTTAACGATAAAATTCGTGCCTTGTTACGGTGTTATGGCGTCTTCAGTTCGTCGGTTTTCGTCTGAAGTTTTTTGACCAATTCACCGTACCCGTTGGCGGTGATGATCTTGTTGAACTGGGTGCGGTAGTTCGATACCAGGCTGACCCCCTCGATGACCACGTCGTACACCATCCATTTCCCGTTCTCGTTGAGCAGGCGGTAGTCCAGCGAGTATTCGTCCCGCTTCGGGGTGATCACCTTGGACCGCACCTCGGCGTAGTTGCCGTCATGGGTTTCATTCAGGTAGACGATCTTTTCGTTGTTGTAGGACTCGATCTTGCCGGCATAGGAGTTTTCCAGAAGCGATGCGAACAGGTCGGTGAACTGCTTGCGTTCGGCCTGGCTGCGCTGGCTCCAGTGCTTGCCGAGGGAGCGCTTGGCCATTTCGGAATAGTCGAAGATGACGCTGATGGACTTTTTCAGGGCTTTGCGCCGTTCCTGGTCATGCTTTTTCAGGTTTTTGTCGGATACGACGCGAACTACCTCGTCCACGGTCTTTTTGACGTCGTCGGTAGCCCCGGCAAAGGCATTGCCTGCCAGGAACAAACCGGCCATGATCAGTATCAGATAACGTTGCAGCATTGATTCCCCCTATTATTTGGTGCCGTCCAGGGGCGGTTCCCCGACGGCATAATCCAGGTTGGCCCTGGCGATCTTGTAGTTGTAGATGGACTGGAAATAGGCGGCGCGCATACGGGCGTAGGCCTCCAGGGCATCGAATATCTCCTTGGCGGGGCCGACGCCGAAATCGAAGTTGGCCAGGGCGGCCACCGCCCATTTTTTCCCGTTGGTATAGGCCGATTGGGTTGCCGTAACGCTCTTTTCGGCCTCCTTCAGGTCCAGGTAGAACTTTTTGATCTGCAGCGGGATGTTGGCGTCGGCAAACTCCCTGGTGCTGAGCAGCCGGTTGTATTGGGCCTGTTCGCCGGCCACCTTGGCGCCGGTGATGCCGAAATCCAGTTTCCAGCGTATGCCCAGGGCGGCGCCGCCGTAAAAATGCTTGTACGGATCGGTAATATAGGGATTGTTGATGCGGTCACGGTCGTCGGCGTAGGCCCAGGAGACGAGGCCGCCCAGGAAAATATCGGGATAATAATTGGCTTTGGCCGCCTCCACCAATGCGGCGCGGGCTTTGAGGCCCTCCGAGATCTGGCGGAATTCGGGACGCCGTGCGCGGGCCTTTTCGACAAAAACGTCATAGGAGGGAATCACTTCCTCGTCCTTGGTCAGCCGCTCGCTGCTGATGTCCAGCGGAGTAACGGCGGGCAGCCCGAGCCGCGTCTTGAGCGCCGCCAAGGCCAGGTTTTCTCCCTTTTGGGCCTCTTCCAGCAGTTTGGCGACTTCACCGGCAAAGGCGTCCAGTTTGTAGATATCGATCTGGTCTACCGATTCCGAACCTTCATCCAGGAGCTTTTGGGCCTTTTTCCGTGCCGTGGCCAAATCCTCCTGAACCTCGAGCACCACCTCCTTCAGCTCCCGTGCCAGCATCAGGCCGAAATAGTACTCCCGTACCTTGAGAGCAATCTCATTGGCACGTTGCTCCTTGCGGGAACGGTCCACCTCGATGCCGTGGGTGGCGGCCTTCATGTTCTCGGAAATCTTGCCGAAGGTGTAGAGCGGCTGGATCAGCGTGGCGTCGGCGTTGGTAAACCAAGTGAGTTCGCTCAGCTTGGTGCGCCTGTCGGTAGCGATAGTGGGGGTAATGTCCTGGGTGCGGGCCTGGGGGGCCGGGCCGAACAGGCTTATGGCCTCGATCTGGGGATAACGGTTGGACTTGGCCTCATCCAGCTTGCTGGCGGTCAGTTCGATGTCGGCCTGGGCCTCGCCCAGTTCCGGCGCCGAGCTAAGGGCTATGCGGATACAGTCGCTCAGCCCCAGTCTCAGCTTGTTTTGTGCGGCATCTTCCGCGGCGTGGCCGATGGAAAGGGGGCTGAAGCATGCTCCGGCCACCAGGAGCGCTGCGAAGAGCGATTTCATGAGATCCTTCTCCCTGGGTTCAGACCTTTCCGTGGATGAATTTGCTGATCAGTTCTTCGATATCAATGGCAGATTCGGTCTCGCGGATCGTGTCGTTATTTTTGAGAAAGTGGTCGGAGCCACCCGGTTTGAGCATGATAAACTTGTCGCCGATGATGCCGCTGGTGCGAACCGAGGCGATGACGTCATCGCCGATCCTGATGCCGCTTTTGATCTTGAGGTAGGCGAACGCCTGGTCCCAACCCTTGGCATCCAGTGTGATGCGGTCAACCTTGCCGATCTCCACCCCGGCGATCTCCACCCGTGCCCCCGGCTTCAGTCCCGATACCGAATCGAACTTGGCCGAAACGGTATAGTAATCGCCCCCCATCAACTCCATCTTGCCGAGTTTGACAGAGAGGTAGCCCAGGCAGAGCATGCCGACGATCATGAATGCGCCGACCATCATTTCCAGTTTTGCCATGTTCATGGTTCCTGTTTCCTCATTATTTTACCCCAGATGAATAGGGCCGTCCAGACTGCCGCTGATAAATTGTCTGACCACCGGGTGAGACGAGGCCTGAATCTCGTCCGGCGTCCCGTGCTGGAGGATCTCTCCCTGGTAGAGCATGGCCACGTTCTGGGCGATATCGAAGATATCGGGTATTTCATGGGACACAATCACCGCCGTAAAGCCGAACTTGGCATGGGTTTCCTTGATCAGGTGGTGAATGGCCCGCTTGATGACCGGATCGAGCCCGGTGGTCGGCTCATCGAAGAGGATGATCTTGGGGTTGAGCACCACGGCGCGCGCCAACCCCACGCGTTTTTTCATCCCGCCGGAGAGTTCGTCGGGGAACTTTTCCTCCACGTTTTTGAGCCCCACGTCCTCCAAGGCCGAGAGAACCCGCCGGTGAATCTCGTCCCTGGTCAGTTTCGTCTTTTCCTGGAGCGGAAAGGCCACATTCTCGAACACGCTCATGGAGTCGAACAGGGCTGCATTCTGGAACAGCATGCCGAACTTTTCCCGGATGCGGTTCAACTGGGACCGCCTGAGCCCCAGGATGCTCTCGCCGTCCACCTCGATCCGGCCGCTATCCGGTTGCAGGAGGCCGATGATGTGCTTGAGCAGGACACTCTTGCCTTCTCCGCTGGGGCCGATGATGGCCGTGACCTTGCCCTCGGGGATCTCGAGGCTGAGGCCGTTCAGGACCTTCTGGGCGCCGAAGGATTTATGTACGTCGGTCAGTTTGATCATAAGAGTATGGAGGTCAGGAAATAGTCCCACACCAGGACGAGGACAGAGGTCAGCACGACGGATTCCGTCGTGGCCCGGGACACGCCTTCGGCGCCATGGCCGCTGAAATAGCCTTTGTAGCAGCCGATCCAGGCGATGATCATTCCGAAAGAGAATGACTTGATCATGCCGGAGTAGACATCGCGCCACACCACCGATTTTTCCATCTCGTAGAAATAGGCGCCGGGATTGACACCCAGCAGTTTAACCCCTACCAGCCAGCCGCCGTAGATGCCGACCACGTCGAAGATGGCGCACAAAAGCGGCAAAGAGATCATGGCGGCAACAAATTTCGGGGTAATCAGGTACTTGAAGGGGTCCAGCGCCATGGTCTCCAGGGCGTCGATCTGCTCGCTGATGCGCATGATGCCGATTTCGGCGGTAATGGCGCTCCCGGCCCGGCCGGTCACCATCAGGGCCGACAGCACCGGTCCCAGCTCCCGGATCAGGGAGAGGGCCACGGCGGTTCCCAGCATGCCCTCGGAGCCGAATTTGGCCAGGGTATAGTATCCCTGCAAGCCCAGCACCATGCCGGTGAAGGCGGCGGTCAGCACGATGACGAACAGCGACTTGGTGCCGATGAACCGCATCTGCTTGAGTATATAGAGCGGATGGCCCGGCCGGCGGGCGATCATGTAGAGCGAGTAGAGGATGAACCATCCCATCCTGCCCAATTCCCGCACATACCCGATTGTCAGACGGCCTATGGCCTGGACCGGAGTAAACACACACATCCTCTAAATAAATATCTGAATAAATAAAATTGTTATTCTATACAACATGTTAATGGAAAATGTAAAGCAGCATGTCGTGTTGAATGAACAGTCATTCAAGTTTATACTGTCCGCATATCGATTTGTCAAGCCTCACGTCATCCGCTTCGGCGCCGACTGAATAATCGGCGCGGCCACGGCCACGCGGCAGGCCCGTTGGAACACTCTGAGATCCGGGGGACGGATCAGGCCAGCTCTTCGATCTTGCCTCCCGGCCTGAGCCGGAAGCGGCTGCCGCGCCATTCGACCCGGTTGCCGAGAAACGAGAGTGCCCAAGTGAAGAAGGCCAGCATGTCCCGCACCGGGATCAGCCAGAGCCAGGCAGGGAGGAGGCGGTCGCGGACGAAAGAGCGGCTGAAGATGGTGGTGACGGTCAGGCGCACGCAATACAGCAGGGCTGGCGCGGCCAGCGCCGGCACCGGCGACGGGGCGATGAACGCCGCCAGCAGCAGGGCGGGAAAGGGGAGCGTGATGCCCGACGCCAGATAGCCGCCCGGCCGGCTGACCCGCATGGTGCGGGCCCAGCGCAGTTGCCGCGCAAGGACCGGCACAAGCTCTTCCGCCCTGAGCATGCTCTCCACGAAGGTGCCGTCCAGGGCGATGCGCCAGCCGGCCCGGTGCACCTTGTTGCCCAGTTGGTAGTCGTCGGCCAGGTAGTCCACCAGGGCCTCGAAGCCGCCGATTGCCGCCAGGGCCTCGCGGCGCACGGCCATGGAGGCCCCCAGGGCGAAGGAGAGCCCCTCCAGGTGGAGCGCGACCAGCACGTTGGGGATCATCTCGGCGGTAAAGCCGGTGGCCTCGATGGCCGCGGCGATGGTGGGGGCGCTGGAGGTGCGGTAGAGCGAGGTGACCAGCCCTACCCGGGGATCGCTGAAATGGCCGGTCACGCTTTTCAGGTAGTCCGGGGGCACGCGGATGTCGCTGTCGCAGACGATGATGATGTCGTGCCGGGCCTGGGGAAAGGCGTTGATCAGGTTGGAGACCTTGTAGTTCGGCCCGTGGATGGCCGGGTTGACCACCAGGGAGATGTGGCTGTCGCCAAACTCCTCCATGAGCCGGCGAATGGCCGGGATGACCGGGTCATCGGCCGATGCGACGGCAAACAGCAGCTGCACCGGGCCTTCGTACTCCTGCCGGCAGAAGGAGGCAAAGTTCTCATAGCTCCCGGCGTCCATCCCCTTGACCGGTTTCAGGATGGTAACGGGCGGGGTTTCCGGCGAACAGGGTCGCGGCGCGGCGAAAAACCGCCGGGCGCAGGCCAGCCCAATCAGGCTGTAGGTCAGGGACGGCAGGATAACGATGAAGGGGAGCAGCCAGCGCAGCATGTCAGGTCCCCTTCTGTGCAAGGATGAGGTACGGTGCATCGGCAGCGGCGTTGACCTGCCCCATGCGCCAGACCTGGAACAGGGGCGCCCTGAGCGTCGCCGCCCACTCCTCCACCAGGCATCGCTCCGCGTCGCCCCCGTTGTGGCCGGGATAGACGGTCAGCAACACGACGCCCCCCGGCGCCAGAAGGTTGAGGGCCTGTTCCAGGGCTGCTCCGGTGGTTTCGGGCCGGGTGATGACGCTGCGGTCGCCGCCCGGCAGATAGCCCAGGTTGAATACTACGGCGTTCAGGACGGCGTCCACCTGCCCGGCCATGGTTTCGTGTCCCCCGGCGACCAGCGTCACCCGATCCGACAACCCCTGTGCCGCCAGCTTGCGGTTTGTGTTCCCGATGGCTTCCTGCTGGATGTCGAAGGCCCAGACCCTGCCCCCGTCTCCCACCAGTTCCGCCAGAAGGAGCGTGTCGTTGCCGTTGCCGCACGTGGCATCGGCGGCCCGGTCGCCGGAGCGGACGAAGTGCCGCAGCAGCAGGTGCGCCAGCGGTACCGGCCCGCGCAAGAGCGGGATATCCTGAAATGGGGCACAACTCATGGCGGCAGAGGGTAGCAAAGTCGAGCCCCTTTTTCTACAGGGAATTTTACCGGGTTCCATCTGGAAACTATTTGCATTGCAGCAAGGAAACGAGGTAGTAACGAGGTCATGATACACAAAAAAACAGTGGATGAAAATCAGGGGGGGCGGCGGCTGGACGATGCTGTGGCACTCCTGTTCGACGGCATAAGCAAATCCGAGGCGCGGCGGATCATTGACCGGGGCGGGTGCAGCGTCAACAGCGCCATGGTGCGGGTGGCGTCGCGCACCGTCAAACCGGGGGACGTGGTGGAGGTCGGGGTGATGGAGCCGGGACGGTTCCGGGAACTCTGTCTGCCGGCCGAGGCGCTCCTGTACGGGGACAGCGACCTGATCGCGGTCAACAAGCCGGCCGGGGTGAACACCCAGCGGACCCCCTATCAACTCAAGGGGACCCTGGAGTTCTGGGTCGCCGAATACTTCCGCCACCATGGGATCGATGAGCCGGCCCGGGTGATCCACCGTCTCGACCGGGGCACCTCGGGGGTGATGGTGTTTCCGAAACACAAGCGGGCCGCTGCCTGGCTTTCGGCCCGTTTTCACGACGGTCTGGCGGACAAGCGCTACCTGGCCCTGGTGAGCGGGCAGCCGCAGCAGGAAGCCTGGCGCATGGACGGCCCAATCGGCAAGCTGGGCACGTCGCGCTACGGCATCGTGGCGGGCGGCAGGTCGGCCCTGACCGAGTTCCGCGTGCTGGCTGCCGCCGCCGGAGGCGCCCTGGTTGAGGCCCACCCCCTGACCGGGCGCACCCACCAGATCCGCGTCCACCTGGAGGCGTCGGGGCTGCCCATCGTCGGCGACGCCACCTATGGCGGCGCGGAGGCGGAGCGCATGATGCTGCACTGTGCGCACCTCTCTTTCAAAAACGAGAAGGGGACGGAGATCAGCCTTGAGGCCCCCTTGGACCGGGCCTTCGAAGCCGGTCTGCGGGATCGGGGCATACCTGGTGCCGCCTTGGAAAAGAGAAAAATATGCTTTGCAGATGGCGAACTTATATGCTAATTATGTGCTCTTCGGCGCACGGCGCCCCGGCATAAATAAATCGCAATCCGTTTCAGGCAGGGCCCATTCCATCATGTCCAAGATCATCTGCATCGCCAATCAGAAGGGTGGGGTCGGCAAGACCACCACCGCCGTCAATCTGGCCGCCTCGCTGGCTGCGGCCGAGAAGCCGACGCTTCTGGTTGATATCGACCCGCAGGGCAACGCGACAAGCGGCGTGGGAATCGACAAAGCCCGGCTGAAGCACTCCATCTACGACGCTCTCGTCAACGAGGCGGACGCCCGGAGCCTGGTCGTGGATATTGGGCAGCCCTTCCTGCAGGTGATACCGGCGAATTCCGACCTCGCCGGAGCGGAGCTGGAACTGGCCTCCGAGATCGGGCGGGAGCTGAAGCTGAAATTCGCCCTTGCCCCCCTGGTGGAACAGTATCGTTACATCATCATCGACTGCCCGCCGTCGCTCAATCTGTTGACCGTCAATGCCATGACCGTGGCCGACTCCGTACTGATCCCGCTCCAGTGCGAGTTTTACGCCATGGAGGGGCTTTCCCAGATCCTGCGCACCATCGGCCTGATCCAGAGGGGGCTCAACCCGCTGCTCAAGGTCGAGGGGATTCTGCTGACCATGTTCGATTCCCGCGGCAATCTGGGCAAGGAGGTGGTCGCGGAGATCAGGGCCCATTTCGCCGGTCAGGTCTTCGAGGCGGTCATTCCGCGCAACGTGCGCCTGGCCGAGGCGCCCAGCCACGGCAAGCCGGTCATTCATTACGACATATCATCACGTGGTGCCGCCAGTTATCTGCAACTGGCCCGGGAAATAATCCAGAGGGAGACGGCCAATGGTTAAGAAAGGCGGCCTCGGGAGAGGGATGGCGGCGCTGTTGCAGGTAACGGAAACGGTCGGGGGTGCCTCCGACTACTTTATCTGCCCGATCGAGAAGATCAGGCCCAACCGGAACCAGCCCCGCAAGTATTTTGCTGCGGACAAGCTGGAGGAGTTGGCCGCCTCCATTCGTGAACAGGGGATCATCCAGCCGCTGGTGGTGACCAGGAAGGACGATTTTTACGAGATCGTCGCCGGCGAGCGCCGCTGGCGCGCCGCCCAGAAGGCCGGCGTGAGGGATGTGCCGGTGGTCATCCGCGAGGCCAGCGAGGATGCGGTGCTGGAGTTGGCCCTGATCGAGAATATCCAGCGCCAGGATCTGAACGCCATCGAAGAGGCTCAGGCGTACCGTTCGCTGGTTGAGCATTTCGGCATCTCCCATGAGGACGTGGCCAGGCGGGTCGGCAAGAACCGGACCAGCGTCACCAACTCCCTGCGCCTGCTCAAGCTGCCCGCCGAGGTGCAGCAGGATATCGTGGAAGAGCGCATGAGCATGGGCCACGCCCGCACCCTCCTGGCCCTGGAAAGCCCCGAGTCGATCCTCACGGCCCGCCACGAGATCGTGCAGCGCCAGTTGAGCGTCCGGGAGGCTGAAAACCTGGTGCGCCGGCTGAAGATGAACCCCCATCCCGCGCCGCACAAGCGCCCGCAGCAGCCCGACCTGCTCATGGGGGCGCTGGAAGAGCAGTTGCAGAAGCGGTTCCAGGCCCGGGTCGCCATCCGCAGGGTCGGGGCGAAGGGGGGGAGGCTGGAGATCCATTTCAGCGATCCCGACGAACTGACCCGCATCATCGATCTGCTCGAACCGTAGCAGGTTGTTGAAAAACAGTCATCTCGCCGCGGAGTTTCCTCCGGGGGCGACGATCTGACTATTTTTGAACAATCCAGGCTGCTTTTTAATGACCCGCCGGTCCCTGCCCGTCACTGTTGCCGGTAAAAACGTGCCGGTATCTTTGCAATTCCGCTTGACATATAACCAAAATATGTGGTAGCTAGGTCCGATATGTGGATACAGTATACAATTTATGCATGCCTGCAAGGGGTAGGTCGTGATTGAATTAAATTTGGCATTTGTTGTCCAGGTCATCAACTTCGGGATCCTCGTCCTCGTCCTTAATATCTTCCTCTACAAGCCGATCCGCAAGATCCTGGCCGATCGGCGGCAGGTGATCGACTCCGCCCGTGAAAAGGCCGCGTCCGTCGATCTGGAGGTCCAGGAGAAGATGGCCCGGTACGAAGCGCGTCTGCACGAGGCCAAGACCGAGGCTGCCGGCCGTCGCGCCGCGGCCCTCAAGGAGGCCCAGGCCGAAGAGACGGCGCTTCTGGAAAAGGCCCGCAAGGAGGCCGCCGGTTCCCTGGACGCCATCCGCACCAAGGTCGCCAAGGAAGCCGCCGACGCCCGCGCGCTGCTGAAGCAGCAGGCCGAGGCCCTGTCCGGCGACATCTGCGAGAAAATCCTGGGGAGGAGCCTGTAACATGTTGATGGTATCCGATCGTACGAAAAAAATCGCCTTCTCCCTGGCCTATATTGCCGTTATCGTCCTGGCCGCCTCTGCCGGTTTTGCCGAAGAAGGGGGCGAGGGGGCGCACCACGCCGACCACGCCGCCGCCCAGATGAAGGATTTCGGCTGGCGCGTGTTCGACTTCGCCGTTCTGGTCGTCATCATGGTATGGGCGCTGAAAAAGGGCAATGTGAAGGGTTCGCTGGCCGAGCGCCAGGCCCAGATCGAGAAGAGCCTCAAGGACGCCGAGCAGGCCAGGGCCGTTGCCGAAGCCAGGCTGGCCGAGTACAGCGCCAAGCTTGACCAGGCGGCCAAGGAGATCGACGAGCTGCACGCCGCCATCATCCGCGAGGGCGAGCAGGAGAAAGAACGCATCATCGGCGAGGCCCGCAAGGCCGCCGAGAAGATCGCGCTCCAGGCCAGCCAGTCCGCCGAGCAGGAAACCTTCAAGGCCCGCGCCGAGCTGCGCGCCGAGGCTGCCCGCCTGGCGGTCGAGATCGCCACCGGCAAGCTGGCCGGCGCCATCCAGAAGGCCGACCACGACCGATTTGTCGGCGAATATCTTGACAAGGTGGTACAGATCCAGTGATCAACAATACGATTGCGAGACGATACGCCAAGGCCCTGGTGCAGCTTGGTTCGGAGGCTGGCCTGATCGACCGCTTCAACGAGGAGCTTACTGCGGTGGATGGCCTCTTCTCCGGCAATGGCGAGCTGCGGGCCGCATTCGGCAACCCGGCTTTGACCGCCGAGCAGAAGAAGGGGATCATGAAGGAGCTGGTGGCAAAAGCCGGCTGCTCCGAACTGGTGGGCAACTTTCTGCTTCTGCTGGTGGACAAGAACCGCGTGGCCTTCCTCGACCAGATCGTCCAGACCTACAAAAAACTGGCCGATGAGCAGTCCGGCGTCATCCGTCCCTTCATCAGGACCGCCTTCCCGCTGGACGACGCCCAGGTGGCTGCCATTCAGGGCGCCCTGGAGAAGAAAACCGGCAAGAAGGTTGTGCCGCAGGTGACGGTGGATCAGACCCTTCTGGGCGGCGTGGTGACCCAGATCGGCGATACGGCCTTTGACAGCAGTGTGAAAACTCAGCTTAAACGGATTCAAGATATATTACAGAAGGGGTAAATGCTTCCATGGAAATCAGAGCCGAAGAGATCAGCGAGATCATCAGGAAACAGATCAAGGAGTATGGCAAGGAGGTAGAGGTGTCGGAAACCGGCACGATCATCTCCATCGGTGACGGTATCGCCCGTATCCACGGCCTGGCTGGCGCCATGGCCGGCGAGCTGCTGGAGTTCCCCGGCGGCGTGTCCGGCATGGTCCTCAACCTGGAAGAGGACAACGTCGGCGCCGCCATTCTCGGTGAATTCGCCGAGATCAAGGAAGGCGACACGGTCAAGCGCACCGGCCGCATCACCGAGGTTCCGGTGGGCGACGCCCTGATCGGCCGCGTGGTCAACGCCATCGGCCAGCCCATCGACGGCAAAGGTCCCATCAACACCAGCACCTTCAGCAAGGTGGAGATCAAGGCCCCCGGCATCGTCAGCCGCAAGTCGGTACATCAGCCCATGGCCACCGGCCTCAAGGCGATCGACTCCATGGTTCCCATCGGGCGCGGCCAGCGCGAGCTGATCATCGGCGACCGCCAGACCGGCAAGACCGCCGTTGCCATCGACACGATCATCAACCAGAAGGGGGGCGACGTTACCTGCATCTATGTCGCCATCGGCCAGAAGCGTTCCACGGTCGCCCAGGTTGTTTCCAAGCTGAGTGAGCACGGCGCCATGGATTACACCATCGTCGTCGCCGCCACCGCCTCCGAGTCGGCCCCGCTCCAGTTCATCGCCCCCTACACCGGCGTCACCATGGGCGAGTACTTCCGCGACAACAAGAAACACGCCCTGATCATCTACGACGACCTTTCCAAACAGGCCGTCGCCTATCGCCAGCTCTCCCTGCTGCTCCGTCGCCCGCCAGGACGCGAAGCCTATCCGGGTGACGTGTTCTACCTCCACAGCCGTTTGCTGGAGCGCGCCTGCAAGCTGTCCGACGAGTGCGGCGCCGGTTCGCTTACCGCCCTGCCGATCATCGAGACCCAGGCCGGTGACGTATCCGCCTACATTCCGACCAACGTTATTTCCATCACCGACGGCCAGATCTACCTGGAAACCGACCTGTTCTTCTCCGGCGTCCGCCCGGCCATCAACGTCGGTCTCTCGGTTTCCCGCGTCGGCGGTTCCGCCCAGACCAAGTCCATGAAGCAGGTCGCCGGTACGCTGCGCCTCAGTCTGGCTCAGTACCGCGAGATGGCAGCCTTCGCCCAGTTCGGTTCCGACCTGGACAAGGCCACCCAGATGCAGCTCGCCCGCGGCGAGCGCCTGGTGGAGGTTCTCAAACAGCCCCAGTACCGTCCGATCCCCAACGAAAAGCAGGTTCTGATCATCTTCGCCGCCAACAACGGTTTCCTGGACGACTACCCGGTTGCGGCGCTCACGCGCTACGAGCAGGAACTGTACGCCTTTTTCGATAACCGCCAGGCTGAACTGCTGGCCGTACTGCGCGACAAAAAGGCCATCGACGACGAGTTGAAAGGCAATATCGTTGCCGCGCTGGAGCAGTTCAAGAAGGAATTCACCGCGTAAACAAGGACGGTTTGAGACATGGCAAGCCTTAAAAGCATTAAAAAACGGATCGGCTCCGTAAAGAATACCCGCCAGATCACCAAGGCCATGAAGATGGTCTCGGCCGCCAAGCTGCGCCGGGCCCAGGAGAGCGTCGTTGCGGCGCGCCCCTACGCCCGCAAGCTGGCCGAGGTGCTGCAATCCCTGGCCGGCAGCGTGGAGGGGGATCTGCACCCGCTTCTGGAGAAGCGTGACGCCAAGAAGCTCCTTATGGTGGTGGTCACGTCCGACCGCGGCCTGTGCGGCGGCTTCAACGGCAACCTGTGCAAGGCCGCCGAACACTTCATCAAGGAAAAGCGGGGCGAGTTCGAAGAGATTTCCCTGATGACGGTCGGGCGCAAAGGGTACGAGATGCTCAGAAACCGCCACACCGTCGCCAAGAACTTCCCCAACGTGCTGGCCAAGCCGAGCTACCAGACCGCGGCCACGCTGGCCCACGAGGTGATCGACGGCTACCTGGCCGGTGAATACGACCAGGTCATCCTGCTCTTCAACGCCTTCCGCACGGTCATGTCCCAGGACATCACCTTTCAGCAGCTCCTGCCGGTGGAAGCCGGGGAAAAGACCCTGGCCGACGAGAACCCGGTGGAATACATCTACGAACCGTCGGTTGCCGAACTTCTGGCCGAGATCCTGCCCAAGAACATCGAGGTGCAGATCTTCAAGGCCATGCTGGAGTCGGTGGCTGCCGAGCATGGCGCCCGCATGACCGCCATGGACAGCGCGTCCAAAAACGCCAACGAGATGATCGGCAAGCTGACCCTCCAGTACAACCGGGCCCGTCAGGCTGCCATCACCACCGAGTTGACGGAGATCATCTCCGGCGCCGAATCGATCAAGGGATAACAAGAGAACCGAATCACTATATGAGGCTTCACGGCCACAGGAGGACAGAGTTCCATGAGTCAGAACATCGGTAAAATTTCGCAGGTCATCGGCGCTGTTATCGACGTCGAATTCGAGCCCGGCAAACTGCCGGAGATCTACCACGCCTTGAGGGTGACCAACCCGGCCATCGATGACCGGGAAAACAACCTGGTTCTCGAGGTTGCCCAGCACCTGGGCGAGAATTCGGTCCGCACCATCGCCATGGACTCCACCGACGGCCTCAAGCGCGGCCAGACGGTCATCGACACCGGCAAGCAGATCTGCGCCCCGGTCGGCCACAAGACCCTGGGCCGCATCATCAACGTCATCGGCGAGCCGGTTGACGAAATGGGCCCCATCGGCAACGAGAAGGAATACGGCATCCACCGCGAAGCCCCCTCCTTCGAGAACCAGTCCACCAAGGTCGAAGCCTTCGCCACCGGCATCAAGGTCGTTGACCTCCTGGCCCCCTACGCCCGCGGCGGCAAGATCGGCCTGTTCGGCGGCGCCGGCGTCGGCAAGACCGTTCTCATCATGGAACTGATCAACAACATCGCCAAGCAGCACGGCGGTTTCTCCGTCTTCGCCGGCGTCGGCGAGCGTACCCGCGAAGGGAACGACCTCTGGATGGAGATGAAGGAATCCGGCGTTCTCGACAAGGCCGCCCTGGTGTACGGCCAGATGAACGAGCCTCCCGGCGCCCGCGCCCGCGTCGCCCTGACCGCCCTCTCCATCGCCGAATACTTCCGCGACGAAGAAGGCCAGGACGTTCTGCTGTTCATCGACAACATCTTCCGTTTCACCCAGGCAGGTTCCGAGGTTTCCGCCCTTCTGGGCCGTATCCCTTCCGCCGTCGGTTACCAGCCGACCCTGGCCACCGAGATGGGTGAATTGCAGGAGCGCATCACCTCCACCAAAAAAGGTTCCATCACCTCGGTCCAGGCCATCTATGTCCCGGCCGACGACTTGACCGACCCGGCTCCGGCCACCGCCTTCGCCCACCTGGACGCCACCACGGTTCTGTCCCGCCAGATCGCCGAACTGGGCATCTACCCGGCCGTTGACCCGCTGGACTCCACCTCCCGCATCCTGGACCCCCAGGTCATCGGCGAGGAACACTACGCCGTGGCCCGTTCCGTCCAGTACGTTCTGCAGAAGTACAAAGACCTCCAGGACATCATCGCCATCCTCGGTATGGACGAACTCTCCGAAGAGGACAAACTGGTCGTTGCCCGCGCCCGCAAGATCCAGCGCTTTCTGTCCCAGCCGTTCCATGTTGCCGAGGCTTTCACCGGCTCCCCCGGCAAGTACGTCGAACTGAAGGACACCATCAAGGGCTTCCAGGAAATCGTGGCCGGCAAGCACGATGCCCTGCCCGAACAGGCCTTCTACATGGTCGGCTCCATTGAAGAGGCCATCGAAAAAGCCGCCAAACTGGCTGCGGTGTAAATTAACCTTACGGGGCACGCCCCTTTCAAGGACTGATCTATGGCTGAAAAGATGAAACTGGAGATCGTCACCCCTTACAAGAAGGTGGTTGACGCTGAAGTCGAAGAGGTCACCGCCACCGGCAAGCTGGGCGAATTCGGCGTCCTGCCGGGGCACGCCCCGTTTTTGACCTCGCTCAATATCGGCGAGCTTGCCTACAAGTTCGACGGCAAGGTCGAGCACATGGCCCTCAACTGGGGCTACTTCGAGATCAAGGACGACAAGATCATCGTCCTGGTGGAGACCGCCGAGGCCGCCGAGGAGATCGACGTGGAGCGGGCCAAGGCCGCCCAAGGGCGCGCCGAGGAAAAACTCAAGCACCTGACCTCCGAAGATAAGCAGTTCAAGGTCTACGAGGCCGCACTGGAACGCGCCATAATCCGTGTTCAGGTTGCGGGCAAGGCGGTTCGCAGGTAGGTTACAGGTCGAATATCTTTCTCAAGGAGCGGCAGCGATGCCGCTCTTTTTGTTTATACGGCGCGGAGGCCGGAAGCGAACCGGCGTGACGGGGATTGGCTTGTTCCTGCTCGGACGCTGCGGGGCGGGTTGGGGGAAAGGGGTGTGGTGGCGAGAACTACCCACAATTGCCGAGTATACCCGGAAGATATTTTTTTTAACAGACTGTTTATTTTTTTCCCCGGTGGTATAGTTGAATCAGCTGGAAGAGGTACAAAAAGGCACAAGGAGGTTTCAATTCGTATGGAAGACACTCCGCCTGGCTCTTTAACGTAGTATAGCAGCAGCACATAATCCGATGCGACACAGCTCGGACCTATCCTCGCAAGAGGAACACAGAATAAAAAAATTCAGAAGCCCACCGATTGTCTGGTGGGCTTTTCCTTTTCCGCGAAATGCGCTACCCTCTCCCCATGAACGCCATCATCCTCATCGGCATACCGGCCAGCGGCAAGAGCACCTTCTACCAGCAGCGGTTTTTCTTCACCCATATGCGCATCAGCCTGGACATGTTCAAGACCCGCCACAGGGAAAAGCTCCTGGTGGAGTCCTGTCTGGCGGCCCGCCAGCCCTTTGTGGTTGACAACACCAATGCCAGTGCGCAGGAGCGGGCTCGCTTCATCGGCCCGGCCCATGCCGCCGGGTTCCGGGTGATCGGCTATTATCTCGGCTCCACGGTGGCGGATGCATTGGAACGCAACCGGCGACGTCTCGGCAAGGGCCGAATACCTGACAAGGGCGTGGCCGGGGTGGTGGCGCGGCTGGAGGTGCCAACACTGGGAGAGGGGTTCGATGAGTTGTGGTTTGTGCGGATGGATGGGGAGGGTGGGTTTGTGGTGGAGGAGTGGGTGGAGGATGGAAGGACTCTGGGGCGTTGACAGGCTTTGGCTGGCGGGGTAAGGTAAGTCGCAAAAAAAGAAGAGAAGGCGAACATGCACATCACGCCGGCGCTTTTCGAGAGTTACGACATCCGCAGGGTCTATGACGAGAATATGGAGATCTGGTATTTCTCCGTCGTGGACATCATCAGGGCGTTACTGCAACAACCGGATTATCAGACAGCGCGCAAATACTGGAATAAACTCAGAGAACGGTTAAGCAAAGAAGGCAGTGAGTCGGTGACAAATTGTCACCGACTGAAACTGACGGCAGCGGACGGGAAAAAGTATCTAACCGACGTTGCCAGCCCCGAAGTACTGCTGCGCCTGATTCAGTCAGTTCCCAGTTCCAAGGCTGAGCCGATCAAGCTCTGGCTCGCCAGAGTTGGATACGAGCGGATGCAGGACATGGCCGACCCTTCACGCTCACTGGATCGCGCACGGGAGTACTGGCAGCAACACGGCAGGAGCGAAAAGTGGATTCAACAGCGGATGACGGGTCAGGAGACTCGCAACAAGCTGACTGACTACTGGAAAGAACACGAGATCAGAAAAGAGTCGGAGTTTGCCATCCTCACCGATATCATTCACCGGGAATGGTCCGGGCTGAAGGTGCAAGAACACAAGACGCTCAAGGGACTAAAAAAACAGAATCTGCGTGACCACATGAGCGAGGCGGAGTTGATCTTCACCGCCCTGGCGGAGCTTTCCACCCGTCAGATTGCCGAGACCATGAATGCCAACGGTATGGAGGAGAACAAAACAGCGGGTAAAAAGGGCGGCGGCATTGCCAAAAAGGCGCGCCGGGAGTTGGAGGAGAAGACCGGCAGGAGTATTGTCACCGGTGAGAACTTTCTGCCGCCGGAAAAAACGAAGCTGCCGGTTGAATAATGAGGGGCAGGCGGAGACAGCAGAAGGATGAGATTTTTGTGCACTCTGCGGCATCATGCTGAACAATATAGATCGTGCATACGGAATTACGATAGATACTATCGAAGAATCCTGTAATGGATTTTTCATTGATGATGATTCAGATTGGGACATTTATCTGATTGAATCCTCCCTAATCCGCCCCCACGGGAGGAGGGAGCGTGACCACGAAGCGAGCTAACACGACCACTCCCACCCGCCACTTTCATCGCAACAAAATCCCGAAACGCACATGCCGGTGCGCTTCGGGAACGGAAAAGGAAAACATAGAAATATTTTCTGATATAATACTACCCTATGGAAAAGAACCGTCTGGAAGCCTTCAGCGACGGCGTGATCGCCATCATCATCACCATCATGGTTCTGGAGATGAAGGTGCCCCACGGCTCCGAACTCTCCGCCCTTTTGCCGGTGCTGCCGGTATTCCTCAGCTATCTCCTCAGTTTCGTGTACATCGGCATCTACTGGAACAACCACCACCACATGCTGCACACGGTCCGCCGCGTGACCGGCGGCATCCTGTGGGCCAACCTGCACCTGCTCTTCTGGCTGTCCCTGTTCCCCTTTGCCACCGGCTGGATCGGCGCCAACCATTTCACCTCCGCCCCTTTGGCGCTCTACGGGGCGGTGCTGCTTCTGGCGTCCATTGCCTACTTTATCCTGCAACAGACGATCATCGCCAGCCAGGGGGGCGACTCGATCCTGAAAAAGGCCGTCGGCCGGGACGTGAAGGGGAAGGTGTCGCCCATTCTTTATGCCGCCGCCATCCCGGCGTCGTTCTACGAACCCCGGATCGCCAACGCCATCTACGTGCTCGTGGCGCTGATGTGGCTGGTGCCCGACCGCCGCATCAAGCGGGCATTACGGGCGGCTGGGTAAGGGTGAGGGGAGGCGGGTACGGATGAATTGCCCATTCTGTGCTGTGGAGATGCCCGGGGTCGTCCTGGCCAACGACCATGCCGTGGCCGTGTACGACGGCTTTCCGGTGACCCCCGGCCATAGCCTGATCATCCCGAGGCGGCACATGGCCTCCTTCTTCGAGGCGGACAGGGAAGAACGGACGGCGCTGCTCGACCTGCTGGCGGAGATGCGCGCACTCGTGCAAAGGGAACACAATCCCGATGGCTTCAATATCGGCATCAACGACGGCGTCGCCGCCGGGCAGACGGTCATGCATCTGCACATCCACCTGATCCCGCGCTATGCGGGGGACACCGACGACCCGCGCGGCGGGGTGCGCTGGATCATGCCCGAGAAGGCGCCGTACTGGAAGAGGCGGTGACGGGCGAGTACTGCGTTGCCTGCGACCTCCTGCCTCCCTCTCCCTGGCCCTCCCCCGCTGGGGGAGGGGACATTTTTGCACATGCCGGTGGTATTCCCTCCTTCAGGGGGACCGCTGGAGGGGGAAACCTGTTTGTTGTTGTGCCTCTGCTCCCTCCCCCGGCGGGGGAGGGCCGGGGAGAGGGTGAGAGGGCAGAATATGACCGCACCAGTCTGTGACTTCTATTGCGACAAGATTCTGAAAGGCCGTATCGACGTGCCGGTGTACTTCGAGAACAAGCATGTCTTTGCCTTTCACCACACCAACCCGCTCTGGGAACATCATGTGGTGCTGCTCCCCAAGCGCCACGTGGAGTCCCTCATCACCCTGGAGGAGGCGGACAACGACCTGCTCCTGGAACTCATGCGCACCGCCAGGATGATCGCCCGCGACTTCATGGAGCGCTTCGGGGCCTGCCGGGTGTACACCAACCTGGGCGACTACCAGTCCTCCAAGCACCTGCACTGGCACATCGGCTGCGGCGCCCAGTTGCGCCCCTATTGACAAGACGGGACACATCCCGTAACAATAACAACTCACAGTGTTTTACCCACACGCCGGCCCGTGCCGGCCAGGAGTGAACCATGACGCCATTCTCCTATTTCCCCACCCCGGATTTCGCCGCCAAGCTGGCCAAGATCGAGAAACACGACCCGCCGGGCCACATCCGCATCCTGGGCGTGATCGACCGCATCCTCCACAACCCCGGCGACGCCGACGGCTGGATGCACGGCGACCACCACGGCCGCCTCAAGAAGTACGTGGGCCGCAACGACTACCGCCTCATCTACAACTGGTGCGAGGTCTGCCGCAAGCAGGCCAAGACCCTGGAAGAGAAGTGCGGTTTCTGCCGCGAGGTGGGGGACAACAGCGTGATCTTCTTCACGGTTTACCACAAAAATGAGGCGAGCCGGGTGTAGGCAACCATGCCAGGACATCGCCCGCCACGGGAAGAACCGCTTGAAACCCGCAAGAAAGTCTTCACCTGCCCCCACTGCGGCGAACGCATCTCCGTGGTGCTGGACCTGTCGGTCGGCTACCAGCGCTACATCGAGGACTGCGAGGTCTGCTGCAACCCCATCGAGATCACCTGTCAGGTGGAAGAGGGCGCGATCGTCGCGTTCCAGGCCGGGATTTCGTGAGCGAAAGGGGAGCGGCCGCTTGCCAATGATTATCTCCCCGTGTATATCATGACTATGTCCTCTACCACGTCATCCGGACGCCCCTGACCCATGGACCGCTCCTCGCGCAATCGTCTCACGGAAAAATTCCTCCCCCAATTCGGCGGCGATACCCTGTTCGATGCCGTGGGCCGGGCGGTATGCGCCGCCGGCTGTCTGCCGCGCAAGGAGTTGTACGAGGCGTGGGAAGTGGCCCGCCGGGTGCGCCGCCGTTTCCGGGGCGGGCGGGTCGTGGACTTGGCGTGCGGCCATGGGTTGCTGGCCCAACTCCTGCTGCTCCTGGACGATACCTCGCCCCTGGCCCTGGCCGTAGACCGGCGGATACCCAGGAGCGCCGCGACCCTGGCGGCGGCCATGAACGCGGCCTGGCCGCGACTGAGCGGGCGGACCCGCTTTGTGGAGACGGACCTGGAGGAGGTGGAACTGCACCCGGACGATGTGGTGGTGTCGGCCCATGCCTGCGGCGGGTTGACGGACCTGGTGCTGGAGCGGGCCATGGCGGTGGGGGCGCGGGTGGCGGTGCTCCCCTGCTGCCACGACCTGAAGGGGGGCGATCTGGGCGGCCTGGAGGGGTGGCTGGACGGCCCGCTGGCCATGGACGCGGCCCGGGTGGCCCGGCTGCGCTCCCGTGGCTATCGGGTGGCCACCCAACGGATACCGGGGGATATCACCCCCAAGAACCGGCTTCTGTTGGCTGAGCCGGAAGAGGGGCAGGGAGCATGACGGTAGAGGAGCAAGTCGATCACCGTGAGGAGGGGGTGGAAGTCCCCTATGAGCAGATCAACCCGGATACCCTGCGCAACCTGGTGAGCGAGTTTGTGACCAGGGAGTGGGAGGAGTCGGGGGAGGTCGGCTACACCCTGGACCAGAAGATCGAACAGGTGCTGCGGCAGTTGCGGGAAGGGAAGGCCAGGGTGGTGTTCGACGCCGTGTCGGAGAGTTGCAACATCGTTCCGCGCCGCTCTTGACAGGGAAGGTATTCCCGTGGTTCACTGCGCCATGATATCCGCTACGAGACAATCCCGCCCCGGCATGTATCCCGCATCCGGCCGCGCCGCCCCGCCGGGCGGGGAGTGACCCATGCTCCTGCGCCTTTTTCTGCTTTTCACCATTGTCCCGATCATCGAGGTCTGGCTGTTGATCCGGGTGGGCCGGGTCATCGGTGCGCTCCCCACCGTGGGGGTCCTGCTGGCCGTATCCCTGGCGGGTGCCTGGCTGGCAAGGTCCCAGGGGTTCCGGGTCATCGTCGCCATCCGCGACGAACTGGCGCTGGGACGCATGCCGGGGGCCCAGGTCCTGGACGGCGCCCTGATCCTGGTGGGAGCGATCCTTCTGGTGGTCCCCGGTTTTTTCACCGATTTCCTCGGCCTGTTCTTCCTCATCCCCGCCACTCGCAGACTCGTGAAACGATGGCTGGGGATCTGGCTGGAGCGGCGGTTGCGCCGGGGCGGTTACGTGGTGCGCAGCTTCTGAAGCATTGCATGAAAACGATGACATATCGCCGAAATGGCGGAAGGAGCCCCTTATGAACGATATGATGGAGTTGCTGAGGAAACGCCGGAGCATCCGCACCTTTACCCTGGAGCCGGTGGCGCCGGAGACCGTTGACCTGCTGGTGGAGGCGCTGCTCCGGTCCCCCTCGTCCCGTGGCAAGAACCCGTGGGAATTCGTGGTGGTGGACGACCGGGAGTTGCTGGAACAGCTCTCCCGCTCCAAGGAGCACGGCTCTCAATTCATCAAAAAAGCACCCTTGGCCATCGTGGTCTGCGCCGACAGCGCCCAATCGGATGTGTGGGTGGAGGACTGCTCCATCGCGGCCATCATCGTGCAGATGGCAGCGCTCTCCCTGGGGCTGGGCAGCTGCTGGGCCCAGATGCGCAACCGCAACCACGACGCCGGCCGCTCGGCGGAGGAGTATATCCGCAAACTCCTGGGGCTGCCGGAGCATGTGGTGGTGGAGTGCATCGTCGGCATCGGCCATCCGGCGGAGGAGAAAAAACCGGTCCCGGCCAGCGCGTTGCAGTACGACAAGGTGAAGCGCAACCGTTATTAGGCAGTGTCACGTGCGGTTAGTTTGTACTCGTCATTCCGGCTCTTTTGACCGCTGCCGTCGTTACGGCTCCTTGATGTAGGCCGTGTTACACCTACGTCGCCGCGCCTTGGCACCGGCCAAAACAGCACGGAATTACTTCCCACGACTAACCGCACGGGACACTGGAAGGTGGAAACCATGAAGAGTTATCGTCACGAGTTGTGGTTCGAGACGCAACAACGTAGGGAGTTACGGAATATTACCGGCGATGTTGCGGAGTGTCTCCGGGCGAGCGGCATCCGCGAGGGGCTTGTGCTCTGCAACGCCATGCACATCACCGCCAGCGTGTTCATCAACGACGACGAGCCGGGTCTGCACCAGGATTTCGAGGAGTGGCTGGAGGGGCTGGCACCGGAGAAGCCCTATTCCCGCTACCGCCACAACGGCTGCGAGGACAACGCCGACGCCCACCTCAAGCGCACCATCATGGGGCGGGAGGTGGTGGTGGCGGTGACGGACGGCAAGCTTGACCTTGGCCCATGGGAGCAGATCTTCTACGGGGAGTTCGACGGCATGCGGAAAAAACGGGTGTTGGTGAAGATCATCGGGGAGTAGTGCCGTGCATCACGGCCACGAGATGCCCAGGAAATGGAGGGTGCCATGCCGCAGACCGGCGAGTTGATGCGTTACCGCTGCTACGAGATTTTTTCCCAGTCAACCGGGGTGGAGATCCGCGAGGCCTTCAAGGCCCATGAGGAGAACGGGCTGGTCACGGAGCGCTCCGGCAGGGTGCAGCTGCGCTTCTTCAAGCTGACCCCGAAGACAAAGCCGGACGAGGTGACCCAGATCCGTTTCATCTGCGAGCCGGACGAGGCCTTCGGCCTGGCGCTGATGATCGGCCAGGTGGCGGCATCCTCGGCCCCGTGCAAGGAAAAGCTCGCCCCCCACAAGTTTCCGGGCAGTGAGCAGGCGCCGGAGACGGTGACCACCCTGGCCGTGGAAAAATGGGAGCGGGGGGGCAAGAGCGGCTATGCGCTCACGGTGGGGCGCGGCAAGGATTTCATCAGCGTGCCGGTCCCCTTGGGCAAGTTCCTCTTCGCCGGGGAGCTCCTCAAATCCCTGGCTGTGGAGCAGTGCTGGGTGGAGCGGCCGGAGAAGAAGCACTAACAGGTTGTTGAAAAACAGCCATCTCACCGCCGTCCTCGAAAGCTTCCTTGTGACTTCGGCCTGCGGCCGCACCCTTCGGGCGCCTTCGCGGTCCAATTTCACGAGTGAAATTGTGCGGCGTAGCGCTGCAAACCCTCACCCAATCCCTCTCCCAGAAGGAGAGGGCAAGGCATGCTCTCCCCCTCCGGGGGAGAGATAGAGAGAGGGCCAGCCTCTGCAGGGCTTGTCTAGCGGGTGCGACGATCTGACTATTTTTGAACAACCTGAGTTTTCAGAGACCTACTAGTGTCCCGACCCAAACGATACAACGCCTTTTCCGACGAGTTGAAGCGCATCTTCGGCTGCAAGGTGCAGCGCATCTCCGTGGATGCCGGGTTTACCTGCCCCAACCGGGATGGGACCCTGGATGTCGGGGGATGCATCTTCTGCGGCGGGTCGGGCTCCGGCGCCTACAGCATCCGCCCCGAACTCTCCGTGGCCGCCCAGGTGGAGGACGGCAAGGAGGTCATGCGCCGCAAATACCGGGCACAGAAATTCATCGCCTATTTCCAGGCCTATTCCAATACCTACGCGCCGGTGGAACACCTGCGGGCGCTCTTCGACGAGGCGCTCTCGGTCCCCGACGTGGTCGGCATCATCGTCGCCACCCGTCCCGACTGTCTGCCGGACCCGGTGCTCGATCTTCTGGCCCGCCTGGGGGAGCAGACCTGCCTCTGGCTGGAACTGGGACTGCAATCCATCCACGACAAGAGCCTGGCATTCATTAACCGCCGGCACGACTACGCCTGCTTCACGGCTGCCGTACAACGGGCCAAGGCCCGCGGGATACGGGTCTGCGCCCATGTCATCCTGGGACTGCCGGGAGAAACGCGGGAGGAGATGCTGGCCATGGCGGGCGAGTTGAACCGCCTCGGCGTGGCCGGCGTCAAGCTGCACCTGCTGCATGTGATGAGGGGGACGCGCCTGGCGGAGATGTACGGGCGGGGCGAGGTGGAACTGCTGGACCGGGACGGTTATGCGGGGCTGGTGTGCGATTTTCTGGAGCTGTTGGACCCGGCGATCCTGATCCACCGCCTGACCGGGGACGGCGGCCGGGACAACCTGGTGGCCCCCCTCTGGTCGCTGAACAAGTTCGAGGTGCTTAACCTGATCGACGCCGAGCTGGAGCGGCGCAACAGCCGGCAGGGACTTCGCAGGTAGTTGAAAAACAGCCATCTCGTCGCCGTCCTCGCAAACCCCTTTGTGCGGCGTAGCGCTGCTACGCCTCCGCGGGGCTTTTCTGCGGGTGCGACGATCTGACTATTTTTGAACTACCTGAGTTATTACTTTAATTACGAACAACCTGTTAGCCTCTCCCCAGCACGATGAATCCGATGAAGGCCAGGTAGAATATCCCTCCCAACAGCAACGTCCCCGGCGTCAGGTGCCGCTTCCAGCGGATCTGGCAGTAGGCCAGCCCCACCGATGCGAAGGTGATTCCCACGGTGGTCAGCGCCGTGGCGTCCAGCCTCCATTCGGTCATCAGGATGCCGATGGCCGTGATGACCCCCCCCTGAAAGACCATGGCGCCGGTGATGTTGCCGATGGCCAGGGTGTCCTTCCCCTTGTTGATCCAGATGACGCTGTTGAATTTCTCGGGCAGTTCGGTTGCGATCGGGGCGATGATCATGGCCAGCACGAACGCCGAAATCCCCATCTGGGCCGAAATGATCTGGACCTTTTCCACGAAGATGTACGAACCCCACACGATCAGGAACAGGGAGCCGAGCACCTGGAAAGCGATGATGCTCATGTGGGGATCATGGGATTTGGGCGCAAAATAGCACGGGTCCAGGTCGGACTCTTCGACCTCCTGGTTGCCGTTTCCGCCCCGCAGGGTCCTGAGCACATAACCGGCGTAGACCAGGAGCAGCACCAGGGCGATGAAGGTCTTGACCACCGGGTGCCCCCACAGGAAGGAGGCGGCGATGGCCAGGGCGTAGAGCACCAGGAAATACTCCATGTCGCGGCGCATGACGATGGTGTCCACGCGCATGACCGGGTAGTCGTCCCTATTCCTGCGGTTGACCATGACCGCGATGCCGCTGATGCAGAAGGCCAGGGTGCCCAGCATGAAGGGCGCGCCGATGATGGCCCCCACGCCGATCTCGTGGCCGGCGGCCTTGGAGCCGAACAGGATGGCGATGATCGGCACCAGGGTCTCGGGCAGGGCCGTGCCGATGGCGGCAAAAATACTCCCCACGGCGCCGTCCGACAGGTTCATCTTCTTGCCGAACCACTCCAGCCCATTCGTAAAAACGGTCGCCCCCAGCAGGATGATGCCCAGGGCGACCAGCAGCACTAACCAGTTGATCATGATTGGATGACGTTCTTTCTGCGTTGCGGCGGGGAATAAAGCCAGGCTTTCATCCGCCTACATCTCAACGCGGGTAATGACCCCCTGCAACTTTGCCGCGGGAAGCTTGTTGAACTGCACAAAATTGGGGGTCAGCTTCTTGATGGCGGAGAAGATCTTCCAGACCGGGTTGGCGGTGGCGATGTCCTCGATGCCGTAGAAGATGACCTTTTCCAGGATGCCCTTTTCCTTGAGCAGCAGTTCGATGTCGAACATCTCCATGTAGCCGGCGATGATCTCGAAGGCGTCCAGGCCGGTGCCCAGGCCGATGGTCAGGTTGGTCTTCAGGCCATAGGGCTCATCCGTGCGGATGATGGAGATCAGTACGTTGCGCTCGTAGATAATGTTGCTGCGGATCGTGCAGTGCACAAGATAGGGGGGAATGGTATTCCACTCCTTGACGAAGAACAGGCCGGTTCCGGCGATGTGCCCCTTGCGGTAGATCTGCTCGTAGCTCATCAGGTAGGTTTCCATGTCGAGCGGCTTCAAGGCGCGGTACAGAGCGCGCTGCCCCTTGGTCCAGATCAGGATGGCGGCCAGGGGCAGGGATGCCAGGATCAGGGACCAGTAGCCGCCGGCAGGGAGCTTGTGGAGGTTCGAAGCCAGGAAGGTGGCGTCGATCAGGGTGACGAACAGGGCCACCGGCACCTTCCATTTTTTCTTGGTGCGGGAGAAGATCATGATCATCATTATGCCGGTGATGGTCATGGTGCCGGTCACTGCCAGGCCGTACGCCGCCGCCAGGTTGTCGGACTTCTTGAAGATCAGCATGATCATGATCACCAGGGCCAAAAGGAGCCAGTTGACCGCGCCGATGTAGATCTGGGACTTGAGGTGGTGGGAGGTGTAATCCACCTTGAACAGCGGCAGGATGCGGGTGGTGATGCCCTGGTAGACAATGGAGAATACGCCGCTGATCAGGGCCTGGGAGGCGATCACCGTGGCCATGATGGTCAGGACCAGGAAGGGGACGTACAACAGGGCCGATTGGGACTGGACCATGCCGAACAGGGTGTTTTTGGTGTCGGGATGCTGTAGCACGAAAGCGCCTTGGCCCATGTAGTTGAGCACCAGGGCGACGAAGACGAAATGCCAGGCCCTCTTGACCGGTTTGCGCCCCAGGTGCCCCATGTCGGCATAGAGCGCCTCGCCGCCGGTGGCGCAGAGGATGACCTCAGACAGGACGAAGAAGCCGGCCAGGCCGTTCTTGGCCAGGAACATTATGGCGTAGTGCGGGCTTACGGCAGCAAGGATACCGGGAAAGGTGGTCAGGGAGAGCACCCCGGAAAGAGTCAGGGAGGCGAACCAGACCAGCATGATCGGCCCGAATGCTTTGGCCACCTTGTCGGTTCCCTTGAACTGGAAGATGAACAGGAGTATGGCGATAGCGGCGGCAATGAGTATGATGGTGCCCTGGGAGAGGCCGCTCAAGGCCGGGATCAGCAAAGCCCCTTCCACGGCCGAGAGAATACTGATGGCCGGCGTGATGACGCCGTCGCCCAGGAGCAGGGCGACGCCCAGATAGGAGAGAAAGGTCACAAAGGCCATCTGCCGTCCCGGCTTGATCATGCGCACCAGGATCTCCCGCAGCACGATGGTGCCGCCTTCTCCTTTGCGGGAGAGGCTCATGGCCAGGAGGGCGTACTCGATGTTGACCAGGATCATCAGGGTCCAGACGATCAGGGAGAGAATGCCGAAGACATTCTCCTGGGTCGGCTTGGTCAGGGCGATAATGACGGTGAGGGTATAGATCGGGCTGGTGCCGATGTCGCCGAACACCAGCCCCATCGATTTTACGATGCCGCCCCAGTAGGAGTCGGCTTCCACATGTTTTGCCACGCAGTGCCTCCGGGAAAAATATAACTTATACCACCGGAGGTCTGCGTGCTCAATGCTTTTTATTGATGGGTGCTAATGGTCCTTCAGGCGCAGCTCCCACTGCATGGTCTGACGGTTCATGACGGGCACCCGGTCGGAGCCGTATTCGGGGGGCCTGATGGCGGTGGCGTTTTCCGGCAGGTCGCAGATGCCGGCCACCGATGAGGTGTCTACATAATCCTGGCCGAGATAGAGGCCGGTTTCGGCGTCAAAGAGGTAGATCTTCATGGGGATGCCTCACAAGGGAATGTCCTTGTTATTCGACGATCTTGAGCCGATAGCCCACACCCGGCTCGGTGACGATGTGCCGTGGGCGCGCGGGGTCCGCCTCGATCTTGCGGCGCAGGTTGCTGATGTTCACCCGCAGCACGTGTGGTTGTTCCTGGTAGGCGATGCCCCAGATCTGCCTGAGTATCTGGCTGTGGGTCAGCACCTTGCCGGCGTGGCTGGCCAGCAGCCTGAGCAGGTCGTACTCGGTGGGAGTCAACTGGATCTCGGCGCCGTCGACAGCCACCTGGCGGCGGTTCAGGTCAAGGGTCAGCCCGCCGCTGGTGAAAACCGGCTCCGCGGCCTGCTGAAGCGTGCGGCGCAGCGAGGCGCGGATGCGGGCCAGCAGTTCGCCGACGCCGAACGGCTTGGTGAGGTAGTCGTCGGCGCCCGCATCCAGAGCGGCAACCTTGTCGTCTTCCCGCTCCCGCACCGAAAGCACGATGATCGGGACCTGGGACCATTCGCGGATGCGTCTGATGACCTCGATCCCGTCCAGGTCCGGCAGCCCCAGGTCCAGCAGGATCACATCCGGCCGGAACGCGGCCGCCGCCGCCAGGCCGCTGTGTCCCCCTTCCGCCTCGTGCAGCGAGAACTCCTCGCTGGACAGGACGGTATGGAGAAAACGGCGTATCGCCAGTTCGTCGTCGATTACCAGGATGCGGGGCAAGAGTGTGCCCTTCTCGTCGCCCATGTTGCGTGTCCTTTCCGTCCGGGATGCCCTTTCCTGAACACCTCGTGGCGCCTTGTCCCGGATCAGTTCCATCATACGGCAGAAACGGTCAGCCTGTCACCCCGGTTGAACCGAGCGGCAGGTCGATTACGACCCTGAGTCCTCCGTCCATCCGGTTTTCAGCCCTGATCCTGCCGCCGTGCGCCTCGACGATCCCCTTGCAGATGGAGAGTCCCAGGCCGGTTCCCCCCGCCCCTTCGGGGATTGGAATGCGGTAGAACTTGTCGAAAACGCGCTGGAGGTCTTTTTCGGGAACGCCGGGGCCATGGTCAAGAACCTCGATGACGAGCCGCGCTGCGTCGGTACGAGCGGCAATCTCGATCGGGGTTGAGGGTGGCGAGTATTTCAGGCTGTTCTCCACGAGGTTGACCAAGACCTGGGTCATCAGGACCAGGTCCATGGGCACCAGCGGCATGACCGGGAGCATCCTGAACGATACCTCCCGGCTCCCGATGCGCGACTCCAGCACCGCCAGGGCGCACCCCACCAGGTCCTGGACGTCGCACGGCTCAAGGTTCAGCCTGACCGCGCCGGCCTCGATGCGGGTCATATCCAGCAGGTTGGCGACAAAGCGGTTCAGGCGCTCGGCCTCGCCGCAGGCGGTATCCAGAAGTTCCCGGCGCGCCAGGTCGTTCAGGTTTGCCCCTTCGTCCCTGAGGCTGGTAAGGACGCCGGTGATGGATGACAGGGGGGTGCGCAGGTCGTGGGAGATGGAGTTGAGCAGCGCGCGTTCCAGGTTTTCCCTGGCCTGGAGTATCTGGGCCTGCTCGGCCTGCCGGGAGAACTGCACCCGCTCCATGGCCATGGCGGCCTGGGTGGCAAAGGCGTCCAGCAGCCGCCGGTTCTCGGTGGAGCGGTAGTCGGCGTCGTTCTCCAGGCGAACACCCATGACGGCCAGCACGCTGGCCGGGGTTTGCAGCGGAAGGTAGAGCAGGCCGGAGGATACGAGGGTATCGGTCCCGCGCCCGGCGGGGTGGCGGTTGCGGAAGGCCCAGTCGGCTACCGCCTGTTCCTTGGTGTCGATGGCCAGGCCGTTGCTGGCCGCTATGACGTCGAGCCGTTCCCCCTCCGGCAGGAACAGGGCCAGTTGCGCGTTCAGCGCCTCCTCCACATTCCTGATCAGGGCCTTCATGACGGCACCGGTATCCACGGCAGAGGCCAGGTCGCGGCTCAGGTAGTAGAGGCTTGCGGTCTGTAGTTCACGGGTCCGCATCGCCTCGGCCCGTTCCTTCGATCGCGCCACCAGGGTGCTGATGACCACCCCGACGGTGAACAGGGCGATGAAGGTGATCAGGTATTGGGTATCGGCCACGGCAAAGGTGAGGCGGGGGGGGACGAAGAAAAAGTCGAAAGCAAGCACGCCCAGAAAGGAGGTGACCACGGCCTGTTTCCGGCTGAGCCGCACTGCTGCGACAACAACCGCCAGCAGGTAGAACATGACCATGTTGGTGGGGTCCAGCAGAGGTCTCAGAAACTCGCATACCACCGAGGCCGCGATGACGAGCATGAGACTGGCGGCATAACCACGGAGTTCGAGCGGGCCCTGTGCCCCGTTTTTCGCTTGCCGGGCAGGCTGTTCAACCGATTCGAAACTGACGACTACCACGTCGATGGCGCCGCTGTGGCGAATAAGCTGGTCCACAACGGGAGGGGAAACCAGTTCGCGCCAGCGCGGCTTGTTCGGTTTGCCCATCACGATCTTGGTTACATTGTGCCGCGTGGCATAGTCCAGGATTGCTTCGGTAATCGCGGGAGCGGTGATGGAGGCGACCTGGGAGCCCAAACTTTCGGCCAGGCGCAGGTCGCGCCAGATATTCTCCCGGTTTTCCCGTGCATGTTTGCCACTGCCCGGCGTTTCGATGTAGACGGTGTACCATTGGGCCTTCAACTCTTCCGCCAGGCGGCAGGTGGCACGGATCAGCTTTTCGCTGTACGGGCTCCCGCTGACGCAGACCAGCAGCCGTTCCGTGGTGGGCCACGGGCCGGTGATGGCCTGGGTCTCCATATAGGCCCGCATCTGGTCGTCCACCCTGGCGGCGGTGCGGCGCAGGGATAACTCCCGCAACGCCATCAGGTTCCCCGGCCTGAAAAACTTCTCAATGGCCCTGGCCGCCTGGTCGGCGATGTAAATCTTGCCTTCGTGGAGGCGTTGCAGGAGGTCTTCGGGAGGGATATCCACCAGCCTGATCTCGAAGGCCGCATCCAGCAGGTGGTCGGGCAGGGTTTCCCGCACGGTCACGCCGGTGATCTGGGCCACGACATCGTTCAGGCTTTCGAAATGCTGGATGTTGACCGTGGTGAAGACATCGATGCCGGCGGCAAGGAGTTCCTCCACGTCCTGCCACCGTTTTTCATGACGCGATCCTGGGGCGTTGCTGTGGGCCAGTTCATCGACCAAGGCGATCTGGGGCTTGCGGGCCAGCAATGCGTCCAGGTCCATCTCGGGGAGCCGTACCCCCTGGTAGACGATCTCCCTCCGGGGGACGACCTCCAGCCCCGCCAGCAGGGCATCGGTCTCGGAACGGCCGTGGGATTCCACATAGCCCGCCACCACGTCACGTCCCTCGCGCCGGCGCTGGCGGGCGGCCTCCAGCATGGCGTAGGTCTTGCCGACCCCGGCGGCATAGCCGAGGAATATCTTCAGTTTTCCCTTTTTAGCCTGTTCGGCCTCGGTTTCCTCTGTCTGGGCAAGCTTCAGGAGGGCTTCGGGGGAGGGACGGTTGTCGTCGCCGTTAGCGGCCATGGGGTACGCCTCGTCGAGGGAGGATGGGATGGTTCAATTATAGCCTTTTGCCCAGGTCTGTCCATCAGGGAATTTACCGGGCGTGGAACGCATCCCGGCGTAAGAGCGGGGCAGGCATGGTGCTCCACGCCTGTTGTTGGGGGTTGAAGACAGGGACCTGGCCCGGCCCGTAGGGGGGCGGGGCGATGGTGGTGACCCCTTCCACATATTTCAGCATTTCGCTTTCTTCGAATAATTCGCCGGCATAGACGCCGTTCTCCGGGTTGAACTGGTACACTTTCATGGCCTGCCTCCTGTTCACGTTCCTTGTACGATTACAGGGTAGCAGGGACATCATAAAGTAGGTGTCAAAATGGCGTGCCGGTAGGTCAAGAAAGCATCAAGACCGGTTTCAGGCCCTCACCCGGATGGGGAGAATGACCGTCGTGAGACCGTCCCACTGGAGGCGGCGCTGGATGGCAAAAGCGGTCTCGTTGTGCAGCATCCGGTGGTAGAACTTCTCCATCCTGAAGGTGAGCTGCCCGGTAAAGACCGACGAACGGGGGAACTCCTCCGCAACCTCCTTGCAGATGGACACGGCGCTCTCCACCACATCCGTCGCCACCACCATGCGGTAGTCGGCGGCGAAGCCGAGCCGGCGCGCCAGGTTGACGTATCTTTCCAGGCCGGCCTTGACCGATGTCTCCAGGGCCTCCACCTCCTCTGCCCCCTTGAAGGAACCGGAATCCACCACCGCCACCGAGACGAAGATGATGTTTTTGTAGACCTTGGGAAAGGTCGTGACGATGGAGAGCAGGGTATGCACGCCGAAGCCGCTGTAGCCCGACACCAACTGGATGGCGGTCTGGCCGTTTTTGTCCAGGGGGTCGGTATTGACCGGGCCGCTGGTGGGGAAGTCCAGCAGTTGCTCGTCCAGCAAGGCAACCGCCTTGCGGACGCGGGTGTAGTGCCCTTTGATCAGGTAGCAGAGGACAATCACCACCGAGGTGATCAGCAGGGTCAGCCACCCCCCCTCGGCGAACTTCTCCACCGTGGTGATGACCAGGATGGTGGCGCAGATCACCAGGCCGACCAGGTGTACGCTCAGGTGCTGGAGCCACTTTGGATCCTCTGTGCGGCGCTGGATGAAAAAGCGCGACATCCCCAGTTGGGAAAGGGAGAAGGTTACGAAGACATTGATGGAGTACATGACGATCAGCGCATCCACCGATCCTTTGGTATAGACCAGCAGGGCAATGGCCGCCGAGCCCATCAACATGATGCCGTTGCGCATGGTCAGCCTGACCGAGAGGGCGGCAAAACGGTGGGGGAACCAGGAATCGACCGCCATGTTGGCCATGACCCGCGGCCCGTCCACGAAACCGGTCTGGGCGGCCACCAGGAGCAGGGCGCCTTCCGAAAAGATGGTGATAAAGGCGATCGTGTGGCCCAAAGGCCAATCGCCGAACAGGCCATCGGCCAGCACGGCGTTGAGGGTTTTACCCTCCACCGGCCTGATGCCGATCAGCGAGTAGCAGAGGAAGAGCACGCCGGCGGTGAAAGCCAGGGAGGTGGCCATGTAGACCATGGTGCGCTTGCCGGTTTGCACCCGTGGTTCGCGCATGATCTGCAGGCCGTTGGAGACCGCCTCGATACCGGTGTAGGTACCGCCGCCCAGGGAGTAGGCGCGCAGAAACAACAACAGGATGCCGAAGACGCCGATGGTGGAGAGGTCGTGGTGGAGTCCGCTCCGGAAATCCCGGGTGAGCGGGGCGAAGCGATCGGTGTGGGTAAAGATGCCGTCCAGCAGCATGAGTATGTGGGTAACGACAAAGGTGGCGAAGATGGGCGCCAGCACCGAAATGGATTCCTTGACCCCGCGGATGTTCAGAATAATGAGCACCACGGCCAGGAAACAGGCGAAAGGGACCTTGTAATGGTGAAAATGTTGGGGAACGTAGCTGAACATGGCATCAACGCAGGCTGCGATGGAGACGGTAATGGTCAGCACGTAGTCCACCAGCAGGGCGCTGCCCGAGACGACCCCCGCCTTTTCCCCCAGCATGTGGGTTGCCACGATGTAGCCGCCGCCGCCGTGGGGGAAGTGCTCTATGATCCGCGAATAGGCGTAGGAAATGATGAAGACGGTCAGGGCGGTGGTCAACCCGAGCAGGACGGCCAGATAGGTGTGCTGCCCCAGGGCGCGGAACGCCTCTTCAGGACCGTAGGCCGAGGAGGAAAGGCCGTCGGCCCCCAGGCCGACCCAGGCCAGGATTGGGATCAGGGACATCTTGTGGAACAGGTGCGGGTCCTTGATGCGTTTCGGGGCTCCGAACACGGCGTGGGCTATCTTTCTGAACATGCCGTTGCCGGTGGAACCGTTTCCCGACTCCATAGTGATTTCTCCTTGAATGACGGCCGTGTCGCGTGGCCGCGCAGAACCATGTCTAGTATATCTTGCGATGTAATCTTTTCAACCTATCATCAACGCCGTCAAGAAAGTATCAAGATGGCTGGCCCCGGTATCAAGAAAACATAAAGATGGGACGGGACAACATTTGGATTGTACACGGCGGGCAAACCTTGATAAACTCCGGCGCTATCGTAATCAAGCAGGGGATGGGCGCTTCATGGCTGAAAAGATCGTTGCATTGAAGGTGGATGTGGATACCTATGCCGGCACGCGCGACGGCGTACCGGCCCTGCTTGAGGATATGGGCCGTTTCGGGGTTTCGGCCACTTTTTATTTCTCCCTGGGGCCGGACAATTCGGGCAAGGCCGTCCGGCGCATCTTCACCCGCAAGGGCTTCCTCAAAAAGATGCTGCGCACCAAGGCGCCGTCGGCCTACGGCATCAGAACCATGCTCTACGGCACACTTCTGCCGGCGCCCATGATCGGGGCCGCCTTTCCCGGCGTGCTGCGGGCAACGGAACAGCACGGCCACGAGGTCGGCATCCATTGCTGGGATCACGTCAAGTGGCATGATTATCTTCCCTGGTTTCCCAAGCACCTGACCGCCATGGAGCTGGGCCTGGCGGGCGCACAGTTCGAAGAGATCCTGGGCCACCGCGCCGCAACCACCGCAGCGCCCGGCTGGACCGTATCGACCGACTCCCTGGAGGTGCAGGATGCCATGGGGCTGAACTATTGCAGCGACGGCCGCGGCACACACCCCTTCTACCCGGTCATGGAGGGGCGCCGTTTCCGCACCCTGCAGATTCCCACCACCCTGCCGACCGCCGACGAGATACTGGGGGAGAACGGCGTTACCCCCGGTAACATCCACGATTACTATCTCGCGCAGCTGAAGGGCGGACTCAATGTGCTGACCATCCATGCCGAGCTGGAAGGGGGCGTCATCCGGTCCTCCTTTGTGCGCCTGCTGGAGCGTTTTGCGGCGGAGGGCATCCGCTGCATCACCCTGGGCGAGGCGGCTCGCCAGGTCTCCAATGTACCGGCATGCCGGTTTTTCATGGGCGAGATCCCCGGCCGGGCGGGCCAGGTGGCCATTCAGGGGGGGCAGGTCCCGTGATGCGTTTTCGATCTTGCCCGCTCAGCCCCTTTTCCCCCTGGAGCGACCGTGTCTGATGCCGTCTGCCGTTATTTCCGGGTGAAACATCGGGACATGGTCTACCTCAAGTTCATTCTGGAGGCCTATGAGGGGATGAACACCATGAGTACGGTGGACAATGTGGCCGGTATCATCCGTGTCGCCATCATGCCCGGCTTCGTGGAGGAGATGGATGCCCTGCTGGCCGAGTTGGGCGGCAGGGTGCCCATGGAGCCGGTTTCCCGGGGGCAGGGCGGTGAATGACCCGACCGGCCGCCATTACGGCCGCTATGCCCTGACCCTGCTCCTGGCGGTCAACCTCCTGAATTACATCGACCGCCAGGCCCTCTACGCCGTCTTTCCCCTCATCAAGACTGACCTGCGTCTCTCCGATACCGCCCTGGGCCTTCTGGGAAGCGCCTTCATGTTCAGCTACATGCTGGCCGCGCCGTTCTTCGGCCGGCTGGGCGACCGCCGCAACCGCAGCCGTCTGGCGGCTGCAGGCCTCCTGGGCTGGAGCATGGCCACCATGCTCTCCGGCTGGGCGGCCTCCTATCGTCAGCTCCTGGCGGCCCGTTCGCTGGTGGGTATCGGCGAAGCCAGCTTCGGGACCGTTTCTCCGGGGCTGGTGGCCGATTTCTTCCCCCGGGAGCGCCGGGGCCGGATGCTGTCGCTCTTTTTTCTGGCGATCCCGGTGGGGAGCGCCCTGGGGTATATCCTGGGCGGGTCGCTGGGGCAGGCCTTCGGCTGGCGCCGGGCCTTCATGCTGGTCGGCCTGCCGGGGCTTGCGTTGTGCGTGCCGCTGCTGTTCCTGGCCGAACCGCGCCGGGGGCGTACGGCATCGGACGAACCCACGGCGGGGGAGCGGCTGCCTTCCGTGTTGCGCAACTTCTCCGCCAACCGCACCTTCGTGTACGCCACCCTCTCCATGGCGGCCATGACCTTTGCCCTGGGGGGGCTGGCCCAGTGGGTGCCCTCGTTTCTCCAGCGCACCTTCAACCTGGACGTGGCCCGGGGCAATGCCCTGTTCGGCATGCTGACCGTGGTGGCCGGCATCGTCGGCACCCTGGCGGGCGGCTGGCTGGGGGACCGTCTGCAGCGCACCAGCGCGGCCGGATACCTGCACGTTTCCGCCGTCGGTTTCCTGGTCGGCGCCCCCCTGGCCGCCCTGGCCATCCTCTCCCGTTCCCTGCCGCTCTGCCTGTGCGCCATCTTTGCCGCCGAACTGTTCCTGTTCCTCAATACCGGCCCGCTTAATACCGTGCTGGTGAACGTGGTGGCTCCCAACCGGCGCGCCCTGGGGTTTGCCGTCAATATCTTCGCCATCCACGCCCTGGGGGACGCCGTCTCGCCCGCCATCATCGGGGCCCTTTCCGATGTGTGGGGGTTGGCGGCCGCGCTGCTGGTCACGCCGCTGGCCATCCTGGCGGCGGCCGGTTTCGCCCTCCTGGCGGGGCGCACCGTGGCCGGGGACCAGCGGGCGGCAGAGGGGTGAAAAAGAACGCAGGCTGTACCACCCCTAACCCCTCCTGAATCAGGAGAGGGACTTTGAGGCTTCCCACCTTGATGCGGAGGGGCCGGGGGTGGTTGATGGTAGTGCCCGCTTGCCTGCAACTTTGAATCAACAAGGCTCAACAGGATGAAGATCAAAAATCGTACTCGTTTTTTCCGAAACCTCGGATGCAGGATCGTCGCTCTCTGCCTCCTGTGCCTCCCGGCTACCCTCTTTCTCCCTGCGCAGTCGTCTGCCGCCGCCGGCCCGGTCCTGCCCGGCATCGACGTGCTCGAACAGCGCGGTTTCGATCTCCTGCAGGGGAAACGGGTCGGCCTGATCACCAACCACACCGGCCGCTCCCGGGACGGCCGCAGCACCATCGACATCCTGAACAGGGCGCCCGGCGTCCGCCTGACGGCCCTGTTCAGCCCCGAGCACGGCATCCGCGGCGAAGCGGACGAGAAGGTTGCGTCCGCCGTGGACCGCGCCAGCGGCCTGCCGGTGTACAGCCTCTACGGAACCACCTGCCGCCCCACGCCCGACATGCTGCGGGGGCTCGATATCCTGGTCTTCGACATCCAGAGCATCGGCACCCGTTTCTACACCTACATCGGCACCCTTTCCCTCGCCATGCGCGCCGCCCGCCAGGCCGATATCCCCTTCGTGGTCCTCGACCGCCCCAACCCCCTGGGGGGAGAGTCGGTCGAGGGCGCCATCCCGGTGGCAGTGCCCCCCGAAAGGGCGAGCGGCTGCGGCGCCATCACCAGCGTTCACCCAATCCCCACCCGTCACGGCATGACCATCGGTGAACTGGCGCGGCTCTTCAATACGGAATTCGGCATCGGCTGCCGCCTGACCGTGGTGGCCATGCAGGGGTGGCGGCGCGCCATGTACTACGACGCCACCGGCCTGCCCTGGGTCAACCCCTCGCCCAACATGAAGAGCCTCGCGGCCGCCATCCTCTACCCCGGCCTGGGACCGCTGGAATCGGCCGATCTCTCGGTGGGGCGCGGGACGGAGCGCCCCTTCATGGCCTTTGGCGCCCCCTGGGCGGACGGCGCCGCGGTGGCGCGCAACCTCGCAGGGCGCGCCATCCCCGGCATCACCTTTGCCCCGTGCAGCTTTGTGCCGACCGCCGCAGGTCATCCCTATCGGGGTAAGCAGTGCTTCGGCGTCTGTGTCGCCAGCCTGGACCGTGACCGGCTCGATCCGCTCCTGGCCGGCCTCCACCTGGTGCAGGCCTTCTACGAGACGGCTCCCCGGCAGTTCAGGGTCTATGAGGGGTTCGGTACCGAGGTGGGGGACCGGGAAGCGTGGGGTTTGCTGAAACAGCAGGGGGTGAGCCCCCTTGACGTGGAACGGCGGTGGGATAAGGATCTTGAGCGGTTCAGGAAGGTGCGGAGCAGGTATTTGCTGTATTAGAAGGTTGTTGAAAAACTCAGGTTGTTCAAAAATAGTCAGATCGTCGCACCCGCAGTATAATCGCCCGTCGATTATCGGTGACGAAGCGCGAGCTACGTTCATCCCGCAGGGACAGAACCGGAACGGTTCTGCTAAAAGCCCTGCGGAGGCGTAGCAGCGCTACGCCGCACAATTCAGCTTGCTTAATTGGACCGCGAAGGCGCCCGAAGGGTGAGGCCGCAGGCCTCAGTCACAAAAGGGC